>Ga0209058_1003422_pt1 | contig 12811 bp, 8 predicted proteins | sample GraSoiAngelo_147_FD_185904 | JGI IMG/M metagenome (GOLD analysis project Ga0209058, IMG submission 185904) | Grasslands soil microbial communities from the Angelo Coastal Reserve, California, USA - 14_1009_05_40cm (SPAdes) (version 2) | ecosystem: Environmental > Terrestrial > Soil > Grasslands ... | reverse complement strand
CCCACCGATGAGCCGATAGACGGTCAACGAGCACTGGTTCACGAGCTGTCGTTTGCCCGCCAGACGCTCGAAACCTGGCAGACGCCCCGATTCTGACATCCTGAGTGGCTCAAAGTCGGGGAGCAGGCGGACCCACACCGTGTCGTCGCATCCCGGTGCTCATGCTGATCGCGCGCGGCGACGACGTGGACTGCATCGTGGGGGCCCGAGCCGGGGGCGGCCGCGTTTGGGATGTCCATCTGGCTACCCACCCATCTGCAAGCTGTCCATCTGGCTACCCACCCATCTGCAAGCTGTTTAACAGAGTGTGCAATCCGCGCGTACGGCTTGTCTTCCTAAATCCTCGCGTGCGTTGACCTCGATCTTTGGCCCTGAAATTGCCCTCTACCACAACCAATTAGAGTGATTACCCAGCTACCCGGCGGCGTCGAGCGCTGGTATACCGTGCGAGAGGCGGCGAGCCTCTGCCACCGCGCCGAGGCACCATCCGAAATCTTTTCTCGAAGTACGAGCTGCCACGACGGCTCGTCCGGGGCCCTGGCAGGAACCCGAGAAGGATCGCCCCGCGCTCCCCGTCGACCATCCTCTGCAGCGTCTCACCCTCCGCCCCTGACTCGGCAGAATGCCGATCCTTCACACTGAAGCTTCACACCGGACTATCACACCCGCCCGTCACTCTAGGCTGACACCGTTCCCCTTTGCGCGAGCGTCACGCACCCGGCATATTGCGCGGCACCAAACAGGGGGGCTGGCGCACATGCCACAAACGCGAGAACAACGATCTCTGACACGAGAGAGCCCCCGGCGGGCTGTCCCTCGGAGCGTTTCATCTACGGGCCGGCCGCGCGTGAGCGCCCAGCCGCTCGAAGTCTCTTCTTCGTCGAGAGGAGGCGGTACTTATGACCTAGGTATAATTCACGCCGCACTTGTGTTGAGTCAGTCCCTTCATCACTTCCAACCTAAGGATAGGGAGAATCAATCATGGAGAAGAAGGACAAACTCGAGCTTGTGATCGAGGAGCTAGAAGAGCGCATCGCGCCCGGTGTCATAACCAAAGGGAACAATGGGTGGGGCAACGGCGCGGAGGGTACGAACCCCGGCAGCGACAACGGTCTCACGGCAGATTCAAAGAGTACGGAGACGGCAACGGCAGCCACCGGTCCGAACAGCGGCACGCCGAACTCCACAACGCGTTAGATCTGGGCCAGCGGGCGGGCGGGGCAACCCGCCCGCCCGCTCGACGCCGAGGGGCCAGGGGTTCTAGCCCTGGCGCTTGGCGCGTACCCTTTAATGCAATAGCGAGGAGGCACTACTGAGCCCCGCACTCGTGGCATTCACGACGCTGGGCTGGCATTGCCACCTCAGGAGAGGTCACTGGGGCCTCAGGAGTCTCGCTCCCTTGGTGAGAAGTCCATGTCTACTGTAGTGACACAAGAGCTGCCCAAGCTCCGGAGCGATCTCGTGATCAGCCGGCAGGGCGGCGCGGTCGTCCTGAAGGATCCGGCGACCGGTCGCTTCTTCCGTTTCGGCGAAGCTGCGCACTTCATCACGAGCCAGCTCGACGGCGCCACTCCGATCGCAGTCGTCCGCCAGCGGGCCGGCGAGGAATTCGGGTCGCTACCCGAGCCGGGGATGGTCGAAGGGTTCGTCGGGTCGCTCAGGCGGCTCGGGCTGCTCGAGGCCGACGACGCTGCGCTTGAGCGTCCGGCCGCCCCGCGCCGACACACTCGTGGCGGCCCACTGTACCTGAGGTTCAGCGCCTTCGATCCCGACCGCCTCCTGGACCGGCTGGTCGACAAGGTCGATTTCTGCTTCACGCCGGCCTTCCTGGTGTTCTCCGCCGCGGTCATCGTGCTCGGGTTCGGTATCGCTGTGGCGGAATGGGGTGACATCACCAGAGACCTGAGGCGCCTGTGGCGTGTCGAGATGCTCCTGGTGGCGTGGCTTATCACTTTCATGGTCTCTGCGGCGCACGAGTTCGCGCACGGCTTCACCTGCAAGCGGTTCGGGGGCCATGTTCATGAGATAGGGTTCATGCTCATCTACTTTCAGCCTGCCTTCTACTGCAACGTGAGCGATGCCTGGCTCTTCGCCGAGAAGTCCAAGCGCCTCTGGGTGACCATCTCCGGGCCTTACTTGGAGTTGTTCCTCTGGGCTCTGGCCGTCATCATCTGGCGGGTCACGGAGCCGGGCACCTGGCCCAGCGCTGTCGCGTTGGTGGTGGTCGCCGCATCCGCCTTCAGGCTCTTCATCAACCTCAACCCGCTGATCAAGCTCGACGGCTACTATCTGCTCAGCGACACCCTCGGGATCCACAACCTCCGCGCGCGCGCATTCGGCTATCTCAAGCGCCGCCTTTCCGCTCTGGTGGCGTCACCGAGCCAAACGCCGGAGGAGCCGACGCCCCGGGAGAGACGGGTGTATCTCGCGTACGGCCTCCTGGCCGGCGGCTACTCCGCGTGGCTCCTCGGCTGGGTGGCGTTGATGGTGGGCGGCTATCTGACCGAGCGCTACCAGGGCGCCGGGGCGATTGCCTACGCAGGTCTGCTCGGGCTCGCGTTCCAGAATCCGCTTCAGCGCTGGGCAGCCAGACCCGGGTTCCGAGCGTGGGGCGAGCGCGTGACCTCGCGCTGGGTCCCGATCGGTGGACGCATGCGGGTTGTCCTGCTCTTCGCCCTCGTCGTGGCCGCGCTCTTTCTCGTGCCGTGGGAGCTCACGGTCTCGGGCGAGTTCGCGGTTGCCCCGCGCCACAATGCGGACGTGCGCGCCGAGGTCGACGGAATCATCGCTGAGGTCTACGTCGACGAGGGCCAGCGGGTCGCCGCAGGCGAACTGGTCGCCCGACTCGCGGATCGAGACTATCGCGCCGAGCTCAGGGCCGTCGAGGCGCAAAGCGACGAGATTCGTGCCCGGCTCAAAATGCTGCGAGCAGGGCCACGGGTGGAGGAGCGGCGTGTGGCCATTCAGAATCTCGAGACCGCCGAGACCCGGCGCGAGCACGCCCGCCGCCGGCTCGAGGAGGCGGAACGGATGCAGGCCGCCCGCCTTGCCAAGGCGACGGCTGACGTCGCAGTGGCCGAAGAGCGGCTGCGGTACGCTCGCAACGATCTCGTGCGATCCCGGGCTCTCTTCGAGGGCGAGCTGGTCTCCCGGCGAGCACTCGAGGAGTCCCAGGAGCGGGCGGCGGTCGGCGACAAGGAGCTGGCCGCTGCCCGGGCCGAGGTCGCGGCCGTGTCGGCCGGCGATCTGGCGTTGACCGGCGATCTGGCTGGGTTCCGCAAGGAGCTGGCCGTGGCCCAGAAGGAAATGGAGGAAGCCCGGGCCCGGCTCCGGCTGCTCGAGGCCGGGAGCCGGCCCGAGGAGATCGAGGGCGCCGAGGCAACGCTGGCGCGACTCCTTAGCCAGCGGAGCCACCTCGAGGAACAGCTCCGGCTCGTCACAGTACGGAGCGCCGTTGGCGGCGTCGTGACAACGCCAAAGCCCCGCGAGAGGGTCGGACAGTACATGAAGAAGGGTGACCTCATCGTCGAGGTGCACGAGTTCACCACGGTCAGAGTGGAGATCGCCGTCCCAGAGCGGGAGATCGGCGACGTGAAGGTAGGTCAGCCGGTGATCGTCAAGGCCCGGGCCTTTCCCGAGCGCCCCTCGGAGGGCCGCGTGACCGCGATTGCGCCGGTTGCCGTGAAGGACGAGGAGGCCTGGCGGGGCAAGGTGTTCAGGGTGACGACCGCCGTCGACAACCCCGATCTCCTCCTGAGGCCCGATATGACGGGGACCGCCAAGATCTATTGTGGGCAGCGTCGGCTGTTCGACGTCCTCAGCAGAAGATTGGCCCGGTACGTGCGAGTGGAGTTCTGGTCTTGGTGGTAACGCCGCCAGAGTAATTACGGCTCCCGGGCTGGCGCCAGCGTCCTCGCCGATCCGCACACCACGAGCGGTCCACGAACGCCTTCCCGCCGGCGTGGTGGATTTTCTTCAGCTTGAGGCCTCCTGCTTGGAATCCGGCGGGACCGCCGGGTTGTTGCCCTTAAGCGAGGGCAGTAGCGCGACGAAGGTCATGCTTCTGTGAGCGGGAAAGGCCGGCCAAACTTGCCGGGGAATAGAGAGGGACCTCTCGGGATGGCCTTAAGTGTTTCGGATAACGCGTGCAGATCATGGGCCGACAGATTGGCCATGGGGACATGCAAGGGATCGCCCACATCCACAATGCGAAACCATGGAGCCGTGCCCATTGCGTAAGGAAGATAAAAACGCAAATTCGTTCGCTGGGAGAGATCACGAAGACGGCTTTCGCTTATACCCGATTCCTCGACGGGTTGAAAAAGGTCCCAGATGGGCATATACCATGCCCAGAGCCGCGTGAAGTTAAAGAGATTTTCCGTTTCATCGCGAAAGCCTGCAGATTTTTTGCCTGAGTGAACCAATCGAGCACAGAGCACGAGAGGTTTTCGTTTTCCTCGTAGCCGTTTCGTCAGAAGGTCGACGGACTCATCCGTGATAGCGGAATCCGCTGTGCAGGCAACTGCTGCATCATCTGTTTCGAAAAGATAGCAGTTCCAGAATGTCTTGAGGGAGGACGGCATTTCTGCTAAAAAGGGGAACGCTGTCGCACGGATGTCACCGATCGTTATCGTCTCCCCGTGCTTCAGGCGGATTACCTTCCGCCTTCGGCCCAGAACGTTGTGGATGACCGCCAAAAGATCAACCTCCCACATGTGATCCGGGTGGCAGTCCGGCACAACAATGGGGATATGCTCGGGCAACATCATGAGAACTCCCAAGTTGCAATGATCAATGTCCTGATGAGTGACAAAGACAGCATCCAACGGCGGAAGCTGTGCTGGTGATAGCTGGGTCAGCTGCGGGCCGTATGGTTCAAAGAAAAAACGATCCCCGAAGGTGTCTGAAAAGGACGACTTCAAATCCCTTTCTGTCCACTTGATATGCGGTCGAAGAAATGGATCAACACAAACCGATGATCGAGAGGTTTGAAAGAGGATACAGGCGTGTCCCAACCAAGTGAGGCGGTCCTTCTTCCCCTCCAACAGGCTTTGACAGACGATCTGCGCCGATGGGTCGATCTCTTCGATCAATTCAAGGTTGCGGAGACCCTCAATCACTGGTGAAAGATCCACGTCGCACTGCTCAAGAAGTCGCGAGAGCGCCTTTTCTGAGACTCCCTGTGAAAGCTTTGAAATGATGTGGGAAACCTCCGGCGAGTAGCGTCCTGCAGGGATACCAGGACTCTCGGTGCGACGGTGGAGACCGTCCAGGAAGTTGATCCTCAAGCGGTCCTTGGTAAATACGATTCTGTCGCGAGCGCTTGGAATTTCCGTTACACGGGGTTCTCCACTTGTGTCGATCTTCACCAGTTCCGAGCACGGCAATTGTGCGAGGAATTTTTCAAGGTGGAAAAGTGCTTCCGATTGGGAGTGACTTTTTCGAAGGTTCTCTAACAGGCCATTAAGATAATCGACCATCCCCTCTAAATACGTCAAGCGTCTCGGATCGAACTGGCTGTTTTGAGGTGTTAGCGGAGCGCGGCCGATCGAGAGTTCAGGGACCGTGAAAAGGGATAGCCGGAGGTGTCTATTCCTTTTCACGGGAGATTACAAGCGGTAGCCCCGACTACGTGGCGCACGCGGACCTCCTTGCCATCGCGTCTTGCCATGCGAGGCGCGCCCGATGGTATCAGAACGTCGATTGACTCGGGGCGCGGTCGGCGGTCCTGTCCCGCGAGTTCAGCGAGCATCGGCAGGACGGTGTCGACGAACGCCGCCTGCTCGGCCGCGCCGAGCCGGAGACCTCGTTGTCGCGATCGTCGAGCCTGGCCCGGCGCCTTCCGAAGAATTCGTGGGTCAAGATCAGCGAGATCCGGATCCTCATCGCTCAGCGCCCCGCCGCGTGCTGGGGGTCGAGCCAGTCGCGCAGCCCGTCGGCGAGCATGTTGAATCCGAGAACCGCGAGCATGACCGCGAGGCCGGGGAAGGCGACCATCCACGGAGCCTGGACCATGAAGCCGCGGCCGTCGGCCAGCATCAGGCCGAGCGACGGCGTGGGCGGGCGGACGCCGACGCCGAGAAAGGACAGCGCCGCCTCGATCAGGATCCCGATCGCCATCAACACCGAGGCCTGGACCAGCATCGGCGCCGCCGCATTGGGCAGGATGTGGGTCAGCACGAGGCGCGGCACGGTGGCGCCGAGCGCCCGGGCGCCGTCGACGTACACCTCGATCTTGGTGGCGAGAACCGCCGCCCGCGCCACGCGGGCCATGACGGGGGTGTAGACCACGGCCAGCGCGACGGAGAGCAGGAGCGCGCCGGTCCCGAAGACGCTCATGAGCGCGATCGCGAGGAGGACGGCGGGGAAGGCCATCAGCACGTCGAGCGGTCGCATGATGAGCTGGTCGGGCAGGCCCTCGGCGTAGCCGGCGACGAGACCGAGCGGTCCACCGACCAGGACGGCCAGCAGCGCCGACGTCACCGCGACGCCGAGCGAAACGCGATACGCGTGGATGACGCGGCTGAGCAGGCTGCGCCCGAGGTCGTCACGGCCGAACGGCTCGGCTGCGGTGGGCCCGCGCAGGGCGAAGTCCTTCGAGATGTCCGTGGGACTGCCGAGCGGCAGCATCGGCGCGAGCAGGGCGGCAAGGGCCAGCACGCCCACGATTCCAAGACCCACCAATGGTAGCCACGCGCGCCTCACCGGCGCCGCACCCGCGGGTCGATGACGCCGTAGAGAATGTCGGTCGCCAGGTTGACCAGCATGAACATCGCTCCGATGACGAGCACCGTGCTCTGCACCACGGGATAGTTGCGCTCGAGCACGGCATCGAGCGTCATGCGACCGATGCCCGGCAGCGTGAAGATCATCTCCACGACGATCGCGCCGCCCAGCATGTAGCCGATCTGTAGCCCGAGCACCGTCACGATCGGAATCGCGGCGTTGGGCAGGACGTGGCGGAAGAGGACGGCATGCTCGGCCAGACCCTTGGCTCGGGCACACTGCACGAACCCGCGCTGCGCGACGTCGAGCACCGCCGCGCGGCTCAGCCGTCCCAGCACGGCGGCGCGGCTCAGCGCGAGCGTCAGCGCGGGCAACACGAGGTGCTGCAGATTCTCGAGGAGACTCTCGCCGATCGGGACGAAGCCGCCGGAGGGCAGCACCCCGGCGCCCAGCGAGAGACCCAGCATCAGCATGATGCCGAGCCAGAAGTCGGGGATCGAGACCCCGACGAGGCCGATGGCGAGCGTGGCGCGGTCGGCAAGCCCGCGACGCCGGGCGCCGCCCAGGAGGCCGAGCGGGATGCCGATGAGCGCGGCGCCGGCGGAGGCCAGCACAGTCAGCTCGACCGTGACGGGGAGGCGATCGAGGATCATCCGACCGATGGGCTCGTTCTGCCGGAAGTCCAGCCCGAAGTCGCCCCGCACGAGCCCGGCGAGCCAGCGCGCGTACTGCGCCGGCAGCGGCTCGTCGAGGTGAAACGCTTCGCGCAGGGCCCGCACGCCCTCCGGTGTCGCCTTGTAGCCGAGGACGACCACCGCGGGATCGCCCGGCACGAACCGCATGAGTCCGAACACCAGGACGCTCATGCCCAGGAGCAGCGGGATGGCGAGGGCCAGCCGTCGGGCCGCGTAGATCCAGGGCGAGGCCATCGCCCCTCAGGCGATCCAGCTATCCTCGAATCGCAGCTCCAGCGACGGCAGCGGCGCCGAGCCGTGGATGTTCGGCTTCATCCAGTAGCGCTGGATCTCGTTGCTGAAGACGATCAGCGAGCCTTCCTCCTGGAACCAGCGGACGAGCTCGGGGTACATCTTCTTGCGGGCGGCGGGGCTGGTCGTGAACCGGAACGCGTCGATGCGCTTGTCGGCCTCCTCGGATTTGAAGCCCGAGAAGTTCCACGGCGACGTGGAGTGCTGCAGCGGGGAGTAGAACATGTCCGGATCGACCGTCACGCTCCACCACGCGGCGGCGATGTCGAACTTCTTGCCGACGAGCGCCTCGAAGTACTGACCCGACTCCAGCGGCTGCACGTCGAGCGCGATGCCGACCTTCTTGAGCTGCTCGCGAAGGATCTCGCCCGTCTTGACCAGCACTGGCACCTGGGACTTCACGAGGTAGGTGAGCGTGAGGCCAGCGCCGGCGCCGGCCTCGCTGAGCAGCTGCCGGGCGCGGGCGACGTCGGGCCCGGTCTTGTGGGCGTTCACGCCGGTCGCCCACGGGCTCGGTTCCGGCGTCGGCTCCGCCGTCGGCACGTGGCTGCCGAAGTAGACGAGCTTGACGATCTCCGTGCGGTCGATGGCCCAGGCGATGGCCTGACGCAGGCGCCGATCGCTGAAGGGCGGCTTGCTCGCGTTGAGCATGAGGAAGAAGGGCAGGTAGGGCCTGCCCGACGAGGCCTTGGGGTCGCGGCCGCGCTCCAGCTCGGAGATGCGCTGCGGCGGCACGGTCTGGATCCAGTTGAACCGGCCGGTCTGCAACCCCGTGAGCCGCACCGTGTCGTCGGCGGGGGCGTAGAAGACGATGCGATCGATGTAGGGACGCCCGGGGCGAAAGTACTTGTCCCAGCGCTCGAGGGTGACGTGATCGTCCTTCACCCACTCGACGAATCGATAGGGTCCGGTCCCGATCGGAAACAGCTTGGGATCTTTCTCCTTGAGGGCCTTCTCGTTCACGATCTCGGTGGCCTGGGTGAGCATCGCCAGCAGCGGTCCGAACGGTCGCGCCAGGTGGAAGCGGACCTGATGCTGTCCGACGGCCTCCACGCCCTCCACCGGTGAGAAGAAGATGCGCATGGGCAGCTTGTTCTTCGCGTCCAGCAGACGCGTGAACGTGAAGACGACGTCCTGGGCCGTGAACGGCTCGCCGTTGTGGAAGACGGCGTTGTCCACGAGGTCGAAGAGCCAGGTCTTGTCGTTCTCCTGCTTCCACGATTTCGCGAGCCCGGGGATGAACTGGCCGGCCTCGTCCACGTAGGCCAGCTTGTTGTAGACGTTCTGGTAGATCTGCAGTGACGAGTAGAGCTGGGCGTAGCCCGGATCCATGTTCACGGGTTTGTCGACGGTGGCGACCCGGAGGATGCCGCCACGTTTGGGCGCACCCTGCGCGAAGGCGGTGAGCGGTCCATGGCCGGCGAGGCCGACGCCGGCCGCGACTCCGGCCACGTGCGCGAGCCAGGCGCGCCGTGTGAGACCAGAGCGCGGGCCGATCGGATTGGCAGCAGGGGCATCGTGCGGGTCGTGATCGCTCATGGTTATCCCTCGTGGGCAGCGTCGTACACGACGCCATTCTTCATGACCAGGCTCACGCGCTCCAGGGCCGCCATGTCCTTCAGCGGATCGCCGTCCAGCGCGATCAGATCGGCGCGCCTGCCGGGCTGGATCGTGCCCACCTGGTCGTCGATGCGGCACGCCTCGGCGCCCCAGCGGGTGCCGGCCAGGAGCGCGTCCGCCGGCGACACGCCGAACCGGACGAGCGTCTGCATCTCGAACGGCATCAGCCCGTGCATGCTGTCGGTTCCGCACGCGAAGCGCACGCCGGAGGCGAGGTGCCGCGGAAAGTTCTCCGCGACGACGCGGCGCGCCGAGCGGACCTTGTCCATGATGGCGGACCGGTGACCGTCGCCTTGCTCGATCCCGGTGGGATGCATGAAGATCGCGAACGTGCAGATGAGCCAGACCCCGCGCTCGATCATCAGCGCGATGTCCTCGTCGGTGGCCAGCGCCCCGTGCTCGATGGTCCGCACGCCCTCACGGACGGCGAGCTGCAGTCCCGGCCCGCCATGCGCGTGGGCCGCGGCGTAGGTGCCCACGCGGTCGGCCTCCTCGACGGCGGCGCGGATCTCCTCGCGCGTGTACGCGCTCGCGGTCGGCATGGGACCGGGGGAGCTCACGCCGCCCGTCACGAAGATCTTCACGTGATTGGCGCCGCGGCGCAGGTTCTCCCGGGCGCCGCGACGGACGCTGTCCACGCCGTCGTAGCTCGTCAGCGCGCGGCCGTGCCCGTTGTCGGCGGCCAGGCCGCGCCCGGCCACGAGCAGCCGAGGACCGACGATGACCCCGGCCTCGATGGCCTCGCGCACCTCCACGTCGACGAAGTGCTCCTCGCCCATGATCCGCATCGTGGTGGTGCCCGCCGCGAGGTCCCGCCGGAGGTTGCGCGTGGCGGCCAGCGCCTGCGGCACGGGCCCGCGGCACAGCTGGCCGAGCTGGTCGCCCTGGCCCGGCACGATCGAGGCGTGGCTGTGGCAGTCGATGAGACCGGGCATCACGAACCGGTCGCGGAGGTCGAGCATCTCCGTCCCCGGCGCGACGGCTCGGCTGCCGGCGGGTTCAACGCTCGTGATGCGCTCGTCGGTCACCACGACCAGGGCGTCACGGAGCGGCGTGGCGCCCGTCCCGTCGAACAGCGCGCCGCAGCGGATCGCGCGGACCGCCACTCTCAGGGCCCGTCGACGAGAACGCCGTAGTCGCGCCGGGCGGCCTCCGCCGAGACGTAGCCTTCACAGACGTCGCGACGGACCGCGTCGGGGTCGCGCTCGGCGGGCGGCCCCCAGCCGCCGCCACCGCCGCTCATGATGCAAACGGTCTCGCCGGCGGCGATCGGATGCTGCGTCGCTTTGCGCACGTGGCGGACCGAGCCGTCGGGCGACGTGATCTCGACGCCGTTCACCGCGCCGTCGCGCCCTCCGCCGAGACCCCACGGCGGCGTCGCTTTGCGCTCCAGGCTGAAGGTGATGAACGCCGGCGCGAGGAACTGGTACACCCGCTCGATGCCGAGGCCTCCCCGGAACTTGCCGGCGCCGCCGGAGTCCGTCCGCAGGCCGTATTTCAGAATTCGCATCGACGGCACGCGCGATTCGACGACCTCCACGGGATTGTTGCGCGCGGTGGAGCCCGCGAAGATGATCATCGCCGACTCGCCGTCATAGGCTGGACGGGCACCCGTGCCGCCGGCGTTGAGGTCGCCCTGGATGAACAGCCGGCCCGTCTGCGGATGGGTGCCGAAGGCGATGGTGGGCATCTGATCGCCGTAGGCGCCGGCGGGGATCCGGTGCGGCAGGGCGTCGGCGAGCGCGCGCAGCCCGAGCTCGATGAGCAAATTGATCGGCACGTAATAGCGGGCCGTGGGCGCCGGCTCCTCGGCGGCGAGCACGGAGCGCCGCGGCACGATGACGCGCAACGGCCGGAAACACCCCTCGTCGACCGGATCGTCGGGGGTCGTGAGGCACTTGATGAGCAGCCGGCACGCGCTGATGGTGATCGCATCGCCGCAGTTGAACGGTCCGACGACCTGGGCGTCGGAGCCCGTGAAATCGACCGTCATGTGGCCGTCGCGCACCTCGATCGCCATCGCGACGCGCACCGGCGTGTCGAGCGTGATGCCGTCGTTGTCGAAGTGGCCGACCGCCCGATAGGTGCCGGCCGGAACGGCGGCCAGCGCCGCGCGTGTACGGCGCTCGGACTGCGCCATGTACGCGGCGGTGGCTTCGAGGACCGTCTCGCGTCCGTATCGGCCGAGGATCTCGTGAAACGACGCCTCGCCGACCCGGCACACCGCGATCATGGCCTGGACGTCCTTGAGGGTGCCGCTCTCCGTGCGGATGTTGCCACGGATGAGGCGCATGACTTCCTCGTTGAGCTCGCCTCGGCTCAGTAGCCGCACCGATTGGAAGCGCAGACCTTCCTGTCGGAACTCCCGCGAGCCCACCTGCATGCTGCTCGGCACCGGGCCGCCGATGTCGCTCCAGTGCGCCTTGACCGACACGAAGCCCGTCAATCGGCCGTCCCAGAACACGGGCGCGGTCATGGCGACGTCGTTGAGGTGATTGCCGTTGCCGGTGTAGGGATCGTTGTGGATGAAGATGTCGCCCTCGCGGAACGCCTCGAGGCCGCGGTCCTGGATCGTCGCCTCGATCGGAAAGCCGAGGTGGCCCTGGAAGACCGGCAGCCCGATGCCCTGGGCGATCATCTGCACGTTCGCGTCGAAGATCGCGCACCCGAAGTCCAGGCTCTCGCTGATGATGTGGTTGTAGGCGGTCTTGATCATGGTGAGGCGCATCCGCTCCGCGGCCGCGTTGAGGGCGGCGCGGATAACCTCGACGGTGATGGGGTCGAGCGCCATGGCCGTCTAGCCTACGTTGACCTGGATCACCAGGCAGCCGTGCTCTTCCACCGAGAGCGTGTCGCCGGCGTCGATGATCGTGGTTGTCCCCGGCTCCTCGATCGCGGCCGGGCCCTCGATCGTGTCGCCGGCGAAGAGGTCGCTTCGCTGGACCACGCCGTGCTCGACGAAGTCGCCGCCCGCCACCGAGTAGATCGTTCGCGCCTCGAACGCGGGGCCGGCCCCGGTCCGGCGCGGCAGACTCGGCAGGCGCGGGCGCTCGATCGGAAACACGACGGTCAACCGGAGGTTGAGCAGCTGGACGTCCACGTCTGAGGCCGCGTAGCCGTAGGCTCGCTCGTGGGCGTCGTCGAACTGCTTGCGCAGATCCGCCCAGTCGGCGAGGTCGGTCACCGCGATCGTGACCGTGTGCTCCTGGCCGAAATAACGCAGGTCGACCGCGCGGTGCATGAGCGGTGCGCCCTCGCCGGGCAGGATCGAGGCGATCTCCCCCTGCATTTCCGCATAACGCGCCTGCGCCCACGCCGCGTCCGTCGCTTCGAGTGGCTCGAGCATCGTACGCACCAGGTCGTGACGCAGGTCGGTGGCCAGCATGCCCCAGGCCGAGAAGGTCGACGGAGACGGTGGGATCACCACGCGGGGGATTCCGAGCTCACGGGCGATCGCCGCGGCATGCAACGGTCCGCTG
>Ga0209058_1003419_pt1 | contig 12819 bp, 15 predicted proteins | sample GraSoiAngelo_147_FD_185904 | JGI IMG/M metagenome (GOLD analysis project Ga0209058, IMG submission 185904) | Grasslands soil microbial communities from the Angelo Coastal Reserve, California, USA - 14_1009_05_40cm (SPAdes) (version 2) | ecosystem: Environmental > Terrestrial > Soil > Grasslands ... | reverse complement strand
TGTGCAAGACCCAAGGCTACAACGTCGTCACGGAAGGGGAGCGCGTGACGGTCGCGTTTGAGCCCTGGGCGCTCGAGCAAGTCGACCCGTTCGATATCCCGTGCCTTCGGCTCGAGTTCCGACAGGTCGACGGACGAATCGTCCTCGAGCGCTTCACGATCGAGAATAACGGAGAAGACCAAGTCGTCAACCTGGAGGCGGCGCGCGATGCCCTCCAGGCCTGGATGGACTCGATGGCGGACTAGCGAATCACGAGTTCAGGGTCCCGCCGGCCCACACTGTAGGGGAAGCGATCTCATCGTGACGGCCCGACGCCTGCCCTGATCGCGGCTCGCAGTCGATCCACCGACTCGCGGTTCTTCGACCGGGGGAACAGCAGAACCGTGGTCGACGCATCGACCGGCGACCGAAAGATACCGATGAAGCAGAGCGGTTCCTCGACCCGGAGGATGGGATTGCAGCCTCGAAAGAGTCCTCCGCGACCGACATCTACCGGAGACGCCGGCGTCGGGTGCCGATCGCGAACGGCTTCCCGCACCGCGTCGGCGACGCGCGTCGGCTCCTCCCGAACCTGGAGGGCCCAGACCGGGCGAGTTCGCATCCCGACCGCGAGCCAGGCGAGGGGGAAGAACGCGGCGAGGGCGAGGAGGACCACGACGAATTCCGGTTGGCCCAGCTGCCACGAGAGGACGCTGCCCAACCAAAGTCCCCCGGAGAGCACGAAGAACAGGAGGACCGCACTCCCGGAGGCCCGCCGCGTCCATCCCGTCCCGGCCGGGTCCGGCGGTGCGGACATCGCGAGGCCTCACTTGAGTCGGATCGTCTCGAGGTTCATCGGCGCCCGCGTCTCGAGGCCGAATTTCTTGTAAAGCCCGGACGCGAGGTCGGAGCACTTGAACTCCTCGCCGTGGTTCACGATGACCCGTTCCGGCCGCGGCTCCATCGTGCCGACGTAGTTGAGGAGCTGCAGGCGGTCGGAGTGGCCCGAGAAGCCGTCGACCGTCTCGACGTCCATCTTGATCGGTAGGGTCAGGGGCTGCCCGCGGTCCGTCAGCGTGATCTCGCGGGCCTCCCGCTGGATTCGGCGACCCAACGAGCCTTCCGACTGGAAGCCGACGAACACGAGGGCGTGCAACGGGTTGTCTGCCCAGCCTTTGAAGTACTCGAGGATGGGGCCGCCGGACATCATTCCGGACGTCGCCAGGACGATGCACGGCTCGACGTCGTCGATGATGTTCGCCCGCATGTCCGCGGTCTCGACCCGCTTGAACGTCGGGGAGAGGAACGGATTCTCGCCGGTCTGGAAGATCTGGGTCCGGAGCTGGCTGTTCAGATACTCCGGATACGCGGTATGGATCGCGGTCGCCTCCCAGATCATGCCGTCCAGATAGATCGGGACCTCCGGAATCTGATGGTTTCGGATCGCGTCCTCGAGGACGAGCATGACCTCCTGAGACCGGCCGACCGCGAAGACCGGCACCAAAACCTTCCCACCGCGGGTCAGGACGCGGCGTAAGACCTCCTTCAATTGCTGAGCGGCCTCGTGTCGCGACGGCTGGATGTCGTGATACCCGCCGTACGTCGACTCGAGGACGAGCGTCTCCAGCCGCGGGAACTTGTTGACCGCGGGGTTGAAGAGCCACGTCTTCTCGAACTTGATGTCCCCGGACATCGCGACGTTGTAGAGGCCGTCCCCGATGTGGAAGTGCGCGACCCCGGAGCCGAGGATGTGGCCCGCATTCTGGAACGTCAGGCGGACGTCCGGCGCGATGTCCGTCGTCTCGCCGTACTTCAGCGGGATCGTGTTCGCGACCGCCTTGCGGATGTGGCTCGAGTCGTACGCGGACTTGCGGGCCTCGCCCATCGCGACCTTGATGAAGTCGAGTTGGAGCAAGGACATCAGATCGCGCGTCGGCGCGGTCGTGTAGATCGGGCCTTCGTATCCGTACTTGAACAGCGCTGGCACCAGACCAGAGTGGTCCAGGTGCGCGTGGGTGATAACGACCGCATCGATCGTGCTGAGCGGCGTGACCTCCGGGGCGTTCAGGTACGGGGAGCCGTTGTCTTCCGAGATCAGGACGCCGCAGTCGATGAGGACCTTCGACTCCCGCGTGCTGAGCAACGCCGCGGACCGTCCGACCTGACGGAATCCTCCGAGGGCGGTGATCCGGACGTAGTTCTCTCCCGCCGGAACCTCGCGCGCGAGGCGGCGGCCGACTTGCTTCAGGAACGACTGGCGTTCGTCGTTGATCGTCCGCAGATACTGGCGGATCTCTTCGACGGTCTTCGAGGGGATCGGCGGCGTTCGGACGACTTTCGGGGCCCACCCGATCTTTTTCTTGACCTCGTTGAGGATCGAGCCGTGGCGGCCAATGACCATTCCGGGGGAGAGGGCCTCGATCGTCACCTCGCCCGTCTCCGTCTCGAAATAGATGCCGGTGATCTGCGCTTCCGGCGGGATCACCTCGCGGATGACCTTCTCCGCCTCCTCGGGTGTCGCGAGCAGGGACGGGTCCGGCCGGACGACGATCCGGCGCCGCAGCTGCTGGGCGATCTGTCGCACGAGGTCGTTGGACTCTGCGAAGACCTCCATGTTCTTCGTGTAGATCACGATCGTGGGGCCTTCGAAGTCGACCTGCGTGATTTCCACGTGGTCAGGGACCACTTTCTTCACGACGCTTCGCGCGTCGTTCAGAATGTCCTCGATGGTCATCGGACATCACTTTGGCCGGAGCCGCTTTCGGGACTCAGGCCAGTTTCATACTTGCCTTGCGCTTTTCGACTTCCTTGTCGTCGAACATCTTGAAGCCGTCTTTGGAAATGAGGGCCACGTCGATTCCTTCGCCGGAGACGGCGTCGCGTTTCATCGCGGCGGTCACCGCGCGGATCGCGAGGTTCGCACCCTCGTCGAGCGTCATGTCGTCCTTGTAGTGGTCTTCGAGGACCCCGTACACGTACGGACTCCCAGAGCCGCTGGAGACGAACTTGTCAGGCAAGGATCCGCCGGCCGCATCGAGCGAGAACACGTGCCCGCCGGAGCGGTCCCAGCCGCCGATCACGAGCTGGACCCAATACGGATAGAACCGGCTTCCGCTCAGGATGTTCGCCGTCAGGGTCGCGCACGCTTCCACGGGCATCGCGATGCCTCGCTTGAGCTTGTACAGTTCGACTTCGGCGGTGATGTATCGGGCCAGGACCTGCAAGTCTCCGACGAGACCCGCCGTCGTCAGGCCGATGTTGTCGTCGAGCCGGTACACCTTCTTCGTTCGCTTGTGGGCGATCAGCGTCCCGGCCGTCGCGCGGCGGTCTGCCGCGAGGACCACGCCGTCCTTGCAGACGAGGCCCAGCGTTGTGGTGCCGGTCTCGACTTCTCTGGAAATAGTTGCCATTCGTACACTCCCGTTCAAAAGGGTGTCAAAAAGACAATCGAAGCATACGGCCGGCACTATTTAAGAATTTCTGGTTCTATCTCGAAACCGAGATAAAACGAAACTCGGTCGACCGCGCGCCCGCGGACTGTGGCGCCGCGACCGAATGGACCGGCGTAGAATCGGATGACCTAGGCCAGGTCACATCCGGAAGTAAGCCCACCAGACGCCGACGATCACAATCACGATGACCACGACGGCGACTCCGACGTAGAGGTACATCTTCCTCTTGCCTTTCTTCTCGCCGCCGAGACCCAGACCCGCGACATCGTACGACATGTCGGACCTCGACCGCCCAAGATGCCGTCTCGTAATAAGGGTTTCGTCATCCGGAGGACGACGGCTCCACATTCAACAGCAGACGCTGGACCCGGGCGGCGGGCCGGAACTGGACGGCATACGCGATCTTCTCCTTCGGAAGCGCGACGTTGGCGGCGCTCACGTACACCGTGATGCCGTCGCCCTCCTTCTGCGTCCGAAGAACCTCGTCCCGAGGGATCGAGATCATCTCGCGTCCCTCCTGATCCTCGAAGAAGTAGTGGATCGCACTCGGCATCGCACGAAGCTTCACGAGAAAGAAGCCGGGATCGTCCGGGTCGCGCTGGGCCGGACTCGCGAAGAAGAGGAGTCCCATTTCGTGGCGAAACAGGTGGCCCTCCACCGGGCGGAGAAGCGGCACGCGCTTCCCATCGTGGTCCATCGAGACTTCCGCGGTCGCGTCGGCTTCGTCGAGGATTCGATACGATGCCGATCCGGCACCCGCGATCTGGGAGAAGGTGACCCGCGGACCCTCCTTGGGTCCCAGCGCTTCGATTCTCACGCGCAGCCGCAACGTCGCGAAGTTCAGGTCGTAGATGCGATCCTCTACGTCCACGTAGCCGAGGATCATCCGTCGCCTCAGACTCCGAAGCCCTTCCGGAATTGCTCCGCAATCTCGCCGAGTTCGACCTGCGAGAACGTTTCGAAGTCCGAGACCGCGGAGTACTCGGCCAGCTGTTCCTCGCGGTAGATGTTCGGCAGCGCGGAGGCGACGGTCTCTTCAGAAAGGATGAACTTCAACGCCGCTTGCGAAAGGGTCATCCCCTTTCCCTCATAGATCCAACGGAGATTCGTGGCCTGCTTGCGGGCCCGCTCGATCCACGCCGCGTCCTTCGTCTGAAGATCCCCGTCGGCCGGAAAGGACGTGGCGTTTGCATCCGACTCGAGTACGCCGCCCGCGTGGGCCGCCCGGATGACCATGCCCTGATTGATCTCGAGGGCCACCGGGAAGAACTTGCGGCCCGGCTCTTCCTCCAGGATGTTGTAGTACGCCTGGATGCAGCCGAGGTCATGCTTCCGCATCGCCGTGCGGCCCTCCTCGAGGCCTCCGGGGCCCGGGCCGAGTGCGATCCCGTAGTACCGAATCTTGCCCTCTCCTTTCAACGCCTCGAGGGTCTGCCAGATGGCCGCATTCCCGACCGTCGCCGCGTCGGGGTAGTGCAACTGGAGTACGTCGACGTACGACGAGCCCAGGCGTTCCAAGGTCCCTTCCAGAGACTTCCGAATCCCCGCAGGCGAGAAGTCGGTCCCCGTCGCCGAGCGTCCGACTTTGCTCGAGACAATAATGAGTTCCCGCTTGTCGCCGAAGGCTTGTCCGATCAGACTTTCTCCCCGGCCGTTTCCGTCCGTCGGTGAGACATCGAAGTAGTTGATCCCCGCGTCGTAGGCCTTGTGCAGCAAGTCGACGGCTTGATCATCCGTGAACGAGCCCCAGCGGCCCGAGGCGAGAGTCCAGACGCCAAATCCGACTTCGGACACCTCGAGTTCGGACTTGCCCATCGGCCGATAGTTGACCACCGCGTTCCTCCGCGCCCGCAAAGGAGGCGGGCATATTTGACCGCAGCGCCCGCTCCGGCTACCGCCAGGACACGTAGAACAGGGTCGCGAAGCCGACGAGTTCGGCGGCGTTCAGGGCGAGCATGGGCACCGCAACGCTCGCGCCGGCCCACTCGCTCATCGCCATGTAGAAGTAGATCGCCGCGAGGTTCTCGACCAGGAAGAGGGCGGCGAACACGATCAGGCCTGCGGAGAGCGGAGACCGGAGCCCGCGGTAGTTGCCGACATAGATGTAGAGGAGGCCGATCAGAACCGCGATGCTGGCTCCGGCGAGGACCAGGTCGATCATCCAAAATGTGCCGAATGCCACGCTATCACCGTGAGACGCGGGTCCGCTCCATATCTACTTTTCCCCCAGTCGCGACTCGATGCGTCGCCAGATTTGGAGGAAGTCCTCGAAGTGGACTTGCAGCCGCGGCGACAGGGAATAGAGCGTCCCGTAGCTCTCGTTGCCCAGGGTCATCACGCAGTCGTTTTCGCGCAGGACGTCAAGGTGATGGCGAATCGTTTTGTAGTCCAGCGCGAGTCGGGTGGCCAGGTCGTTCGCGTTGTACGGACGGTCGTGGAGCGTCCACAAAATCCGCGCGCGGTTGATGCCGCCGCGCGTCCCGGCAATCAGGTACCACAACCGCTTGTCCATGAAGCGACGTCCCCAACCGTCTTGCGGTAATCTAGGTTCCGGGACGTCCATCGAAGACCCCATCCGCGAACGTTCTAATATTACTATCCCAATAGTCAAACTCTTGGCCGCCATCCCGCCAGGGCCTCGCTGGACGCGCAAGGCGAAGGGGTGGTTTCTGGAGTTCCGCCTCATCCCGGTCCTCCTGTGGTCGTACACGGCGGTCGCCCTCGGCACCGCGATCGCGTACTTCGCCACGGGTTCGCTGAACGGCTGGTGGTTTCTCGCGGCACTTGCGTTGGGCGCATTGATTCAAGGATGGGAAACCCACGCGATCAACGAGATCTACGACTGGAGGAGCGGGACCGACCAGCCCGGAGGACGCGCGTTATCCGGCGGCAGTCACGTCCGAAACCTGGGGCTCCTGGGCGAGCTCGATCTGTGGTGGATCTTCGCGATCTCGAGTATCGCCGTCGCCGCGCTCACCGCGTGGGTCGTCCGCGAGCGAGCGGCCTGGCTCGCCCTCCTCATCATCGCGGGGTACGGCCTCGGACTGGCATACACGGCGCCGCCCCTCTCGACGTCGTACCATCCTTTCGCCGGCGAGTGGCTCGGCGGTTTTCCCGGTGTCCTCCTCTCGGGGCTCGGCGCGTACGCGATCCAGACCCTCTCGATTTCGCTCGTCGTGACGACGGCGCTCGCGGCGCATGCGCTCGTCTGCATGTCGATGCTCATCGTGCACCACTATCTCGATGAGCCGATGGATGCGGGGGCGAGACCGCCGAAGCGGACGACGGTCGTCGCGCTCGGCTTCACGAATGCGAAACGATACGCCGGCATCATGGCTGCGATCGCGGCGACCCTCTACGCCGTCCTCGGGGCCACGGTTCATCCGGCCTTCTTCCTCGGGGCGGCGTTCACCGTGCCCGCCGTGTGGATTCACTTCCGCATCGACCCGAGCGACCTGGAATCGGTCACCCGGAACGAACTCCGCGTGATCCAACTCGGGGTCGCGGCCGGCCTTTCGACCGCGGTGGCCCTCGCGCCGCCGTTGTGGCCGCTCCTCCCGATCGCGGTGGTCGGCTACCTGGCGCACCTCGCGGTCGCCGCGCCGCCCGCGGAGTTGGCCCGGGCCTGGCGAAAGGTGCGCGCGACGGGTTCGGGTCTCCGCCGCCCATGAAGGAAACCGCGGAAGACGGAAATACGTCCGGCCCGGTCCAGACGACGTGCATCGCATCGGTTTCGTCGTGAACCCGATTGCAGGGATGGGCGGCCGGGTCGGGCTGAAGGGGACCGACGGAGTCGCCAAGGAGGCTCAAGCGGCCGGCGCGGAGCCGGTCGCGGGTCCCCGAGCACAACTCTTCGTAAACACGTTCTTGGACCTTTCGAAACACGACGAGAACCTTCGGGTCCGGTGGTTGACGTGCGGCGGCGCCATGGGCGCGGATCCGCTCCGAGCGGCGGGGGTTCAGGAGGACTCGATCGAAGTGGTCCACGCTCCCGGGGACCGAACGACCTCAGCCGACACGAGAAAAGCCGTTGAGGCCTCCGTGGACCGAGGGGCCGAACTCCTCCTGATTTGCGGCGGCGATGGAACGGCGCGAGACGTCGCCGAAGCGACGAGAGATCGAATCCCGATCTTCGGGATCCCCGCGGGCGTCAAGATGCACTCCGGCGTCTTCGCAGTCTCGCCTCCGGCTGCCGCGAAGGTCCTGGTCGGCTACCTCCGCGGACAACTTCGGATCGGTACGGCAGAAATCCTCGACCTCGATGAGGAGGCCTACCGCAAGGGCGAATGGCGGGTCCGACTGTTCGCCACGGCGAAAACTCTGGTCGAGCCGAACCTCGTAGCCGGAGGGAAGCTCATGGTGGACGAGGTGAGCGAAGAGGCGATCCGTGGAGAGCTCGCGGTGCACTTCTCGGAGCTCTTCGAGACCGAACCGGACACCTTGTTCCTCCTGGGTCCCGGCTCCACGCTCCACTCGATCGCGACGGCGATGGGAATCGACAAGACGCTGCTCGGAATTGATGCGGTCGTCGGCGGCAAGACGATCGCGAAGGATGTGAACGAAAAGGGGATCCTCGCGCTCCTGGACGGCCACCCGAAAGCGAAGCTCGCGGTGAGCCCGATCGGTGCCCAGGGTTTCCTCCTCGGCCGGGGGAATCTCCAGGTGAGCCCCACCGTCCTGCGACGAATCGGGACGAAGAACGTGATCGTGGTCGCGACGCCCGCGAAGCTCGCGATGACGCCGGTCCTTCGGGTCGACACGGGCGATCCCGTGCTGGACGAGGAATTCCACAAACGGGAATACCTGTTCGTCCTCATCGGATACCGCACGTCGAAACTCCATCCGATTCAGAACTGAAGACGGCCACGCGATGTCCGTTTCGGAGGGGCGGATTCGAACGATACAAAGTTGAAATACGGCGAGCCCATGCGCAGGCCGCGGAAGGGGAACCTGGGTCATGACGTCGATGATGAAGGCCGCGGTGAAACTCAAGCCGGCGCCGAAGAGCACGGAAGTCCGGAACGTCCCGATGCCCGAGCCGACTCCCTCGGAAATCTTGATCCGCGTGGACATCGCGTCGATTTGCGGCACCGACGTCCACATCTACGATTGGGACGCGTGGGCGGCCGCCCGGATCAAGGTGCCGCTGGTCCAGGGTCACGAGTTCGCCGGACACATCGAGAAGCTGGGCTCCGGCGTCACGGGCTTCCGAAAAGGCGATTACGTCAGCGCCGAGGGTCACATCGCGTGCGGCCGGTGCTACATGTGCCGCACCGGGAACGCCCACGTGTGCAAGAACGTCTCCATCCTCGGCATCGATCGGGACGGCTCCTTCGCGGAGTACATGACCGTCCCCGCGTCGAACGTGATCGTGAACGACGACGACCTTCCGCTCGACCTCGCGACGATGCAAGATCCGCTCGGAAATGCGGTGTACACGGTCACGAACGCGAACGTGCCCGGGAAGACGATCGCCATCTTCGGCCTCGGGCCGATCGGGCTGATGGCGGTCGCCCTCTGCCGAGGCATGGCGGCCCGGACCGTGATCGCGATCGGACACAAGAACCAGTACCGGATGGACCTCGCCAAGAAAGTCGGCGCGAGCCTCGTACTTCGGTCCGGCGAGTCCCTCGTCGACGAGGTGATGGACGCGACCGCGGGCGAAGGGGTCGACGAAGTGCTCGAGTTCTCCGGGAGCGAGGCCGCGGTCCAGCAGGCGATCCGGGTCGTCCGACCGGCGGGCGGGATCCACCTGCTCGGACTCTTCCCGAAGCCCCTGAGCCTCGACATCTCCGAGTTCGTGACGAAGGGGTTGTCGATGTACGGGATCCACGGACGGCTGATGTACAAGACGTGGATGCAGATGGGCGGACTCCTGAAGAGCGGAAACGTGAACCTGAAACCGATCCTCACCCACAAGTTTCCGCTCGATGACTACAACGAGGCGATGGGCGTGATGCGGAGCGGGAACTGCGGCAAGGTCGCCTTCCCGATGGAGGTCTGATGATGTCGAAGCGGGACGCGACCGGGTGGATGCGCGCGGAGTACGAGGCGCTCGTCGCCCAGAGCCTGGACTGGAGACTCCGCGTCCTCCAGGGACCGTCGGCGCCGCGGAGCGTGGTGGACGGCAAGCGCGTGATCATGCTCTGTTCGAACAACTACCTGAACCTCTCGAACCACCCGAAGGTCAAGCGGGCCGCTCGGGAGGCCGTCAAGACCCACGGCGCCGGGAGCGGGAGCGTCCGGCCGATCGCGGGCAACATGGACCTCCACGAGGAACTCGAGCGGCGGATCGCCCGCTTCAAGCGTCGGGAGGCGGCCTTGTTCTTCATGAGCGGCTTCGCGGGGAACGCGGGACTCATCCCTCAGCTCGCGGGAGAAGGGGACGCGATCCTGACGGACGAGCTGAACCACGGGAGCATCATCGACGGCGTCCGCCTGACGAAGGCGCAACGCGTGATCTATCGACATTGCGACGTCGGGGATCTCGAGCGGGCCCTCAAAGAAGTCGACGGCTGGGCGAAGAAGATCCTCGTCATCACCGATGGCGTGTTCTCGATGGACGGCGACATCGCGCCGGTCGGGGACATCGCGCGGGTCTGCGAAGAATTCGGCGCCATGATCTACGTCGACGACGCGCACGGCGAGGGCGTTCTCGGCGATGGAGGCCGCGGCGTCGCGTCCCACTTCCAGGTCGAGGACAAGATCCAGATCGAGCTCGGGACGTTCTCGAAGGCCCTGGGCGTCGTCGGCGGATACATCGCGGGGTCGAACGACCTGAGGAACTACTCCCTCAACAAGTCGCGGACGTGGCTCTTGAGCGGTTCGCATCCGCCGGCCGTCGCCGCAGCCTGCACCGCGGCGATCGACGTCCTCGAGACGGAGCCCCGCCACGTGAAGAAGCTCTGGTCCAACACGAAGTACTTCAAGAAACGCCTCGTCTCGATGGGGTTCGACATCGGACGGAGCCAGACGCCGATCACGCCGGTGATGCTCGGCGATTCAGCGACCGCGAAACGATTCAGCGACCGCCTGTTCGAAGAAGGCGTCTTCGCCCTGCCGATCGTGTATCCGATGGTGGCGAAGGACCGGGCCCGCATCCGGAACATCGTGAACGCAGGCTTGCGGCGCGAGGACCTCGACGAAGCGCTCGCCGCCTACGAGAAAATCGGGAAGGAATTGAAGGTCCTGGCCTAGACGCTCTCGCGAAGTTTCTTTCGCGCGTAGAGGATGGGCAGGATCTCGTATCCCAGGGACCGGAAAAACGCCGCGGACGCCCGGTTCTCCGGCTCGATCAATGCCGCGAACATCTTGAGTCCCCGCTCGCGAAGGACGCGTTCGCACGCTCGCACGAGCCGAGCCGCGATCGACCGACGACGGTAGTCCGGATGGACCGCAAGACGATTGATCCAGGCCTTGCGAGTATCGTGCGTCCCGAGGACCACGCCCACGAGACGGTCTCTATCGAAGGCGCCGAGGTATGAGCCGCGATTGCGGCGAAGTTGTTCGCCGAAGGATCGAGGGCCATCTCGTCCCCGGGTCTTCGGATTCATGCCAGCGATTCGGAACAGCGCAATCATCGCGTGATAGTCGGAGCGACGCAACGGACGGATCTGAACCGCCAAAATCACGCCTCCCGGGAGACGAGATGCCGTGTCGGTTGCACGAAATGCGCACGGGCATCGCGGGGCAGCTCGTCCCGCAGGAACGGTGGCATCAGTGCGAAGGACGGAAGCCCCGCGAGAGGGAGGAGTCGCATGCGGATGTGGGATTCGCGGCTCGGGATGTATCCGGCGGTATCCGGCGCAGGGAACTCGGAGTTCAAATCGACGAGGAAATAGAAACCGATTTCGTGGGTCGTGACCTCTCTCAAGGTGTAGAAATTCTCGTGGACGTACACGAGCTTCTCCGCCTCGACGTTGAGGCCGGCCTCCTCGTAGATCTCGCGGCTCATGCACCCGGCGAGGCTCTCCCCGAATTCGAGATGGCCTCCGGGAAGCGCGTAACTCTTGCTCCCTCGGCCCTCGTCCGCCTCCTGGGCCAGCACGGAATGGTCGTGGATCAAGATGCCGCAGGCGCGGATCAGGAATTCCCGATGCGGGTCAGGCGATCCGAGCACCGAGCTCCCCCTCCGTATCCGGGCGGAGAAGGATGACCCGGCGATCCGACTGGACCGCCCCGAGGCAAAGGACCTCGGACATGAACGGACCGATCTGACGCGGCGGGAAGTTCGTCACCGCGACGACGGGTCGACCGACGAGATCGCTTCGCGGGTACCACGGCTGAACGGCGGCAGACGACCTCCGCACACCGTGGGGGCCGAAATCGATTCGCAGTTTGTACGAGGGATTGCGCGCCTCCGGGAAATCGTCGGCGGCGACGATCCGGCCGACGCGTATCTCGACTTTCTGAAAATCCTCGAAGGTGATTGGGGCCATGGTCTCCGGCCGCGCGGAACGGTCTCAATCGATTTGACTCTTTCCGGAGCATCATCGGACGAAGGCCGGCGCGTCAGTGGGCGCGGGAATCGGTCACGCGGACACTGAGTCGACGACACAGCCGCTCGTGTTCCTCCCGACTCGTCCACTCGACTCGGAGATAGTCGGCGATCTCCCGATCCGACATCCCCAGCTTGCGGGCGACTTCGACGGCGAATTTGTAGGCTTCCACCTCGGTCGGCCGGTCGACATAGCTGTAGCGCCGATCCCAGAGTTTCTTGCCTTCCTGCCACTGCCGAATGTGGACGAGTTCGTGGAGGATGTCGAGATATAGCGTCCGCTCCTCGCCGCTCTGCAGGTAGTATAGCCCGACCACGACGTGGCCCTTCTCGTCATCGATGTACGCATAGGCGTCTTCCGGGACGAGGTGGATGAGCGTGTCCTTCAAGACGGTCTCTCGCAGGCCGTCGTTGGCAAAGAGACGCCGGAAGTGAGCGTCTCGATCCAGGCCGGGGAAGACCTCGACGATCGGCCACCTCCCGGCGCTGAGCTTGCGGTTAATCGAGACTGCCACAAACGGAGTCGAAGGGATCCTCCCACTTAAGCCTCACGGCGGCGGCGGTCCACCGCAGGTGACGTCCGCCCGGCGTCAGGCTCCGTCAGTGGTTTCACCGGCATCAGCCCCTACCGAACTCTCGGGTGGACGTCGAAACGGGGACCCGAACCGGGTCAGAAGGGGAACTTGCGGACAGATTCCGGGAATTCGGGTTCGGCATACATCCGGGCGATCTCTTCGCACGCGATCGCATCGCGTGGCCGTCCAAGGTCCTTCAAGACCCGCGCGCGGAACCACCAGACGCCCGGATAATCCGGCTTCCGAGACACGAGCCGATTCAACAGGTGCAGCGCATGGTCCAGATCTCCGACGATCTCATCCCAGGCCGCGACGG
>Ga0209058_1003413_pt1 | contig 12825 bp, 7 predicted proteins | sample GraSoiAngelo_147_FD_185904 | JGI IMG/M metagenome (GOLD analysis project Ga0209058, IMG submission 185904) | Grasslands soil microbial communities from the Angelo Coastal Reserve, California, USA - 14_1009_05_40cm (SPAdes) (version 2) | ecosystem: Environmental > Terrestrial > Soil > Grasslands ... | reverse complement strand
GTGTACCCTAGGACCTCTTCGGTCAGGAGAGATCATGAAAGTTGTTCGCGTAGTCTTCGCGTTGCTCGCCCTCTCGGCGTTGCCGCTCGTCGCGGTCGCCGCGCAGGGACGTGGCAACAGCGCCAATGCCTGCAAGGTGACGGCTGCGACTGCTGGGCAGAGCGGTCACGTGCCTCCGGGCCAGGCGAAGAAGTGCCCGGCGACTCCGGTGCCGCCACCACCTCCGCCTCCGCCGCCTCCGGCGCCATTGCCACCGCCGCCGCCGCCGCCTCCGGCGCCATTGCCACCGCCACCGCCGCCGCCTCCGGCTCCGCTGCCGCCACCGCCGCCGCCGCCTCCGGCGCCAGTGCCGCCACCACCGCCGCCGCCTCCGGCTCCGGTGCCACCGCCACCGCCGCCGCCTCCGGCTCCGGTGCCGCCGCCACCGCCGCCGCCTCCGGCTCCGGTGCCGCCGCCACCGCCGCCGCCTCCTCCGCCTTCAAGCCCGCCGTCTGGGCCGCATCAGGCGCGGGGCGTGGTGTTCGAGGATCTCGATGGCGACGGGAGACAGGACGTCTTCTCGAGTGAGATGGGCATCGAGGGCTGGACCGTCAACCTCTATTGGAACGGCCAGGTTATCGCCAGCACCTCGTCGCTTAGCGACGGGAGCTTCATCTTCCAGAACCTCGGCAACACGACGTATAGCGTGTGCCTCGGCGCCCCTCCCGCCGGACAGGGCCCGTATAATCAGACGCTACCGGTGGGTGGCTCAGGCTGTAGTGGAGCCGGCTACACGTTCATGTTCAACAGTCAGTTCATGACGTGGTCCGTGAACAATTTCGGCGAGCAGTTGCAGGTGCCGTAGGCTTGTCGCAAAACTCCTGACCAACTCAGGGCTCCGGGCAGTTTCGCCGGGGCCCTTTTTTTTAGGTCTATTTCGGGACAAAATCCGTTCCGGGCTCCAGCTTTCGCGCGAACGCTGCTAGCAGATCCGCCGCGCGATCGAGGTCCTCGAGCGCTACCATCTCGTTTGGACTGTGCATGTAGCGGTTGGCGACGCTCACGAGCCCGGTCGGAATGCCGCGCATGGCGTTATAGATCGCATCGGCATCGGTTCCGGTGTCGCGCGGCGCTGCCTGGATGGTGTACGGGATCTCCGCCTGCTCTGCGCACTCGACCAGCATGTCGAACACCACCGCGCTCACCGAGGACCCGCGGCTCAAGACGATGCCACCGCCGAGCTTGTGGTCGCCCGAGTGCTTCTTATCCGCGCCGGGGTAATCGGTCGCGTGCGTGACATCGATGACGACTGCGACGTCGGGCTCGATGCCGACCGCGCTCGTCCGCGCGCCGCTCCCCGTCCAGGCGATCTCCTCGCGCGTCGAGGCCACGGAGAACACGGCCGCGTGTTTCGGCCGCTGTGCCGCCAAGCGGCGCAGCGCCTCGGCCGCAACGAACGCGCCAATGCGGTTGTCCAGACTACGGGAGACGATGCGGCCGTTGGGGTACTCTTCGACCCGGCTGTCCAGCACACCCGCGTCGCCGACGCGCACGCGGTGCACGGCTTCATCGTGGCTGGCGGCGCCAATGTCGATCCACAAGTCGATCACCTTGGTGACCCGGTCGAGATCCTCCTTTTTCAGCTGATGCACCGCCTTCTTGCCTACCACGCCGTGCACGGGCCCGTTGCGCGTGAGCAGCAACACGCGCTGCCCCACGAGAACTTGGGAATCCCACCCTCCGATGCCGCTGAAATAGAGAAAACCTTCCTCGTCGATGTGTGTGACCTGCAGGCCGATCTCGTCGATATGGCCTGCGAACATCACGCGGGGTTTGCCCTTGGAGTTGAGCGACGCCACGGAATTGCCATGAACATCGGCGCGCACATCGTCGGCAAACGTGGCGACTTCGTCACGCCACACCCGTGCCGGCGCCTGCTCGAACCCGGAGGGCCCCGCCGTATCGAGCAGCTTCTTGAGAAATCCGACGGTCTTGATGGTCACGCTGTCGTTTGGGATGTCGTTTTAGTGTCGTTATAGTGTTTACTGTCGGCGCAGGCCCGTGCGATAGAGCAGGAACCCCAGAGTGGCAAACATGATCAGGCCGATGATGGCTGACGTCGCAAAACCACCCAGCGCGTGATACAAGGGGATCTTCTCCGCGAGCCAGTCGGCCGCCATTCCTCGCGCGCTGCCCCAACCCGCTATTGCCGCGACCGCGATCCCGCAGATTGCGCCGCCCGCGATCAGCCCGCTCGCAAACAGGACGCCCGGGCCTGATTCGATTTCCGCGAGCGACCGGTTGTCGGAACGACTGCGGCGCTCAACCAGCCAGCGCACGACGCCGCCCGCAAACATTCCCGCCGACGTAGTGATGGGGAGATACACGCCGACAGCCACAGGCAGCGACGATACGCCCATCAACTCGATCGCGATTGTGAGAAACACGCCGATGAGGACGAGGGCCCAGGGCAGCCGGTGTGTCAGGATGCCATCGGTGATCAACGCCATCAGCGTCGCCTTGGGCGAATCGAGGCGCTTCAGCTCGTGGCCACGATATTCGCGGATGCGTCCGCCGATGCCGGGATCCACGACATACCGAATCTCGTGCGTTGCGGGATCGACCAGGTATTTGCCGGGTGGCACGCCCTGCGTCTCCACGTACACGCGAATTACCTGGTACGGGTTGTTGTCGATCGAATCGGTCCCGCCGATGCCGAAGTGCGCCATCGTCTCCGTGTGCACCACGACATTCCCGTCCGGCGTGGTGCCGCTCGCCGGCGCCACAAAGCCAGGTCGCGTTTCCGGGACTTGGTAACTGTAGGCGCTGTTGAGGAACGTGAGTGTCCATCCCACCGCCAGCGCCGAGCCGATGGCCCCGATCAGAATCGCGATCTGCTGCCGCCGCGGCGTCGAGCCGACCAGGAATCCGGTCTTCAGGTCCTGCGAGGTGTTGCCGCCGTTCGCGACCGCAACCGCGATCACGCAGGCAATTGAGATCGCGCGCACGCGGTCATCGATCTGGTTCCAGCCGAGCAACAGAAAGATGAAGGAGATGGCGATCAGGGCCGCGATCGTCATCCCGGAGATGGGATTCGCCGAGCTGCCCACCTGGCCGCAGATGCGTGACGAGACGGTGGTGAAGAAGAAGCCGAAAATGATGATCAGGATACCGCCAAGCAGGTTCACGCCGATCTGTGGGATGAGGGCGATCGCGATAGCGAGCACGATCGAGCCGAACACGGTCAGGCTGATCGGCAAATCGTCATCGGTGCGGAGCTTGGCGGCTACCGCCTGGCCAAGCCGGCTGGCGCGCATGTCCGCAAATCCGGCTCGGAACGCCGAGACGATGGTGGGGAGTGAACGCGCCAGCGCGATGATGCCGGCGCTCGCCACGGCACCGGCGCCGATATAGAACACGAACGCCGCGCGGATCTCGCCCGCATTCATGTCGCGGATCAGCTTCGTCGTCCCGAACATCGGCTCCGTCATCGCGCTGCCAAACAGCTTGATGGCCGGCATCAGCACGACGTACGCGAGGCACCCGCCGGCGAACAGGTATCCAGCGATGCGCGGTCCGATGATGTACCCGACGCCGATCAGCTCGGGACTCACCTCCACCCGCACCTCGGCGCCCTGGTAGGAACGGAGCACCTTCCCTGGATACTCTTGCCACACCTTCAAGGCCGTCATGAGGAACTTGTAGACGAATGCGATGCCGAATGCCTGGAACACCGTCTTGGCGTGAATACCGCCGCGCTCCCCGGCGATGAGGACTTCGGCGCAGGCGGTCCCCTCGGGGTAGGGCAGATTGCCGTGCTCTTTCACGATCAGCGCGCGGCGCAGCGGGATCATCATCAGGACGCCCATGAGGCCGCCGGCAATCGCCAGGATCGTGACGCGCGAGATGTCGAGGTCGTAGCCCATCAACAAAATCGCGGGGATCGTGAACACGACCCCCGCCGATACCGAGTCCGCCGCGGAGCCGGTCGTCTGGACGATGTTGTTTTCGAGAATCGTCGAGCGCCCGAGCCAGCGGAAAATCGTGATCGAGAGGACCGCAATCGGAATCGATGCGCTGACGGTGAGGCCGATCTTCAGCGCCAGGTAGACGTTGGAGGCGCCGAAAATGAGGCCTAGGAGAACTCCTAGGACGATCGCGCGTGGGGTGAGCTCCGCGGGGGCCTGCGTGGCCGGAATGTACGGCTCGTGAGGTGCGGCCGGGATGCTCGTCATAGGCGGCTCAATCTGCCCTCACGATGGCGCGGGTGTCCAGCAGCGAACCTGCTCGGGCTCTCACGGGTATGCAGGGGCCCCATGACGGAATCAACCGATTTCATGCTGGAAGACTTGCGCGCGGCGCTCGACGGGCTCTACGACGTCGAGGCCCCGATCGCCCGCGGCGGAATGTCGCTCGTCTATCTCGCGCGCGAGCGGCGGCTGGACCGGCCGGTGGCGATCAAAGTGTTACACCCTGATTTGGCCCGTGACGGCGCGAATCATGACCGGTTCCTGCGCGAGGCGCGGACCGTCGCGCAGCTGACGCATCCCAACATCGTGCCGATCTTCACCGTGGGCGAGATGGACGGGTTCGTGTTCTTCGCGATGGCCTACGTGACGGGAGAAACGCTGGCGCGGCGTGTCACGGCGCGCGGCCCGCTCGACCCGCACACCGCCGGCCGGATGCTGTGCGATATCGGCGAGGCGCTGGACTATGCGCATGCGCGCGGCGTGGTGCATCGCGACGTGAAGCCCGACAACATCCTGATCGACGGGGCCACGGGGCGGGCGCTGCTCTCCGACTTCGGGATCGCGCATGCGAGCCCCCCGTCGCGCGTGTCGCGACAGCTGGGACGTCCCTCCGCGCCGCGGGGGCACGTGGTCGGCACGGCGGCGTTTATGAGTCCGGAACAGGCGAGCGGCGACCTCGTGGACGCCCGGAGCGATATCTATTCACTCGGCGTGGTCGCATTCTACGCGCTGTCGGGCCGGCTGCCCTTCCAGGCGGGCACCGACGAGGGGTTTCTGGCTCAACACATCTCGGATACCGCTCCAAAGATCACGACAGTCGTACCGCTCGTGCCGCCGCGACTGGCGCAGATCGTCGATCGCTGTCTCTCGAAGGAGCCGTGGGCGCGCTACGCCGATGCGGCAGCGCTGGTGCGGGCAATAGCGGAAGCGGTTGCGCCACCGGCCGTGCCGCTGGCGATCCGCGCCTTCATGGTTCGGAGCACGCACCTCGAGGCGCCCGCGCTGATTTCCGCCTTCGTGACCGGCGTCGGGTTGTTGCCGGCGACCGCTGCCGCATGGCTGTCACCGGCGACGGCGTCCGTGCGGGCGGCCACGACCGTCGCGCTTGGTGTTGCACTGCTGCTGCCGGTCGTGGTGGCGATCGTGAGGGTACGCCGCTTGCTTGCCGACGGTCACCAGCGCGAGGAGTTGGTCGCGGCTCTGACCGCGCGCCAGGCGCGCCGGCGTGAGGAGTTGGCGTTCGTATACGGTCCGGGCCCTACCAGTTTCGAGCGCTCCTTTGGATGGCTGGCGCGCCTCGCACTGCTAACGACCATCGCCGTCGTTGGCGGCGTGCTGGGAGTCATCGACGTTCCTCTCCTGCTCGCGCCGCTCCTTCCGTCCATCTTCACGACCGGAGCGGCGATCGCGTTGCTCGCGGCCGTCGTAGCCCGCGCGCGAACAGAACAGCGCACGGATCCATTGGGGGAGCGCAGCCTGCGGTTTTGGCGGGGCCCGCTGGGCCGCGCGCTGTTTCGGATCGCCGGGCGACGCCCTCCGGCGGGCCCGTCGATCGTGACGGTGCTCGGTCGCCTGGAAACGCCTGCGTGAAGTGAGGAGCGTTAGTTTACGGATGCGATGACGCATCCCGCCCCTGATCGATTGTTCCTGGATTTCCAGAGTGCGGTCGCCGGCCGCTACTCGCTCGAGCGTGAGCTGGGCCGCGGTGGCATGGGCGTCGTCTACCTGGCGCGGGAAGTCCGGTTGGATCGGCCCGTCGCGATCAAGCTGCTGCCGCCGTCGAAAGCAACCGACCCCAAACTGCGCGAGCGGTTTCTGCGCGAGGCGCGGACGGCGGCCAAGCTGTCCCACCCGAACGTCATCCCGATTCACGCCGTCGAGGAGATCGGCGGATTCGTGTTCTTCGCGATGGCGTACATCGAGGGCGAGACGTTGACGGAGCGGGTGCGGCAGCGCGGCCCGTTGCCGCCTTCGGAGGCCTCACGCATGCTGCGCGACGTGGCGTGGGCGCTGGCCTACGCGCATGGCCAGGGCGTGATCCATCGCGACGTGAAGCCTGACAACATTCTGCTCGAGAACGGCGGCCGTGTACTCGTGGCCGACTTTGGCATCGCGAGCGTCGTCGCGGGTGCCGGCGCGCTCGCGACGGGCGAAGTCGTTGGAACACCGGAGTTCATGAGTCCGGAGCAGGCCCTTGGGGAAGCGGTTGACGCGCGCAGCGATCTGTATTCACTGGGTATCGTGGCGTACTTCGCCTGCTCGGGGACGCTGCCGTTCGAGGGGGAGAAGGCGACCGACGTGCTGGCGAAACAGGTGACCCAGCCGGCCCCGGCGCTGGGGACGCTCGCGCCGCTGGTGCCGCGCCGCCTGGCGCAGGCGATCGATCGCTGCCTCGCCAAGGATCCCGCGGAGCGGCCGGCGGGTCCCGGGGCTTTGGCGGATCAGCTGAGCCATGCGCTGGAGCAGCGGCGTGAGCTCCCCGTGGCGTTGCGTGCGTTCGTGAAACACGACGCGCGGCTCGACGGCGGCGGTGTCCTGCTCTATCCGTTCGCAATGCTGTTTGCCACGCCGATTGCCGCATACATCACCGGCTCGCCGGCGTTCGGATTCTTCACGCTCGTCTCAGGCTACACCCTTGTCCCGCTCGGCGTGCTGGTCAATCGCGCGCGGCGGCTGCTCAACGCGGGATTCGGGCACGGTGACATCGGCGTGGCGTTCAAGGCGGAAATCGAGCGGAGTCGCGAGGAGCGCGCGTACGGACTGGGCCACGGCGGGGGGCCGTCGCTGTTCGAGAAAGTGCTCCGCTGGATCAGCGCGACGGGATTGGGCACGGCGGCGCTGGCGCTTTCGGGCCTGGTCCTGTGGGCACCGCCGTGGGCCCAAACGGATCTGCTGATCACGTTCGGCTGGTCACTCTTCGGCGGCCTCAGCTCCGGCGTCGGCGCGTTGATCATGCTGCAGCGGCGTCGCGACGTCGACGCCGAATTCTGGGGCCGGCTGTGGACCGGGCGCCTGGGCCGCTGGATGTTCAGCGTCGCGGGGCTGTTCACCGGGAACAAGAAGGCGCCGGCGTCGCTCACGCACCGCCCGACGGAGCTTGCGCTCGGCATGGCGGCGGAACAGCTGTACGACTCGCTTCCCAAAGTGACGCGCCAGCAGTTGCGAGATTTGCCGGACGTGGTGCACCGGCTCGAGCAGGACGCGCAGCGCATGCGCTCCCGGCTCGAGGAGCTCCAGGAGGCGTTGGTGGACGTCGGCCACACGGGCAATCCGGATGCCGGGATCGCGGCGCGGCACGACCGCATCGTCGCGGACCTGAGCGCCGAGCGCGATCTCGTGCAGCAGCGGCTCAAGGATGCGGTGGCGGCGCTCGAGACGATCCGGCTGAATCTGCTCCGGCTGCATGCGGGGACGGGATCGGTGCGAAGCCTGACGACCGACCTCGGTCTGGCGCGAGACATCGCGCGCGAGATCGACGCTCACATCGAAGGCTACCGCGAGATCGAGAGCGCGCTCTAGTCGCGCAGCCGCTGCAACCGCTCCACTGCCTGCTGGAGCATGTCGTCCGTCTTACAGAACGCAAACCGCACGTATTTGCGACCGAGCTCCGGGCGCGAATAGAAGCTCGAGCCCGGCACAGGGGCGATGCCGTGCTGGGCGGTGAGCCACTTGGCGAACTCGTCATCGGGCAGATCGGAGATCACCGAGAAATCGGCCATGACGTAGTAGGCGCCCTGGGGCGGTCGGCATTTGAAACCCGCCTGCACGAGCCCGGCGCAGAGCACGTCGCGGCGACGGCGGTAATCTCGCGCTAGCCCCTCGTAGTAATCGTCGCCGAGTGTTTCCATTCCTACGGCGACGGCTTCCTGCAACGGAGCGGCAGCGCCGACGGTGAGGAAGTCGTGCACCTTCCGAATCGCGCCGGACACATCCGGAGGCGAGATGATCGTCCCGATGCGCCAGCCGGTCACACTGAAGGTTTTCGAGGCACCGCTGGTCGTGATCGTGCGATCGGCCATTCCCGGCAGCGTCGCAATCGGGATGTGCTCGCCCTCGTAGTAGATGTGCTCGTAGATCTCGTCGGTGACCGCGAACGCGTCATGGCGCTGGCACAGCTCCGCGATCGCCGTCAGCTCGGCCCGGGACAGGACCCGGCCGGTCGGATTGTTCGGCGTGCAGACGATGATGGCGCGCGTCTTCGCGGTAAAGGCTTTGGCGAGACGGTCCAGGTCGATCGGCCCTTCCGCCGGCATCGGGACGAAGACCGGTTTCGCGTCGCAGAGAATGGCATCGGGTCCGTAGTTCTCGTAGAACGGCTCGAACACGACCACTTCATCGCCCGGATTCACGATGGCAAGTAGCGATGACACCATTGCTTCGGTGGCTCCGCAGGTCACTGTGACCTGCGTCATTGGATCGATGGCCATGCCGTACCAATCTTGGTACTTCGCGGCCAGCGCGTTCCGGAGGCGGGCAGCACCCCAGGTGATGGCGTACTGGTTCATGTCATCACGGATCGCGCGGGCCGCGGCGTCTTTTAGGACGTCGGGGCAGGGGAAGTTCGGGAACCCTTGAGCGAGGTTGATGGCCCCGTGCTCATTCGCGAGCCGGGTCATCCCACGAATAACCGATTCCGTGAAGCCGTGCGTGCGGCGTGCGGTACGCATGACCGCGAAAGATATCGTCTTGACCGGTAGTCTGTGCGGAGGTCAATTCGCTGGCTCTTATGTCCCGCCGTAGGCCTCTGCTTGTCGTACTGAGCCTTCTGTTAACGCTTGTCACCTGCCGCGACGGCGTGGCGCCGGAAGCGCGTTTCGCGCGTGTGGCCGTCGCTCCGGTCCTGCCATCGGAAGCGGCTCTCGGGGCCTTCGGACTGTCGATCGACCGGGTGCGGTTCGTGGTCGTGCGGCCACTGTCGGACACGCTCGCCGATACGACGGTCGACTTGCCGCCGGAGGTCACGGAGCTGGCGCTCGACATCCGAGTGCCACTCGTGACTTTTCCCGAGACCCTGAGCGTCTCCGTCGTCGCGCTGGCCGGCACAATCCCGCTATTCACTGGCACGAGCCTGGTGCGCGTTCCCACGGCCCTGCCGCCGCCCGAGATCCCGATCACGACCTACATCGGCCCCGCGGCGGACAGCATCGTGATTCTGCCGCGCAGCCCCTTCGTTCTTCTGAACGACTCGCTGCGGTTGCAGGTGCAGGGCTTCAACGGAGGCCTCCCCGTAACGCAGTTCTTCGTGGCATGGGAGACGAGCGACGCGACGGCCCCCATCAACAGCTTCGGCGTGTTGCACGCGCCCGCTGTCCGGGGCGGCGTACGCGTGCGGGCCCGCACGCCTTCCGGTGCCAGGGATTCCGTGACCGCGACCTTCACGCCACCCGCCACGCAGCTCCTCGCTCTCGCGGGAGGCGGTCAGATCGACACGATTGGCCAGCTGCTTGGCCTGCCGCTCGAGGTCCTGGCGCGCGCCGCCGACGGCTTGGGTGTGGGTGGCGTCGTGGTGCATTTCCGGGCGCTCACCGGCGGGGGCAGCGTGACCGACTCGGTTGTCGTGACGGACAGCGCCGGCCGCGCGCGCACAACTGTCACGTTGGGTGGGCTGCTCGGCGGCCAGACGTTCGAGGCAACGGTCCTGGGACTCAGCGGCAGCCCGGTGACCTTCAGCGTCGTCGCGCTCGCTGGCCCGGCCGCGCAGCTCCTCGCCATCGCGGGTGTCGGACAGCTCGCGACGGTGGCCACGGCGCTCCTGACGCGCCCTGCGGTGCAGCTCAAGGATGCCCTCGGCAACCCGGTCGCGGGGGCGAGCATGACATTCGCCGTGAGCGGCGGCGGCGGCAGCCTGACGGGTGGCAGTCAGCTCACGAACGCCGCCGGCATCGCGACGGTCGGTAGCTGGACGCTCGGTACCATCGCAGGTGCGAACACGCTGACGGCGAACGCCCCCGGTGTGACGCCCGTGATGTTCACAGCGACGGGAGTGGCGGGGGCGGCTGCAACCATCGTCAAGCTCGTGGGCGATCTCCAGTCGGCGATCGTGAACACGATCGTGCCCATCGCTCCGCAGGTCAGGATCGTGGACCAGTTCGGCAATCCAGTCGCGGGCAGGACGGTCAGCGCAGCCGTTGCCTCGGGCGGCGGGAGCATCACGAACTCCGCCCCGGTGTCGGACTCGGCGGGTGTCGCGAGCGTCGGGGGCTGGCGACTCGGGACTCTCGTCGGCGCGAACGCCGTCATTGTGAACGGGACCGGACTCGCCGGCAGTCCGATCACGTTCACGGCGAGCGGCACCCGCGATATCGCGGCCCAGCTGCTGCGCGTGAGCATCGATACGCAGACGGCCATTGCTGGCCAGCCCGTGAGCACGCCCCCCGCTGTGCAGGTAGCGGACCAATACGGCAACGCCATTCCTGGCACGCCCGTCACGTTCGCGCTCACGGGTGCGTTGCTCGGCAGCCTCACGCCAAGCAACGTGACGACCGACTCGTTGGGCATCGCACGTGTCGCGAGCTGGACGCTCGCGATCATCGCTGGGCTGAACACTTTGGACGCCACCGCGCCGGGCCTCGCCGGTAGCCCGCTGACATTCAGTGCCACCGGGATCATCACCACGGCGACGACCATGGCGCTGAGTGCGGGAGACGGGCAGTCGGGTGTGGTGGGTGCCGTGTTGCCAACCGCCTACTCGGTCGTCGTCACGAACGTCCTTGTCCCAGTTCAAGGCGTTCCAGTCCATTGGGCCGCAGGCCCCGAGGGCGGATCGATGAACCCGGCGACGTCCCTGACGGACGTGAACGGCATCGCGAGCTCGACGCGGACGCTCGGACCCGCCGTGGGAACGCAGACCGCGACCGCGTCGGTCGGTGGGCTCAGCGGCTCACCGGTTACCTTCTTGGCAAACGCACTTCCCGGCGCGGCGGCGCAGCTCGTCAAGCAGTCAGCGGACGCACAAACCGGGACCGTGGCGACGGCCGTTACCGCACCGGTGGTTAAAGTCGTGGACCAATTCGGCAACGGCGTTGCGGGCGTCATCGTGGACTTTGCGGCAGCGGGCGGCGGGATCGTCGGCGCCGCTCGGGACACGAGCGACGCGTCTGGGCTCGCCACCTCGGGCAGTTGGACTCTGGGGTCCCTCGTGGGGACGAACACGGTCACGGTGACTGCCGGAGCGTTGCCCACCGTGACCTTCAGCGCGACTGGCGTCGCCGGCGCTCCCGCTCGACTCGCGTTCGTCACGGAGCCCACCCACGGGCTGGCTGGCAATACAATGACGTCTGTCAGCGTGGCGATCGAGGACCAATTCGGGAACCGCGTGCCCTCGGCGCAGGACTTCGTGACGCTGGGGTTGCAGCCTGGTTCGAATCCAGCGGCCAAGCTCCAGGGCAGCGTCGGTGCTGCGGCCGTCAATGGTGTGGCGACGTTCGCAAGCTTCGGTGTCGACTCGGCCGGCTTCGGTAACAAGCTCGACGCGACAGCCGGAGCGCTGACTGGAACAAGTTCCGCGTTCGACGTCGGCGGTGTTATCGCAGCCGTGAAGGACGACCGCCTCGATCCCGTCGCTGCGGCGTTTAGTACCGCGACCGGGCTCGTGTACATCCCTGGCGTCAACAACACGATCAGCGTGTTCGATCCGAGCAAGGGGCAGATCGCGCCGTTCCCGATCCTTCAGAGCCAGCCGTTTGGCGTGGCGGTCAATGCTCCCGCCAATCGCGTATACGTCACGACGTTCGCGACGCTGGTCGGAGCTGTCGTCGTGCTAGACGATCGCGATCCCTCCGCGATCATGGCTATGGTTCCTCTAGTGGGCGAGGCGAAGGGGATCGCCGTTGACGAAGCGACGAATCGAATCTTCGTTGCGGTCGGGGGAGACGCTCAGAGGCTCACGCCGCCCACACTGGCCGTGATTGATGGCAAGGACAATGGAATCATCGCCAGCATTCCGTTCCCGGACGGCATGCCGGCGGGGATGGGCGTCGCGTTCAACCCGAACGACAAGCTCGTCTATGTCGCGATCCCGACCTTGGGCATTGCGGTGTTCGATCCAGCGACCGTCAAGTTCATCAGGTCGATCTCAATCGTCGGCGAAAAGGGTGCGGCGGGAACGTACGGGGTTGCGGTGGACCCGCGCACGGACGTGCTCTACGACGGGGAAGGATGTCCGTCTGCAGGTCGGCTTGGCGCCCGAGGGAATCGGCGTCGACTCCGATCGCGGCATGGTCTATGTCGGCAACAGCGGCGAAGCAACGGTGTCGTTCATCGACGCGGGCAAGCTGGAAGTGGTCGCTACACTTGTCGTGGGTCCGTCTCCGAAGGCAGCCGCGGTGAATCCGCTCACGGGCCAAGTCTACGTGCCGACGTTCACGGATGACCAGGTGCGAGTGATCCAGCCCTAGAAGAACACCGGCCGCCGAGTTGTCACCCGGCGGCCGGTCCCTCGCATGTCTCACCTTTTACAACCTCAATCTGACATTGATGTCCACCAAAATCGCGTCGGGCGTATCCACGAACACGACCCGGTTCTCCACGCGCCGAATGATCATCTTCATCGGCGGGCCCTTCCCCTTGCCGCGACCCATGTTGCCGCGGCGGTAGT
>Ga0209058_1003401_pt1 | contig 12855 bp, 13 predicted proteins | sample GraSoiAngelo_147_FD_185904 | JGI IMG/M metagenome (GOLD analysis project Ga0209058, IMG submission 185904) | Grasslands soil microbial communities from the Angelo Coastal Reserve, California, USA - 14_1009_05_40cm (SPAdes) (version 2) | ecosystem: Environmental > Terrestrial > Soil > Grasslands ... | reverse complement strand
ACGGACCGCCTCTTCCGCGATCTCGCGAGTGTCCGCCGCCACAGCGGCGACGCGATCCCCGATGAAGAGGACGCGGTCCCAGCAGAGCACCGGCCAGTCCTGGAGGCGCCGCCCGAGACGCTGGCCGCGAACGTCCGCACCGGTGACGACCGCGCGCACTCCGGAAAGCACGCGTGCGCGTTCCGTATCCACCGACACGATGCGCGCGTGCGGATACGGACTCCGAACGAAGGCCGCCTCGAGCGCGCGCGGCACGACGAGGTCCGCGGTGTACCTCGCGGCACCGGTCGTCTTGTCCACGCCGTCGATCCGGCGCTCGGGCCGGTCGAGGAGCTCGGGATGGATCAACGCGCCGCGACCGTCGCGCGGAGGCACTCCGCGAATCCCGCAAGCACTTTGTCAGCCTGGCGTGCGATGAGCGCCTGACCGAGCTCGCCGATGCGCCCGAGGACGGCGACATCGCTCGCGATCCGGAGCTCCGTCGGCGCGTCGCCGGTCACCGAGAGATCCACCAACGCGCGCACCGCGCCGCCGATTCGCCGATCCTCGGCATCCGCGCGCAGCCTTGCGGTCCCGGCAGCCTCGTCGCGCGATTCGATCGCGACCGTTCCGCCGAGCGCGAGCTTCACCAGGCCGACGCGCACGTCGAGGGTGCCCCGCACGCCACCGCCGTCAGCCGCGACCTCGTGCGTCCCGGGGACGCACCGCGCCGCGACCGGAAGATCCATGAGCACCGCCCACACCTTCGCGCGCGGCGCGTCGACGGTCACGCGATGCTCGAGCTTCACGCGACCTCGCGCAGCGCGCGCTCGGTCCACACTTCGGCCATCGCGCGCTTGTACGCGGCGCTGCCGCGGAGATCCTCGATCGGATCTGTGGCGGCGGCCGCGAGCGCGGCAGCTTCGCGAATCGCGGCGTCGTCCAATCGGCGTCCCGCGAGCGACCGCTCAGCGTCGCGCGCACGGAGCGGGACCGGACCCGCACCGCCGAGCGCGATCCGAGCGTGCGTGACGGAGGCGTTCGCGTCTGTCGCGATGACCGCGGCCACCGAGATGGTGGCGTAGTCGTCGAGCGTCGCCGGGAGGAATTTCTTGTATGTCGCGCGTGCGCCCTTGGGCAGCGGGGGGAGCTCGACGCGAAGAAGCAGCTCGCCCCGCTCGAGCGATGTCTCGAAGAGATCGGTGAAGAGACCGTCGAGCGGGATGCGCCGTTCGGCGAACCTGGACTTCGCGACGGCGACGCCGTCGAGAGCAAGGAGCGTGACCGGCGGATCCTGCGCCGGGTCGGCGTGTGCGAGATTCCCACCGAGGGTGGCTTGCTCGCGGATCCGCACCGTCGCGACTGCCGCGAACGTCGACGCGAGTGCCACGGTATGCCCACGCACCCGCTGCGAACGCGCGAGCGCGCCGAGTGTCGCGAGCGCTCCGAGCGCAACGCCCGCATCGGACGCGCCGATCTCGCGAAGCTCCGCGATCCGGCGGAGTCCGAGCACGCGCTCCGGCCGCACGAGGTCCTGCTTCATCAGGATGACGAGTGCCGTGCCCCCGGCCATGACGAGCGTGTCATCGGGATCGCCGGCGAGGATCTCGAGCGCCTCGTCGAGGGTTTCGGGCTCGAGGTAGTCGAATGGTCTCATCGCGCGTCGCGCGCCTTCGCGATCGCGCGTGTGATCCCGTAATAGCCGGTGCACCGGCACAGGTTCCCCATCTGCCAGTCCGCGATCTCGGCATCGCTCGCGTCGGGCTTGGCGCGAAGCAGAGCGTCCGCGGCGACGAGCTGCCCGGACGTGCAGATGCCGCACTGGAAGCCGCCCTCCTCGATGAAGGCCTCCTGCAGCGGCGACGCGAGGCCTTCCACCGTGCGGACCGACGCGCCGTCGACCTGTGTCGCGAGCAGGAGGCACGCGGACATCGGCGCGTCGTCGACCTGCACGGTGCAGAGACCGCAGACCCCGACGGAGCAGCCGTCCTTCGTGCCGGTCTTGCCGAGGTCGTATCGCAGGAGGTCGACGAGGAGCCGCTCGGCGGCCACCTTCACGTCGACGGCCTCGCCGTTCAGCGTGAAGCGGATCCGATGCTCGGTCACGCGCGCGCCGCCTCGCGCAGCCGGAAGCGCTGGATCTTCCCCGTCGCGGTCTTCGGTAGCTCGCCGACCGGCTCGATCCAGCGCGGCCGCTTGTGGCGGGCGAGCCGCTCCGCGCAGAGCTCCTCGAGCTCGGACGGCGGCGTCGCCTCGCGGAGGACGACGTACGCGCAGACCCCGAGAAGCCCGTCGGCGTCCGCGCGGCCGACGACCGCGCACTCGGCGACGCTCCGATGCGACAGCAGGACCGACTCGACCTCGAGCGGCGAGACCCATTGCGCCCCGACGCGGAGCATGTCGTCGTCGCGGCCGAGGTTGTAGTAGCGCCCGTCGGCGACGCGGTAGCGGTCGCCCGTCACCACCCAGCCGTCGCGGAACGCCGCTGCGGTCGCCTCAGGGCGGCCGTGGTAACCGATCGCGGTGGAGCCGCCGCGAACCCACAGCGTGCCCTCTCGTGCGTCGGCGCCGTCGGGGTCGACCACGCGCGCCTCGTACCCCGGGATGACCCGGCCCGACGATCCCGGCGTGACGTCGTCGTCCGTGTTCGAGATCGCGATGTAGCCGATCTCGGTCGATCCGATCCCGTCCAGAATCGGCAGGCCGAAGCGCGAGTGCCACCGCTCGCCGAGCGGGGCCGGCAGCGCCTCGCCCGCGGAGATGCACGCGCGGAGGGATGAGGTGTCTGACAGCGTGCCGCCCTCGGCCGCCGCGAGCAGCGCCGCGTACGCCGTCGGCACCGAGTAAAGGACCGTCGGCCGCTCGTCAGCGATGATTCGCCACGCGCGCTCCGGCGCGAAACGTTCCGGATCGAGGATGACCGACGCGCCCGCCGCGAGTGGGATGACCATCGAGTTGTTCAGACCGTACGAGAAGAAGAGCTTTGCCGTGCTGTAGACGCGGTCGTCGCGGCCGATCCGCGCAACGTGGCGGCCGTGCCCCTGAGCCGGGAAGAGCGCGCGGCGATGAAGGTGGATAACCGCCTTCGGCGCGCCGGTCGTGCCGCTCGAGTACTGCCAAAAGCACATGTCCGTCTCGCTCGTCGGGGCGGCAGTGACCTGGCCCGGCCGGTCGTCGAAGAGGTCGGCGTCCGCGTCGGTGACCGTGAGGGTCGCACCCGAGTCGCGAAGCATGAAGTCGAGCTCGTCGCGCCGCGCCAATGTCGACAGCGGCACGGGGATCGCGCCGATCTTCGCCGCGCCAAGAAACGCGGCGATGAACCAGGGTGAATCACGCAGGACCAAAGCGACGCGGTCGCCCGGTCGGACGTCCCGGTCGCGCAGCCCGAGTGCGGCGGAATCCTGCATCGCCGCGAGGTCGCGGTAGCTCAGCGTTTCGCCGGCGTAACGGAGCGCCGGGCGATCGCCGCCGCCGGCCGCGCACGCGGCGTCGGCGAGAGCGCTCGCGAGATTGAACGCGGCTAGAGGTACTTGCGGCCCGCGAGCTTGTCGGGCACGCGGAGGCCGAGCGCGCTGATCTTCGGATCCATCTCGGCGATATAGTCCTCGCGCATCTTCCCGTTGGTGCGTTTCTTGAGGCCCCATTCGATGTACCGCTCGTCGCGCGCGGACTCGGAGCGGCCGAACATGTCGAGCCCGACGACGTACCACTTGTCGATGGCGAGTTGCGCCGCGATCTTCCCCTCTGGGGTTGCCATCATCTTCTCGAGCTGCTGCTCCCCGTACGCGACGTGCCCTAACTCCTCGCGAAGGATCGTGGGGAGGACGTCATCGGTCGGCAAGAAGGACGACCCGACCATCTCGTCGAGCTGGTACTGGCCGACCTTGTCGATAAGGAAACCGAACGCGGCGAAGTCGCCCCACTCGGGCATATCCACCTTGAACGCGTCGACCTCGCGCTTGGATCGGGGCCGGAAGAGGATGTCGGAGCGGTCGAGCCCGACCATCCCGAGCATTCGGAGGAACTTGCGGCAATGGTCGATCTCTTCGGATGCGATGCGGGCGACGCGCCACTGGTCGTCGACCGTCGGAGCGCGGAGGGTCCAGTGGTCCACGTAGATGTGAGGCCCGCCGATCTCGCAATCGGCCTGGATCGTGAGAAGGCGGGTCAAGAGCTCGCGGTACTCCTCGGGCATCTTCCCGAAATCCTTCGGTTCGATGCGGTCGGTGAACTGCGCCACGACCCGCCTCCTCTTTCTCTCTTAGCCGCCGAGCTTGCGGTCTTGCGCGCTCTTTACGAAGGTCGTGTCGATCATCTTGCTGATATCGACGGTCTTTATGTTCGGGTTCTTCGGCCCAAGGATCTCCACGGCGTCTTTGAACTGGCCGACCTCGACCGCCGGGTACGCCTGGGTAACCTCGTTCATGAAGAAGTCGTACGCGGCGTTCAGCGCGTCCTGGTTGTCGAGCTTGAAGTACTTCCCCAGCACGGCGACGGCGCCGGGCTTGTCAGCCTTCATCTTCGCGCGCGCGATGACGAGCGAGTCGACGTAGGCCTGTACCGTGTCTTTGTTCGCGTTGAGGTACGAGCGCTGCATGATCACCCCGGTATTCGCGGCCGGGAGCTTCTGGCTCGCGAGGTCGATCAAAGGGGTAAGCCCGGCCTTCACGAGCTCGAGGTCCTCGGGCGGGTCGTCCACCCCGGCATCGATCGTACCGTTCAGCAGATTGAGGGTCCGGTTGGCGTGCGAGCCGACCGCCTGGATGAGTACGTCTTTGTCTGGATCGAGGCCCGCGTTCTTGAGCGCGGCCCGCGTCGCGATGTCACTCGAGCCGCCGGCGTTCGATACCCCGATCGTCTTGCCCTTGAGGTCCGCGACAGTCTTGATGCCCTTCTGGACGTACAGCTTGTAGGGATACACCGGCGCGAGGTTCGCCACGACCACGAGGTCGGCGCCACCGGCGTTCGCGCTGAGCGCCTCCGCACCTCCGAACTGCCCGATCTGAATGCTGCCACCGAGGAGCGCGGCGCTCGTCTGAGTGCCGCCGTTGATCGACTGGAGATCGACCTCGAGGCCGTTGTCCTTGAAGATGCCCTTCTCGAATGCGTACCACGGGATCCAGTCGTCCGCGCTGATGTTGCTGTACGCGGCGACGACCTTCGTGCAGCACGGGCGCGCGGTCGGCGAAGCCGATGCCGCCGCCTGCGACGCCGTGGTCGTTGCCACCGGCCCACCGGCGCCGCCACCGCCGCACGCAGTCGCGAGGATCGCGAGGGAAGCCACGAGGACCGCGAGGGTCTTGGTCATGTCCCCACCCTTTCCGGTGTCACCGAATCTGTGGACGCCAGGACTGGAATCGGTTCTCGACGCGCTGGATGATCGTCGTGAGGAGCATCCCGGTGCCCGCGATGAGGATCACGCCCGCGAGCATCTTCGGCGTCTGGAATGTCTGGCCGGCGATGGCGATGAGCTGGCCAACGCCGTGCTTCGCCGCGATGAGCTCGCCGACGACCACGCCGGTGAGGGCGTGCCCGACGCCGAGCCGGAACCCAGTGAGGATGAACGGCACCGAGCCCGGAAGCACGACGCGGCGGAAGATCAGCGCGTCCGGCGCGCCGAACGATCTCGCGACCCGAAGAAGCGCGGCCTCCGTGTTCCGGACGCCGGCCATCGTGTTGATGATGATCGGGAAAAGTGCGCCCAGGAAGATGACCGCGATCTTCGGCTGCATCTCGATGCCGAACCAGAGGATGAAGAGCGGGATGAGGACGATGCGCGGTGTGCTGTAGAAGAAGTTCACGAACGGGTCGAGCGCGTATTGGAACCGCGTGTACCAGCCCATGAGCAACCCGAGGGCGAGACCGGCCACGACCGCCATGCCGTAGCCGATCCCGATCTCGGCGCCGCTCGTCCCAATGTCGAGCCAGATGTCTCCCGTCTGGAAGAGCTTCACGAACGCTTGCGCGACGTCCCACGGGCCGGGCACGAAGAGGATGGAGTAGATGCGCGCGTTGGCGACGAGCTGCCAGGCCGCGAGCGCAATGACGACGCTGAGGGTGCCGATGACGACCGGTTCGTACTGCTTGAAAGGACTCGGCTTGACGACTGACCGTCGTTCTTGGGCCGGCGGCCTGTCCAGCGTCGTCGTCGGAGCGGCTGGTTCCCAGCTCTGGATGCTCATGCCGCCGGCACACCCGCGATGAGGCGCTCCGCCGGGACGGCGAGCTCCTCCTGGATCGACTCCCAGATCTCGTCCTCGTAAGTCAGGAACTGCGGGTCGCGCTTCACGCGGAGATCGCGCGGGCGCGAGAGCTTGATGTCGACGACGTTCTTCACCCGTCCCGGGCGGCGCGTGAACACGATGACGCGGTCCGCGAGGTAGATCGCCTCTTTGATGTCGTGCGTGATGAAGAGCGCCGTCTTGCGGGTCTGCGACCAGATCTTGAGGAGCTCGAGCTGCATCATCTCGCGCGTCTGCGCATCGAGCGCCGCGAACGGCTCGTCCAGCAGCAGCATCTCGGGGTCGGTGAGAAGCGCGCGCGCTAGGTTGACGCGCTGCTGCATGCCGCCCGAGAGCTCGAGGGGGTACGCGTCCTCGAAACCCTTGAGGCCGACGAGCTCGATCTGCTGCCTCGCCCGCGCGACCGCCTCGCTCTTGCTCATCGTTCCCTGCGCCTCGACGCCGAAAATGACATTGCCAAGGACCGTGCGCCAGGGAAGAAGTCCGGGCTGCTGGAACACCATCGCGCGGTCGCGCCCGGGGCTCCTGATCTCGCGCCCGTCGAGCGTGAGGCTCCCGCCGGCGATGGGGATGAGGCCGTCGACCGCGTTGAGGAACGTCGTCTTTCCGCAGCCCGACGGGCCGACGATGGCGAGGAGCTCGCCCGGGCGGACCTCGAGGTCCACGCCCTTCACCGCGGTGAACAGGCTGCGCGAACGCTGCAGCCAGTACTCGATGACGACCCCCTTCGCGGCAAGCTTCGCGGAGCGGTCGTACATCGGACCTAGCTCAGCTTCCCGTCGCTCGGATGGGGCTCATTCCGGAGTAGATAGCCGAACTTCTCTTTCGCCTTCTGTTTCACTTCCGCGCTCGGTGTATTCACTGGCGGAAAGTCGGCGCGCCACTCGAAGGGCCGGGTGGCGTCGATGATGGCCCGCGAGCTGTGGCCCTTGCGATCCTTCGGGATCCGCGGGTCGAGCGGTCCGCTCCATGCGCGCTTGATGATGTCGATCGATTCGACCGGATCCGAGCGCGTGCTCATCGCCCAGACCACGTCGTTCAGGTCCATCACGTCGATATCGTCGTCCACCACGATCACATAGCGGCCGAGATACGCACCCGCGTGCACGGTCGCCGCAAGGTGACCGACCTGGCGCGCGTGGCCGGCGTAGCGCTGCTCGATGCTGACCGCGTTGAAGAGACGCGAGCCGCCGACCTCGTGACACCAGACGCCCTTGATGCCCGGGACACCGACAGCCTCGAGCTCGGACCGCAGCAGCGCCGAACGCAGGAACGCGCGATAGAAGGATTGCTCGTCCGGCGGCTGGTTCGGCGGCGAGCCCAGGAGGATCGGGTCGTTGCGGTGGTAAAGCGCTTCGACCTGCATGAACGGCTCGGGCCGCGCGTCGCTCGCGTAGTAGCCGGTCCACTCCCCGAACGGACCCTCGACGATCTTCTCTTTGGGATCGACCCAGCCCTCGATGACGATCTCGGCCTCGGCCGGGAGCGGAAGCCCGGTGACGGGCCCCTTCACGACGCGGTACGGCTCCCCGCGCACGCCGCCGGCCCAGTCATATTCGGTGAGCCCGAACTGAACCTCGGTCGCCGCGGCGAGGAAGAGCAGCGGGTCGCCGCCGGCGACGAACGCGATCGGCATCTTCTCGCCGCGCCCAAGCCAGGCGTCGCGATGCATCCGGCCGTGCTTGCCCGGCGAGATGTAGAAGCCAAGCTTGTTCTTGTCGTGGACCATCACGCGGTAGCAGCCGAGGTTGACCCAGCCGTTGTCAGGATCGCGGGTGATGTCGAAGCTGCCGGTGCCGATGTAGCGGCCCCCGTCGTTCTCGTGCCACTTCGGCGCAGGGAAGATCGTCATGTCGACGTCCGCGCCGCGCTTCACGTTCTCGAAAATGGGACCATCCTTGACCTCGACGCTCGGGATCGGCGTGATGCCTTCTGATACGCGCTTCTGCCAGGCACGGACGAGGCCCTCCGGCGACATCTTCGGGTCCAGGCCGAGCGTGAGGGCGAGGCGCGGGAACCAGCCGAGGCCGTTCGAGAGCACGCGGAAGCCCTTCTTGTATCCCGGAATCTCATCGAAGAGGAGCGCGGGGGTGCCGTGGACCCGGCCGGCGAGCTCGGTCGCCATCCCGATCTCATCCTCCGAGCGGGCGCCCCGGACGACGCGCAGCTCGCCCAGGTCATCGATCCGCCTCAGCCAATCACGGAGATCACGGAAGGTACGGGTCGGACGCTCGGCGATAGCCATGCCCATCTCCCGCCCCCGCCCGTGCCGGGCGAGGGGTCCAATTGGCAAATGGTTATACCACTGGAACGCCCCGCGAGCCTCCGGCCTGCCTTACTTCAGGAGCCCGCGATCGAGCGCGCTTTTCACGAACGAATCGTCGACGATCTTTGCCGGATCGACTGTCCTCACTTTGTCGTTGAAATTGGCGACGACTTCCTGAATCCCCGCCAGCTGTGCGGCCGTCGGCGTCGGCGGGTCCTTGAGAACGGTCCCCACGTACCAGTCGTAAGCGGCCTGCATGCCCTTGTCGTCGTCGGACTTGAGGTACTTCTTGAGCGCAGCGATAGTCGCGGCCTTGTCCGCACGCGCCTTGGCGATCGCCTGCACGATCGAATCGACGTAGCGCTGCACCACCGCTTTATTGGCGGTGACATACGCGCGGGTCACCACGATCGTCGTCGCGGCGGTCGGCAGATTCAGGTCGGCCATCTTCGCGAGCGAGTGGAAGCCCGCAGCCTCGAGCTTCAACGTGTCCGGTGGGGACGACAGCGTCCCCGCTACGTTGCCGCTCAGGAGCGCGGCGGTGGCGTTCGCGGTGGAACCCGTCGAGAACACCGTCACGTCAGTGTCGGGGACGAGCCCGAGCTTCGGGAGCATGGTGCGGACACCGATATCGAACGTCCCACCGACCCCGGCTATCGCGACCCTCTTCCCTTTGAGATCGGCGGGCGTCTTGATGTCGGCGGCGACATAGAGCTGGTACGGCCAGACCGGCCCGGTGTTCGCGACGACGACGACGTCACCGCCGCCCGCCGTTGTGGTGAGCGCTTCGGAGCCGCCAATGTGCGCGATCTGCGTCTGACCCGCGAGGAGCGCCGGAAGCCCGGTCGTGCTCGCGATGAGCTGCAGGTCGACGTCGAGGAAGTTCTGGTCGAAGATTCCCGATTCTTTGGCGACGTACGCGGGGAAGAAATCGGCGAGGACGTTGCTGTACGAGACGACGATCTTCGCGCGGCTCGGCTGCGGCGTCGCGCTGCCTGAGGCCAGCACGGACGTGGCGCTGGGCGGCGCCTCGGCTCCGGCACACGATGCCAGCACAAGCACGACGGCGATCGCGATCGCTAACGTCCTTGTCATCGGACGCCTCCCCTGGTGGCGGGGATGATACGCAGCGCCCAGCGCGTCGGCAGGCGATGCGATCAAGAGCTGGACAGCGAGCGGAGGAATCGGTCGACGATCTCGGTGACCTGCGCGGCGGTTGCGGGGGCGCTATGCGGGCTGTGGCCGCCGTGCGCGATCATCTCGATGCGGGCGGTCGGGACCTCGCGACGAACGCGGTCGAGCTCGCCAGGCTCGGTGCGTGGATCGTCGGCACCGTGCACGACCAGCATGGGTACTCGCAGCTCCTCAAGACGGTGCTCGTAAAAGTCTTCGTCCGGCGTCGCCGCGATGTCGAGCCATGCCTGGCCACCCGCGCGGATGATCGTGCGCCAGTAATCCTCGCCGTGCTCCTCCGCGAGCTTTCGGGTCACGCGCTCACCGAACGAATCGGGATCGTTGACCATCTGCTGGAAGAAGTCGCGCGAGCGCGGCTTCGCGCGATCGAGGTGGATCGCCTCGACGATGATCCCCTCATAGCGGTCGGGGTCGCGCAGCGCGAGGATCGTCGCGATGATCGCGCCGTCGCTGTGACCCCAGAGCACCGGCCGCTCGATCGCAAGCGCATTCAGGAGTTTCTCGGTCTCGATCGCGGCGGCGAGATGGAATTTCGGCGGCAGCTCGGTGACGTGTGGCGACCCGCCGTACCCGGTGCGATCGGGGATGACAAAACGGCGTTCCAGCTTTGCGATGGCGTCGTCATGCGGGTAGAAGGAATAGCCCCAACCACCGTGGAGGAGGACGATCGGCGCGCCCCGCCCGACATCCCGGTAGCTGAGCTCGATCGGTCGCGTCCCTGGCAACAGCGGAGATGCGTCGATCGCCAGCTTAGAGGCGAGCTCCGTCACAGCGGGGAGGCTACCGGGAACCCGGTTCGGACCGTGCATGTAGAGAGGGCATGCGCGTTGTGCTCGTCGCGGCTCTGCTCGCTGTCTCGTGCGCCCCAAATCGAGATGACCTCGGTGGCTACGTGAACGGGATCTGCGAGCCGACCACTCGGCGTGACGCGCAGGCCGTCGCGACAACGACGGGCCAGTTCGGTGTGGTCGGCTCGACCTCGGTCAAGGCTGACGTTGAGGAGACCTTGGTTGTCGTCTGGCGAAGCGGCGGTCCTGCGACCTCGCTTGCTGTCATTGCCTACCGGCTCGATCCACCCTCGGCGAGCACCTGGGTTCGCTGGTCGGTCGGCGGATACGGATCCGCTTCACCCTGGGGCGAGGTGGGTTACCAGGTTGGGATGAAGCCGATATCGACTCCGGGGTGCTGGCGGCTTGTACCCGAGGGAGGCCGCATGGAGGACGGTGTGGTCATCGCGGTTCTTCCCTAGCTGCTTCGACACCCGTCTTCGGTAGCGCTTCGAGGCGGCGCACCAGATTCTCGACGGTCCGCACCCGGATGCCCCGGACATAAGCGTTGAAGATCGGCGCGATCTGCCGGAATAAGGCGAAACCGCAGACCGCGCGAGAGGATCGGGTCCACACGCCGAAGCTCGAAGGCCGTGCCGCCGTCCCTGGGTATGAACAAGAACTCATGGCGATGGAGGCGCCCTTCTTCAGTCCCGAGCGGACCGCCGGTCGCCGTGAAGGCGAACCGCCGGGGAGGCTCGTAGGCGACCACCTCCAGCTCAGAGGGCCACCACCGAGTGCCTTGCTTTCCGCGCGACTCGAACCGGCTCCCGAGCCGCGTATCCCCCGGTTCAATCCGCCGTACTTCGATCGCGTGCACCGCCCACTCCCGGTGTCGAGGCATGTCGGCCACGTACGCGAACGCCGCCTCGGGCGCAACGTCGATCCACGTGCTGACGTCGGATCGGAAGTCGCGGCCGTCGACCCAGAGACGCGCGGCGATCGGGTGCGTGGCTACTTTCCTTTGTAGTTCGGCTTTCGCTTCTCTACGAACGCGGTCACGCCCTCTTTGGCATCGTCGCTCTTGAAAAGCTCGATCAGCAGCTCGCGCTCAAGCTTCAGCCCTTCATCGAGAGTCATCCCGAAGCCCTGCACCGCAGCTTTCTTGATGCGCCCGATCGCAAGCGTCGGACCGGTTCCGTACGCGCGAAGTCGTTCGAGGGCTTTGTCGAGTAGCTGCGCCGCGGGTACCACCTCATCCACGATCCCCGCGGCCAGCGCGTCCTGTGGCCCCATCGCCGTCCCGCGCAGCATGAAGTCGAGGGCTTTCTGGCGCCCGATGAGTCGCGGCAGCCGCTGCGTTCCGCCAGTGCCGGGTAGCAGGCCGAGTGTCACCTCGGGCAGCCCGATGCGGTATGACCCTTCCGCGGCGATGCGGAAGTCGCAGCAGAGAGCCATCTCGAGCCCGCCGCCGAGGCAGTGCCCGTTGATCGCCGCGACGACGACCTTCGGGGTGCTCTCGAACTTGCCCATCGCCTCGTTCGCGCAGACCACGAACGCGTTCTGTTCGTCGAGACCGCTCCTCGCGAAGACGGAGACGTCGGCGCCCGCGGAGAAGAACTTTTCACCGGCGCTCCGCAGGAGGATCGCCTTCACCGCATCGTCGCGGGCCGCCTCGTCGATCGCGGCCTCGAGCTCCTCCATGAAGGTCTTGTCGTACGAATTAGCGGGCGGCCGATCAAGCACGATGTGCCCAATGGAGTCCTGCTTCTCCAAACGAACTGCCATCAAACCCCCCGCGCCGAAAGTTCCTAGACTTTAGACCGACTGGCGAATGACGCGCGTACGAGCGCGTCGTGGGCGTTCCGCCCACCGAACGGGAGGACTTCTTCATGGCAACGATGCTCATCGACGGTCAGACCGTCGCCGCGCAAACGGGAAAGACCATCGAGGTCAGAAACCCCGCGAACGGCGAGGTCGTGGACACGATCCCCAAGGGCTCGGCGTCCGAGGTCGACGCCGCGGTCGAGGCCGCGGCCAAGGCGTTCCCGGCGTGGGCTTCGCTTTCGGGGACGAAGCGCGCGGCATTTATGCATGCGGCCGCGGTGAAGGTGAAGGCGGCGGTTCCCGAGATCGCGAAGCTGCTCACCCTCGAGCAGGGCAAGCCGCTCGCGCACGCCGTGATCGAGGCGACGCGGGTGGCGGAGAACCTCGAGTTCTTCGCGGGGTTCGCTGACAAGCTGCGTGGCGACTACGTGCCGCTCGAGGACCAGAACAAGTTCGGCCTCACACTGCGGCGGCCGGTCGGCGTGGTCGTCGCGATCACGCCGTGGAACTTTCCACTGACGCTCATGGCGAACAAGATCTGCCCCGCGCTCGCCGCAGGCTGCACCGTCGTGCTCAAGCC
>Ga0209058_1003400_pt1 | contig 12857 bp, 9 predicted proteins | sample GraSoiAngelo_147_FD_185904 | JGI IMG/M metagenome (GOLD analysis project Ga0209058, IMG submission 185904) | Grasslands soil microbial communities from the Angelo Coastal Reserve, California, USA - 14_1009_05_40cm (SPAdes) (version 2) | ecosystem: Environmental > Terrestrial > Soil > Grasslands ... | reverse complement strand
GTAGGGCATTGACTGCATATCGCATTGGGAAAAGTGACGAGAGCGCCCCGAGCCAATGGGGGTAGCTCTCCGTCGGATAGAGGGCGCCGCTCGGGAAGAACGTGACGACGTTCAGGATCCCGAAGAGAGCCCGCGGCATCAGGGGGTTCGAGACGCGGGCCATCAACGTGAACACGAAGAGGATGAGCCCCAGCGCGAGGAGAAAGAGGGCCGCGCCGACGAGGACGATGGTTCGAATTCCGCCAAGGAGGGGCAAGCGTGCGATCACGATCGACGAGCCCAGCACGACGGTGCCGATGATCATTCCGAGCGTGACCGCCGACAACGTGAGCCCGCCGATCACGTCGAGGGCCGAGAGCGGCGTGACGAAATACCCCTCGTGGATTCCACGGGCGCGGTCATCCACGAGGATGATCCCTCCGGCGAGCATCGCCACGAAGAAGAGCGAGAGGGCGATGACTCCGGGCAGGAGGTATTGCATGAAATCCCGATGTCCGTACACGTCGACCCGCTCGACTTGAATTCCCGGGGCCGCCGCGGCCGCGATCCTGTCGCCGCCTCCCGTGGCCCCGAACGCGCGGCGAAGCTCGGCCTCGATCACGTTGGCCGAGGTGTTGTCGGTGTTGTCCACGACGACCCCCAGGGAAGCCCGGGTCCCTCGCGACACGTCCTCGCTGAAATCGGGCGGCACGATCACGACCGCCCGGTAGTGTCCCTGCCTGAGTCGGGTGACGGCCGATTTCGGATCGAGCTCGCTCGAGAGGCGGAACAGCTCGCGGCTCTGTTCGAGGGTGCGGAGGCGATCGTGTACAAGGACTGCGGCCGAGCCGCGGTCCTGATCGACGATCGCCACGGGGAGGTCCCGCAGATCCCCGCCCATCGCCTTGCCGAGGATCACGAGATAGGTGATGGGCATGAGCACCATCGGGACGAGGAACGCACTGTTCCTGCGGAAGCGCCGCAGATCCCGCTCAGCGACGGCGAGCATTCGGCTCAATTTGAATTCGAACATGGGCTCTCCCTAGAACACCCGCGACGGTTTGCGCCAGCGGAGGTTCATCGCATCATCGTCGGAACTGCGTAGGTGTATTCCTGGGTCGCGGTGTCCCTCAGGCCTCGGCCCGTGTAGTGAAGGAAAACGTCCTCCAGCGTCGGCTCCTGGAGCGACATATTCTTCACCTTGTTGCCGTGGGTCCGAGAGACCTCGGCGATCGCCTCGAGCGGGACCACGTCGCCCGAGAGGATGAGCCGGGCTGTATGTGTCTCCTCCCGCCCCGCTTCCTGCACATTGGGGAGTCCTCGGAGCGCCGCGAGCAGGTCGTCAAGCACCTCCTGAAAGAACTGGACGGTGAGGATGTCCTGTCCGGGAACGCTCGACTTGAGCTCTCGGGGCGAGCCTAGGGCCACGATCTTGCCGTGGTCGATGATCGCCAGCCGATCGCACAGTCGGTCGGCTTCGTCCATGTAATGCGTGCAGAGGAGGATGGTGAGATTCCCCTGAGCACGCAGGCCCTCGAGCAGCTCCCAGATGACGCGACGGCTTTGCGGATCGAGGCCGGTCGTCGGCTCATCGAGAATGAAAACGTGGGGCCGGTGGATGAGCCCGCGAGCGATCTCGAGGCGCCGGCGCATCCCCCCCGAGTAGGTCCCGGCCGGTCGGTCCTTCCACTCCAGGAGCCCGACCGCCTCGAGCAGCTCTGTCGCGCGCTGACGCCGTTCCCTGCGGCCCATGCCGTAGAACTTCCCGTAGATATCAAGGCTCTCCCACGCGGAGAGATCCTGGTCTATCGTGCTCGCCTGCGCGATGACCCCGATCTCGTGGCGCACGCTTCCCCTGCGCTGGACGACGTCGTACCCCATCACCCGCGCGGCTCCCGACGTGGGCGTGATCAGCGTGTTCAGCATGCGAATCAGCGTGCTCTTCCCGGCGCCGTTGGGTCCGAGAATTCCAAATATTTCACCCTGGTCCACGTTGAAATTGAGATCGTCGTCCGCGACGAACTCCCCGAACTTCTTGGTGAGGTGCTCGACGAGGATCGCCGGAGGATTCCCGTTTCCAGGGCGTCGGTTCATTGCCGATTCCTCGCCATTCCCTGGACTTCCGGACTCACGACAATCGTCACATCGGCGGTCATGCCGTCCTTGAGCAGGCGCTCCCGATTCGGCACGCGTGCCACGACCGTGAAGGTGCGTATGTCGCGCCGCTCCGCACCCCAGTCCTTGCGCGTCGCGAAATCGCCCGCGGGCTGAACGTCGGTCACTTGTCCCGGAAACTCCTTCCGATCGAACGTGTAGACCCGGACACGAACCGCGTCCCCAGGGCGAACGGCTCCGATCCGCGTCTCGTCCACGGCGGCACGCACCTTCACGGTGTCGAGCTGGGCCAACGTGAGGACAGGCGTCCCCATCGTCACCAGCTCTCCCGGACGATGGATCAGCTCCGAAACTTGCCCGGACCCCGGCGCGCGGAGCTCGGCGTAGGACCGCTGAAGCTCCGCTTGCGCGAGGGCGCTCTCGGCCTGCCGGACCTGGGCCTCCCCCACGCGCACCTGGGCCGCCGCCACGTCGTCGGCTGTCTTCGCGGCGTCCATCTGTTGCGGCGTGGTGGCGTCGCTCCTCAACAGCTCGCGCTGACGCTCCAGATCGCGCGCGGCCTTCTCGCGGCCGGCCCGCGCCTGCGCGAGCGCCGCCTTGGACGCCTCGAGGGCCGCACGCGCCGCCTGCACCTGGACGTCAAGGTCCTGCGCTTCGATTCGGCCGACGAGCTGTCCTGGTTGCACGTTGTCTCCCTCCGCCACCGGGACACTCGCCAGCCGGCCTCCGACTTTGTACGCGAGCTGAACGTGGACCGCTTCGATCGTTCCCGTTGTGACGATGTCTCCCCCCGCATAGCCCTCGGTGCGCGTCATCCTCCGCCACACGAGGAACGATGCGATCGAGAGCACGAGCAGGACCACGATTACCCGCGCGGCGACCGGAATGCCGGCCCGCTTGCCATCCGCCATCGTCAGTTTCCTTTCTTCACCGCGGCGCCCATCGCGTGATCCAGCGAAGCGCGCGCGACCCAGTAGTCCATGAGTGATTGAGCTTCCTCGGCTCGAGCATCGGCCAGCGCCGCCTCGGCGTCGCGAACGTCCGTGGCCGTCGACGTACCTCCCTTGTAACCCGCCTCCGCTGTTCGCGACGCTTCACGGGCCGCGGCCACGCGACTGCTGTCCGAGCGCCAGACGGTGAGCGCGACGCGCAGGTTGGAGAGCGCGCGGCTCACGTCGCGGCGGACAGTCAGGTCCGCCTCCTTCCGTTGAGCGAGCAAGCCCCGGCCCTGTGCTTCCAGCGCGCCCACGCGGGCGCCCGAGAGACCCCCATCCAGGATCGGCATGGTGACCCCGACCCCGGCGTAGAGCTTGTACGTTTTGAGGCCGGGCTCCTCGAGCTCCCAGTAGGCGTCGTTCCGGTTGGGCCCGAGGTATTCCGCGGTAGCGGTCAGGTTCACGAGCGGGCTCTTGGCCGCCCGCGCGGCCCGCGCCCGCTGTGCGTTCTCCCGGAGTGCTTCATCGTAAGCCTTGAGCTCCGGGCGAGCGTCGAGCCCCTGCTCGAGAGCCACGGAATCCGCGGGCGTGTCCAGCGCGGGGATACCCGGCTCGACCAGGGGTTTCGCGGGATCGAGGGGGACGCCGATCGCGGTCTCGAGATCAACGCGCGCGAGGCGGATCGCTTCCATCGCCCGGACCATCGCGGTCGTGCGTTGGGCCAAGTCGACGTGCGCTTGGAGCGAATCGAGGCGAGGTGCCGCCCCGGCCCGCACGCGGGCGGCGCTGGTCCGGCGATGGGCCTCGGCCGTGGTCAGGGCCTCCTGGGCGGCTTCCTCGAGGCGCTGTGAGGCGAGCACTCGGTAAAACGCCTGGGACACTCGAAGCACGAGATCTGCGTCGACCTGCTCCCGTCCCCGCGCCTCTCTCGAACGTGCCGATTCCGCCGCTCTCACGAGCGCGCCATCCCGTCCCCCCGAGTAGAGCGTGAGCTGGGCGTCGGTCCGCACATCCAGCAGGCTCGCGCTGCCGGTGCGCACCACCGTGTTTGACGGCGATCCGGGGATGGGGAATACCGCCTTGGGCGCCTCGTTGTTCTGCACGTAGCTCGCACCGAGGCGAAGCGTCGGCGCGAGAGCGGCGCGGGCCTCGCGAATGGCGTTCTCCGCGCGCGAGACGTCGGAATCCGCCACCTTGATCGCGGGCGCGTTCTGGCGCGCGAGCGCGAGGCACTCATCGAGGGTCTGGGCAGACGACGTCGTGGCGACGGCCGCGGCGAGGGTCAAGGCAAGGAGCAGTCGATGGAGCGTCATTTCTCGACCTCGGGCAGGTAGATGTTCACGATCGCCTCGGCTGTGGCGCGTGGATCGGATGGCAGGGGCTCGACCCGAACGATCGCCCCGGCCAGGTTGTAGAAAATCAGGGAGCCGTGAAAGGACCGCGCAACGACAGCCGGGTCCACGCGGGCGGCGGGGAGACCGCCCGCTCTCTCCGCGAAGGCGCGCTCGAAGAGCCGTGTCTCGAGCGCGAGCAGGCGTGAGAGAAACTTCTGATAGAACTCGCGGGCGAGGTGCGGCGTTTCCATGATTCCGAAGAAGACGACTCGAAAGAGGTCGGGACGCTCGCGGAGGTTGGTCAGCAGATGCTCGGCAATCGCCTTCAACGCCTGACGGGGCGGCAATTGAGCGAGATGAGATTCCATGAATTGGATCCGCTCCTCGAACCCAACGTGCTCGATGATGGCCCGAATGAGATCCTCTTTCGTGGGGAAGTGCTGAAAGACGAGCGCTTCGCTCACGCCGGCGCGCCGGGCCAGCTCCCGGGTGGGGGTCCCATGGAACCCTTGTTCGGCGAAAACCTCCAGGGCGGCGGCCAGGATCTGGGAGCGCCGATCCGGGGCTTTTAGCCTCGGCTTGGGCCAGGGTGATTGTTTATTCTTCGAGTCCAAGCTCACGACGGGATCCTCAATGGATATATGCACATGGACTAGTTTGTATGTACTTACTAATTTAGATGCAAGAAAGTTCCTGTCGAAACCAAGATTTCTTGCCTGCTGGCCGCGAATGACCGTGCTAACTTCCGAACGAGTCTCCCTCTCACGAACCGCGCGCCCCGGTCCCACGGGGAGCGCAGAGGGGAGGCTTCCGTGACTCGTAGAGCTCTCTTGCACCACCGTCCCCCCTGCATCCGGCTTTTCGGCATCCTTATCCTTTTCGTTTCGATCGTTGTGGCTCACGCCGCAGCGTCGGCCAGCGCGCCCGTCCGAAGTCGCGACGCAGCGAGGCAATTTCCCGCGGCGTCGACAGCCGACTCGTCCTGGTGGACGGAGCTTTTGCCTCCGACCGCGCCCCCTGTCAGGGTCGCATTCAGTTATGTCCGCGACCCGGTTCGGAACCGGCTGATCATCTTTGGTGGGGCCGCGGCGCCCGGGGTAGTGTTTCAGAACGACACGTGGGCCCTGTCCCTCTCGGAACCTCCCACATGGGTAGAACTGACCCCGTCGGGCGGCCCACCCCCTGGGCGGAGCCTCCACTCCGCGATCTACGATCCGGTGCGCGATCGGATCATCATCTTCGGTGGTGCCGGCACGAACCCCTCCCCGAACCATTACATGAACGATGTTTGGGCGCTCGATCTGTCGGGAACGCCACAATGGACCCAGATTTTCCCCTCTAGCGGACCCATCCCCGCCAGAGCCCTTCACTCCGCGATCTACGATCCGGTTAGCGACCGGATGCTCGTGTATGGTGGCTTCGACGGATTCACCTCCCTTGACGATCTGTGGGGCATGTCGCTATCCGGGGCTCCGGCCTGGACCCTGTTGACTCCTGCAGGCGCCGGCCCAGGGGCGCGCGACTACCACCGAGCAATCTACGATCCCACTCTCAACTCGATGGTGCTGTTTGGGGGGCACCTGCTCTCCCCGTCGTCCATCTTCAACGACACGTGGTCCCTGTCGCTGTCGGGGACCCTCGCCTGGTCGCAGATATCCCCTCCGGATCCGCTCCCGAGCGCGCGTCAAGCCATGTCGATTGTGTATGACTCGACGCGGGACCGAATCCTCGTCTACGGCGGGGTGGATTCGACCGGCGCCCTCGGCGATGCCTGGGCGCTCTCCCTTTCCGGATCGCCCGCGTGGGCTCAGGCGGCGCCCACGGGGAACGTGCCGCCGGCGCGCACGGCACACGCGGCGGTCTATGATCCCACCTCGGACCAGATGGTTATCTACGGAGGAGGCGTCGGCGGCGTACGCCTCAACGATTCGTGGTCGTTTCGTTGGTGCGCCCCGTGCGCTCCAACCGCGGTCTCCGTGTTCCTGGACGTGGCCGACGCGTCGCAGGGCGTGGTGCGGCTCCGGTGGATCGTGCCTGGCGGGGAGAGCGCGCTTCTGGGGGTCGTACAACGCAGGGAAGAGGGCTCGGATTGGGTGGACATCGCGGGCCCTGTCTCGGTGAACGCGCCCGAATTCGGCTACGTCGACTCGTCCGTCGAAGCAGGCAGGCGGTACGCCTACCGATTGCACCTTTGGGACGCTACGGACGCCTGGTTCACCCAAGAGGGGTGGGTCGACGTGCCGAATTCGTTCGCCGCCCCGCACGTTCCTATTCTCGATGCCCCGAGGCCCAACCCTTCCGGCGGCCGCACCACCTTTCGAATCGGGATACCCGCCGGAGGCGCGGCCCGCCTCCGGATATACGATGTCGCAGGTCGGCAGGTCGCGTCCATCCTCGAGGGCGTGTATTCCGCAGGGTGGATGACCAGGGCTTGGGGCGGCGAGGATTCCCGAGGCCACAGAGTATCGACAGGCGTCTACATCGCGGTGCTCGAGGTGAGCGGGCAGATTGCTCAGCGTAAGCTACTCGTGACCCGCTAGACTCGAAAGGAGCATGGGAAAGAGAAAGCATAGCCTCCCAGGGAGGGTGTCGGGGCGCTGGACGGGGTCATCTCGCGGAATCGCTTTCTCCGCGACGTGGTGGCTGGTCGCCCTACTCACGCTGACCACCGTGATCGCGTTCGCGCCGGCGATCAACAACGGTTTCACGAAATGGGATGATCCACTGTATGTCACGGAAAACCATCACATCCGCGACTTGTCCTACCCCACCCTCGAGTCCAATTTCCGGTCGTTCCTCGCGGGCAACTACCATCCCCTCACTATGGTCTCTCTCGCCCTTGACTATCGATTCTGGGGTTCGAATCCCAAGGGCTATCACCTCACGAACGTCGTGCTTCATGTGGTCAACACGCTAGCCGTCTTCGGTTTGATATTCCTTCTTACGGGATCAAGGGAGTTGGCGGTGATTACCGCCCTTTTCTTCGGGATCCACCCGCTCCACGTGGAATCGGTGGCCTGGGTGTCGGCGCGCAAGGACGTGCTGTATGCCTCGTTCTATCTCGGCGCGTGCATCAGTTATGTGCTGTGGTTGAAGAGGGGCCGGCTGAAGGCATTCTATTATGCGGGCGCGCTGGGGCTATTCCTCCTCTCGCTCCTGTCGAAAGGAATGGCGGTGACGCTGCCGGTGGTGCTCCTCCTGATCGACTTCCACGCCAGGAGAAGAGTGCCTCTGCGGAAACAACTATTGGAAAAGGCGCCCTTCTTTCTTCTGTCGATCGTGTTCGGAGCCCTGGCGGTCGCCGCCCAAAGGGAGGGAGGCGCCGTAGGGAACGTCCTATCGATCCCCGCGCATGAAAGAGTGCTTGTGGCCTGTTATGGATTCCTGGTCTACCTCTTCAAGGCCCTGGCGCCCGTGAAGCTGTCCGCGTTTTATCCCTATCCAGATGGCATGGCTCGCGGTCTGCCCCTGATCTTCTGGATCGCGCCGCTCCTTGTCGCGGTCATCGCTCTAGGGGTATATCGGAGCCGGCTTCGTGGACGCGGGGTGATGTTCGGCGCGCTTTTCTATTTGGTGAACGTAGTCCTCGTGCTGCAACTGATACCGGTGGGGCGCGCGATCACGGCTGACCGCTACACCTACGTTTCCTACATCGGCGTCGGTTTCGTGGTGGCACTGGGCTGCCGGTACTTCATGCACGGGCCGCAGGAACGGCATGAGGGGCCGAGGCGGGCCGCGACGGCGGTGCTCGCGGTTCTCTGCGGGATCCTGATGCTTGCGGCACGCGCCCGGTGCGAGGTGTGGAAGGATAATGTCAGTCTGTGGTCCGATGTCATAGCCAAATACCCCACCGCGGCACTGGCGTACAAGAACAGGGCGATCACGTACAGGGAGAGGGGAGACTATGAGCGCGCCACGGCCGACGTGGAGCAGGCTCTTTCTCTGGATCCGAATGACGCCGGAGCCCTGTCCAACAGAGGCAACCTTTCCTATTCGAAGGGCAACTACGAAGGGGCACTCGTTGATCTCGGACGGGCCATAAGCCTGGACCCGTCGATCGCCGATGCATGGAATAGCCGGGGCGCCGTGCGTGCCCGCCTGGGGAGGTACGAGGAAGCCTTGACCGATTTCGACAGAGCGATCGAGCTGAAACCAGACTTCCCGGACGCCTACCTGAACCGTGCCAACACTTATCTCGCGTTGAAGAGGTACGAAAGGGCGCTCGCGGGTTGCGACGCGTACATCGCGTGGGAGCCCGGCGACGCGCGGGGCTACTTCTGCAGGGGCATCGCGAGATTCAGTATCGGGGACCTTGCCGGAGCTGATGAAGACTATGGAAGCGCCCTGAGGATCAAGCCGGAATTCGGGCACGCGTACTTCTTCCGGTCGAAGGTGCGAGCGGCAATGAATCAATGTGAGGGCGCCCTCCATGATGCGCTACAGGCCCAGTCACTCGGTTATCCGGTGGAGCAAGGCTATCTCGTAACGCTGAGGAAGGCGGCCCGATGAGCGTCGCAGCCGGGCTAGAACCAATATTCGCCTTGAGAATGGGCCTCGGCTGTGCTACATTCACCGAGAGTAGGAATCCAAACCCCGCGTAGCAGCTTGGGGGACCTCATGGACGGACGCAGCGTTCGGATTTCTTCTAGCAGTTTCGATTGGTAGCCGCCGGATGCCGCGGGCGTGAAGCCCTGCGGCCTTTTCTATTTCTAAGCAAGTCTGTTTTCAGGATGCTGCCGCAAGCTCCGCGACAGATCGGTCCCTCTTCCCATGAAGCAAACCGCGGAGGTGTCTCATGGATGTAATGCGCCGTCGAGTGCCTCGAGTCACACTGTTTTCGATCGTCGCCCTCGGATTGTTCGCCCTCCCGCCCGGACAAGCCACTGCCGGCCTGGCCGTCCGCGCCTCAGCAGTCAGCGGCCCCGCGATCGGCGTTTCGCCGACATCGCACGATTTCGGTCGCGTGAACGTAGGTTCCGGCTCGGCGACCTTTGACTTCACGATCTCGAATACGGGCGACGCGGATCTCCATATCTCCGGCCTGACGCATAGCAACGCGGCGGCCGGTTTCACGGCGGACGCCGGGGTGTTGCCCGCGACGATTGCCCCGGGGGGCTCCAGGACCTTGTCGTCGTCGTTCGTGCCCGTGGGCAGCGGCCCCCAATCGGACAACCTGGCCCTCGTGAGCGACGCGAGCAGCGGCTTCTTCACGATCGTTCTCGGGGGGGTCGCGAACAATGCGCCGGTGTTCAACCCGGCGTTGGCTCCCACCTATAGCGCCGTCGCCTTCGTTCCATTCACGCTCACGGCTACCGCGGACGACCCGGAAGGAGACGAGCTCAGCTGGTCCATCACCGGGCTTCCGCTCGGCGCTACCTTCGATGGTTCGACGGGTACCATGGATTGGCCGAATCCGGGTCCTGCCGGGAGCCATCCCATGACGATCTCGGTGAGCGACGGTCTCGCCACATCGTCGGCATCCTTTACGATTACGGTCACCGCGGACAACAGTCCGCCGACCGCGAACCCAGGGGGCCCGTACAACGGGCTCACCGGGATTCCAGTGCCGCTGAGCGGATCCGCGTCGAGCGATCCCGACGCGGGCCAGACATTGTCGTTCGCATGGGATCTCGGAGACGGCAGCTTGGGCACCGGGGCGACTCTCAACCACACGTACACGGCTCCGGGGAACTATATCGTGAGCCTCACGGTCACGGACAACGGCTCGCCGCCCCTGAGCCGCACGGCATTCACGTCGGCTTCCATCACGAACTTCATCGCCGTCACGATCGTTCGGAATCACCCCGACGCGATCCTCAAGACCACCGGCAACCGCCAGGAACTGTTCGGAATGGAGAGCAGCAGCTGGCCGCTGACCGATATCAATCCGTCCACCATCAAGATGAGCACGACGTACCCCAACGCCGGCACGGTGTCAGATATCGCCAACACGGACGCGAAGGCGCTGAAGATCGGGGACATCAACGCCAATGGCTACTACGACCTCGACGTGCACTTCAAGCGCTCCGCGATCCGGGAGCTGCTCCTTCACGTCCCGAACGGCGCGACGGTCGAGCTTGTGTTCACAGCGAAGACGATCATCGACCGAGCCCCGGTCCGCGGATCGATCAACGTGGTCAAGGCGGGTGCGTCGCAGGTCATTTCGGCCGCGTCCCCGAATCCGATCAGGCGAGACGGCACGACCATCTCCTACTCGGTCCTGGAGGGCGGCCCGGTTTCCATCCGCATCTTTTCGGCGGGAGGCAAGCTCGTCCGGACCCTGAAGGAGAGGGAGTACATGACGGCCGGCACCCACGAGGCGAGGTGGGACGGCATCGACGACCACGGCGAGCGCGTGGGTTCGGGCATCTACTTCGTCCGGACAGTCGTGCTCGATGAGGCCTCGGTCTCCAAGCTCGTCGTCATGAAGTAGGCCGGGCCTACTCCTTCCGCATCATTCTTTCGACGGCGTCGGGGTCACGCGGCAGAGCGGCGGTGAGCAGACGATGGCCGTTCTGCGTCACGAGCACCTCGTCCTCGATCCGAACACCGAGAGACTTTTCGGGAATGTAGATCCCAGGCTCGATGGTGACGACCATGCCTGCCTGCAGCGGCTTTCGGTAGAGGCCCGAGTCGTGCACATCGAGTCCCACGAAATGCCCCAGGCCGTGGATGAAGTAGTCCCGGTACCCGGCCGCACGAATGATCTCTTCCGCCTTGCGATGGACATCGTCGAAGTACACGCCCGGCTTGATCATGTCCATGCACGTCTGCTGGGCCCGGAGGACCACGTCGTATACCTTGCGCTGCTCGGGAGTGAAGTGCCCGTCCGCGGGATAAGTGCGGGTAATGTCGGCCGAGTAGTGGCCGTAGTCCGAGCCGATGTCCACGACGACGAGCGACCCGGCGGCGATCGTCTGGTTGTGCTCCGGGTAGTGGAGGATCGTGCTGTTCCTGCCTGAGCCAACGATGGGCGGGAAGCCCGGGCGGACGGCGCCGCCCCGCTTGAACTCCAGATCGATGAGACCCGCCACCCAGTTTTCTTCCACGCCGGGCCTTATGGCTTGAGCGGCCGCGTGCTGAGCGGAGACCGTGGCGGCGATCGCCTTCTCCATGTAGTCGAGCTCACGCGGCTCCTTGACCGAGCGCAGGGCCGGCAGGAGATCGGTGCGGTTCTTGATGCTCACGCCGGGCAGCTTGGAGCTGAGCTTGCCATAGAGCTCCATCTCGGGCCTGTCCGGCGAGTCGGGCCCTCCTGGGTCGCTGATCAAATAGAGCGTGCCCGTGGTCTGGAGCAATCCCATCATGCTCCCGCCCAAAGCGCTCGTACGAGAGATTCGCTCGATACCGGTCGTGCGGCGTAGGGAATCGCCGATGTCGGGGCGGACGCCAGTCCAGCGCTCGTCGTCAGGATCCCTCGGTTTCAGGAACAGCCGCTCTTTGAACGCGCGCTCCTCCGGCGACAGTACGAGCACGGCCCCGGCATCGTTCAAACCGGTGAGGTAATAGAAATCGGCGTCCTGACGGTAGCCGTCCGCATCTTCCTCCCCGCGGGCATAGAGCACGGCGATTCCTCCACCCAGCGCTTTCATGAGCTTCGCGCGCCGCGCCTGGTAGACCATGGGTTCGAACGGCCTCGCCGGTGGGATGGGTTCATCGGCGGGGAGGCTGCGGGGTAGAGTGAGCACGAGCGCGGCAGAAGCGAGTACGAGAGCGGTGCAGCGATTGCGCGAGGGCATGGCGTGACCTCCCCCGAATGTGCCGTTTTCGATGCGTGGGGGCGAAGTATACGCTAATTGTCCTCGACGGCGGAACCGGGAGCGCGCCGAGTTCCGGCGGCCAATTCCCTCGATCCAAGCCGAGCCGCCGAGGAGGTGGGAATGGATGAGGCCGATGCCTTGGAGGTACTCGAGAGGCTGGAGGCGGCGGGTTTCACCCGCCGATACGAGTACGCCGTCAACCTGAGCGGAACGCCGTATTTCCGGGTGTTGAGTGACGGGGCCCGGGCGTCGCCTACTTGAGCCTGTCTCGAAAGAACCCCTCCGCGTGGCTCGATGATCTCGCAATCCGTTTCCCGAAGGGGTCCCTGTCTTCGTCGGTGGCCGAGTAGAGGGTGCGGTAGGTGATGACGTCATTCGGGCCCGGTTCCTCCTCCTTGCCTTCACGGTCCTTCTTCCTAGCGCGCGTGAGCTCCGCATCGAAATACTGGTCGTAGGCGGCGAAGAGCTCGTCCACCGCGGAGAGCAGGTGCGCGAGCGCATCCCTTGCCTCCTCGCCCCACACAGCGAGCGCTTCCTGTTCGGCGAGCAGAAGGTCGGCGCGACACTTGCCGACGCGCGTGAGGCGCTGCCGGTAGGATTGAGCGGCGTCCAGGACATCGGACTCGGCGTGACCTCTTTCGCCGCTCGGCCGTTGCCCCGGATAAGGGACGGCGGCGAAGCGCCCGCGCGCCTCGATGATGGACTCACGAAGCGCATAGATCGCCTTTAGGGTC
>Ga0209058_1003398_pt1 | contig 12858 bp, 10 predicted proteins | sample GraSoiAngelo_147_FD_185904 | JGI IMG/M metagenome (GOLD analysis project Ga0209058, IMG submission 185904) | Grasslands soil microbial communities from the Angelo Coastal Reserve, California, USA - 14_1009_05_40cm (SPAdes) (version 2) | ecosystem: Environmental > Terrestrial > Soil > Grasslands ... | reverse complement strand
TGGGCGACGTACGGTGGCGACCACATGTCGCACTACGGCATCAACGCGGGCGTGCCGAAGACGCTCATCTCCGAGCTGATCCGCTGGGCGGCCGAGGTGATCTTCAAGGACGAGCCCGAGGTAGCGCGGGTGCTGCGCGCCGTCCTCGCCACGCCGATCAGCCCCGAGCTGCTCCGCCTCGGCCCCGGCGGCGAGATCGCGCAGCGCTCCGAGGAGCTGATCGGCCCCTACGAGCTGCACGACTTCTTCCTCTACTACTTCCTGCGCTTCGGCTTCGGCCCGCGGCGCATCGCGCGCATGGCGCTCGACGCCTTCGCCGGCCGCTACACCGTGGCGGAGATCCGGCGCTGGCTCCTCGTCTTCCTCGAGCGCTTCTTCGCCAACCAGTTCAAGCGCGACTGCGTCCCCGACGCCCCCAAGGTCGGCTCGGGCGGCTCCCTCTCCCCCCGCGGCGACTGGCGCATGCCCTCGGACGCCTCGGTCGCCGCGTGGCTCGCCGAAGCGAAGGCGATCCCGGAGAGCCTCGAGCGCCCCCGCGCGGTCCCGCGCGCCACACGCGCGGCCAGCGACCGTCGTACCCGGTAGCAAGCGACGGAGCGGGGCGCCGCCGGCGCCCCGGCGCCCGCGTTACCCGCCGCGGAAGACGATCAGCCCGTGGGTGGGATCGTAGGGTGACACGGCGATGGTCACCCGATCGCCGGGAATGACGCGGATGTGGTAGCGACGCATGCGCCCGCCGATCTTGGCAAGGAACTCCATCCCGTTGTCGCCCTTCACGCGGTAGTTCCCCCCGGCGAGCGCCTCGGTGATCGTGCCCTTGATCTGGATCAGATCGTCGCGAGCCAAACGCCCTCCTCGAAATCGAGGTTGACTAGCACAGGGTCGTGAGCCCGGCAACGCGCGGGGGCGACGGTGCGGGCCGGTCGCCCGCGCGACGCGCGCGTGGTGGCGCCGCTCGCCGGGCCCCGGGTCGAGTCCGGCTCGCGGCGGGGTGGCTACACCCGCGGCAGCACTTCCTCCCCGAGCCGCCGGAGCACGTCGTCGCCGCGGTAGGCGAAGATCGTCTCCGTGACGTCCCACTCCCGCGCCCGGCGCGCGAGCTCGGCGACGCAGTCCTCGGGGGTGCCGATCAGGCAGAGGGGCGAGCGGAGCACGGCCTCCGGACCCTGGCCGAGCATCTTGCCGAAGTTCTCGGCGATCGCGCGCGTGGCCTGCGGGGCGTCGGTCAGGATGAGGGTGAAGATCGTCTGGCTGATCCGGATCGACCTGCCGTCGCGGCCGTGGCGCGCCGCCTCCTCGCGCGCGAAGCGGACCTTGGCGCGGAAGCTCTCGTCGGTCAGCTTGCTCACCTCGGCGAGCGCGATGTAGCCCGTCTTCCCGGTCGCACTGATGATGTTGAGCTCGTCGGCGTGCTTGGCGGCGAGACGCAGGAGCCCGCGGCCGCTCCCGCCCACGAGGAACGGCGGGTGCGGCCGCTGCGCGGGCTTGGGGAAGAGCGCCGCGTCCCGGAAGCGGTAGAACTCGCCCGCGAAGCTGAACGCGTCGCCGCCCCAGAGCCCGTGCAGGCAGGCGAGCGCTTCGTCGAGCATGCGGAGCCGGGTCGTCACGTCCGGGAACGCGATGCCCGTCATCCGGAACTCGCTCTCGGTCCAGCCCGCGCCGAGCCCGGCGACGAGACGGCCGCCCGAGAGCTCGTCGAGCGTCGCGAGGCTGCGGGCGGTGACGGCCGGATGGCGGAAGAGGTTGCAGAGGACGAGATGGCCGATGCGGACGCGCCGGGTCGCCTCGACCGCCACCGCCGCCTGCACCATCGGGTCGTAGGCGGGATGGTCGTCGCGCTGGCGCTCCGGTCCCTCGTGCACGAGGTGGTCGGGGAAGTAGATCGAGTGGAAGCCGAGGGCCTCCGCCGCCTGCGCCACGTCGCGGAGCTGCCTCCAGTCCGGGAAGCCGACCTGCAGTCCGAACCTCATGACGCGAACCTCGCCAGCTCGCGGCGCGCAATGGTCTGCTTGTGCACCTCGTCGGGGCCGTCGGCGAGCCGGAGCATGCGCCCGTCGCGCCACATGCGTGCGAGCGGCGTGTCGTCCGACACGCCGAGCGCGCCGTGCACCTGAATGGCACGGTCGAGCACGTTCATGAAGACGTTCGCCGCCACCACCTTGATCATCGAGATCTCCTGCCGGGCCTCCTTCTTGCCAACCGTGTCCATCTTCCAGGCGGCGTGGAGGCAGAGGAGGCGCGCCTGGTCGATCTCCATGCGCGAGGTGGCGATCATCTCCTGCACGAACTGCTTCTTGGCGAGCGGCTCGCCGAAGGCGATGCGGGAGTTGGCGCGCCGGCACATCATCTCGAGCGCGCGCTCGGCGCCGCCGATGGCGCGCATGCAGTGGTGGATGCGCCCGGGCCCGAGGCGCGCCTGGGCGATCATGAAGCCGGCGCCCACGGGACCGAGCACGCTCGCCGCCGGCACGCGGCAGTCCTCGTAGCGGATCTCGCAGTGCCCGCCGCCGCCCGTGTGGCCCATGACCGGCACCGGGCGGATGATGTTCAGCCCCGGGGTGTCGATCGGCACGACGAGCATGCTGGCGCGGAGATGCGGCGCAGCCTCCGGGTCGGTGACCGCCATCACGATCGCCACGCTCGCGCCGATGGCGCCCGAGGTGAACCACTTGTGGCCGTTGATGACCCAGTGGTCGCCGGTGCGCACGGCGCGGGTGCGGAGCAGCGTCGGGTCGGAGCCGGCGACCTCGGGCTCGGTCATCGAGAAGCAGCTCCGGATCTCGCCCTCGAGGAGCGGCTCGAGCCAGCGCTTCTTCTGCTCGGGCGTGCCGAACTCGGCCAGGATCTCGATGTTGCCCGTGTCAGGCGCCGAGCAGTTGAAGGCGACCGGCGCGGCCAGGCTGCGGCCCATCAGCTCGCAGAGGATGCCGTACTCCCAGTTCTTGAGCCCGGCGCCGTACTGCTCGTCGGGGAGGAAGAGGTTCCAGAGGCCGGCCGCCCTGGCCTTCTGCCGGATGGGCAGCAGCGTCGGCGGGTACGGCACGCCGGGCCGGACCAGGTCGGCCTCGGCCGCGATCTCGGCCTCGGCGGGATAGATGTGGCGGTCCATGAACTCCGCGATGCGGTCCCGGAGCTCGCGCACCCTGGGTGACGGCTCGAAGTCCATGGCAGACCTCCTCGGCTGTGGCGGCGGGCACGCTACGTCGGCGTGCGCGCCGAGTCCAGATAGCCGCTCACCGCAACCCCAGCGCCTCGAACGGCGGGCGGCGGCCCGTGAGGGCGTCGCGCACGCCGCGCATCTTCAGCACGACCTCGCCCGCGCGCCCGCGCGGCAGGTTCCAGAGGAGCTGCAGCGGCAGCGTGCCGACCAGGAAGCAGGCGAGCTTCGCGCGTTGCACCGGGCTCGCGTGGCGGCGTGCGTAGAGGACCATGTTCCGGGCCGTGAAGTACTTGCGGACACGCACCGACGCGGCGGCCTTCGACGTCCCCCGTCCCCCGTGCGTCACCACGGCGTCCGGGCAGTAGACGACACGCCATCCCGCCGCGCGCGCCCGCGCGCACCACTCCACCTCCTCGTGGTAAGCGAAGAACTCCTCGTCGAAGAGGCCGACCGCGGCGAGCGCACGGGCGCGGAGCCACATGGCGCACCCCGCGATCCACTCCACGTCCCGCTCCTCGGCGTAGGCGGGCCCGTCGAGCTCTCCTGCCCCGCAGAGGGCGACGAGGCTCTGCCGGTACGTCACCCGGCCCCACGCGAGCCAGAGCCGCTGCGGATCCTCGCGCGCGAGGACCTTCGCGCCGACGGCCGCGACGCGCGGATCCCGGTCGAGCACGCGGAGGGCTGAGCACGCCGCGCCGGGATGAACGCGCACATCGTCGTTCAGGAGGAGGACGACCTCTGCGCGGCGGGCGAGCGCGTCGCGGATGCCGAGGTTCGCGCCGCCCGCGTAGCCGCGGTTCTCCTCGCTCCGCACGCAGCGGACGCCGGGCGGCACGGCGAGCGGGTGGCGCGAGCCGTTGTCGACAACCAGGACGTCGATCTCGGGCTCCCGGGCGAGGCTCGCGAGGCAGGCGAGCGTCGCGGCCGGGTCGCGCCAGTGGACGACGACCGCGCTGATGCGGCTCACGCGACCTCCCGGTAGACGGCAAGCGTCTCCGCGACCATGCGTGCGAGCGGGTAGCGCCCCGCCGTCTCGCGTCCGTTCGCCGCCATCTCCGCGCGCCGCTGCCCGTCGGTGAGGAGCACGAGGAGCCGGTCGGCCAGGGCGGCGACGTCGCCGGGCGCCACCAGGAACCCGTTCCAGCCGTCGCGCACCAGCTCCGCGCTCCCCCCCTCCGTGCTCGCGATGACCGGGACGCCCGAGTGCATCGCCTCCATCAGCGTGATGCCGAAGCCCTCCACCTCGGACGGAAGCGCCAGCACGGCGGCCCCCCGATAGAGCGCCGCCACGTCGGCGCGAGGAAGGAAACCGTGGAAGATCACGTGCTCCGCGAGCCCGAGTTCGCCCGCGAGGCCTTCCATGTGGCGCCTGGAGGGGTGGTCGCCCGCGACGTGCAGGTGGACGTCGGGCACGCGCTCGCGCACGCGGGCGAGCGCGCGGAGGAGCCCGGGGAGCCCCTTCCGCTCGAAGTTGGCGCCGACGAAGAGCACGTCCGAGCTCGGCGAGCCAGCCGACCGCGCCTCCCAGCCGAAGCGGAAGCCGTGGTAGATCGTGCGCAGCGCCCCGGGCGGCAGCGCGTAGGCCGCCCCCACCTGGCGCTCGACGTAGCGCGAGTTGGCGATCAGCGCGTCGAGCTTGTGAAGTGCCGCTCGCTCGAGACGGCGCGCCAGCCGATGGTAGGCCCAGCGGCGCACCCAGTCGCTGTAGCGGCTGCGCCAGTACGAAAGGTCGGGGGACGCGGCGGCGAGATAGCAGTCGTGTACCGTCCCGACGAGCGAGGCGCCGTCGGCGCGCCGCGCGAACAAGGCCTCGCGGGCATCGAGGAAGTGGACCACGTCGAAGGCGCGCGCGCCGCCGAGCGCACCGAGCCGGCGCGCCGCGATCCAGGCGAAGGAGAGCCAGCCCTCGGGCGTCGGGTCCCTCGGCACCGCGGGCACCGGGTGGTGGTCGACGTCCTTCCAGCCGGGTGCTCGCCCTCGGGCGACGAGCGTCGTTCGGTGACCGGCTTCCGCCACCGCCGGGATGAGCGCGTTCGCGTACATGCCGACCCCGGTGCGGATGTCCGCGACCTGCTGGCTCACGAAGCAGATCCTCATGGACCCGCCGGGGTCCGCCGGCCCCCGACCGCGGCCCGCAGCCCGTGGAGGGCGCCACGCGCCAGGGCGCGGCTGATGTCGCCGCGTCCGCGGACCGCGTAGAGCGTGGCGCTCGCGCCGATCATCACCAGGTACGTCGGCACGAACGTGAGCCACGTACCCGGCCCGCCACGGCGCCGCACGAGGAGCCACGGATTGCGCGCCTTCAGGAACGCCGCCCACGGCGTGAGCCCGGCCACGAAGCCGCGGAATCCATCGTGGTACACGACGGCACCCGGCTCGACGACGGCGCCGAAGCCGCAGGCGCGCGCGCCGACGCAGAAGTCGACGTCCTCGTAGTAGACCTCGATCTCCTCCGAGAAGCCGCCGACCGCCTCGAAGCACGCGCGCGTCACGAGCATCGCGCAGCCCATCACGCCCTGGACCGGATAGGCCCCGGTCGCGCCGCCGGGTCGATGCCGGAGGAGCGTCCGCGGTACGCAGAGGAGCGGAAGGAGATGGCGCTCGCCGGCGCTGAGGATGCGGGCCCGCGATGCCGGCGGCCGGCGCCGCGTCGAGCGCCGCCCCGAGCCGGCGGAGCGCGTCGGGCGCGAGGACCGTGTCGTTGTTCAGCAGCAGGACGCGCTCCGCACCAGCCGCGAAGGCCGCGCGCGCGCCTGCGTTCAGTCCGCCCGCGAACTGCCGGTTGTCATCGAGGAGGATGAGCCGCACGCGGGCGCCCCAGACCTCGCGCAGCCTCGCCCGTTCGGCCTCACTCGAGGCGTTGTCGACGACCAGCACGGCGTCCGGGGCGCTCTCCTGCGCTAGCAGCGACCCGACGCAGCGGTCGGTCGTCGCCCCGCCCTCCCAGCTGACGACGACGGCTGCGGTGAGCGGCCGCCCGGCGGCGCTGGCCTGGTCATGCGACACCGCCATGCCTACGGGCTATCCGGGATTGAACCCGGGGTGGGGCTGTTCGAGGCGCTGCAGGTTGGTCCGGTAGAGCGCGTTGTCCGGCTCGAGCTCGAGGGCTTTGCGCAGTGCGGCAATCGCGCCCTGCCGATCGCCCATGAGGTACGCGACATTGGAGCGATACTGGTACACGAGAGCGTAACGCGGCGCGATGCGCGCGGCCTCGTCGAGCGCCTTCAGGGCCGCCGGATAATCCCCCCGGCGGGCCGCCTGGCTCGCCTGCTCTGCGAGCGCGGCGGCGAGCTTCTCCGCGTCGGTCTGGGGCTGGTTCACACGCGCCGATCCCGTCAGACGGATGAGCGCCTCCCGCGACGGCTCGTACTGCGGATTATAACGAAGGGCCGTGCGGTACTCCTCGCTCGCCGCCTCGCGCTTTCCCTGCCGCTCGAAGATGACCGCCCGGTTGTGGTGAGCCTCGGGGTTGATGGGGTCGAGCCGGAGCGCCACGTCGAGGTGCTCGAGGGCCTCATCGAGTCGTCCGAGCGCCCCGAGCGCGCCCGCGAGGCTCGTCTGCAGGCCGCTGTCCTCGGGGTGCTGGCGCACCAGGCCTTCGTACGCCTCCACGGCCTCGGCATAGCGCCCGGCCTCGAAGTGCAGGGCAGCGAGGTTGCGGTCGCCCTCCGGTGAGCGCGCGCCCAGGTAGCCGAGGCTGCGCAGCCGCTCGAGGATGGCGGGATCGACGGCCGCGTCGGTCGCGCCCTCACCCCCGCGGGACCGTTCTGTCTCGTAGCTGGCGACCGACGGCGGCTCCGCGTTCACGTCGAGCGCTTCCGTCCACACCCGGCCGGGCATGTCCCGCGCGGGTGCGAGGCCGGCGAGCGCGAGCAGCGTCGGCGTCACGTCGAGCTGCCTCGGCTGATCGAGGCGGCCGCGGGGCTTCACGCGGTTCCCGTAGAGATAGACGATGCCTTCGCGCCGATGATAGCGCTCGCTCACGCGGCGCATGTCGCGCGTCTTGCTGGGATCATCCGGCACGGCGCCGAGCTCGAAGCCGTGATCGGACAGCACGACGAGGGTCGAGCGGCGGTCGAGCACCCGCGTGAAGTCGCCGACGAGGCCGTCGGCGTAGCGGTACATCTCCTCGACGGTCCCTCCGTAGTGCTCCTGCTGCGCCGCGAGCTCGCCCGCGAGTCCCGAGGCGCGGAAGAGGTGTCCGAACAGGTGCGACGTCGAGTCGACGCCCTCGACGTAGACCATGAGGAGGTCCGGTCGCTCGCGCTCCCAGAGGTGCAGGCCGATTCGCCGGTAGCTCTCGGCCGTCGCCAGCGCCCACCTGAACTGGCTCAGGTCGTCGCTGAAGGCGAAGGGACGGGCGAAGGCCTCCGCGCCGACGTGGACGAAGCGCGCCGCCTCCGCGAGCGTCACGTCGCCCGGGCGGCGGATCAGGGGGGCCAGCTCGGCCTGCGCCTCGGCCGGGAACGTGATACCGGGCGCGCGCCCTTCCTCTGCGGCCCCGTCGCTCAGCAAGAAATGATAGCAGACGTGGTCGCTGACGATCGTGCCGCGTACGGTCTCCGCCGGCCACGTGGCCCACCAACCGACCACGGCCACGCGCCGGCCGGCGTCGGAGAGGATGTTCCAGATCGCCTTCACTCGGCGCATCTGGCTGGTCACGGGCAACTGCTCGCCGGTCTTCTCGTTCACCGCCACGAAGTGCCCGATGCCGTGCTCCTGCGGGGGCTTGCCCGTCGCGATGGTCGTCCAGAGGATCGGGCTGAGCATCGGCTCGCTGCTGAGCAGGCGCCCGTAGGCGCCCTCCTGCCGGAGCCTGGCGAAGTTCGGCATCTTGCCTTCGGCCATCAGCAGATCGACGATCCGCGGGTCGACGCCATCGAGGCCGAGCACGACGATGCGCTCCGTCGAGGGGTTCGCGCCGCAGCCGAGGGCGAAGGAGGCGAGCGCGGCCAGCACCAGGAGGTAGCGCATGCCCATCGCACTCCGGTAGGACGAGGCGCGGAGGCGGTCAAGCACCGGCGTCGATCTCGAGAGCCTTCAGGCGGTGGCCGTGCGCGGCCAGGGGCTCGCCCTGCCGCTCGAGAAGCGTCGCCAGCTGCCGGTGATAGGCAGGCGTGTCGGGTGCGAGCGGGAGGAGTGTCGGGTCGCGGACCAGATCCTCTTCGATCGCCTCGAGCCGTTTCTCCTCGGCCGTGAGCTCCGCCACCCGGTCGGTGGCACGTGGCCGTCTCTGGCTCGCCAGGTGCCGGGGGTTGATCGCGTGCGAGCGCCGGAAGGCGGCGAGAGCGTCCTCGAGGAGCCCGTTGCGCTGGAAAACGAGACCCAGGTTGTAGAAGAGCACGTCGTCGTCGTCCGCGGTCGCGCCGGCGAGCGCGAACTCGCGCCGGGCGCGAGGCCAGTCGCCGCGCGCGAAGGTGACCCCGCGCATGTAGTGGAAGTGGCCGATCAGGCTTCGCGTCAGATCGTCCTTCGGCACCCGCGGATCGCGCTCGCCGTCCAGCGCCTCCGCAGTGGCCGCCGCGGGCGGAGGCGGCCGGCGGGCTGGCCACACCCGGAAGACGAGTCCCACGGGCACGACGTCGAGCAACGGATGATCCCAGTTGGGGTGATGGGTGAAGAACAGCGGGTCGTTCTCCGGATCGAAGCGCAGCGGCGGCAGTTCCATGCCGCCCACGCCCTGCATGATGAGGTCCACGTCCGGCCGCCGCCGCTCGACGAGGTGAAGATACATGAGGGTGAAGAGCACGTTGTCGTCCGCCCCAGCGAGGTGAGCGCCCGGGGGTAGGGATTGGAGGACCGCGGTGCCGAAGTCCTCCGCGATCCGGTAGCGGCTCCGGTCGAAGGTCCGCCACCCCAGCGCCAGCAGGAGAGCCGGGACCAGCAGCGGAAGGAAGCGGAGCATCGCAGGCAGCCGCTCGAGCACTACCTGGGCTCCGAGCCCTGCGAGGAACGCCGCCATCACGTAAGACGGGATGTAGTAGCGGTGCCACGTGAAGAGGTCATGACGCGAGCCATGAGCGGCCAGCAGCCCGAAGTTCCCGGCCATGACGAGCCCGGGAAGCAGCACCGGCCAGCGCCGGCGGCGGCCGGCCGCCGTCCCCACCAGCGCGAGGGCGACGCCGGCCCAGGTGAGCTCCGCGCGGAAGCTCCCGAGGTAGTTCGCCGCGATGACCGGCAGGTCGGCCGGACCTTCCAGCCACGCACGGCCCCAGAACTCCCGGCGCGAGACCACCCTGAAGAATCCCCCGAGCGTCTGCGGGTCGCCCCAAGCGAGCGGCGGATGCGCCCGCGCGCGCAACGGCAGGTAGAGGTAGGGAAGCAGCCCGGCGCAGAACGCGCCGCCCGCCGCCATAACGCGCCGCGGCGAGCGCAGGATGGCCGGCTCCGCCGTGAGTACGAGACCGCCGAGGGCAAGTGCGTAGACGGCCATGAAGGCATGGTTGGCGGCCCCGAAGCCGCACAGGAACGATGCCCACGCGAGGCTCGTCCCGTCCCGGCGGACCTGCCAGCGCCAAGCGGCCGTCGTGGCCAGTACGACGAACAGCGCCCCCAGGCCGTATACCCTCTGGACGTTCGCCTCCGACCAGAAGCTCGGACTGAACGCCAGGACGAGCGCCGAGAAGGCCGCCGCAACCGGGTGGAGCGCCAGGCTCCGGCAGAGCCGATACAATGCCCCGCAAGCCGCTGCGGCGCAGACGGCGCTGAAGAGGCTCATCCGCCAGGCCACCGTGCCCACGGGAATTAGGACCGACCAGAGCTTGCCGAGGAGCACGTAGAGCGGGTAGCCGGTCGGATGCGGGATGCCCAAGACGTGAACCGCGGTGACCAGGTCGCCGCTGTCACCGACATAGATCGTGGGGCAGGCGCCGGCCGCGTAAACGGCGAACACGATCCCGGCGAGCGCGGCGGCGGCGAGCATCGCTTTGCCACACCCCCGTAGTCGAAACGGGTCGAGAAGACGAGGTCGCGGAGGAGCGCCTTGCACCCTCTATGGCCTTCGCCACCGCCCTCCCGTCTTTGTTCGATTGACGGGCGCGAACAGCCCGCGGTAGACGAGCACCTGTCGGTGCGCGGGTGACCGGGCGGTTTCCAGGAGACGCCTGGGGCCGGGGGGCCTGCGCCCAGGAGATTGCGATCGAGGACGCTCAAGCGGATGCGAAGACCCCCGCCGAGCTTGGCGTAGCGAGCCGAAGGCCGTTCCCTGGGGGACGATCGGAGAGCAGATGAGGGACTGGACTGCGGCCGCGACTCTGATCGTTCTACTCGGCGTCCTTGAATCGCCGCGGCCGGCCTCCGCCGTGGGCGGGCCCGACAACGCGGGCTGCTACAGGTTCTCGGACACGATCGCGCCGCTCGACGCCTATGCGCCGACGTATTCCTTCGTCGACATCTCACAGACCGGCACGCTCCTCGTGCTCCGCGACGATGAGGAAAGCGCCGCGCTGCCGCTCGGCTTCACCTTCAATTACTACGGGATCAGCAATTCGCAGGTATTCGTCTCGAGCAACGGGTTCATCACCTTTGGCGGCGAAGGAAGCGCGCCGACCGGCCAGACTCCACTCCCGAGCCCAGGATGCCCGAACGTGGACGTCGCGGGGCTCTGGGCCGATCTCGACCCGAGCAGTTTCGGAGCCATCTACTACCAGACGCTGGGCACCGCCCCCAACCGGCGCTTCATCGTCGAGTTCGACCGTGTGCCGCTGTTCACGGGCAATCCCAAGACCACCTGGGAGATCATCCTCTACGAAAGCCGCCACGAGATCCAGGTCCAATACTCGAGTGCGGGGAGTGGCGTACAGACGGCGGCTGCCGGAATCGAGAACGCCGACGGTACGGTCGGCGTGGGGTGGAGGTTCGGCAACCCCACGAGCCCCTTTACGCTCACCAATACGGCGGTCCGCTACTTTGCCGTCGGCGGCGGGGACACGGACGGGGACGGTGTCGCCGATTGCATCGACAACTGTCGCTCGATCCGGAACCCCGACCAGGCGGACACCGACCATGACGGCATCGGGAACGCCTGTGACACGTGCCAGGACTCGGACGGCGACGGCTTCGGCGATCCAGGCTTTCCGGCGAACACGTGTCCGCTGGACAACTGCCCGAACGTCTACAATCCGAGTCAGGTGGATAGCGATCACGACGGGGTGGGAGACGCGTGCGACGGCGGGTCCGTCCCCGCCGGCCCCGAATTTCAGGTGAACACGTATACCACCGGCGTGCAGGGCTATCCTCAGGCCGTGGCGGCCGACGCGACGGGCAACTTCGTGGTGGTATGGAGTGGCTCAGGCAATGGCGACGGGTACCCGAGCACCGGTATCTTCGGCCAGCGCTACGACAGCACCGGGACGCGGCAGGGTACCGAGTTCGCGGTGAACACGTACAAGACGGGCTATCAGGACAACCCTCGCGTGGCGCGGAGCCCCGGCGGAAACTTCCTGGTGGTGTGGGACGGAGCCGGCCCGGGCGACGCCGCCGGCGTCTTCGGCCAACGGTACGACAGCGCGGGCACCCCGCAGGGCAGCGAGTTCCGGGTCAACACCTACACGACCGGGGTGCAGCAGACTCCGGCGGTGGCGGTGGACGGTCTCGGCAACTTCAAGGTGGTCTGGGCCGGCCCCGGCGCGACCGACAGCGCCGGCATCTTCGGCCAGCGATACAGCAGCGCGGGGGCCCCGCAGGGTGGTGAGTTCCGGGTGAACACCTACACGACCGGCGTTCAGGGTTCCCCTGCGGTGGCGGCCGACGGCGCGGGCAACTTCGTGGTGGTGTGGCACAGCGCCGCACAGGACGGCAGCGGCTACGGCATCTTCGGGCAGCGCTACGACAGCGCGGGGACGCCCAGAGGCGGTTGTAACGCGGGTGAATTCCGGGTGAATACCACCACGGCCTCCAATCAAACGCATCCGGCCGTGGCTGCCGACGGGGCGGGCGACTTCGTGGTGGTGTGGGAGGGTGCGGGCGCGGGTGACGGCGCGGGCATCTTCGGCCAGCGGTACAGCAGCTCGGGGACGCCCCAGGGGAGCGAGTTCCTCGTGAACAGCTTCACCGCGAATCCCCAGAAGGACGCGGCAGTAGCGATGAACTCGGACGGCACGTTCCTCGTGGCCTGGGACGGACCCGGCCAGGAAGCTTGCATCGGGACAGAGGTCTTCGGGCAGCGCTTCGGCGCCCAGGGTGGCCGTCTGGCCAGTGAGTTCCGCGTGAACAGCTACATCATCGAGGATCAGGGACGCCCGGCGGTCGCGGCCGCAGCCGGGAAGTTCGTGGTCGCATGGGACAGCTACGGCCAGGACGGCAACTATCAGGGCGTGTTCGCCCAGCGATTCGGCCTGTGCGGGAACCACCAGGTCGACCCTGGGGAGCAGTGCGACGGCACCTCCTGCTGCACCTCGACATGCACGTGTAACACTGGGGCCACATGCGGTTCGGGCTGCGGGCTGCACTGCCAGCTGAGCGGGTCCACGTGCCTGTGCCAGTAGTCGCGCCCGCAGGTCAGTAGCTGCTCACCTTGGCTCGTGCGCGCGCCCGCGGGCAGGCGAACGTAGGGATCGTCCCCCAAACCGCCCCCTCCGCGAGTCGCTCGGCGTGCGCGGCCGGCGCACCCTGCTCGGACTGACGGCGGGACGGAGGGCCTCTGGCTCCGTCATGCTCGCGCGGCGGCAACTTCACGCGCGGCGCGCGACAACCAACAC
>Ga0209058_1003392_pt1 | contig 12882 bp, 17 predicted proteins | sample GraSoiAngelo_147_FD_185904 | JGI IMG/M metagenome (GOLD analysis project Ga0209058, IMG submission 185904) | Grasslands soil microbial communities from the Angelo Coastal Reserve, California, USA - 14_1009_05_40cm (SPAdes) (version 2) | ecosystem: Environmental > Terrestrial > Soil > Grasslands ... | reverse complement strand
TGACGTTCAGGTGCGCGACCGGTTCGCCGACGGGACCGCTGACGTGCCCGCGGATCGTGACGGCCGCCTGCATGGTTTGATCGATTCCCAGCGCGTCTCCGGTTACGTGCAGCACGTCGGGTGTGGCGGCCGTCTGGTCGTGCCACCAACCGTCGGCGTGACGCCCGGTCCCGTCCTGGAATTGGATCTTGTAGTCACCGGCTGTGACGACGGCCGCGTAGTTGCCAAAGGCGTCGGTCTGCGTGAACGCAACCTCGGAGAACGGACAGCATGCGATCGCCGCCTTCACGACTGAGACGAAGATGCCCGCGAGCGCCGCGCCGGTGCCGCGTTCGCTGACGTGACCGCTGATCAGGTAACCCGTCGCGAGCCGGGCGTCGATCCCGTTCACGACGCCCGTCGCGTTCACCGTGTCGGCCGAGTCGAACGAATCCTTGCCGCTGTACCACTGACCGAGCCAGCGCGTCCCGGCTGGGATCGGGCCGAACTTCGCGAAACTCACCTTTACCGCGCCGCCGTGAGAGGGAAACGCGGTGTAGTTGCCGGCAGCGTCGGTGATGCTGCCGCCGATGAATACGCAGCACGGGACGGTCGCGTCGAACACGTTGACGTTGATGCCCGCGACCGGCACCGTCCCGGTCGCATCGGTCACGTGCCCGCGAATGCTGACGCCCGGCGACAGCGCGGCGTTGATGTCGGGCCGATCCGGGCCGGTCATGACGAGATCGGCCTGGTCGGGACCGGGTTTGTTGTTCCAGAACTGCGGCGCGTATACGCCGCTCGGGTCACCGAACCAGATCCGGTACGTCCCCGCACGCGCGAGGTTCCGGTAATCGCCATTCGCGTCCGTCGTGGCGAACGCGACGTCGACGCAGCACGCACGCGTCGCATCGCTCGCGACGACGTTGATGCCGCGAAGCGAGTTGCCGGTGCGGGCGTCCGAGACGTGCCCGCTGATGAAGAAGCCACGTGTTAGCGCCGCATCGATGCCCGCGGCGTCGGCGGAGAACGAGCGGATCGCCGCCGCGTCCCAGCTCGGCTGGTCGTCGTACCACTCGCCCATGTAGTGCGGGTCGGCGGTTCCGAACGGGACGAACTGGATCTTCAGCGGCGTGTTCTTCGGGACCGGGAATGAGTAGACGCCATCCGCGTTCGTGACGCCGACGGTGATTCCACCGAACGGGCAGCAACGCGTCGTGGAGTCAGTGATCACGACGGCGACGCTTCCGATGCCGGAGCTCGTGACCTCATCGGTCACGCGCCCGCTCAACTGGATCGCGGGCGTGAGTCGGGCGTTGATGTTGAAGGTCTCTGCGTTGATGGTGATCGCGTCTGCCTCGCCCAGATTTCGCTTCTCGTTCCACCAACGCTGCATGTAGTGGCTCTTTGTGAAAGTGACCTTGATCATGGCGCCGCGGGCGGCGACGAAGCGGTAGGTGCCGTCGATACCGGTCTGCGAGCCAGCGAACGCTCCCGTCCCACCGACGTATCCGCCTGCCGCGAAGACAGCCTGGACCGGAAGGCCCGTCACAGCGTCCGTGACCTGGCCGTGCACGTAGTAGCCCGCGACGAGCGGGGCGTTGACGCCACCGACTGAGCCGGCGACGGTGATCACATCGTGCGGCGATGAGATGAACCGCTCGTTCCAGTACTCCTCGACGTACGGGACGCCCTGATCCCGATTGAAGACCGCGACATAGCGTCCCGGGTTGACGACGATCGAATAGGTCCCGTCAGCGCCGGAGGTGCCGGCGGCGACGTCGTTCTCCGTCGCGGCGTCCTGGACGATCACCTGCACACCGGCGAGCGATGCGTTCGTCGCGCCATCGGTGATCCGGCCGCTGATGGCGAAGCTGACGGTGACGTGGAAGGAGCGCGTCGCAGAATTGCCCGCGGCGTCCACCGCCGTGCACGTCACCGTCGTCATACCCCACACGAACGCACTGCCCGAGGCGTGATCGCACGTGACGGCGGTCGCGGCGCCCGAGTTATCCGTCGCGGTGACAGTGAAGGTCACGATGGCCGTCGAGGAGCCGGCCGGCGCGGCGACTGTGATATCCGCCGGAACGCTCAGGTTCGGCGGCTCGCCGTCCCGGACGATCGCGCGGAAAGTGATCGTGCGCGTGCCGTTCGCGTTGGTGGCTGCGCAACCCACCGTAGTCGTCCCGATGCCGAGGGTCGCGGGCGAGGACGGGGAACACGCGCCGGGATTCGGCGGGCTGGTGAAACTGAACACGGCAGTGGCGAGGCCGGGTGCCGTCGGAGCGATCACATCGGCGCGCGGAGCGAGGACGACCGGCAGCGCGGTGCTCGCGATGCAGTCGAGCGCGGCTTGGATCTCGGCCTGACGCCTCAGCAGATCGCTGTTGTCGATGATCGTCTTGCCGGTTTGCGCCCGGACCTGATTACCGAATGAGTTCAGCTGGTTGCACGTGGTCTTCGCGGGGCCAGAACCGATCGTGCCGCGCGCGGCATCGAGCTTGTCGAGCAGTCCCTGTTTGACCGAGGGATCGATGGTCAGCGCGGCAACGATCGCGCGAAGCTGCGCAAGCTGATCCGTCGCGCTCACGACCGTGATGACGAAGGTCGCGGTCGTCACATGCGATGCGGCATCGGTCGCTGAGCAGCTGACGGTCGTCCGGCCGACCGGGAAACTCGCTCCGGAGGCCGGAACGCAGACGAGAGACGTGGGCGCGACGTCGTCGGTCGCAACGGCGATGAACGACACGACGGCGCCGCGAGAGCTCGTCGCGTTCGTAAGAGCGTTCGCGGGAAGTGTCAGCGCGGGAGGCGTGGTGTCGCCGGCGGCCGCGGTCCGGTCGCTTGCAATAAGGAACAGCGCGCTCAGCCCCAGCGCCGTCATCGCTGTAACGGCGGCGACCCTCCCCACGGGTCACTTCCTCACATCCGCCCCGGCGGACCGGCGAACTCTATTCCCGCCGGACGAGGAGTCAAGCGCTCATTGAAGCGTCTGCTTGTCTGATTTACCTAGCGCTTCGTGAACTGCGGCGCCTTGCGGGCGCGCTTGAGACCCGGCTTCTTGCGCTCCTTCGCGCGCGGGTCGCGCGTGAGCAGACCCGCCTGACGCAGCGCCTTGGTGTTCTCTTTGTCGACCTGCAGCAGCGCGCGTGAGATGCCGTGCGCGATCGCGTCGACCTGCCCGGTCACGCCGCCGCCCTCGACCTTGATCATCGCGTTGAACTTCCGCGCGGTGTTGGTGACGCCGAACGCCGCGGTCGCGCGCTCGACCGCCCCGTCGCGGCCGAAGTACTCCTCGAGCGGCTTGCCGTTGACGACGACGGTCCCCTCACCCGGCACGAGGCGCACGCGCGCGATCGACGTCTTGCGCCGACCGGTGCCCTGGAAATACGCGGCTGACTTCATCGCGTCGCCTCCTTCATCGGCTGCGGCTTCTGTGCCGCGTGGGGGTGCTCGGACCCGGCATAGACGTGCAGCTTGCGCATCATCTGCTCGCCGAGGCGGTTCTGCGGGAGCATGCCGCGCACCGCGCGGCGGATGACCTCCTCGGGACGGCGCGCGAGCAGTCGCTCGAGGTTCTCGGCGCGGAAACCGCCCGGGTATCCCGAGTGTCGGATGTAGAGCTTGTCGGTGAGCTTCTTGCCGGTGACCTTGATCTTCGCGGCGTTCACGATGATCACCGGGTCGCCGGTGTCGAGGCTCGGCGCGAAGGTCGCCTTGTGCTTGCCGCGCAGGATCGTCGCGACCTGCGTCGCGAGACGGCCGAGCGTCGCGCCGTCGGCATCGACGACCCGCCACGCGCGCTGCACTTCACTTGCTTTCGGTGCGTATGTCTTCATTTCCGCCTCACTCGTCCGCTTCTTCGCTCTGCCTCTGTCTTCGTTCACCGTACTCGACGCGGATCAAGCAGAGCCCCTGCGCTGGAGCGCTGGGACCCGCCTGCGCCCGGTCCCGCGATCGGAGGACCTCCGCGAATCGATCGACGCCGATCTTGCCGCGACCGACCCACAGGAGCGTCCCGACGATCCCGCGCACCATGCCGCGGAGGAACGCGTCGGCCTCGATCTCGAAACGGAGCAGCTCGCCCGCCTCGCTCCACTCGGCCCGCCGCACGGTCCGCTCGCCCGACACGCCCGCCGCGAACGCCGCGAAATCGTGGCGCCCGATGAGCGAACCGCTCGCGTCCTTCATCGCCGCGACGTCGAGCGATCCGGGAAGCCAGTGCTCCTTCCGCCATTCGCGCGGATCGCGGGTTCTCGACCGCCGGATCCGGTATTCGTATGTGCGTCCCGTCGCCGAGAACCGCGAGTGAAAGTCCTCGCTCGCTGCCTCGACATCCGAGATCGCGATGTCCTTCGAAAGAAGGGCGTTGACCCCTCTCTCGATCGCCTCTCCGTCCAGCGCGCTCGCCGTCCGGAAGTCGATCACCTGTCCTGTCGCGTGCACTCCGGCATCGGTGCGTCCCGCGCCGGTGATCCGGATCGGCGCCGCGCAAATCTCCGTTAGCGCCCGCTCGATCTCCCCCTGCACCGTTCGCGCGTTCGTCTGGACCTGGAATCCCGCATAGTCGGTCCCGTCGTACGCGACGCGCGCGCGCCAGTGCTTCGCCTCGGCCGCTAGTCCTCCTTCGACGACGAGCGCGAGGACGCCTTCGCCGGCACTTTCTTGCGCGTTGTCGCCTTCTTCGGCGCGGCCTTCTCGTCCGTCTTGGCCTCGGCCTTCTCGGCCTTCTCGCTCTTCTCAGCCTTCTCGGCCTTTTCACCGCCACCGCGACGGAGCGAGGGCAGACGGCGCCGGCGCGGCTTCTCTTCCGCGGTCTCAGCGGCCTTCTTCTCCTCGTCGTGGGGCATGAGCTCGATGAGCGTGAGCGGCGCGTTGTCACCCACGCGACGCGGAAGGCGCGTCGTCCGGGTGTAACCCGACGCGCGGTCCGTGTAGCGCTTGGCGAGGTCGTCGAAGACCTTGTTCACGATGACCGTCTCGGGGAGCCACGCCGCGGCGCGGCGCCGGGCCTCAAGGGAGCCGTCCTTGCCGAGATTGATCATGCGATCGATCTGGCCGCGGATCTCCTTGGCCTTCGCCTCGGTCGTCTTCACGCGCTCGTAGCGCAAGACCGACAAGGTCAGGTTGCGCAGCATCGCCTTGCGCTGGTCGATCGTGCGACTGAACTTGCGCTGGTGGACCTGATGCGGCACTAGCCCTGCTCCTCCTCGGTGCCCGCGGGCTGCTCTTCCTCACCGTTCTCCGGCGACTCCTCGACTGCGGCGGTCTCGGCCTCGGTCTCGTCACGCGGCGGCAGCTCGATAAGACCGCGCGCCGCGAGGCGCTCCTTGATCTCGTCGAGCGACTTCTTGCCGAAGTTGCGCATGCGCAGGAGCTCTTCGTCCGGCGTTTGCAGCAGCTGGCCGACCTTGGTGATGCCATGCCGCTTCAGCGAGTTGAACGCGCGCTGTGGCAGGTCGAGGTCCTCGATCGGCATGTCCGCGATCTGCGACGGCAGGCTCGAGCCGTTGCTGCGCTCGGGCTGCGCGATCGCGGCCTGCGAGCGCGTGAGACCTGCGAACAGCGAGAACTGCTGCACGAGGATGTTCGATCCCTGCGCGACCGCCTCGTCCGGCGTCGTCGTGCCGTCGGTCCACACCTCGAGGATGAGGCGGTCGTAGTTCGTGACCTGGCCGACGCGCGTCGACTCGACCGAGAAGTTCACCTTCTTCACCGGGCTGAAGAGCGCGTCGATCGGGATGACGCCGATCGGCAGGCCCTCGCGCCGCTCGGCGGAGTGGAAGCCACGGCCCTTCTCAACCATGAGCTCCATCCACAGCGAGGCCTCGGGCTCGAGCGTCGCGATGACCGCTTCGGGGTTCACGAGCTCGATCTCGCTCGTCGTCGCGATGTCCCCCGCGGTGGCGACGCCGGGGCCTTCCTTCTCGAGGGTGAGCGTCACCGCCTCGTTCGCGAACGAACGCAGGCGCACGTTCTTCAGGTTGAGGACGATCTGCACGACGTCCTCCTTCACGCCGGGGATGGTCGAGAACTCGTGCGCGACGCCGCGCACGCGCGCCGAGGTGATCGCCGCGCCCTCGAGGGACGACAGCAGCACGCGGCGCAGCGAGTTGCCGAGGGTGGTGCCGTATCCGGGCGGGAGCGGCTCGCACGCGAACTTCGCGTAGCGGTCGTCACCCTCCATCCGCTCGATCTTTGGATACTCGAGTTCAACGAGTGTCATGTGGGCTCCTTCTGCCGACTAGCGGGAATAGTGCTCAACGATGAGCTGCGTGTTGACCTGCGCTTCGATCTGGTCGCGCGTCGGCAGCGCGAGGACGCGTGCCGTGAATGCCTCGGGATCGGTCTCAAGCCAGCCAGGACGCGTCTGCGTCTTGGCCCAGTTCACCGCCTCTTTGAAGTAGCTCGAGGCGCGGCTCGACTCCTTCACGCCGATCTGCTCGCCGGCGTTGACCTGATAGCTCGGGACTCGCGTCGTGCGGCCGTTCACCTGGATGTGGCCGTGCGCGACGAGCTGGCGCGCCTGGGATCGCGACTTCGCGAAGCCGGCGCGGTACACGGTGTTGTCGAGGCGGCGCTCGAGGCTCTGGAGCATCGTCTCGCCGGTGGCGCCGTGGACCTCGGACGCCTTCTCGAACGTGTTCGTCATCTGACGCTCGAGGACGCCGTAAATGCGACGCGCCTTCTGCTTCTCACGCAGCTGCAGCGCGAAGTCCGAGACCTTGCGACGCCGCTGCTGGTGCATGCCCGGCGGCGAGCTGCGCTTCTCGAAGGTGCACTTGGTCAGGCACTTCTCTCCCTTGAGGAAGAGCTTCATGCCTTCGCGGCGGCAGAGCCGGCAGACCGGCCCGGTGTACCTGGCCATCTAGACCCTCCGCCGCTTCGGAGGGCGGCATCCGTTGTGTGGGATCGGCGTGACGTCGGTGATCGCGGTCACCGCGAGGCCGGTCGCCTCGAGCGCGCGGATCGCGGCCTCGCGCCCAGCGCCCGGACCGCGCACGAAGACCTCGAGGGTCTTCATGCCCGCGTCGAGCGCCTTGCGCGCCGCGTTCTCCCCGGCGATCTGCGCGGCGTAGGGCGTGCTCTTGCGCGACCCCTTCCAACCGGCCGCGCCGGCGGACGACCACGCGATGACGTTCCCCGCCGGATCGGCGATCGAGACGATGGTGTTGTTGAAGCTCGCCTTGACGTGGGCAGTGCCGCGCGGGATGACGCGACGCTCGCGCCGCTTGCGCGGTGCCGCGGCCTTCTCGCCCTCGGCGCCCGCCGTCGCGGCGGCAGCCGCTTCCGGCGTGCCGCGAGCGGCGGGCGCGGCTTCCGGCTTGCCGCGCTCGCGCTTCTCTTCCGGCTTCGCCTGGACGTCCTTGGTCTGTTTCGCCTGGACTTCCTTGCTGTCCTTCGCCATTAGGTCTTCGACACCGACTTCTTCCTCCCGGCCACGGTCTTACGTGGACCCTTTCGCGTGCGCGCGTTGGTGCGGGTGCGCTGACCGCGGACCGGGAGGCCCTTGCGGTGACGGATCCCGCGATAGCTGCCGATCTCCTGGAGCCGCTTGATGTTCATCGCGATCTCGCGGCGCAGATCACCTTCGACGGTGTAGCCGCGATCGATGACCTCACGGATCTTCGCGACCTGCGGCTCGGTGAGGTCGCGCACGCGGACCGCGCCGTCGACCCGCGCCTGCTCGAGCACCTCGCGCGCCGTCGTCTCTCCGATGCCGAAGATGTAGCGCAGCGAGATATCGACGCGCTTCTCGCGCGGGATGTCGACGCCGGCGATCCGTGCCATTCCTTCTTATCCCTGCCGCTGCTTGTGCTTCGGCTCGGAGCAGATCACGAGGATCGTGCCCTCGCGCCGGATGATCCGACACTTATCGCAGCGCTTTTTCACCGATGCCCGCACTTTCATGACTCGTTAGTACCTGACCCTTCGCGTGATGCGACCTCTCTTGAGGTCATATGGACTGAGCTCGACCAAGACCTTGTCGCCGGGGACGACGCGAATGAAATTCATGCGCATCTTTCCCGAGATGTGCGCCAGGACCGCGTGACCGTTCTGGAGCTCGACCTTGAACATCGCGTTGGGAAGGGCTTCCGAGACGGTTCCCTCCACCTCAATGACGTCCTTGTTCGCCTTGCCCTGCTGCTTGCTATTGCTCGCCAACGACGCTCCAGCCTTCGGTCTCCGCGCGCACGCGCACGCGGAAATCCGCGGCGCCACGCACGGGAACCAAAATTGTACCGAAACCGCCCACCGCTGTCACGACTTCGGCCCGTCGGATGCCCGTTTCGACACTCATCAGGCCGCCACCGCGGCCTTGCCCTGGGGGGCGGTCAGGACGACCGGCCCGGCGACGGTGCACCACAGGCTGTGCTCGAAATGGGCCGAAAGGCTCGAATCGGCGGTGACCACGGTCCACCGGTCGGCGAGCGTGCGGGTCTCGGCGCCGCCGACGTTCACCATCGGCTCGATGGCGATGCAGAGCCCGTCCTTTATCTCGAGCCCGCGGTCGGGCGGGCCGTAGTTCGGGACCTGTGGCTCCTCGTGCATCGCGCGCCCGATCCCGTGCCCGACGTAATTGCGCACGATGCTGAACCCCTGCGACTCGACCCAGCGCTGCACCGTCGCGCCGATGTCGCCGAGGCGCTTGCCGACGTGCGCCGCCGCGATCGCGCGGCGCAGCGCCTCCTCGGTCGTCGCGATGAGCTTCTCCGCGACGGGTGAGACGTCGCCGACCGGGACGGTGATCGCGGCGTCGGCGTGCCAGCCGTCGACGATCGCGCCCGCGTCGATCGCGATGATGTCGCCCGACTTGAGCTTCCGCTTCCCTGGGATGCCGTGCACGACCTGCTCGTTGACGCTCGTGCAGATCACGCCGGGGAACGGCGGGAGCACCGGCACCCCGTAACCCTTGAAGTTCGACGTCGCGCCGCGTCGCTTCAGGATGTCCGCGGCGATCTTGTCGAGCTCGCCGGTCGTCACGCCGGGTCGTACCGCGGCGCGGCACGACGCGAGCACCTCCGCGACGATGCGCCCGGCCTCGCGCATCTTCGCCGTCTCATCTTTCGTCTTCAGCGTGACCATCGCGCCTCGGTCAGCGTGACCACGTCGCCTCCGCGGCTTCGCTCAGGCGCGTCGCGATCTCCTCGACCGTCCCCGTGCCGTCGACCTCGCGCAGCATGCCGCGCTGCTTGTAGTGGTCGATGAGCGGCCGCGTGTTCTGCTCGTACACGTCGAGCCGCTTCACGATGACGCGCGCGGTGTCGTCGCTGCGCCCCTCCCGTTTGCCGCGGGTGATGACGCGAGCGATGAGCTCGTTGCGCGGCACATCGAGGTAGATCACGCCGTCGAGGCCGCGACCGACCTCGCTGAGAAGGCGGTCGATCGCCTTCGCCTGGTCGATCGTGCGCGGGAAGCCGTCGAAGACGATGCGCGTCTCCTTCGGGATGTCGCGCAGGCGCTGTCGGACCATCTCGACCGTGATGTCATCTGGTACGTACGTCCCGGCGTCGAGGATCGGCTTCACGCGCTTTCCCAGCTCGGTGGCGGCCTCGATGTGCGAACGGAAGAGGTCGCCGGTCGAGAGCTGCACCCAGCCGTTCTCGCGGACGAGCTTCTGCGCCTGGGTCCCCTTCCCCGAGCCGGGCGGGCCCATGAAGATGATGTCCCCCATGACCTAGCGGATGAACCCCTCGTAGGAGCGTTGGAGCAGCTGCGCCTCGAGCTGCTTCATCGTCTCGACGACGACGCCGACGACGATGAGGATGCTCGTGCCACCGAGACGCAGCGTCTGCACGCCGGTGAGGTCGCCGATGAGCGTCGGCATCACCGCGACGATGCCGAGGAAGAGCGCGCCGGCGATGGTGATGCGCGTCACGACGCGCTGGAGGAAGTCCGCGGTCGGGCGCCCCGGCCGGATGCCCGGGATGAACCCGCCGTAGCGCTTGATGTTGTCGGCAACGTCGTTCGGGATGAACGTGAACGCGGTGTAGAAGAACGTGAAGACGACGACGAGGACGAAGTAGAGGCTGTTGTAGAAGATCGGATTGCCGAACGCGGCCACGATGCCCGACGAGATGTTCTTCAGCCAGTCGGTGTCCGAGTTCGTGAAGTACTGCGCCACCTGCGACGGGAGCAGGAGGATCGAGATCGCGAAGATGATCGGGATGACGCCCGCGCTGTTCACCCGCAGCGGGATGAACGTCGAGCCACCCGAGTACATCCGCGTGCCGCGCACGCGCTTCGCGTACTGCACGGGGATCCGGCGCTGACCCTCCTGAATGAAGACGATCGCCGCGATGACGAGCACCGCGATGACCAGGATCGAGGCGAGCGCGAAGAAATTGTTCTGCACTTCCAACGTCTGCGAGACCGTCGTCGGCATGCGGCCGACGATGCCGGCGAAGATGATGAAGCTGATCCCGTTACCGATGCCGCGCTCGCTGATGAGCTCGCCCAGCCACATGAGGATGAGCGTCCCCGCGACGAGCGACGAGAGGATCGCGAGCGTGAGGCCGAGGTTCGCCGGACCGAACTCCGGGATCACGTTCGAGCGCTGCATGAACACCGCGACGCCGATGCCCTGAAGGAGCGCGAGCGGCACGGTCAGCACGCGCGTGTACTGGTTGATCTTGTTGCGCCCGTACTCGCCCTCCTTCGAGAGGTTCTCGAGCGCGGGGATGGTCTGGTTGAGGAGGGTCATGATGATCGACGCGTTGATGTAGGGGTTCACCCCGAGCGCGACCACCGAGAGGCGTGCGAGGCCGCCGCCCGAGAAGAGGTCGAGCAGGTTCAGCAGCTGGCTGCCGGCGATGACGTTCTGCAGCTGCGTCTGGTCGACGCCGGGCAGCGGCACGTGCGCGAGGAAGCGGAAGACGACGAGCATGCCGAGCGTGAACAGGATCTTGTTGCGCAGATCGGGCGTGCGGAACGCCTCGAGCAGCGCGTTGAACATGCCCATCGCTAGACGACGGCCCCAGTCACTTGATCAGGACGATCGAGCCGCCCGCGGCCTCGATCTTCTGCTTCGCCGTGGCGGACACCGCGTGCGCGTGCACTTCGAGCTTGTCGCCGACGACGCCGTCGCCGAGGACCTTCACCTTCGCGTCCGGGCGCACGAGCCCCTTCGCGGCGAGCGTGTCCGGCGTGACCTTGCCGTCGATCTCGTAGTTCGCGAGCTGATCGACGTTCACCGCGACGAACTCCACGCGGAAGCGGTTCTTGAAGCCGCGCATCTTCGGGATGCGCATGTGGATCGGCGTCTGGCCACCTTCGAACCAGCCCGGCAGGCCCGGACCGGTGCGCGCGAGCTGGCCCTTCGTGCCGCGGCCCGCGGTCTTGCCCTGGCCGGCGCTGATGCCGCGGCCGAGGCGGCGGACCTTCTTGCGCGACCCAAGGGGCGCGCGCATCTCGTGCTGTCTCATGACGGACTCCCACTCTTCGTCGCGACCGGCTTGCCGTGCCGGCGCCGGCCACTCACCGCTGTCTCCGCGGGCTTGGCCGTGGCCTGCGGCTGCGCCGCGCGACGCTCGTCCTCGACCTCGACCTCGCCGGTGCGGCGGTCGTCGTGGACACGAACGAGGTGCGCGATCTTGCGGATCTGGCCGCGGACGGTCGCGCTGTCCTCGCGGACGACGACGTTGCCCGGGCGGCGCAGGCCAAGTGACGCGAGCGTCTCGCGCGCGGCGTCCTTTTGCCCGATCGCGCTCTTGAACTGGCGGATGACGACCTTGCTCATGCCTCGACGAGCTCCTCGACCGGCTTCGCTGTCTTACGACCGACGTCGACGCCGCGCATCTCGGTGACCATGTCGGCCGAGCGCAGCGACTTGAGCGCCGCCATGCTCGCCATGACGACGTTCACCGGGTTCGTGCTGCCGAGCGACTTCGAGAGGATGTCGTGGATGCCCGCGGACTCGACGACCGCGCGCACCGAGCCGCCGGCGATGACGCCCGTGCCCTTCGACGCGGGACGCAGGAGCACCGTCGCGGCGCCGAAGTTCGACGTCACCTGGTGCGGGATCGTTCGGTCGAGGAGCGGCACCTTGATGATGTGCTTCTTCGCGTCCTCGATGCCCTTCTTGATCGCGTCCGGCACCTCATCCGCCTTGCCCAGGCCCGCACCGACGTGGCCGCGCCCGTCGCCGACGACGACGATCGCCGAGAAGGAGAAGCGACGGCCACCCTTCACGACCTTGGACACGCGGTTGATCTGCACCACGCGCTCGGTGAGCTCGAGCCGGTTCGCATCGATTCGCGCCATTAGACCTTGACTCCCGTCTTGCGGACGGCTTCGGCCAGGGCCTTCACTCGTCCGTGGTACTTGTAACCGCCGCGGTCGAACACGGCCTCTTCGATGCCGGCCTGCTTCGCGCGCTCGCCGAGCGCCTGCCCGACGGCCGCGGCCTGCTCCGACTTCTTGCCATCCTTCTTATCGAGGCTCGACGCCGACGCGAGCGTCCTTTGGGCGTCGTCGTCGATGAGCTGCGCGTAGATGTGCGTGAGCGAGCGGTACACCGCAAGGCGCGGACGCGCCGCGCTCCCGCGCACCTTCTGGCGCACGCGCTCGTGACGGCGACGGCGACCCTGCTCGCGAGTCTTCTCTGCCACTTATGCCCCTGCCTTCGCGCCGACCTTGCCGGCCTTGCCCGCCTTCTTGCGGAGCCGCTCCTCGGCGTACTTCACGCCCTTGTGCTTGTACGGGTCCGGGTTCCGCAGACCGCGGATCTTCGCCGCGATCTCGCCGACGAGCTCCTTATCCGTACCCGAGACTTTGAGCTTCTGTGGCGTCTCCGCCGCGAACGAGATGCCCGGAGGCGCCTCGACCTCGATCGGGTGGCTGTACCCGAGGTTGAGCGTCACCTTCTTGCCCTGGATGATCGCGCGGTAGCCGGTGCCGTTG
>Ga0209058_1003380_pt1 | contig 12912 bp, 12 predicted proteins | sample GraSoiAngelo_147_FD_185904 | JGI IMG/M metagenome (GOLD analysis project Ga0209058, IMG submission 185904) | Grasslands soil microbial communities from the Angelo Coastal Reserve, California, USA - 14_1009_05_40cm (SPAdes) (version 2) | ecosystem: Environmental > Terrestrial > Soil > Grasslands ... | reverse complement strand
GCACGCGGCGAGAAGGACGACGCTCGCGATGGCGTAGCGCATCGTCGACAGCTCGAGCGCGGGCACGGCGGTCACGCCGAGCTTCGCGGCGATCCACTGCCCGCTCAGCGCGAGCGAAAGGACGATGTAGATAGGGGCGACGGTCATCCGGCCGTCGGCAGACTAAGGCAGGGACGTCACGGTCAGGCGATGGGGACAGGACCGATCTCGGCGAGCCGTGGGCCGAGTCGGTACCGCCGGCTCTTCGTCGAGCCTGTCGCGACGAGGTAGCCCGCGCCGACGGCCGCGGCAAGGTCGCGGGACGCGCTCTGCTTCGTACGAGACGTGATGCGCACGTAGTCTGCCGGGCGCAGGGAGCCATTCACCCACGCGTACACCAAGCCGTCCTGGACGCGCGCGGGCAATCGGCCTGCGATCACATCGCGGCGCAGCGCGGCGAGGACCAACGTCAATCCCTTTACGCGAGAGAGGACAAAGTCAGCCGCGCCGACGATCGATCGGACGAAGTACTCGACGAAAGCCGTCGCGTCGTACGGCGGCCGGTACTCGATCCCAGCGGAATCTCGGATCGCGTCGAAGTACGCGCGCCGATCGTTGTCGAGGTACGCATCGAGCGACACGAGGCCGTCGAACGCGTACCCACCACGGAGCAAGAGCAGACGCGCAAGAGCACGCGCCGTACGCCCATTGCCGTCATAGAACGGGTGGATCGCTACGAGCTCGAGGTGCGCGAGAGCTGCGGCGACAGGGGCCGGATGTTTGTCGTGGCCGCGCCGAAGCCATGACCCGAACTCTCGCATCAGCGGAGGAACATCGCCTGACGATGGCGTGCGGAAGATGACGTTCCCTCGGGCGTCGCCCACTGCATTCGGGTCCCGTCGATAGGCACCCGGCGTGAGCAACGGATCGATGTCATCAAGGACGAGAGCATGCACGTGCCTGATGAGCCGCTCATCGATCGCCACGTTGCGCTTTGGTGCGATCTCGTCGACGAAGCCGAGCGCCTCCCGCGTCGCCAGCACCTCGAGCGCGTCTTTTCGCGTGAACGCCGATCCGGCACCCGTGAGAACGTCCTCGACCTCGAGCGCGTTCAAGCTGTTCCCTTCGATCCGCGTTGTTCCGTGGATCGTTCGAACCCAGGCGCGATGCCGGAACCACTCCGCGTGCTGCGGATCGAGCGGCAGGTTCTGGAAGATCTGGCGCCGTTGCTCCAGCTGATCGATGCCGTCCTGCAGCGCGCGCCTCTTCAGGCTGTACTTCACGTTCCCTCGTCGTGGGAGAATCGTAGCGACTATACCACAAATGGTACAAACGTCGCGTTTGTACCACGATGCTCGACTAGCTGACGGCCTCTTTCGCGATGCAGCGTCGCACCGCCTCGACGATCGCCTCGTGTTCCACTGCCAGCACACGCGCGGAGAGCGTCGCGACGTCGTCGCCCTCGTTCACCGGCACGCGGCGCTGCACGACGACCTCGCCGAGGTCGACGGTGTCGGGATGCACGCGGTGCACCGTGACGCCGGACTCCTTCGCCTTCGCGGCGAGCACCGCGGCGTGAACCTTGTCGCCGTGCATGCCCTTGCCGCCGAAGAACGGCAGGAGCGCAGGATGGATGTTGATCACCGGCACGCCGGCGAGCTTCACGAAGAACACCGGCGCAAGGATGTGATCGAAACCCGCGCACACGACGAGCCGTGCGCCCGCCGCAACGAGCGCGTCGGCCATCGCGCCGTGCGTGGCCGCGCGCGTCTTGTACTCGTCGGTGGTGAACGCGCCATGGGGGACGCCCGCACGGTCCGCGCGCACGAGCGCGGGCACGCCGGCGCGGTTCGACGCGACGAACACGACGCTCGCATCGATCGCACCCGAAGCGCACGCGTCGAGGATGGCCTGCAGGTTCGTGCCGCGGCCGGACACGAGGACCGCGATCGGGTAGCTCATGCGAAACGGATCCGCCGCTCGCCGTCGCGCGCGCGCTCGATGTGGCCGATGACGCGCGCGTCGGGCACGGTGCGCACCGCGGCGTCGGCGTCCTCCGCCGCGACGATCGTCACGAGCCCGATGCCCATGTTCCATGTGTCCCACTGCTCGCGCTCTTCCACACGTCCGAGCTCAGCGAGCACGCAGAAGAGCGGCGCGACCGTCCAGGCACTGCGATCGATGACCGCGCCCAGCCCATCGGGTAGCGCGCGTGGCAGATTGCCCTCCCAGCCGCCACCGGTGATGTGCGCGATCGAGCGGATGCGCGCGGCCGCGCGCATCGCGCGGAACTGCGCGAGATAGCTGGTGTGCGTCCGCAGCAGCGCCTCGCCGAGAGAGTCGCCGTCGAGATCCGCTCGACGAGCGCGAAGCAGGGCGAGCATGTCCTTCCCCTGCGCCGCTGCCGCGCGCGCGACGATCGCGCGCGCGAGCGCGTAGCCGTTCGTGTGCAGACCGCTTGACGGGAGGCCGATGCACACGTCGCCGACCTCGACGTTCCGCGGATCGAGGATCGCGTCGCGTCGCACCGCACCGACGAGGAAACCCGCGAGGTCGTACGCGCCGACGCCATACGTTCCGGGCATCTCCGCGGTCTCGCCACCGAGCAGCGCGCAGCCGTGCGTCGCGCACGCGTCGGCCATCGCGCCGACGACGCGCGTGAAGATGTCGCGATCGATGCGCGATGCCGAAAAGTAGTCGAGGAAGAAGAGCGGCTCGGCGCCCATCGCCATCGCGTCGTTCACGCAGTGGTGAACGAGGTCGGTGCCGACGACCTCGTGGCGGTCGAAGAGTCGCGCGAGGTCGAGCTTTGTCCCGACGCCGTCGGTCGTCGCCACGAGCACCATGTCCGAGCCCGGCGACGCGAACAGCCCGCCGAACGCGCCGATGTCGCCGATCACCTCGGGGCGCTTCGTCCTCGCGATCCGCTCGCGGACCTGCGCGAGCGCGTCGCCTGCGCGTGTCGGATCGACACCGACCGCGCGATACGTCAGTCCGGTCATCGCGGCTCCGCGATCGGCACGCGAGCGTGCACCGGCGTCTCGAGCGACGACTTGTCGAGCTCCAGCTGCACCGGCACCAGGTAATCGCCGGTGAAGCACGCCGCGCAGTACTCGTCAGCGGTGCCGCCGGTCGCGCGGACCATGCCCTCCACCGAGAGGTAACCGAGCGAGTCCGCGCCGATGTGCTGGCGGATCTCCTCGATTCCCAGGCGCGACGCGACCAGCTCGCTGCGCCGCGCCATGTCGACGCCGAAGTAGCACGCGTGGCGCAGCGGTGGCGAGCAGATGCGCATGTGCACCTCGCGCGCGCCGTGGCGGCGGAGTAGCTCGACGATCGGGCCGCTCGTGTTGCCGCGCACGATCGAGTCGTCGACGACCACCACGCGCTTGCCCTCGAGCACATCGCCGAGCGCGTTGTACTTGAGCGCGACGTTGTGCCGCCGCAGCTCGTCGGACGGCTGGATGAACGTGCGCCCGATGTAGCGGTTCTTGATGAGGCCCTCGTGGAACGGGATGCCGGTGCGCCGCGCGTATCCCACCGCCGCGGGGATCGCGCTGTCGGGAACCGGGATCACGGCGTCGGCGTTCGCGGGATGCTCGTCAGCGAGGATCTCGCCCATCCGCTCACGCGTCGCGTACACCGACACGCCGCCGAGCCGGCTCGATGCCGACGCGAGGTATACGTGCTCGAAGATGCAGAGGCCGCGACGGGTGCGCGATGAGAGATCGGCGATCGGCACGGGGCCACGGTCGTCGACGCGCAGCACTTCGCCCGGCGCGACCTCGCGGATGAACTCCGCGCCGATCGTGTCGAGCGCGCAGGTCTCGCTCGCGACGAGCCATGAATTCCCCTTGCGGCCGAGGCACAGCGGACGAACGCCGAGCGGGTCACGTATCGCGTACAGCGCAGTCGGCGTGAGCAGCACGAGCGACCACGCGCCCTGCAATCTCGGCAGCGCCTGCACGATGCGCGCATCCCAGCTGTCGCCGGGCGCATGCGCGATCGCCTGCGCGACGACCTCGGTGTCCGACGAGGTGACGAACGACGCGCCGCGCGCGGCGAGCTCGTCGCGCACCTCGCGCGCGTTGATGCAGTTGCCGTTGTGGGCGATCGCGAGCTCGCCGAGCTCCTCGTCGCGGACGACCATCGGCTGCGCGTTCTGGATCTTCGACGACCCCGTCGTTGAGTAGCGCGTGTGGCCCATCGCCGCACGGCCGCCGAGGACCGCGAGGTCCGGCTCGCTGAACACCTGGCCGACGAGACCCATGCGGCGGACGACGCGCAGGTCGCGGCCATCGGTCGCGGCGAGGCCAGCGGATTCCTGACCACGGTGCTGCAGCGCGTAGAGCGAGAAGAACATGAGGCGCGCGGCCTCGGCCGGATCGTTCCGCGCCTGCGACTCGGGGCTCCAGATGCCACAGATCCCGCACATCGCCTTAGGCCTCCCGCCCGAGCGCGCGCGCGAGCCCGTGACCGTGCGCCTCGCGCAGCGACGCGATCGGCATGCCGAGCACGGGCGCGATCTCGAGCAGATCGCCGCCGATCGTGCCGAGCGTCCAGACGGGGACGTCGCGCTCGCCCGCGAGTGCGCGCACCGCGTCGGCGTCCTTCGCGGCCACGACGAGGACGATCCCCGACGGCGCCTCGCCGAAGAGCGCGACGCGCTTGTCGATGCCGCGCACCGCGGGGAGCGTCACCTTCATGCCGATGCCGTCGCGGAGCGCGAGCTCCGCGAGCGCGATAGCGAGGCCGCCCTCGGCGCGGTCGTGCGCGGCATGGATGGATCCGCGCGCCTGCGCATCGAGCACGAACCGCTGGAGCCGCGCCTCGAGCGCGAGGTCGATCGACACCGGGCCCTCGTGCACGCCGATGCTCGCGCCATAGGCCGACGTTCCGATCGCGACGCTGGCGTTCCCCGCGAGGAGCACGACGTCACCGGGCACGCCGCTCGTGACCGGGATGTGCTTCGCCACGTCGTCGAGATGACCGACCACGCCGATGACCGCCGTCGGCCAGATGTCCACGCCCCGCGTCGCGTTGTACAGCGACACATTGCCGGAGACGACGGGAACGCCGAGCGCCTCGCACGCGGCCGTGATGCCCGCGACGCTGCGCTCGAGCTGCCACGCGCCGGTCGGACGCTCGGGGTTGCCCAGATTGAGACAGTCCGTGATCGCGAGCGGCGTCGCTCCCATGCAGACGACGTTGCGCGTCGCCTCGGCAACGGCTGCGGCGGCTCCGACATACGGGTCGATCGCGGCGAGTCGCGGCTGAGCATCGATGGCGACGGCCAGACCGTCGCGACGTCCTTTGATACGGAGCACGCCTGCGTCGCCAAGGCCAGGCGTGACGACTGTGTCGGTGCCGACCATTTGATCGTACGTGCGAAACAAGACTCGCCGCGAAGCGACGGCCGCCGATGACAGCACCTCGAGTAGCTCAAGTCCGATCTTGTGCGTCGGCGCCGCACTTACGGCGACGCTCGCGCCGGTGACGTGTCCTCGGGCGGCGCTCGCATCGCCGGCCTGCGGCGACTTCGCCCATTCAGTCACGTCGTACTCGGGTGCGTCGTCAGCGAGCCACCGCGGTGCGAGCGACGCGACGGTCGTGCCGTCACTCTGGATCTCGAGCACCTGCGCGTGCGTCGTCTCGCCGATTTGCACTCCGTGGAGCTCCCAGCGCTCGAAGACGCGTTCGATGTCGCGCTCCCGGCCGGGGCGCGCGAGGACGAGCATCCGCTCCTGCGATTCGCTGAGCATCACCTCGTACGGCGTCATACTCTCGGCGCGGCGCGGGACGACGTCGACATCGATGCGCATGCCCACGCCGCTCTTGGCAGACACCTCGCTCGTCGCGCAGGTGAGGCCCGCGGCGCCGAGATCCTGGATCGCCTCGACCGCGTCCATGGAGACGAGTTCGAGCGTCGCCTCCATGAGGAGCTTTTCGAGGAACGGATTGCCCACCTGCACCGACGGCCGCTTCGAGTCGTCTCCAGAACCGAGCTCGAACGACGCGAGCAGCGATGCGCCGGCGATGCCATCGCGGCCGGTGTCCGATCCGACGAGGTACACCGCGCTCCCCGGACGAGCCGCGTTCGCGAAGCGCAGGCGGTCGCGCTCGACGAGGCCGACGCACATCGCGTTCACGAGGGGGTTGTGCTCGTAGCAGCGCTCGAACGAGACGTGGCCCGCGACGTCGGGGATGCCGACGCAGTTGCCGTACGAACCGATACCGCCGACGACGCCGCCGACCAGGCGCCGTGTGCGCGCGGACTCGGGTGCCCCGAAGCAGAGCGCGTTCAGCAGCGCGACCGGGCGCGCGCCCATCGCGAAGATGTCGCGGAGGATCCCACCGACACCGGTGGCCGCGCCTTGATACGGCTCGACGGCGCTCGGGTGGTTGTGGCTCTCGACCTTGAACGCGCACAGCAAGCCGCCGCCGATATCTACCGCGCCGGCGTTCTCGCCCGGACCGACCGCGACGCGCGGCCCTCTCGTCGGCAGCGTGCGCAGCAGCTTCTTCGAATGCTTGTACGCACAGTGTTCGCTCCACATCGCGCCGAACATTGCCCACTCGAGCGCGTTCGGCTCGCGGCCGACGAGCTCGCGCACGCGGATGGCCTCGAGTGGTGTGAGGCCGACCTCTCCCGGGATGTCGTACTTAGGCTTCGCCGTCTCCGCCCCCGTGACCAACGGGGACGAGCTCATGCGTCCGTGCCCGCTCCGAGGAATCGATCGATCTGATCGGCGAAGGCGCGCAGATCGGGAAGCCGCGTCTGGATCTGCTGGTAGACGTCGTCGATGTCGGTCTGCTCGCGGTCGTACGCGAGGAGGTTGCGCAGGTTAGCGAGGTGCTCCAACCGGTACGCCAACGGCCGTTCGATCAACCCTCGCCCTGCCACAGCATCAAGTATGTCGTGATACGCCTCAGGCTTGGGAAGGGCCAGTGCCATGACGAGATAGGCGCCCGTGCCGAACAGGAGCTCGACCGCCTGCTGCAGATACCACTGGGCGAGGCCGTAGAGCTTCGGATCTGACTTGAACTTCGTGTGGTCGATCGGCTTCAGGTCCGCCAGCAGCTGCGTGTACTCGCGCAGGCGAGCGAGCCGTGCCTTCACGTAATCCGCGTCGATGGCGAATCGGTCGCTCTTCGTGCGCTCGGCGAGCGCCTTCGACTGCATGTCGTCGTACTTCTGGAACTCGAGGTACTCCATGACCGCGCGCGTCTCCCATTGCACGCGACGCTTGGCGTCGCGCTGGAACAGCACGCTCCAGCTGCGAATGACCTGCGCGCGCTGCAGCAGGCTCGCCTGGTTGAGGATGACGACGTCGAGGCCCTGCGTCTCAAGCGTCTTCGAAAGCTCACTCACGAAGTAGACCTGGTAGTCGAAGAACTCGTTCGTCTTGACCTGGTCGAGGAGCAGCAGTGCGACGTCGAGGTCCGAGAACGAGCCCGCGAATTTGCGCGTCGCGGACGTGGCCTGCGTGTAGGCCGCGTCGACAGGACTTCGCTGGAAGAGCGAATGGAGCTGGGCCTGTCTCTCGAAGAGGTCCATCTCTGTCCTATTTAAATATGGCACGCCCCGTGCCCGCGAGGGCATGGGCGATATTGGCTAGGACCCGATACCCATCGGTCCCCCCTAACAGCGCCTCCACGCAGCGTTCGGGGTGCGGCATGAGGCCGACGACGTTGCCCTCGGCGTTGCTCACACCAGCGATATTCGCGGTCGAGCCGTTCGGGTTCGCGTCGAGCGTCGCCGCGCCGCGCTCGTCCGTATAGCGGAAGACGACCTGCCCGTTCGCCTCTAACTCGGCGATGGTGTCGGCGTCGGCGACGTAGCAGCCTTCGCCGTGGCCGATCGGCATGCGCAGCACCTGCCGCGCGAGACCTGCCGTCCAGGGTGTGCGATCGCTCTCGACGCGGATGTGGATCCAGTCGCAGCGGTACTCGAGGCTCGCGTTGCGGAGCAATGCGCCGGGAAGAAGCCCCGCCTCGCACAGGATCTGGAAGCCATTGCACGAGCCGAGCACCGGCTTTCCCTCGGCGGCGAAGCGGCGTAGCTCTTTCGTCGCGGGCGAGATCTTCGCGATCGCGCCGGCCCGCAGGTAGTCGCCGTACGAGAAGCCGCCGGGGATGATCGCCGCGTCGAAGCCGCGCAGATCGGCGTCCTCGTGCCAGACGATCTTCGTCTCGACGTCGGGGATGAGCGAGAAGGCGTGCTCGAAGTCCCTCTCGCTCCACGTGCCCGGGTAGCGGAGGAGCGCGACGCGCGTCACGCCGGCTGCGCCTCTTTCACGTCGTACTCGTAGTCCTCGATCACCGGATTCGCGAGGAGCTCGTTCCCCATCGTCCGGATCGCTTCCTCCGCGGCCGCCTCGTCGCGCGCGTCGAAGGTGACGACGATCTCCTTGCCGGTGCGAACCTTCGACACGTCGAGCCCCAGCGAGCGCAGCGCCCCCAGCGCGGCCTCGCCCTGCGGATCACGGACCTCCGGCTTCGTGCGCACGTGCAGCGTCGCGACGTACCTCATGACAGCGGCGTCCCGACGAGCTTCTCGTAACACTCGCGGTAGCGCGTCCGTGTCCCCTCGACGACGTCCGCCGGCAGCGCCGGCGCCGGCGGCTCCTTGTTCCAGCCGCTCCTCGTGACGAAGTCGCGCACGTATTGCTTGTCGTACGACGGTGGCGTGCCGCCCGGCTTGTAGCGCGCCGCGTCCCAGTAGCGCGACGAGTCGGGTGTGAGCACCTCGTCGATGAGCGTCAGCTTCCCGTCGTGGAAGCCAAACTCGAACTTCGTGTCCGCGAGGATAAGCCCCCGGCCCAGCGCGTATGCGTGCGCAGCGCGGTAGAGCGTGAGCGTCACCTGCTCGAGCTCGCGTGCGAGATCGCTGCCGACCTGCGCTGCGAGCTGGCGGCGCGAGATGTTCTCGTCATGGCCGGTCATCGCTTTCGTCGCCGGCGTGAAGATCGGGTCAGCGAGCCGTGCAGACTCCTCGAGGCCGTTCGGCAGCGGCTCGCCCGCGACGGTGCCGAGCGCCTTGTACTCGACCCACGCCGAGCCGCTGATGTAGCCGCGGGCGACGCACTCGACGTCGATGCGCTCGCAGTGGTCCACCAGCACCGCGCGCCCTTCGAGCGCTTTCGCCGCGCGGAAGGCGGGCGGGAAGTCCTTCAGATCCGTCGCCACGAGGTGGTTCGGCACGATCGACTCGAGGCGCTTGAACCAGAAGTTCGAGAGCTGCGTGAGCACGCGGCCTTTGTCGGGGATCGGCGTCGGGAACACGACGTCGAACGCCGAGAGCCGGTCGCTCGCGACCATCACCAGACGATCACCCCCGGCCTCGTACACATCGCGCACCTTGCCGCGCCGCCACAGGGTCGCGCCCGGGACATCGCTCTCGATCAAGATTGCGTGCGTCATTCCGGCAGCACTCCCTTCAGCTTCTCCCGCCAGAGCGCGGTGACCGAACGCGTGACCTCGGGCGCGAGGCCGATGTACTCCTCAGGCCGCTCGACCTGGCGCCGCTCCGTGGGCGAGAAGCGCTTGAGGTAGCCGCGCAGATCGGTGTCCTGCGCGGCGATCTCGAGGATCGTGCGCCCGCTGCGCTCCGCCTCGAGCGAGAGCTTGCGCACCGCCTCGTGCGCGTCCGGGTGTCCGTACTTCGCGAGCAGGACGTAGAGCGGCTCGGCGACGATCGCGCCACGCGACATCGCGAGGTTCGCCTTGAGGCGATCGCGATCGACGCGCATGTTCTCGAGCGAGCTCGCAAGCCGACCGGCGGCGTACGCCGTCGCGGCGAGCATCTCGCCGAGGAAGCGCTGCGATGCCGAGTTCGTGAGGTCGCGCTGGTGCTCGCTGATCTGGTCGAGGTACGTCGTCATGACCCGCGGTGCCATCGCCTTCCAGATCGATTTCACGTTCTCGAACGACACCGGATTGCGCTTGTGCGGCATCGTCGACGATCCGACCTGCTCCACGGCGAACGACTCGGCGATCTCGCTGATCTCGGTTCGCTGCAGGTGCCGCATGTCGTCCGCGAGGTTCGCCATGACGCCGAGCGCCGTCGCGCACGCGTGCGCGAGGTCGGTCCACGGCTCGGGCTCGACGATCTGCGTCGAGATCGGACGCGGGTCGAGGCCGAGCGATTTGAGGAACCGCTTCTCGAGCGCGCGCGGGCTCGTCGCCGCGACGAGCTCCATCGCGTTGTACGCGCCGACCGCACCGGACAGCTTTCCGGGGAGCCGCTTCGCGACCGCAGCGAGCGCCTGCGTGCGGTCGCCCAGCCGCGAGACGTACTGCGCTATCGCGAATCCGAACGTGATCGGCTCGGCGTGCCTGCCATGCGTGCGCCCGATCTGAGGCGTGTCGGCCTCGGCCTCGGCGATGGCGATGCATCGCGCGACGAGACGTGCGAGCGACGGAATGATGACGCGCTCGCAGCACTCGCGGTAGCGCAACGCGTTCGCTGTGTCGACGACGTCGTACGAGGTCGCGGCGAGGTGGACATAGCGCTTCGCTTCGTCGGAGACGTGCGCACGGATCACGTTCACGAGCGCGCGCACGTCGTGGCGCGTCATCGCCTCCTCTTCGGCGACCTCCTGCGGCGTTACCTGGTCGGCCGCGCTCGCGATCTCGTCCGCGAGCGCGCGGTCGAAGATCTTCGCGTCGGCCATCGCGAGCGCCAGCGCGCCCTCGACGCGCGCCTGATAGCGCACGACCGCGGCCGCCGAGAGGAAGGGCGCGAGCTCCTTGTGCAGCTTCTGATCGCCACCGATGAAGCGGTAGTCGAGCGGCGACAGGTCGTCGAAACGGGTGTGCGTCATCCCGCGAGCACCTTGGCGGCCATGCCCTCGCGGAGCATCCGCACGCGGCCGGCGAGCGCCTCGTCACCGGTGGCGAGGATCTGTGCCGCGAGGATCCCGGCGTTCGCGGCGCCAGCCTCGCCGAGCGCGACGGTCGCGACCGGCACGCCGCGCGGCATCTGCACGATAGAAAGGAGTGCGTCGAGCCCGTTCGCGACCGCGTTCGGCGCGATGAGCGGCACGCCGATGACCGGCCACGTCGTGAGCGACGCGACCACGCCGGGTAGGTGCGCCGCCGCGCCCGCGCCGGCGATGAACACGCGCGCGCCGCGCTTCTCGATGTCGGACACCCAGTCACGGAGCGCGTCGGGCGTGCGATGCGCCGAGAGCACGCGCGTCTCGGACTCGACCCCGAGGCCGGAGAGCGTGTCGGCGGCGTGCTGCATCACGGCCTTGTCGGATGCGCTTCCCATGACGATCCCCACGAGGATGCTCAAACGACCGCCACCTCGCCCCGCGCGATGTCAGAACGATAGAACTTGCCCTCGAACTGGACGGCCTCCGCGCCGATGTACGCGCGTTCGCGCGCCTCGTCGACCGTCGCGCCGCCCGCCACGATGTGCATGACGCGGCCGCCGCCGACGACAAATCCACCGCCTGGCTCGGCGCGCGTCGCGCCGTGGAACGCGTACACGCCGTCGAGCAGGCGGTCGAGCCCGCTGATCGGTGCACCCGTCTTGGGCGCGTACGGGTAGCCCTCTGCGCAGAGCACGACGTCGACGAACGCACGCTGGCTCGTCCGTAGTGGGTACTCGCGCACGTACTCGGCGAGCCGGCCCTCGCCGAGCGCGAGCATGAGCTTCGCGAAGTCACCGCCAATGCGCGGCAGCGTGACCTCCGCCTCGGGATCGCCGAACCGCGCGTTGTACTCGAGGACACGGTAGCCGTCGCGTGTCTTCATCACGCCCGCGAAGATGACGCCGCGGAACGGCGTGCCCCGCGCCACGAGCGCGCGCGCGACCGGCGCGATGAGCTCGTCAGCGGTGCGCTGCGCGTCCTCGTCCGCGATGACGCTCGTCGGCGACACCGCGCCCATGCCGCCGGTGTTCGGGCCGGTGTCGCCATCGCCGAGTCGCTTGTGATCGCGCGCCGGCGGCAGCGCGACCACGGTCTCGCCGTCCACGAGCGCCTGCAGGCTGGCCTCTTCACCTTCGAGCAGCTCCTCGAACACGACCGGACCGCTGTTCGTCGGCGGGCTGCCGAGTGCCGTGCGCGCCTCCTCCGTCGAACGGCACACCGTGACGCCCTTGCCGAGCGCGAGCCCGTCCGCTTTCACGACGACCGCGCCCTTCCAGCGGTCCAGCGCCTCGCGCGCCGCCGCTGCATCGGAGAACGACTCCCAGCGCGCCGTCGGGACACCGGCCTCGCGCATGAGCTCTTTCGCGAACGTCTTGCTCCATTCGATCTTCGCCGCCTCCCGTGAGGGACCGACGACCGCGATAGCAGTGCGGCGTAGCGTGTCAGCGAGGCCGTCGGCGACGAGGTCGTCGGGGCCGACGATCGCGAGGTCAATGCGCGCGGCAGCGACGTGCTGCTCAAGTCGCGCGATGTCGCGCGGCGAGAAATCAGGTACGCGCGCGAAGAGGGCAAGTCCTGCATTGCCCGGTACCACGTCGATGTTGGACGCGAAGTCCGATCGCGCGAGCCGCCACGCGATCGCGTACTCGCGCCCGCCGCCGCCGAGGACCAGGCAGTTGATCCCCATACCGCCGCTCGATCGCTGCTCGGTGATCGTCTTCCGATGCTGCTGGCGGAGCTTGAGGATCCTCGAGTCCGGGAGCACTCTCACGCGGTCACCGCACCTCCCTCACTGCCGTTCACTCCCACTCGATCGTCGCCGGGGGCTTCGACGAGACGTCGTACACGACGCGGTTCACTTCGGCGACCTCATTGACGATGCGCGCGGAGATGCGCGCGAGGACGTCGTACGGGATGCGCGCCCAGTCGGCGGTCATGAAGTCCTCGGTCGTCACCGCGCGAAGCGCCACGAGCGCGCCGTACGTGCGGTAGTCACCCATCACACCGACGCTGCGGATGGGCGTGAGCACCGCGAACGCCTGCGCCACGC
>Ga0209058_1003374_pt1 | contig 12931 bp, 11 predicted proteins | sample GraSoiAngelo_147_FD_185904 | JGI IMG/M metagenome (GOLD analysis project Ga0209058, IMG submission 185904) | Grasslands soil microbial communities from the Angelo Coastal Reserve, California, USA - 14_1009_05_40cm (SPAdes) (version 2) | ecosystem: Environmental > Terrestrial > Soil > Grasslands ... | reverse complement strand
CTCCCGGCCTTCATGGGCGTCGTGGTGATCCTGTTCCTGCTGTGGGCGGTCGCGAAGTACCGCGGCATCAACCCCCGCCGCCGCCGGCCCGGACGGGTCGCCCCGGCAACGCCGCCGGGCATCCACATGCCGGGCCCGACGTACGCCCCGTTCTTCGGTGCCGGCGGCACGTTCCTGCTGTTCCTGGGCCTCGTCTTCCCCGGACCGCTGCTCGCTCTCGGCGTCATCGGGATGGTCCTCGCCCTCCTGTTCTGGGGCCGGGAGGGGCTCCGCGAGTACGACCACGTCGCGGGCGATCATCCGGCGCTCCCGGCGGTCGTTCATCCGGGGCCGCCGCCGGGCGTCCACGTCCCCGGTCCGACGTTCCGACCCATCCTCGCGGCCCTCGGGCTCTTCCTGCTGTTCGCCGGCCTCGTCTTCCCGGGCTGGCTCCTGGGGGTCGGCCTGATCGCGATCATCGCCGCGCTGCTCGGCTGGCTGAACGATGCCCGCAAGGAGTACGTCCGAACCGTCCCAGGCCGACCGGACCGGCATCTCGACAACGGCCCCGCGCCGGCCTGGCCAAAGGCGCTCGTGTCGATCTTCGCCTTGCTCGTCGTCGCGGCGATCTTCATCAACAACGGCTGGTTCCCGCCGCGCTCGGCGATCGGCGGAGCGGCGGGCGGCTCGCCGGCGCCGTCGGGCGGCAGTCCGGCCGGCTCGGGGGGACCTGGTGGCGGGCTCCACATCACGGCCCAGAATGTCGCCTTCGACGTCAAGACCCTCACGGCGCCGGCCGACAAGCCGTTCACGATCGTGTTCGACAACAAGGACGCCGGAACGCCCCACGACGTCGACATCCTCGGCGCGAGCGGCGCGAAGGTGTTCGATGGGAAGGACTTCCCCGGGGTCGCCCAGAAGACGTACGACGTCCCGGCCCTGAAGGCCGGCACCTACAAGTTCGAGTGCTCGATCCATCCGGCCCTGATGAACGGGCAACTGACCGTCGGCGGCTGAGCCCGGGCGGCCGTCCATGACCCAACCCGCCGTACCGCCCGCTGTCCTCGGAACACGGCGGCCGGACCGGCGCATCGCCGTCCTGCTGGCGATCGCCCTGGCCACGACGGGTCTCCTCGTCGGCTTCGTCTGGCTGACCAAGCCACCCGGCCCGACCATTGCCAGGGGGCTCCCGGTCCCGGAGTTCAGCGGCGGGACGCTCGACAATTCGACGCTCGACCTGGCCGCCCTCCGTGGTCGACCGGTCCTTATCAATTTCTGGGGGCCGACCTGTGCCCCGTGCCGGGAGGAGATGCCACTCCTGGCGGACAAGGCCCGGGAGCATGCGGCCGACGGGCTCGTGATCGTCGGCGTCCTGACCGACGACCCGGTCGACGGCGCGAAGGCGTTCGCCGACCAGTACGGCGGAACGTGGCAGACCGTGATCGACCCGGGTGCGAAGATCAAGGCCGCCTACCACGTCGTGGGGCGGCCGCAGAGCTTCTTCGTCGATCGGACGGGCGTGCTGCGATCGATCCAGCTGGGCCCCCTCACCGACGCCGACTTCGAGCGTCAGTTCGCCCAGATCGCCGGAGGCTCGTGACCGCGGCCGCGGACCGGGCCGGGCCGGTCGTCGAGGTCACCGGCCTCGGGAAGCACTACGGCGGCCGGCGGGTCGTCGACGACGTCTCGTTCCGGGTCGACGCCGGCGAGATCGTCGCCCTCCTCGGCCCGAACGGGGCGGGCAAGACGACGACGGTCGAGATCGTCGAGGGCTACCGCCGGCCCGACGCCGGCTCCGTCTCGGTCCTCGGGGTGGACCCGCGGCGAGCGGGTCGCGAAGGCCGGGCGCGGGTCGGGCTGATGCTCCAGGGCGGCGGCGGGATCGACCCGCGGATGACCGCTTGCGAAGTCGTGCGGCTGCATGGGCGCTTCCACGCCCGACCGCGCGATCCGGATGAGACGCTCCGCCTCGTCGGCCTGCCGGACGCGGCCGCGCGAACCCGCTACCGGCGGCTGTCGGGCGGCGAGCGGCAGCGGGTCGGCCTCGCCCTGGCTCTCGTCGGTGCGCCCGACCTCGCGATCCTCGACGAGCCGACCGCGGGCATGGACGTCGAGGCCCGGGCCGCCACGAGGGAGCTGCTGGGTCGGCTCCGAGCGGAAGGCGTCGCCATCCTCCTGACCAGCCATGACCTGACCGACGTCGAACGGCTGGCCGACCGGATCGGGATCCTCGACCGCGGCCGGCTCGTCGCCATCGGGACGCCGGACGAGCTCACGTCGGCGTCGCGGCCCGTCCTCAGGTTCCGGTTGGCGACCGCTCTGTCTCAGGACGATCGGCTGGCGCTCGGCAAGGTGCTCGGGAGCGATTCCGGGGCTCCGGCGATCGTCGCGACGGACGGCGCGCCGGATCGCTACCGCGTCGACAGCGTCGCTCCGACGCCGGCCGTCCTCGCCTCACTCGCGGCGTGGTGCGATGCGCGCGGGGCGCTGCTGCTGGAGCTCAGGACGGGCGCGGCGACCCTCGAGGAGCGATATCTCGAGCTGACCGGGAGCAGCTCGGGCGAGGAACCGCCGTGAGCCGCGCTGCTCCCCCGGCTCGGGCGATCGCGGCGATGACCGCGATGGAGCTGCGCCTCGTCCTCCGCCGCCCGGAGAACCTGTTCGCCACGATCGTGATCCCGACGATCGTGCTCGTCCTGTTCTCGTCGGTGTCGATCCTGCCGACCGGGACCAGGCGACCCGTCGACTTCCTGCTGCCGGGCTCGATCGCCCTCGGAATCATCGCGACGAGTTTCGTCAGCCTCGGGATCACGACCGCCTACGACCGCTCGTACGGCGTCCTCAAGAGGCTCGGCGGGTCGCCGCTCAGCCGGGCCGAGCTCGTCGCGGCAAGGGTCCTGACCGTCCTCGTCGTCGAGGCCGCGCAGGTGGCGCTCCTGGTCGGCACCGCGGTCGTCGTCCTCGGCTGGAGCCCGGGTCCGGGCTGGTCGCCGCAGATCGCCGTCGTCGCCGTCCTGCTCGGCACGGCCGCGTTCGCCGGCCTCGGCCTGCTCCTCGCCGGCACCCTTCGCGCGGAGACCGTCCTGGCCTTCGCCAACCTCCTGTTCCTCGGCTTCCTGGTCGTCGGCGGCGTCATCGTCCCGATCGAACGGCTGCCGGGACCGCTCGCCGCCGTCGGTGCGGCCTTGCCGGCCGCGCTGCTGTCGGAGGTGTTGCGGTTCGCCCTCGGGTCGGGCGGCCCGGCCATCGCGGACCCGACCGGCTCGGTCGTGCTGCTCGGCGCGTGGGCGATCGGAGCCCTCGCCACCGCTTCGGCGACGTTCCGCTGGGAGTAGCGCGAAGCCCGGGTGCCTCCGCGTTGGCGACGTCTGACCCCCTCGGTCGAGCCCGAGGTCGTCCTGGGGACGGCTCACGGCAACGGGCACCAGCGTCTTGGATGGCTCAGGGCCATCGGCAGAACGATGACAACGGCGCGCCCGAGGGCAGCCGGAAAAGGGATGAACCCCGGGCGGTCGGACCCGGGGTTCAGGTGAATGCGATGGTTGCGGGGGACGGATTCGAACCGCCGACCTTCGGGTTATGAGCCCGACGAGCTGCCGCTGCTCCACCCCGCGACGGCCAATGGTATGGATGGGGGCGACGTCGGTCAAATGGCGGGCTGCGGTCGCCGCGCCGGGACACGAGATCGGGGTACGGAAGTCACCGGGCTCGCCCGGACCAATGATCGGGTTGCCTGCGCGCACCAGGCGGCGCACCGTGCCGGACATGTTCGGACGCCACCGCACCCACCCGGACCAGGACCTCGCGGTCGTGGCCCAGGCGTTCCACGACGGCCTCGCCCGCTCGACGGTGACCCGTCGCACCGATCCGCCGCGGATCGACCCACGCAACCTGCGCGGCCGGCTGTCGGCGTCGCCGTCGATCGGCCTGCGGGCGCGCCTCGACCGCCGCTTCGACCGACGACTGAGCGCGACCTGACCTAGGCCGCGGCCGCGGCCATCGTCGCGGCCCGTTCTCGCAGCCGCGGCCAGCCGACGACGAACGCCGCGCCGGACACGACGGACATCACCACCGCGAACAGGTAGAAGGGCAGCCGGATGTCGATCCCCGCGGCGGCGCCGGCCGCGAGCGAGGCAACGACGAAGGCCAGGGTTCCGGATGCACCGACGATCCCCTGCGCCGTCGAGGACCGCCCGACCGGACTGCCCGACGCGATCACGGTGTAGACCGCCGGGCCGCCGACCGCCGCGCCGGTCGACTCGACGAGGATCAGCGGCACCGACAGCAATGGATCGCGGATGACCGTGTACGCCAGCGCCGCGGCGACCGGCAGGCTCGTTCCGGCAACGAGGAACGGGGTGAGGCTGCTCCGATCGACCCGCCGGCCGAACCACGGCGACAGGACGAGGATCGGCAGGGCGAACATTGCGAAGGTGAACCCGATCAGCTCGAGACCGGCCCCCAGCCGCTGGAGATAGAGCGACCAGATCACCTCGTACGTCCCGAAGGCGAAGGACCCGCCGATCGTGAACAGGATCGCGGCGATGAGCCAGCGGTTCACCAGCGACGCCGGTGCGGCCGCCGGGCTGTCGGAGGCAGCATCGCCGCCCTCCGAGGCTCGCGCCGACCGGGCCTGAAGGTGGTCCGGCTGCCCCCCCATCTCCGTCAGCTCGAGTGGCCGGGATCGCTCACCGACGGCGTGCGGCTGTTCGCGAACGCGGATCGCGATGGCGGCCGCCGCGAGGAACGTGGCGAGCGCCCCGAAGACGAAGATGAACGCCACGCCACCGAACACGCTCGCGCCGACGCCCCCGATCGCCGGCCCGAGCAGCAGGCCGCCCATCTGCGCGGCGCCGTACATGCCGAACGCCTCGCCTCGCCGGTCCGGCGGCGTCGCGTCCGTGATGTAGCCGCGCGCCGCCGGGTCGTACATGGCGGTCGCGAGGCCGGCTGCCGCGCGAAGGATGGAGAATGGCACGACGCCGACGAAGACGAGCGGCAGGAACATGAACACCCCGGCCGAGATGTTGCCGATGACCATGAGCGGAACCCGCCGTGTCCGGTCGGCCAACCAGCCGAAGATCGGCTCGCCGATCAGGCGCGCGGCGGGCCACGCAGCGACGACCACCCCGAGCGTCTGGAGCTCCACGCCATGCGCGGTGAAGTACAGCGGCATGACCGGGAGCAGCGCCCCGAAGCCGAGCCACACGATCAGCTCCGCCGCGAGGAGCGGGAGGATCGCCTGCCAGCGACGGGTCCAGGCGACGATCCTGGCGAGGACTTGGCCCGGATGGACGCGCATCGGCCGCCATCCTAGGCGCGACGGTCTCGAAACGACCCCCGCGTATCATCGCGCGGTGCCTGGCTCGAACGGCAACGCGCTCACGCCCGGCTTCGCACCGACTACGCGAAGGGGAGCGATGAGCGGTCCGATCGGCCTGCACGGAGGGGGCGAGTACCTCGACGGCGACGAGCCGTTCCTCGACGCGCTGCTCGCGGCGGCCGCCCGGTCCGCGGCGCGACGACTCGCCGATTTCGACGTCACCGGCCATTCCATCGGCGCGCCGGCGACGACGATCCGCATCGTAGTGGTCCCGACCGCGGCCAGCCGCGGATTGCCGGATCGCGCGGCGTCGACGGGGATCGAGGCGTTCGAGCGTCGCGCGGTGACGGGCGGTCTGGCCGTGCGCGTCGACGCCGCGCGAGTCGTGGACGCCGCCTCCGCGGCCGACGACGAGATCGCCGTCCTGATCGCGGCCGCTGACCTGGTCCATCTCCCGGGCGGCGATCCGGATCTGGTCCCGACCATCCTCGATGGAAGCCAGGCGCTGGCCGCGATCCGCCGCGCGTGGGAGCGCGGAGCGGTCCTCGCCGGGGCGAGCGCCGGGGCCATGGCGCTGGCCGAGTGGACCTGGACGCCACGCGGTGGGATGCGCGGCCTCGGCTTCGTTCGTGGCCTGGCGGTCGTTCCGCACTACGACGACATCCGTCGGACGACGTGGCAGCAGACGATCGACCGGCTGGCGCCGGGCGGGATCGGCTACCTCGGCCTCGACGAGCGGACCGGCGTGATGGCCGAGACGAACGGCAATCAGCCGCGACGTTGGCTCGTCTCGGGACCGGGTGCGGCGTGGTGGTTCCCGCGAGGGGGCGGCGAGTCGCTCGTTGCCCACTCCGGCGAGGTCCTCCGCCTCCCCAACTAGGGCGGTCGCGCCTATGCGCGAGGCGGTTGCTTACCCACCGCTTACACGGCGCTGTGGACCGCGTGCTCAGGAGACTCGAAGGTGGCTCGACTCGGGGCCGCCCCGACCAGCATCGACACCTCCACGGCTCGAGGTTCACGACGATGACATCGACGCTCCGCCGGATCACCGTGACGGCCGCCGCCGTCCTCCTCCTCGGCCTTGCGGCCGTTGGCCTCGTCGAGGCCGGCGTCGCGATCGGCTCGAACGCGCCGCGGTCCGTTCCGGTCGACGTCTCCAGCTCGTCCGGCGATCCGGCCCTCGCCGCGGACGTCGACGCGCTCCTGGCCGCCGACCAGACGACGACGCCGACCGCAAACGCGCCGTCGAAGGCCCGAATCAACGCCGCTGTCGCGGGCCTCCGCCGACTCGCGGCCGCCCGTCGCCTCGTTCATGCCACGGTCGTCGTGGACCTGCCGAACCACGGCGGGCTGACGACGATCCAGCTGGATCACGGGACGATCTCCGCGGTCAGCGCCACGTCGCTGACCGTGAAGGAAGCGGGTGACGCGACGGCGTCGGTGACGCTCGGCGACCAGACCCGGGTCCGCAGGAACGCCGCCAAGGCCGCGGTCGCGGACCTCAAGGTCGGCGACGAGGTCTTCGTGATGAGCAAGGTCGAGGCCGGCGGGACGGTCGCCTACCTCGTCGTCGTGCCGGCGATCTGACCGACCTCCGAACTCACGGCCGCCCGGAGGACCATCGCCGCCGGTTCAACCCGTTCGCTGGAGACCGGCGGCGATCCCGTTCACGGTGAGCTGCACGAGCCGCAGCAGCCGATCGCGGCCCGGGTCGTCGGGCGACGTCGCCCGGAGGCGGCCGAGCAACGTGACCTGCAGCTCCGACAGCGAGTCGACGTAGGGATCGCGCAGCCCGAGGCGGCGCCGCAGCTCGGGGTCGTGATCGAGGAGCCGGTCGCGACCGGTGATCCGGCCGATCCAGGCGACGGTTCGGACGTATTCCGCTTCGATGGCCGTCCAGAACGGCGCCCCTCGTTCTCCGGCCAGGGCGGCGTACTGGCGCCCGACCCCGAGGTCGGCCCGGGCGAGCGACAGCTCCGCGTTGTCGATCATGCTCGAGAGGAACGGCCAGCGCACATAGAGCCGCGCGAGCTGGCGGGTGCCCGCAGCGCCGTGGGCAGCTCCATGGGTCTCCAGCGCGGTTCCCAGCCCGAACCAGCCCGGCAGCTCGATCCGCGCCTGAGACCAGGCGAAGACCCACGGGATCGCCCGCAGGTCCGCGATCGACGTGGCGGCGCGGCTCCGCACGGCACCGACCCGTCCCCGCGCGGCCGGTCGCGAGCCGAGCCGCAGCGTGGCGATCTCGTCGATCGGGGTGACGAGGCGAAAGAAATCCACGAACCCCGGCGCTTCGACGAGGGCGCCGTACGCGGCCCGTGACGTGGCCGCGAGCTCGTCGAGGATCGGACCGCCGGCGGCTTCCGCGGCCTCGAGCGACGCCACGTGGGCCGCCGACGACGCGACGAGCGTTGCGGCGGCGAGTCCTTCCAGGTGCCGGAGGGCGATTCCCGGATCGGCATAGTTCGCAGCAATGACCTCGCCCTGCTCGGTCAGCTTCAGCCGGCCCCCGACCGAGCCGCCGGCGAGCGCGAGGATCGCCCGGTTGGCCGGCCCGCCACCCCGGCCGATCGCGCCGCCGCGGCCGTGGAACAGCGTCAGCTCGACCCCGCGATCGCGCGCGACGCCGGTCAGCGCTGCCTGGGCCCGGTGGAGGAGCCAGTTGGCGGCGAGATAGCCCGATTCCTTGTTCGAATCGGAGTAACCGAGCATGACCTCCTGACGGTCACCGCGGGCCCGGAGATGGCGACGGTAGGTCGGGTCGGCCAGGATCGCACCGAAGATCTCGGCCGACGCCTCGAGCGTCGCCGCGTCCTCGAACAGTGGGACGATGTCGAGGACCGGCGGCGCGCCACCGCCGCCCGACGCGGCCTCGGCCAGCCGGAGGACTCGGAGGACGTCGTCGCGGCCCGCGGTGAACGAGATGACGTAGCGACCGGCCGCCGCCGGTCCGAACCGGGCCTGCGCCGCGGCGATGGCCCGGAACGTCTCGGCGACCTCGCCCGCGGCGACGCCCGGCGCCACTTCCCGGTCCGGGTCACCGGCCGCGATCGCCGCCTCGGCGGCTTGATGGGCGCCGCTGTGCTGGCGGACCTCGAGCGCCGCGAGGTGGAACCCGAAGGTCGCGACCTGCCAGCGCAGGTCGGCCACCTCACCCCACGCGACCCGGCCGAGACCATCGGCGACGAGGGCTTCCTGGATCTCACCGAGCTCGGCGTCGAGCTCGACAGCGTCCTGGTAGCGGCCGGTCAGCGGCGCGGCCTGCCCGGTCAGGTGAGCGCGCGTCCGACGGAGGCGTTCGGCGATGAAGCCGAAGCGCTGCCGGTACGGCTCGTCCGGGAAGCGCCGGCGGAGGGTCCGGTCGAGGTCCGGCAGCAGCTCCGCGTCGCGCGCCAGACGGGTCGCCAGCCCACGCCCGAGATCCTCCGCCGTGACGGCGGCCGCGATCGTCTGGGACAGCCGCGCTGCGACGGCCTCATAGCCGTGCAGGACGTGGTCGGCGTGGATCCGGAGCGTCAGCTCGGTGATGTCCGAGGTGACTGATGGGTTGCCGTCGCGGTCGCCGCCGATCCACGACTCCCAGGCGAGGAACGGGCGGACCCGTGGCGGTCGCGTCCCGCTCCTGCCCGCGTCGGTCGCCTCGCCGCCCAACTGGACGTGAGGATCCAGGGCCGCGTCCGCCTGGCGATAGAGGCGCGGCACGACGATGAACAGCGTCTCGTCAAAGAACGCCAGCGCGGTCCGGACCTCGTCGAGCGGCGACACGGCGGTCGCCCGGAGGTCGGCGGTTCGCCACAGCAGCGTGATCTCCTCGCGCAGCCGGCGGCGCGCGTCTCGATCGTCCGCGGGGCCGATGTCGCGCTCCGCGAGCCGGGCGAGCAACCGATCGACGCGACGAAGCGCGATGAGCACGGTCCGCCGCCGGGCCTCCGTGGGATGCGCCGTCAGGACCGGCGTGATCCGCAGCGCGGCGGCCGCCGCCGCGACCTCGTCGTCCGACGCGCCGGAGGCGGCCAGCCAGGCGGCCGCCGCCGCGAGGGAGTCGTCGGGGCGATCCGCCCCGCCAAACGCGCGCCGCCGATGGGCCGGGCTCCGGGCTCCACGCCGGTCGCGCTCCGCCCGCCGGGCGGCTCGCACGAGCTCGCGCTCCTCGGCGAGGTTGACGAGCCGGAAATAGAGGCTGAACGCTCGGACGACGATCTCGGCGCGGTCGGGGTCGAGCCCGGCGAGCTCCGCCACGAGACCCGCCCGGAGCGACGGGTCGTCGCCTCGCCGGAGGCGGATCGTCGTCCGTCGGACGCGCTCGACGAGGTCGAGCAGATCCCGTCCGGCCTGCTCCGCGATGACCTGGCCGAGAAGCGACCCGAGTAGCCGGACCTCGGTCGACAGCGGATCACGGACGCGGCCGGTCCCGATCGTGGCCGGCTCGGCCCGGACCGCCTCGTTGGGGCCGTGGCGGCGGGTCCTCACCATCGGCCGGCACCGTTCCGCAGCCGTCCCGTTTCGCCCTCGCAACGGTTCCGGCGGTGATCCACTCCTAGGCTTGTATCGTGATCGACATGGCGGCGCCCGAAACCGACGCGCGAGACGCACGAGAGAGCCCCGAGCTCGACCAGCTCCGGTTCCTTCGCGACGTCGCCCGCCTGGCGACGACGGCGCGGACGTGGGACGAGCTGCTCGAGACCGTCGTCGACGGGACTCGCGACGCGCTCCACGCGGACGTCTCCTCGCTCTACCTGCTCGATCGCGACGGAGCCTACCTGACGCTGGCGGCGACGAACGGGCTCGACCGCTACCAGATCGGCCGGGCCCGGGTCCCGTTCGGCGAGGGCGTCACCGGCCGGGTCGCCGCGAGCCGCCGCCCGCTGGTCGTGCCGGACGTCCGGTCCGACCCCCGGTTCCTGTGGGTCCGCGGCATCGACCAGAAGCGGTTCGTGGCCTCGATGCTGAGCGTGCCGCTCAGCTGGAACGACCAGGTCGTCGGTGTCCTGAACGTGCAGACCGAGCGGGAGCGGCGGTTCAGCCGGGCCGACGTCGCCCAGCTCCAGACGATCGCCGACCTCCTCGCGGGCATCGTCGAGAAGGGCCGTCGCCAGACGGAGGCGGAGGAACGGCTGGAGCAGCTCCGCCAGATCGACGAGGCTCGGTCGGAGCTGATCGCGGTCGTCACCCACGAGCTGCGGACGCCGCTTGCCGTGGTCCGCGCCTACACCGAGCTGCTCGCCGACGACCCGCCGCTCGAGGGCCGCGAATCGCGTGACCCCGACCGGCGGGCCCAGCGCCAGCGCTGGCACGACGCGGCGATGGAGCAGGTCGAGCGCCTCGACCGCCTGGTCGACTCGATCCTCGCGTCGGTCCGGATCGTCCCCGCCGAGGCGGCAGCGGTCACCCCGACGGACGTCGCGGCGGCCATCGCCGAGGTCGTCGAGTCGATCCGGCCGATCGTCCGCCAGCACCACCTCGACGTCCGGCCGGGCCTCGGCCTCCATGCCCTCGCCGACGCGCCGCGGCTCCGCCAGATCCTGGAGCACCTGATCGAGAACGCCGTCAAGTACGCGCCGCCGGAGACGACGATCGCGATCGATCACGCCCTCGTCGAGGGCTTCGTCCGGATCGGCGTCAGCGACCAGGGGCCGGGCGTGCCGGAGGAGTGGCGGGAGCGGATCTTCGAGCCCTACGCCCGACGCGAGACGCATACCGCGCGCGGCTCCGGGATCGGGTTGTACGCCGCGAAGCGGCTGGGCGAATCGATGGGCGCCAGGCTGTGGGTCGAGCCGGCCGAGCCCACCGGAGCCCGCTTCGTGGTCGCGCTCCCGGCCGCGGCCGCCGTGTAAGCCGCTGCCGCCGTGTAACGTGACGCCCTGATGCTCGCCAGCCGCCCGCTCCGTATCCTCGTCGTCGATGACGACCCCGCGATGGTCGGTGCCATCACCGCGCTCGTCGGGACCGAGGGCCACCAGGTGATCACCGCGTACGACGGGCTGACCGCCGTGAAGCGGTTCCGCGAGGAGGCACCGGACATCGTCCTCCTCGATCTCGCGATGCCGGGCCCCGACGGGTTCACGGTCGCCGGCCAGATTCGGGCGGCCGGCCAGGCGCCGATCCTGGTGGTATCGGGCGAAAGTGCCGAAGAGGCAAAGGTCCGGGCGCTCGGGATCGGTGCCGACGACTATCTCGTCAAGCCATTCGGCAAGGCGGAGCTGCTGGCCCGGATCGCGGCCGTGATGCGCCGCGTCGATCGATCGGCGGGAGGTGTGTCGACCGGCCCGGTGTCGGCCGGATCGCTCGTCCTCGAGCCGGCCCGCCACGAGGCCCGCGTGGAGGGCACCGCGCTGACGCTCACGCCGACGGAGTTCCGCCTCCTCGAGGCGCTCGTTCGGGCGAACGGCGACATCGTCCCCCATCACCTGCTGGCACGCGCCGGATGGCCGGCCGAGACCGACCCGGACCTGCTCTGGCTGAAGCCGCATCTCGCCCGCCTGCGGGCCAAGGTGGAGGGGGCGGGCGGACCGGCGATCCTGGCCGTCCGCGGCGTCGGCTATCGAATCGAGGCGGGGTCCTAGGCGATCCCCGCGCGAACCCTCAGGCGAGGGCGAGGCTCGTGGCCCGGTAGCCCGCCACGTCATGGGCCTCGTCGACGCAGGCGACCCGGCACCCGCGCGCGTCGCGCCCGCCGAGCGGGTTGAAGTGGAACCAGGCGATGTCGTTGTCGGCAATGCCGGCGCGGAGGCGACACCCGCAGGTCGCACAGGTGACCGGGGCGCCATGGCCGTCACGAACCGCCAGTGGTCGCTGGAGCTCGGGATCGGACGGATGGATCATCGGGGGCCTTTCTGCGCGGACAACGAGACGGCGTCCGACGGCGCCGTCAGCGCATGATCGGCGCCTGACGGCTCGCCGAGCGTCACCGAACGCGTTGCCCCTCGGTTGCGTTCCGGTTGCACGTGGCAAAGTCCGCGCTCTGCCTCGCGCACGATCGGCAGACGACATCTGGTGCACCCGACGTGCACATGCGACTGATTCGCCGACGATTCCGGCGATTCGTGCCGCCTTTGTGCGCCGGACGTTCCAGACCGGCACGAATCGGGCCTTTTCGGGGGCTGAGCCGCGGAAACGCGTCCGATATGCACGTCCCATGCACCAGGCGTCGGTCGCGCCGGGGAGCCCGCGTTCAGGCGGGCAAAGACGCCCGGCCGGGTCGTCCCTCAGCCGGCGACCGCGACGCCAGACGGCTGAGCAGCGACGGCGGCGACTGGTTGCGGCGGCGCAATGGTCGCTGCAGCGAGCGGCTCGACGAGCCAGGTGTCGGCGCACGCCGTGGCGAGGTCGCGGAGGAGGTCCGCGGCGCGGGTCGATCCGGCGGCCCGATGGGCCTCCAGCAGCGCGACGAGCTCCTCGACGAGCGCGGCCCCGTCGTCGCGCTCGACCGCGACCGCGGCGAGCCTCGTCGCCTGGACGCTCCGCGTATCCAGCGCCGCGAGATGCCGTCCGTCCGGGTCGTAGAGGAACGCCCGCCCGCCGGTCATCCCCGCCCCGAAGTTCGCCCCGACCGGACCGAGGACCACGACCGCGCCACCGGTCATGTACTCGCAGCCGTGCGGGCCGAGGCCCTCGACGACCGCCGACGCACCT
>Ga0209058_1003373_pt1 | contig 12934 bp, 9 predicted proteins | sample GraSoiAngelo_147_FD_185904 | JGI IMG/M metagenome (GOLD analysis project Ga0209058, IMG submission 185904) | Grasslands soil microbial communities from the Angelo Coastal Reserve, California, USA - 14_1009_05_40cm (SPAdes) (version 2) | ecosystem: Environmental > Terrestrial > Soil > Grasslands ... | reverse complement strand
AGCTTCGGCAGTCGCAAAAGATGGAAGCCGTCGGCAGGCTGGCGGGCGGAATCGCCCACGACTTCAATAATCTGTTGAACGTCATCACCGGGTACGGGGAGCTGATCTCCGAGCGCCTGCCCCAGGGCGACCCGATGGGCCCCAAGGTCGATCAGATCAAGAAGGCGGCCCAGCGCGCCGCCTCCCTGACGCGCCAGCTCCTCGCGTTCAGCCGGAAGCAGGTGATCGAGCCCAGGGTGCTGGATCTCAACGCCCTCCTCGCGGACCTCGACAAGATGCTCCGCCGCATGATCGGAGAGGACATCGAGATGTCCACCGTGGAGGGGCAGCCGCTCGGCCGGATCAAGGCCGACCCGGGACAGATCGAGCAGATCGTCATGAACCTGGTGGTCAACGCCCGCGACGCCATGCCCCAGGGCGGCAAGCTCACCCTGGGAACGGCGAACGTCGATCTGGATCAGGCCTTCGCACGGCGCAACGCCGGCGCGAGGGCCGGCGCGTACGTGCTGCTGTCGGTGGGCGACACCGGGACCGGAATGGACCCCGAGACCCAGAGTCACATCTTCGAGCCGTTCTTCACCACGAAGGAGATGGGCAAGGGCACGGGCCTCGGGCTTGCGACCGTCTATGGCATCGTCAAGCAGAACAACGGTTACATCGAGGTCGAAAGCGCGCCGGGCCGCGGCGCCTGCTTCAGAGTCTATCTCCCTCGTGTGCAGGATCGCGCCGAGGCGTTGCGCGCGCGCGAGTCGACGGCGCCACCACAGGGCTCCGAGACGATTCTCGTCGTCGAGGACGAGGACCTGGTCCGCCAGGTCGTGCGCGAAGCGCTCCGCAGTTTCGGGTACACGGTGCTCGAGACGGGGGATGCCGAGGAGGGCGCCCGGATCTGCAAGAGTCACGCGGGCCCCATTCACCTCTTGATGACCGATGTGATCATGCCCAAGATGAACGGCCGGGCGCTGGCGAAGCGGCTGACCCTCCAACGTCCGGACCTCAAGGTCCTCTACATGTCCGGCTATACCGACAGCGCCATCGTCCAGCACGGAGTGCTGGAGCCCGGCGTTTCCTTTCTGCAGAAGCCTTTCGCCCTGACGGCCCTCGCCCGCAAGGTCCGTGACGTGCTGGACGAGGAGGGAGTGGACGTCGCCCGGAAACGCTCGAAACGGTCGGTCGGGTAGGCGTCGAATCCGATCGACCGGGCGGGCTTCGAGCGCTCCTCTCTACAAGGACGCCAGGAACTTGAGCAGGGCCTGGCGTTCGTCTCCGGAGAGCGTGCCGAACCGGTCGCGCGCGGCTGTGGCCTCGCCGGCGTGCAGGCGCACGGCGTCTTCGACGGTCGCCGCGCGGCCGTCGTGCAAGAAGCGCGTCCGCAGGCGAAGACCCATCAGGGGCTCGGTGCGGAACTCGGATGGAGCCGCCAGGCCGAGACAGATGTCCGCCAGGTCCGGGCCCATGTCGTGCAGCAGGAGGTCGGTGTAGGCCGCCACCTTCCTCTTCCGCAGCGCCCGCACGTCGCTGTCCCCCGTCTTCAGGGTCGGCACGTGGCAGGAGGCGCAGCCGATCCTCGCGAAGATCCTCTCGCCCCGCCGCGAGTCCAGGCGCACCATGCCGGACGGCGGCGCCAGGAACCGCACGAAATCGATGGCGAGGTCGAGGTCTTCCTGCGATAGCTCCGGCTCCGGCGTAGGGTCGACGCCCGGCGGAATCGGCTTGCCGCCGATCGTGTCTTCGACAGGCATGGGAGGGCTGGTGATCCCCTGCTCGATCAGGAAGGCTCCGGCGTTGAACTCCTTCAGCGTCGGCACGAACGCCTTGCGGCCGAAGCGACCGATCCTGCCGTCCGTGAAGCGGTTCGGTCGACCGGAAACGCCGTCATGGTCACGGTCGTCGGGGTCGGCGTACGCCAGGATCGTCTGGTCGGGCACGGCATCCAGGAGACCGAAGCCCAGGATCGAGGGGCTCGTGCGCCGGCCCGTGGCGGTGGCGCGCGGCGGCACAGGCTCCGCGTCGATCCCGAGAGCATCATGGAGTGCCGGGGTGACGTGCTGCTGCACGACCGGCCCACCTTGATCGGTGAGCTGGTCGCAGACGCTCTCCGGCGCGCCGGTGACGTGCGGACTGTTCCCCGGACCGCGCGCCAGGAACGCCGTCGCGTGCACCTCCACCTCGTCGCCGAAACCGCCGGTCGCCGGCTCTTCGTGACACTCGCCGCACGAGGTGGAGTTGAACAGCGGTCCGAGGCCGGTCTCCGGGGTGAACTCCCGCTCGAACACTTCCTTGCCGCGATCGAACCGGGCCCGTTCAGAGCGCTGCAGCCCGGGCAGGGGGTCGCCGGGTTGCGGCGGGCGGGCGCAGCCCGCCAGGATGCCGATCACCGCCAGGGCGGAGGCGATCGTCCCGGCACGCCACACGGGTGACACGTCCATCGTCGTGATGCCCACTTGGATGTCCCTCCCTCCTCACCGCCGCGGCGCGGACCCGCGGCAACATCCCGGACCCCTGTCCCTCTAAGGTTGTGCTCGTCGGGGGGCGCCGTCAACTTAAGCGGTTTCCTGGCGCCGACCACCCGTCAGGGCCCCGCCGCACGGCCGCCGGGACATGACCGGAATCTGGACCCTGATGCCCGCCGCGAAATCCGGCCCGACGCTCAGAGCTGTGCTATCGTACGCGCCCGCTCGATCACATCCGGGAGGCTCGTCGTGCCAGGGGTACGCCGCCATCATTTCATCCGGGGGCTGCTTTTCACAGCACTTCTCGTCCCGGCCGGTCCGTCCCCGCCGGGGTCACCCGCCCACGCGTCGATCGGGGAGGAGACCAGCCGGGCCACCGGTGCGTCCGTCATCATCAACGGCATCGTCCTCGACGGCACGGGATCCGCCGGTCGCAAGGCGAACGTGCGAATTGCCGGAGACCTCATCGTCGAGGTCGGCGGTACGCCACCCGCGGCCGGCGACGAGGTCGTGGACGCCGCGGGTCTGACGCTCGCCCCCGGCTTCATCGACACGCACAGCCACGGTGACGATCAGATCTTTGACATCCCCGACGCGACCGGCGCCACGAGTCAGGGGATCACGACCATCGTCGTTGGTCAGGACGGAGGGTCGTCTTACCCGCTGGAGCGCTTCTTCCGGCGCCTCGAGCGCCGCCCGCCGGCGGTCAACGTCGCCTCCTACGCCGGACACGGCACGCTGCGGGAGAGGGTCATGGGTGACGATTTCCGCAGGCACGCCACCCCGGACGAGATCGACGAGATGAAGCGGCTCCTCGGAAAGGAGATGCGCGCCGGGGCGATTGGACTTTCGAGCGGCCTCGAATACGACCCGGGGATCTACTCCGCGCAGGAGGAGGTTGTGGAGCTGGCGAAGACCGCCGCGTCGTTCGCCGGCCGTTACATCAGCCACATCAGGAGCGAAGACCGCTATTTCTGGAAGGCGATCGACGAGATCATCGACATCGGACGACAGGCGAAGCTGCCGGTCCAGGTCTCCCATACGAAGCTGGCGATGCGCAACCTCTGGGGACAGGCGAGCCGACTGATCGCCCGGCTCGACAAGGCGCGCGTGTCGGGCGTGAACATCACCGGCGACATGTATCCCTATCTCTACTGGGAGTCGACGCTGACCGTGCTGTTTCCCGAGCGCGATTTCGAGAACCGTGACGTGGCCGCCCTCGTGCTGAAGGAGATCGCCGCGCCGGACGGCCTCCTGATGACCCAGTTCGACCCGGAGCCGTCGTACGTCGGCAAGACGGTCGCGGAGATCGCTCGGCTGCGCGGCGGCGACCCGACCACCACGCTCATCGACATGATCCGGATGTCGGAGGCGATGCGCCTCGAAACCGGCCACAGCGTCGAGAGCGTCATCGGCACGAGCATGCAGGAGCCGGATGTCGAGCATCTTCTTGCCTGGCCGTGGATGAACTTCTGCACCGACGGGTACCTGGAGGGGCCGCACCCCCGAGGCTTCGGGAGTTTTCCGCGCGTCCTCGGGCACTACGTACGCGAGCGCCGTGTCATGAAACTGGCCGAGGCGGTCCGCAAGGCGTCGGCCCTGGCCGCCGCCAACATGGGGTTCGCCGATCGCGGGCTAATCAAGCCGGGCATGCGGGCCGACCTCGTGCTGTTCGATCCAGGGTCCGTGAAGGACCGCGCCACGCCCGCTGATCCGCACGCCGTCTCGGCCGGTATCCGGAGGGTCTGGGTCAACGGCGTCGTGGTCTACCGGGACGGCAAGTCCACCGGCGAGCGCCCCGGAAGGGTCCTGCGGCGCGCCTCCTGAGCCGCGGGTCGAGAGCCGGCCGCCGGGGAACGGGCGCCGGCACGCGCTCCTAGTCGTGACCGTGACGGTGGTGCAGGTCCGGGACGTGCGGGTGCGCGTGGACGATCGGGGCGTGACGGTGCGGATGGGCGTGCTTGCGCGCGACCGCGATCTCCTCCCCGTGTTCGTGCTTATGGTGCGCGTCGTGCGAGTGGGCGTGATCGTGCTCCATTTCCTCGTGGGCGTGCGCGTGGTCGTGAGTCTCGCGCAGCAGGAGTCCCAGCCCGGCGGCCATGAGCCCCATCGCCAGGAGATCGGCGCCGCGTAAATGCTCGCCGAGGACGGCGACGGCCGCCAGCGCCCCGACGAACGGCGCCGTCGCGAAGTAGGCTGCCACGCGCGCCGCCCCCAGTTCGCGCAGCGCCCTTATGAACAGCACGATGCTGGCGCCGTACGAGATCGCCCCGAGCACCAGCGCCCGGCCGACCCCATGATTCGAAGGCCACGCCTCGCCCGCTACACAAGCGGACGCCAGGATGAACACTCCGCCGACGAGACCCTTGATCGCCGCGAGCGCGACCGGGTCGCGCAGGGACAGTCGCTGGTTGAGGTTGGTGTCGATCGCCCACGAGAGGCTGGCGAGGCTCACGGCCAGGATCCCCGGCCATTGAGAGCCCGTCTCCCCCGGCCGGTAGCCGACCAGCACGGTGCCCGCGAGGATCAGGGCCGCCGCGCCCGCCTGCCGCCGGCCCAGGTGCTCGCGGAACCAGACGACAGCGATGAGGATGGTGAGGGGCGGTTCCAGGTTGAGCAGGAGGGATCCGGTCACCGCCGTCACGCGGTCGAGCCCGTACATCAGCAGGGACGGACCCAGGATCGCGCCGCACAGGATGGCGGCCAGGAGGAGCGGCAGGTCCGCCACCCTGAGGGCGGCCTCGGCGGCTCCGTGGACCCGGGCCCTGCGTCGCAGGGGGAGAATGACCAGGAGCGCAAGTCCGGCGCCGAGGTACAGCAGGGACGCCAGGGTCAGCGGTCCCATCTCCACGAGGAGGAGCTTCGAGTACGGAGTGCTGACGCCGAACAGGAGAGCCGCTCCCAGCGCCATGGCCGCGCCGCGTCCCTGGGTGGGATCGATCTTCAGGAGATTTCGCATCCGGAAGCTCCAGCCACGAGCGGCACGCCGCGCAGGAACGGCGGGCACGCCGGCGCCCACTTCGCGGTGCTCGGCCGGATCGCTCCCTGTGGCTGGAGACGGTCGTTCAAGGCGCCGGTGAACGACCCGACACAGCGCGCCCCGCAGGCGGGGCGGCGGGTGTTTCGCCCCTACTTGGACGCCTTCTTCGTCTTCGCGGCCGACTTCCCGGCCGCCGAGGACCGCGAGCGACGCTGCGGGGCCGCGACATCGGTGCGCTCCAGACGGACCATGCTGTTCATGAACTTCTTCGTCCCGGCCTGATCGAATTCGATCGTGGTGTGCAGCGGCCCGATGTTGACAATGGTGCCGGGCCCGTAATCTTCGTGCTGAATCCTCTCATTCACTGAAAACCCGTTCGAGTTTTTTGCCACTTTCGTCCTCCTGGACAGGCTAATAATACCATCTAGAAAGCCCAATCGTCCTAAGGTATTTCCTCATCGCGCGAACATGGCGCGTCTGTCATACGTCGGATCTCCAGCCAAAATACTTCTCACAAAACCCGTTGACAACTTATGTCAATGCGGTCATAAGAAACACACACGCGCTTGGTTACCGGTTCCGCCTCGAGTGGGGGAGACGTGGCTAGGACGCCCGAAGGGGGCGTGACGGTCGCTCACGGGATCGCGCGGGACGGACTTCGCTCATTGCGTCGGCTGGACGCACTTGGCCAAGGAGCAGTGTCCGCCTTGACCGTCTTGACACGCGGGCGTTTCTCACGCTCTTTCTCCTGCGTTCTGGCGGTGTGCGTCCTGGGAGTGGTGGCGCGGCTGGTGGTCGCAGCCGGGACCGTCACCCTGTACGTCGACGACAACAGCACCTGCACCACCGGCTGCGGCAGCCAGGCCGCTCCCTATGGCAGCATCCAGGCCGCCATCAACGACGCCGACAACCAGATCATCGCCGGCACCGTCACGGGCGCCACCGTCCGCGTCGCGGCCGGCAACTACCCCGAGAGGCTCTACATCGTCCCCAACGTGCACGTCATCGGCGACGGCCCCGCCACCACCATCCTCGACGCCACAGGCAAGGGACGCGCGGCGGTCATCTTCGCCGCCCGCACCAGCGGCCGCCCGCGCACCGACTTCTCCATCGAGGGCTGCACCATCAAGGGCGGCGTCGGCGAGAACCGGGATCCCGTGCCGAGGATCTCCGGCGGCGGCGTGTTCGTGCTGGGCGACGCCGTGGTCAGCAACAACGTCATCACCGGCAACGTCATGGCCGGCGCGCAGCCCAACTGGGTCGGCGGCGGCGTCTACATCGGCTACGGCGACCCCGTCATCATCGGCAACGTCATCAGCAGGAACGTCGTCAAACAGGTCGCCACCGGCTCCCGGGGCCTCGGCGGCGGCATCCACGTCGAGGGGCCCGGCATCGGCTCCGTCCCCACGCACGCCCGCATCGAGGCGAACACCATCCTCGAGAACGTCGCCCAGGGTGCCCTGCTCGGCGAGGGTGGCGGCATCAGGCTCGATGGTGCCTCTGGAACACTCGTGACCCGCAACATCATCCAGAACAACCGCTCCTCTCTGAGCGGGGGCGGCGTACTGATCTACGGCAACGCGAACTTCACCGACAACCTGGTGCACGGCAACTCCGCCCTCATGTTCGGCGGCGGCCTCAACATCTACCAGGCCACCGCCCAGGTCACCAACAACACCATCGTCGGCAACACCCTGACCCAGACCACCAAGCCGGGCGGCTACGCCTTCGCCAGCTACGGCGGCGGCATGTGCGTCGACGCCCTCATCTCCCAGGTCAACGACCCCAAGGTGCGCGTCACCAACACCCTGATCGTCGGCAACACCGTCGCCACGGCCGGCATCACCGCCGGCCTGCGCAGCCGTCAAACCGCCCCCATCATCGGCTACACTGATCTGTGGAACAACCTGAGGCTCCCCTCCACCCCCGACAACGTCGGCGGCGATTTCACCGAGGCCCAGGTCATCGGCGTCAACTTCAACACCTCCCAGGACCCGCGCTTCGCCCATGCGCCCCTGTTCACCGACGTCAGCGTCGCCGCGGGGACCACCACCACGGTCGCCGTGCTGATGGCGGCGCGCTACCAGACCAACCAGGTGCTGGAGTACAACAACGACGGCGTGGCCCGCACCATCACCGCCGTCAACACCACCACCAACGTCCTGACCTTCACCCCGGCGCTTTCGTCCGCCTCGGCGGCCTTCAAGATCCTGGCGAACTGGGATGTCTCGACCAACACCACGGAGGACTTCCGGCTGCAGGCGAGCTCGCCCCTGATCGACGCCGGCACCAACACGCCGGTGCCGGGAGTGCCGCTCTCCACCCTGGACCGGGACGGGCAGCCGCGCGCGCAGGACGGTAACGGCGATGGCAGCGCCATCGTCGACGTCGGCGCCTACGAGTTCCCGGTGCCCGACGCCGACGGAGACGGCGTGCCCAACGCCCAGGACTGCGCGCCCTTCGTGCCTTCCGTCCAGACCCCTCCCGGGCCGGTGGGGCCGTCCCTGACCGCCGCGCGGACGACACCTCCGGTCTCCCTCAGCTGGCTCAAGATCCCGCAGGCGAACCTGTTCAACGTCTACCGGGGGACGATCGGCGGGTCTCCGTTCACCTGGAACCATGCCTGTCTCGAGAGCGGCTCCACCGACCGCGCCAGCCAGGACACCGCCAACCCGCCGATCGGCACGGCGTTCTATTACCTCGTGAGCGGCGTCAACTCCTGCGCCGAGGGGTGCCTCGGCTCAACCGCGCCCCCCGGGACGTGCGAGATCCCGAACCCGAACCCCTGCGCCATCGTCCCGGCCGACGCCGATATCGACTCGATCCCGAACCTCAACGACAACTGCCCCCTGGTGGACAACGCCTCCCAGGCCGACCCGGACCACGACGGGGTCGGCGACGCCTGCGACAACTGCCCCACCATCGCCAACCCGGACCAGGCCGACGCCGACGGCAACGGCACGGGTGACCTGTGCGATGATTCCGACCACGACGGCTACCCACTTCCCGTCGACTGCAACGACCAGAACCCGGCGGTCCATCCCGGCGCCCCCGAGGTGTGCAACGGCGTCGACGACGACTGCAACACGCTCATCGACGACAACCTGGGGAATACCACATGCGGCCTCGGCGCCTGCCAGCGCAGCGTCCCCGCCTGTGTCGGCGGCGTGCCGCAGACCTGCACCCCCGGCACCCCCACCCCCGAGGTCTGCAACGGCATCGACGATGACTGCGACGGCAGCGTGGACAACGGCTTCGTCGACACCGATCACGACGGCATGGCCGACTGCATCGATCCGGACGACGACAACGACCTGGTGCCGGACACTTCCGACTGCCTGCCGCTGGTGAACAGCGTGAGCGCCATCCCCGGTGAGGTCGGCCCGACGCTGGCCGCGACGGCCGGAGGGGCGCCGGGCGCCTTCACGTTTGTGCCCATCGTCCAGGCGAACGTCCACAATGTGTACCGCGGCAGCGCCAGCGGCCCGGCATCGTTCGGCACGGGCCCGGTCTGCCTCCTGCCCGAGGTGACCGCTCCGGCGTTCACCGACAACGAGTCGCCGCCTCTCCGTTCCACCTTCTATTACGTCATCACGGGGATCAACCGCTGCGGCGAGGGGAGCGCCGGAACGACCCCCTTGCCCGCGAGGTGCACGACGACATCGACGACAACTGTCCGCGGCTCGCCAACCCTGACCAGGCCGATCGCGATCACGACGGCCGCGGCGACGCCTGCGACAACTGTCCCGACACGCCCAACCCGGGCCAGGAAGACTCGGACGGCAACGGCGTCGGCAACGCCTGCCAGCCTTAGGAACCGGCCCTGCGAGGGAACACCAGCGCCGTCTCGTCGGCGCGCCAGAGGAACCACCCAGCAGGTCGGTGAACCCGGGCCGCAGCCACGCGCGGGCGACAGGAGCTCGCCCACGGGCCTGATTCATGTCTGGGCGCTCATCGCTCGAGGAAGCTCAGCAGATCGGCGGGGGGCTCGAGAAAGGTGATCCCCATTCCGACGCGCCCGGTCGACAGAAACTGCACCGGTCCCTCGCGCGCCCACACCACCTCGCCGCGCACGCGGAAGATGCCGGCGGGAAACTTGAGCTCCAGGTTCAGGACGGTGCCCGGGGCGAACACGCGGATGGCCCGCACCATGATCCCGGTGCGGGAGACGTTGCCCGAATACCCGATGAACTGCGGCTCATCCGGGCCGAAGCGCACCTCGACACGCCGGCGCGCCCGCTTGGTCGTCTGTTTGCCCTTCGGCATGCGTGGCCTCCCGCTTCCCCGCGCCCTCCCCGCGTGGCGTGGCGCGGCCCCGGCCGGAGGCCGGCCAGCGTCGTCCTCCTCGTCCAGAAGCGAAACGCGTCGTTGAGCCGGCTCCAGGACTCGTCGAGCGGGAAGTGGTCGGCGGCGTCGACCCGGGCGACGCCGAAGACGCAGACGTCGCATCCTACCATAGCGGCGCACGGATCGGCCTGGAGCGTCCGTGGAGCGTCTTCGGAGATCAGGACAGGCCGTTCGCCTCGAAATACCCCGGGCCGACGCGCATGAAGTGGGTGATCTGCATCGGCAGGAAGTGGTACAGGACCGTCGAGGCGAGCGTGTGCGCGAGGGCGAGCGCGAAGAGGTTCGGACAGCGGCGGAAGAGAGCGCAGAAGCAATAGCCTGCGCCGAAGGTCATGATGCTCAGGAATGGGTTCGGAAGATGCAGGGCGCCGAAGATGGCGGCGCAGGTCACGTCGTGGCCGACCGGGTGGGAGATCACGCCCGCCAGCCGCCGGCCGATGACGCACTGCAGACCGTACTGCTGGAACATGGCCCAAGGGTAGCCCCAGAAGAACGCCATCGCCGTGCGCCCGGGATCGAGGGCGATGCCCCCGCCCAGGCAGACGCCGAGGGCAACGGCCAGGACGAGCGTCGGTGCGATCACCAGGAGCGCTTCACGCAGCGCCCGCCCGAACGTGTCGAGGCGGATGCCCAGGTCGGCCAGCGTGTCGTTGTGTCGCAGGTGCGACAGGAAGGTGAAGGTGAAGAACAGGACGAACCCCGGTCCCGCGTACAGGCGGGATCGCGGCTCGATGAACCAGATGTAGACCAGGAGGAACCCCACGATCAGCGCGACCTCGACGCCCGAGACGACGGCCGCTCGATCCCTCGCGGGGAAACGCTCCTGGACCTGCGCTTCGCTCATCTCAACCCTTGAAGAAGAAAGACCAGGTCACGTCCACGAGCGCGTGCGTGATCGCCGGCGCCAGGATGCGGCGGGTTCGCATGTAGACCCAGCCGTACGCGAGGCCCGCGAGCGTCGCGAGAAGACCGTAGCGCCAGTCGGGCGCCTTCGCTCCATTGTCGAGGTGCGCCGCGCCGAATATGAGCGATGCGAGGAGGAGCGCCAAAAGCGGTCTTCCCGTCCAGCGCTCGAGCATCTTCTGGATGAATCCCCGGAACAGGACCTCTTCGGGGAGCCCCGTGAATATCAGAATGATCGTCCCCGCGGCCAGCGTCGTCAAAATCCCTCCGTCACGCACTCCGAAGGTCAGGAATCCCGTCCCGAGACCGATCGGCACGCCCACCACCGCGAAGGCGGCGAACGAGCCCGCGGCCGAGGCCACGTCGCGCTGCCCCACCCGCAGAGTCAACCCCGTGGCATCGAAGCCGCGCACGACGAGCATCAGGTAGAGGAGGAGGTCGAGACCGAGGGGGCTCGTCAGGAATGAGCCGGAGCCGCCGCGCGGCCAGGGGAAGGACGAGCTCAGGAGGCGGAGCTCGACCGGGATCCAGATCGACAGGACCACCAGAGCGTCCCCGATGGCGCGCGTCCGGCCACGCGGCAGAGAAACCGCCAGCACCGACGGGACCAGGACATAGGAAAGAAGATACAGAACCCCTACCGGCGTGGCGTTCCCCGGAACGGACCAGTAGAGCAGGCACGGCAGGAGCAGGGCCGCGGGGAGCGCCATCGCGCGCAGCGGACGGTCGTCGACCCACGCCTTCAGACGCCGCAGTCCCCGCCCGGAGAGAAGCGCGGGAAGAGGGAGCAGCAGGAGCGTGAGCGCCGCGAGGGAGAGCACGAGCGTGGGAATCTCGCGCGGCGGCAGACCGGCCCGCTTGGAGACGATGCAGACTGCGGCGACCGCCAGGGCGATCGCCGCGACGGCGCGCGCGACTCTTCGTGGGCTCAGGATCGCGTCGGAGACGCCGGAAAGGGTCATCATCGAAATGCTTGTCCTGCGTGGACTCTATAGAGATACCGCCGGGCGCGGGCCGGGGCAAGGATCAAAGGACTTCTTTGAGGTGTTCCCTGGAAATATTGGCGCCGCAGAGGACGATGACGACATTGTGATCGGCGTGCCGGTCCTTTTCCTTGAGGTATCCGGCCACGGCCACGCCCGCGGCTCCCTCGATGAGGGTGTGGTGGTGGTCCATGACGAGCCGCATCGCTTCGCGGATCTGTTCCTCCCTGACCAGGACGTACCGGTCGACGTACTTCCGGCACAGGTCGAGCGTGATCGCTTCCGGCTCAACCGCCCCGGCCGTGCCGTCGGAGAGGGTCGGCTTCGATTCCATCGTCAAGATGCGCCCGGCTCGCACCGAGTGGTGCATCACCGCGGAGTTCTCGGGCGAGCAGGCGACCACATCGACGCGCCGACCGATCTCTTTCAGGTATCCGGCGATCCCCGAGACGAGGCCGCCCCCGCCGAGCGCGACGAACAGCGCGTCGATCGAGTCGAGCTGGCGGACCAGCTCCCGGCCGATCGTCCCCTGCCCCGCGACGACGACCGGGTCGTTGTATGGCGAGATGTAGATCCGCCCGTTCTCCATCGCGTAGCGCCGGGCGAAGATCTCGGTCAGGCCGGAGTCGGTCGCGTGCGTGCGCACCTCGGCGCCGTACGAGCGGATGTTCGCGACTTTGGCGGGCGAGGCGTTCTCAGGCACGTAGATGACGCCCGGGATCCGGAGCGCTTCGAGCCCGTACGCGACGGCCGCCCCGTGGTTTCCGGACGATGCGGTGACGACACCGCCCGCCCTCTGCCCGGGTGTGATCGACAGGAGTTTGTTCATCGCCCCACGCAGCTTGAACGAGCCGGTGATTTGGAGGTTCTCCATCTTCAGGAACACACGCGCGCGCCCCGTCCCACCGAGCGCGCGCGACCCCTCGACCGGCGTCTCGCGCACGTACGGTCGGATGCGTCCGTCGGCGGCGTCGATTTCGGCCTTCAGGTCCATGAATCGGCGGTCTCCTGCCCGCGGCTTCTCACGGTACCATGATTCGGCGGCTGGCCAGGCCCGGGGGCCTGGCCGAGCACCCGGATGCGTCGAGCATCGAATGGTGAATCATCGCTTGCGACCGCAAGCGGCCGGCCGGTGATAGTCTACGGGGTGGCGCCGGGATTGTTGCAGCATGGACAATTGAGAGTGGTTCAGGTGTCGCAGGCGGGTCGTGAGGCCACCCGCGCGGCTGGTGAGGTCGCGGCGCCGGCGCGCCGGAACCTCCTATCAT
>Ga0209058_1003370_pt1 | contig 12938 bp, 12 predicted proteins | sample GraSoiAngelo_147_FD_185904 | JGI IMG/M metagenome (GOLD analysis project Ga0209058, IMG submission 185904) | Grasslands soil microbial communities from the Angelo Coastal Reserve, California, USA - 14_1009_05_40cm (SPAdes) (version 2) | ecosystem: Environmental > Terrestrial > Soil > Grasslands ... | reverse complement strand
TTCGGCGCTCAGAAGGTCCTTGAGGAGCGACGACTCGATCCTGAACTTGAGCTCTCCCACCACCATCGCCCCCAGGACGAAGAGGCCCGGCGCGATTTCCGCGCCGTGATCCTGGGGCCGGACGCCCTCGAGACCGTGCGGCGGAACGGCGTTGACGTCGGCGAGGACCTTGGGTCCCTTGAGCGACAGGATGGTCGCGCGGGACAGAAGCTGCGCCCCGGCGGCTCCCGTGGCCAGGACCACGTCCGCCTTCGCGGCCAGGGACGCCAGATCCGTCTCGCCGGCCGCGGCGCGCGGCTCGACGGTCGCGCCGAACAGGCTCGCGATCTCCCGCGCCGCGGCCTCGGCCGAGTCCCGGCTCCTCGAGGTGAGCGTGACCGCGGCACCGTCGCGCGCCGCCAGGGCGGCCGCCGCCTTCCCGACCCCGCCGGTGCCGGCGGCCACCAGAATACGGAGTCGACCCAGCTCCCCCATCCCCTTCGACCTGCACAGCGCCGCCACGCGGGCCAAAAGCGCGGCGGCGGTGGTGTAGCCACCCTTCGGGTCGACCATCAGCCCGAGAAGGAACGGCGGGAACAGCGTCGTGCGCGCCGCCCGGAGCATCCCTTCCGCCACGGCGACGCTCGAGCCGGACACGAAGAGCGAGGAGAAGCGCGCCCCCTTGGCCCCGCGCGAGAACATGATGTCCTGCACCAGGCCGGGTACCATCCCGACATCGATGGACGCGTACGGGATCACCGCGTCGAAGCCGGCGTCGTACGCCATGTTGATGTCGAAAGGACTGACGCGCGGATCCGACGAGACGAGATAGAGGAGGCGCTTCTTCTCCACCGTCCTCCCGCCTCAGGCGAACGGGTGTTTCGCCTTGTCCTTCCCCGCGATGACGTTCTTGACGCTGGGCTCGCCCTTCATCGCGCGGGCGATCGCTTCCTTCGTGGCGCGATAGTTGTAGTCATAGATCTTTTTCTTGTCGCTGGCTTCCCAGTGGATGAACACGCCGACCACGACGACCAGGTTCTCCGCCTCGGCCTGCGGGATGATGTTGTCGGCCACCGAGTCTGCGACCGCCTTGGCGACCGCGGCCTGTGCCGGGCCGAACATCAAGACCGCCTGGCTCGCTCCCTTGATGGTGACCTTGTTCATCATCATCGTGGCGGGCTTCGGAATCAGGTTCGGCTCCAGGACCGCCAGAAGGGCAGTGTGCCCCTGATTCTGGTTGACGAGGCCGTTGGCGAAGGCGACGCCGACCGGGCCGTTCTTGGGACCGATCAAGAGATCGATGTGTGCGACTTCATTGCCGTCTCCGATCAGCGATTCACCGATCAAGATGTCCTTCATGAGACTTCCTCCTTACAATGGCAGACGTCGGCGTCCCGCGCCCGAGGCGCGGCGCCACGCCAGGCCGAATTTGGTCGTTGCATTTCGTTTCACGCTATAAGCTGAGCGACGGACCTTCTTAGCATACTGTACATCCGAGGTCAAAACTGCCGTCGAACCGTTCGTCACCGCTCCTCCTGGCGAGCGTCCTCGGCCCCGAGGAGGCCGCGCTGGCCCTGCGCGAGGGGGCCGATGTCCTCGATTTGAAGGACCCGCGCGAAGGATCCCTCGGAGCCTGCCCGCCCGCCACCCTGCGCGCCGTCGTGAGCCTGCGTGACGCCGAAGCGCGGTCGCGGGGGGCGGCCGGTCCCGGGGCGCGTCTCACCCGCGTGAGCGCCGCGCTGGGCGACGCTCCGAATCTGCCCGGTACCTTCGCGCTCGCGGCCGCGGGCGCCGCGGCCTGCGGCGTCGACTACCTGAAGGTCGGACTGCGCGGGCTGCGCGGCGAGGACGAGTCCCTCGAGTTTCTGGCCGCGGTGGTGAGGGCGGCGCGTGAGGCGTCCCCGGAGGTGAGTGTCATCGCCGCCGCCTACGCCGAGGCCGCCGCCATCGGATCGATCGATCCGGAAACCCTGCCGCGCGTCGCGCAGCGCGCGGGGGCGCAGGGATGCCTGATCGATACGGCGCTCAAGGACGGGCGCACCCTCTTCGATCACCGGGACGGCCCGGCGATGGCGCGCTTCATCGCCGACTGCCGGCGGCGCGGGCTCCTGTGCGGTGTCGCCGGCTCGCTGGGTCTGCGGCACGTGCCGCTTCTTGTTGAGCTTGGTCCGGACGTGGTCGGCGTGCGCGGGGCAATCTGCGGCGGCGGCCGGAGCGGTCGGCTCGACCCGCGGCGTCTCAGGTCGTTCCGCGCAGCCCTTCTCGGCGCGACCGCGGGACAGTTCGGTTCCGGAAGCCGGCCCCGCGACCTCTCGCGGCCGCCCTGGGACCCACCGGAATGAACCGGTCCAGGTCTTGAGGCCGGCGACCACAGAGGACCCAGGCGGTCGTGTTCGGCGGCAGCATTTCGGGAAACAGGGGATCGACGATCCCGCGCCGGGCCAGCGCCTCGGCTGAGGCGCGGTCCCGAATTCTTTCCGCCGGCTTCCGGACGCTCTTCAACAAGATCAGGTGCGCCGCCCGCAATCGCCCCGCCAGGAAGGCCGCGATGGAATCGGAGGTCAGCCGGAAGGAGCGCTCCAGTCCAGGCTCCCGCTGGATGAGCGACGCGGTGAGCAGGATCGGGACCCGGCCCGCCTCAGCGACCAGCTCGGCGGCCCGCAGGTTGTCCACACCGGTCGAGCGCCTGCTCAGTGAGGACAGAAGCAGACCGTACTGATCCATGGCCAGAAGCGCCATGTGATGGGCCGTCTTCTCGTCGATCCGCAAGCGCGACATCTGGTCGCGCACGAGTTCGGCGAACGCTCCTCCGCCCGGCACGACCAGCAGACGGCGGCGGTGCGCCAGCAAGGCAATCCGCTGCAAGAGCGGTCGCAGCGCGGTACTGCGGCCGAGGCTCCCCCCGACCTTGAGTAGCAGGTCCCAGCGGAACGATGGCGTGCTCCGCAAGCGGCGACCCCTCCCCGTCGGGTCCGATTGGCGAAGCTTCACGATTCGCCCGCCTTAGTACGCCGGCGGGACGTCCCTGTCAAGAGGAGACGGGGCCGGCCCGGATCGCGGCCTCAGGGCGTGAAACGGAATACGCCTGCTTCCTCCGCCAGCAGCACGGCGATCGCCGCGGCCGGCGCCGCCCTCGGCCAGCCGTCCCCGGCGATGCCCGTGGCGAGGCGGGCGAGCCCCGTCACCTCGAGGCCGGCGCGGCGCGCCGCTTCCTCGGCGAGGAAGGCGCCGGCGCCCGCCGAAACGGCCGGGGGCGGTACCACCTGCGGCTGTCTCGAGAGCACCTGGAGGATCGCCTTCGTCACTTGCTCGATCTGGCGTTCTTCCAGGAAGAGGGCGATCGTCTCCACGGCGGCGGGCCCGATCGCCGCGAGATCGGCGCAGACGAGGCGGGCCAGGCGGGCCATAGCTTCGTCCCGGCTTCGCCCGCGCCCGTCCGGGGTGGGGACCGTGTAATCCCGCTCCGTGATCGTGCCGAGAATCCTGTAGACGTCGCCCATGATCGTGAAGTGCTCTGGAGACACCCGGCACCACATCCCGTGAAGCGGGACCACGTCCGTGAGGCTCGAGGGCGGCGTTCTCAGGACTCCCGAATAGACCAGCTCCCCCGAGAGCAGCCGCTCGGTGTCGGTGCGGCCGGCAGGTCGCGGCTCACCGGCGCGGATGGGGACGATGTCCGTGGTGGTGCTGCCCACGTCGATCAGGAGTGCATCCCGCCGCGCGCGCGCCACCAGCCGCGCCGTGCCCACCCAGTTGGCGGCGGCCACCTCGAGAGGCCGATCGAGCGCTTCATCCACGGAGAGGAAGCCTCCTCGCACGTCGAGAATGCGGGGCGGGCCCGGAAGCGCCTGAGCGCATGCGCGCAGGATCGACCGGACTCCGTCCGCCCGCGTCGGATAGAGGTCCGAAAGCTCGGCCGTCATCGTGACGCCGTGCTTCCCGGGCCGATCATCGAGAAGGGAGCGCAGCCTTGGGACCAGGCCATCCGGGTCCTTCCAGATCTCGAAAGGGACGACCCGCGTCAGGATCGACGCGGAAGCCTGGGCGGCGGTCAGTTTCGCGAACTTGATGTGGACGCCGCCGATGTCCCAGCCGAAGTAATCGCCCATCCCTCCCTCCGCGTCCCGACCCTGGTCCCGGGTCCCATCGCGCACCCGCCGGACGGAGCCTGCGTCAGCATCGTGGTGGATCCGTCGGCGCGGAAGCGGCAGCGTCCCGTCGGGGTCACGTGCTCCGGGAGCCCGCGACCGGCGGCGGCATCCAGGATCAGCCCCGCGAGGTTCTCCCTGATCGATCGACGGAGCCCCACGTAGGATGTCGTGAGGCGCGGGTTCACCTCGATCACCGTCGCTCCGCTCCGCCCGAGGACGAGGTCGACACCCAGATGACCACGCACCCCGGGCCGGGCGCGCGACAGCGCCTCGATCGCCGACCTGGCCGCGGCGACCGCCTCCTCCGCGCGCGGGTGCGGCCAGAAGGTCTCGCCCCCGAGATACGTCGGCGTCCGACCTCGCAGGAGCCTCTGACGATTGAGCCCAAAATCGAGCAGGCCGCCGGACGCAACGATCGACACGCTCGCCGGGTCGCCCGCGACGTAATCCTGTACGAGACAGTCGTCGCGGCGGGTCGCCCGGCGCACCGAACCCAGGGCCGCACCGATCTCCGACGCGCGGCGCACGACCGTCACCCCCCGGCCGCCGCACCCGTCCCGCGGCTTCACGACCAAGGGCAAAGGCATGGCGAGCAGGCGCCGGCGGGCTGAGGCGAACGGCACCGGCTCGGTTTTTGGTGTCGAGACCCCTGCCACCGCCAGGCATCGGGCCGTCGCGAGCTTGTCGGCCAGAAGGTGGACGGCTGACGACGAGGGGCCGAGCAGGATGCGACCCTCCCGCTCGACGGCCCGGCACAGGCGCGCGAGAATCCCGTCCTCCTCGGGAGCGATGACCAGCGCGGCGTCGGCGGAGCGGAGCGCTTTGCGGAAGCGGCCACGGCGCTCGACGACGACAACCGCGATGCCCGGAAGGCGCAGGAGGTCTGCGACGACCGCGTCGCGCATGGCACGTCCTTCGGCGACGAAATCGGCGCCCGGCGTTCCGGGCGGACGCGATGAGAAATGCTCGAGGACGGCGATCTTCATGGGAGAATCTCCCCCGGGAGCCTGTCCCGGTGCGGCGGAGAGGCCTCTCGATCGGCGGGAGGACATCGAAGTGCGGATTATACCCGTGATCGATCTGCGCGACGGGAGAGCCGTGCGCGGCCGCTCGGGCGAGCGGGCGCGTTATCGCCCCGTCGGCAGCCTTCTGGCGGGACCGCTGGCGGGCGATCTCTCGGATCCCGCCGCTCTTCTGGCGGCCTATCGCGCGGCGCTGCGGCCGGACACGGTTTACATCGCCGATCTCGACCGGATCACGGGGCGCGACGATAACGACGCTGTCCTGGAAGAGCTGCTCGCGTCCGCGCCTGAGGTGCGTTTTCTCTGGGATGGCGGCTTCTCGGATGCCGCGTCGATCGCCCGCGTCCCGCGTGACGGCCGGATCGTGCCCGTCATCGGGACGGAGACCCTGCAATCGATCGAAGAGCTGCGTCCGCCGGATCGCCCCCGCGCCTTAGGTCGGGCCGTCCTGAGTCTCGACCTCCGCGCCGGCGGCGTCGTGAGCCGCTCGGCCGTCCTCGCGTCGCTGCGCGAAGAGGACGTCCTGCGGTGGGCGCGGCTCGGCGGCTTCCGCAGCGTGATCCTCCTCCTGCTCGATCGCGTCGGGACATCATGCGGCCTGCCGCGCGACCGTCTCCACCGTCTGCGCCGGGCGGCGCCGCGCCTGGATCTGCTGGTGGGCGGCGGCATCGCCTCGATCCACGACCTCCTCCACCTGCGTGACGCGGGGTTCTCGGGCGCTCTTCTGGCCACCGCCCTCCACGACGGATTGATTTCGCCTGAGGAGCTCGGACGGCACGGCTTCCTCCCCTGATCCTGCTCAGACGTCCTCGACGGAAGAGGAGGGGAGCCGTGGCGCCACCTGGATCGACCGGAAGCGGCGCAGGAGGACCTGGCCGCTCGGCATCCCCTTTTTCTTCCGGACGTACTTCCGCTGGGTGAAGTGGACCTCGACCTTGGCCTCCTGGCGGCCGCCGCTGTGATAGGCGGCCGTCTCCGCCGCGACGCGCAGACTCTTCTCCGGCAGGGTCTTGAGCCGCTGCGGATTGCGCACCACCACGTGGGCCCCCGGCCTGCCGGCGGCGTGCAGCCAGAAATCCCAGGGCGAAGCGACGCGGAACGTAAGCGTGTCGTTCTCCTCGCCACTCTTGCCGACCAGGATCGTCAGACCGTCGGGACTGACATAACGCCGGACGCGCGCCGGCTTCTCCTTGGGTCTGCGCGACAGGGCGGACTTCGGAGGGTGCTTTGCGTGCACCAGGCCGAGGCTCGCCATCGCCTCGCGCAGCCGGTCGAGATCGGCGGGCGCGCACACGGCGGCCGCGGGCCCGCTGAGCGCCTGCCATTCCACGAGACGCGCGTGCGCCGCTTGCAGACGCTTCTCGATCGTGGGGACGCCCCGCTTTCCTTTCTTGTAGCGCTCGAACAGGACCCGGGCGCTCTCCTGGAGGGGTCGCGCCGGATCGATCGGCACGGCGATCGGAGTTCCCGCCTCGTCGTAGGGATCGGGGACGAAGGCGGTCTCACCCTGGACACGGGCGTCCGAAAGTCCGGCCAGGAGCGCTTCGCCGAGGCGCCGGTAGGTGTCGCTTCCACGCGCCCTTTCCAGCTCTTCGACCAGCTTGCCGCGCAGCGTCGAAAGCCTCTCGATCTCCCTGCGGACGAGCGCCTCGTAGTGATCTTTCAGATTCTTGAAGTCCCGCAGACGTTCCAGAAGACCGAAGCCGGCCTCCGCCGCCCGCGACGGGCTGTCGAACGGCGTCGCCGTGAAGGGTCGCCCGGCTGCGCCTCCGGAGTCGTGCTCGTGCGGCGGCGCGAGGAGGGGGAGCGGCGAGACGAGCACATCGTTCCTGGCGGGCCATTCGCCCTCGGTCATTTCCTGGAGAGGGCGGAGGGAATAGACCACCGGCGACCAGGCGTCCGAGCGTGCCGCCTCGAGGATCGCAGCCAGCCGGCTTTCGGCTGTCGCCTCGTCGGGCCGAACGGCGTCGAGGTCACGCGCGAGCAGCGGACTGATTTTGCCAAGGAACTCCCGCGCCCCGCCGAACAGTTCACGGATGGTGGGCATTGCCTCCGGGCCGACCGGAACCGAGACGAACGCCTCGCGCCCGGGAGGCGGCTGGTAAGGCGCGCCGGGGGCGGGAGCGCGATACTCGCTCTTCAACTCGTGGCAGTACGCGAGAACCACGCCCCGAGGATCGAGCACGATGAGGTTCGCGGAACGGCCGAGAAGCTCCAGGACTAAACGCCGTTCCACGGCGCCGTCCTCGCGTCGGGGCAGGCGGAATCTCATCTCGATGACACGGTCCCAGGGCCGCTTCTCGAGCGCGATGAGGACCGCCCCGGTGAGATCCTGGTCGAGGTGCGCGGCGAACCGATCGGGAGGACCTTCCGTCACGCGCCGGGCGTCGAGCAGGTGGAAACGCGGCAAGTCGGGGCGCACGGACAGAAGCAGGTTGTCTTTGGACGCGGTGGCGAAGCGCAGGAGGTAGCGGGATTGCCCCAGGGACGAGACACGCAGGATCTCCTGCTCCAGGAGGCGTCGCGACGCCTCCGCGGCCACGGCATGCAACAGGAACTGGTCCATGGCGCTCGAAGGGGCGTGATCCGGTCCCGGGCAGGGCCGTAAACAAAAGGGGCGACCGGTCATCCCGGTCGCCCGCCGACTCTCGCCTGCGCCGGCCGTCCCTCCCGGGAGGCCGCCCAACCCCTAGCGGTCGCGGACCTGCTTGATGCCGCGGGCCACGGCGCGGTCGATCTTCGCCTCCACCTGGTCCACCGGAAGCCTCTCCACCTCTGCGATCTCGCTGACGATCAGGTATTTGGCCTTGTCGAGCATACGCCTCTCACGGTAGGACAGGTTCTTCTGGAGGGCGAGGTGGCTGAGACTCTTGAACACGCGGGCCACTTCGGTGATCGACCCGGTCCGCATCTTGTCGGAGTTCTCCTGGAAGCGCCCCTTCCAGTCGTCGTACAGCGTGATCTTCGTGTCCTTCAGGACGTCGAAGACCTCCTCGACCTCTTTTTTCGTGACGACGCGGCGCAGACCGACGTTCGTCGTGTTGCTGCGGGGTACCATCACGGTACTGTCGTTGGCGACGATGCGCAGGGTCAGGAACTCCTCGATCCTGTCACCCGTCGCCCGCTTTTCGATCTGCTCGATGATGCCGAGACCGTGATTTGGATAAACAACCTTGTCGCCGATCTTGAATTCCTTGATCTCCAAGCTTTGCCTCCAAAGACCCCGGATCGCCGATGGGGCTCTTCGCGAAAAATGTGGTAGAAATATTAGCAAAAATTGGGCCTTAGGTCAATCATGACCATGAGACGGCGGTGATACGCGTCGGCGTCGCAGGCTGGGATTATCGGGACTGGGCGGGGATCGTCTATCCATCTCCGCTCCCCAGGGGCTTCGATCGCCTCGCTTTTCTGGCCGATTTTTTCGATGTCGTCGAGATCAATGTGACCTTTTACCGGCAGGTCGATCCAAGGACGGCGGCTTCCTGGGGTGATCGTGCGCCAACCGGTCCTTCGTTCCTGTTCACGGCGAAGCTGTATCAGGCCCTGACCCACGGCGGGACATCGCCGAGGGCGCTCAGGACGTCCACGGGCGCCGCCGGAACGTCCGGGACGCCGTCTCCCGCCGAAAGGATCGGCGATGTGGATCTGCGCGCGGAGGCCCGGATCTATCTCGCTGGCATCGACCCGCTGCGCAGGTCCGGACGACTGGGTGCCGTCCTGATGCAATTCCCGCACGCCTTCCACGACAGGCCCGACAGCCGGCGCCACCTGGCCCGCCTGGTCGGGCTCTTGCCCGGTCTCCCGCTGGTGGCGGAGTTCCGGCATCGCTCGTGGGACAACGATGGGGCGCTCGACTTCCTGAGGGAGCTGGGCGTCGGCTTCTGCAACATCGATCAGCCGTCGCTGGGGTCCACTCTGGCTCCGACCGAACACGTCACGTCCCTTATCGCCTACGTTCGCCTGCACGGCCGAAATGCCGGAACCTGGTTTGCCCGGAAGGAGAAGGCGGGGGCGCCCGTCGCTGGGCGAGAGGCCGGAAGCGCCCGCTACGATTACCTCTACTCGATGCCGGAGCTTGTGCCCTGGGTGGACCGTGCCCGGCGAATGGCGGAGCGCGCCGAGGAGGTTTTCATCATCGCCAACAACCACTACCGCGGCAAAGGGCCGGCCAACGCCGTGATGATGAAAAGCGCCCTTGCCTCCCGACGCGTGCGGGCCCCCGCCGGCCTGATCGCGGGCTTCGCCGATCTCAAAGACGCGGCCGATCCGGTGGAGGTCCACGCAGGGAAAACGCCGAAGCAGGAGCGTCTGTTCTGAGGCAGGGACCGCGCTAGCCGTTCGCCTCTTCGGCGACGTCAGTCTCGCCGACCCTCTCCGTGCCATCCACGTCGATGCTCACTTCCCGGACTTCGTCGATCTTGCAATGGCCGCACAGGGGAAGCGCATCGAATTCGTGGCCGAGATAACGGCGCCGGATCTCCCGGGCGACGGGGCCGTTCCAGACGTCGTGGATGGTGCTGTGGGTGATGTTGCCGAGGACCTGCTCGCGGCTGTAGTCGACGCAGCACAGAACCAGGTCCCCATTGAACATGATGTAGGCCTGCTTGAACAGGCGGGCACAGGTCGTGTAGTACGACATCGACCGGGTGCGGCTGAAGGTCTCGGCGTCCTTGATATTGCCGCCCCTGTTCTCGAGCGTCGTGTACTTCGAGGCGACGCCGCGCGAGCGCCAGTAGACGACAGCCTTGCGGGCGTCGATGACGGCCGTGTCCACCATGGTGATCCAGAGTTTCGGCCGCTCGAGGCCGCGGGCTCGCTGCGTCTCCAGGAAGTGGTCGACGTTGGCGAGGGTGCGATCGAAATCCATGTTTCCCCGCATCGTCTTCTCGTACGACTCCTTGTCCATGCCCTGGAATGAGATATACAGCTCGTGGATGCCGTCCCCCATCTCCAGGATGCTGTCCACGACGTGCGGCGTCAGGAAGTGGCCGTTGGACGTGACGACGACCTTGCAGCCGGGTATGGTCTTGTTGATGTAGCGGATCTTGTCGAACAGGTCGCGGTCCATCAACGGCTCGTTCATGAGGTACGGGCTGATGCGGCGCACTTCGTGCTCGGCGGCCTCGTCGATGATGCGCTTGAACAGCTCCGGGGACATCTTGCCCTTCGGCTGCGTCTCATAGGTCTGGCCGTAGGGGCAGAATATACAGTCGGCGTTGCAACCGGTGAAAGTCTGGATCTGAAGCGTGCGCGGGAAGGCCGGAATCGGGCGCCGCGTCAGGCGGTTCTTGACGCGGACCCAGGCGGAATCTCCGGGCTGGTCCATGTAGTACGTGTTGATTTTGAGGGCGCCCATCAGATCGGCCCCGCGAAGCCTTCCCGGGCAGGCTGACCGATCGACCCGTAGATGTTTTCGGTCTTCTCGACCATGCTGTCGGCCGTGAACTCCATGACCCGCTTCAGGGCCGCTGCGGAATACCGGGCCCGGAGTTGGGGGTCCTCCGCCAGGACGACGATGGCCCGCGCCAGCGCCGGAGCGTTCCCCGGCGGGACGAGGAGGCCATGGCGGGCATCCTGCACGATCTCATCGAGACCCTCGAGCGCCGTGGCCACCAGCGGCGTCCCCGAGGCCATCGCCTCCTTGAGGACCGCCGGCGAGCCCTCCCCTGACACAGAGGATAGAACGAAGAGGTCGAGTCCGGCAAATACATCCGGGATGTCGTCGCGGAATCCCGGGAACACGACGCGGGGCGCGAGCCCGAGGCTCTCGACGGCGCGGCGCAGGGTCCCCTCCGCCTCGCCCCGGCCGATCAGGAGGAAGCGCGCCGCTGGCAGCTCGCGCGCCACCTGCGCGGCGGCCGACAGGAAGATGTCGAGTCCCTTGTGCGCGGCGAGGTGCCCCACGGCCCCGACGAGGAAGGCCCCATCGGTTTCGTCTCCGAGGAGAGGCCGGAGCGACTCACGGAATCGCAGCCGATCACCGTGCCGGAATCTCTCGGGATCGATACCGGAGTGCACCGCTACGACCCGGTCCGGATCCAGCCCCTGCCGGACGAGGAGGCGGCGGATCGCCTCCGACACCGCGATGACTCGGTCGACCCGGAAACCGTACTTGACCCGGCCGAAGAGCGCGCTCCGCAGCGGGAACGAAAGCCGTCGCGCCGCGACCAGGGACGGCCGGCGCCGCCGGAACAGCGTCGCCAGGGTGCCCAGTGTCACGGCGTGCGCTGTATGCGCGTGCAGGACGTCGACCCGCTCGTCGCGCAGGATCCGGGACAACAGGTGGGCGGCGCGCAGGTCGAACTCGCCGCGCGCCTGGAGCGGGATGACTGTCAAGCCCGCGGCCGCGGCGCGGTTCAGGAGCTCCCCCTGCCGCGGGCCGACCACGAGACAGCGGTGCCCGCGCGCCCGCAGGCCCTGGGCCAGACGCAGCGTCTGCGCTTCACCGCCTCTCCAGCCGGTCTCCGTGTTCAGGTGCAGGATCGTCTTCGGGGTCACCGGGGCATGCGTCAACGGGGCTGCGCGGTCCGGCCGGGGTGGCCGTTCCGCGAGAGGACGTCAGCCTGGCGCGGGCGACGTTCCTCGTCGACCATGCGACCGATCTGCTCGCGTGCCAGGGGACCGCCGGCTTCCACCTGGGCGGGGACCTCGGCCGCTCCCTTCAGGATGCGCATTTCCCACAAGCGGGCGTACTTGAGATAGACGGTGAAGGCCCCCAGCATCGACAGAACGAGACCACGCACGCCCTCGAGGAACCCCAGGCGGACGACGTACATCTTGAAGAACCGGATCACCGGGCGTCCGAGGATCTGCAGCGCCCCGGCCCTTTTCCCCTCCTTGTAGAGCTGCGCCGCGCCCCACTCGCTGTAGATCTGAATTTTCCTCCAGTATTGCGCGAACGATCGGAACGAGTGGTGCTCGAGCGGGTGCGCGAGCACGGGCAATGGCCCCGGGAGATCGATCTCGGCGTGCACCTCGCGATCCTGGTAGCGCGCCAGGTCCCGCCGAAACAGGCGGATCACCTTGTCGGTGCCCCAGCCGCAGCGCTTGATCCGCCGCCCGAGAAAATGGTTGGCGCGCAGAATCCAGTAACCGTCGTCACGCGGCCCGGACGCGAGAAGGGCCAGGATCTCCTCTCGCAGACCGGGCGTGACCCGCTCGTCGGAATCGACCAGAAGGATCCACTCGTGCTTCGCCTGAGGGATCGCCCAGTTCTTCTGCCGCGCCGAGTAGACGTATTCGTGCTGCAGCACGCGCGCGCCGAATTCGCGGGCGATATCGACGGTCGCGTCGGTCGAGAAGGAGTCGACGACCAGGATCTCGTCGGCGAACCTTACCGAATCGAGGCAATCACGCAGCGTGGCCTCCTCATTGAGGGTCGGCACGATGACCGAGAGGTGGGGCCGTCCGGCGCTCATCCCTTGCGCTCCTTGCGCGCTTCCTTCTGCTGGCTCCGATCATACTCGGACAGGAGTTCCTTGGCCCTGGACGCGAGCTTGCCGTCCGGCTGGTCCTGGAACAGCCTTCCAAAGAACTCCTCGGCCTCCGGGCGGTTGCCGACCGCCAGAAGGCACGTTCCGATGTCGAGCAGCACCTGGCCCGTCCGGTTGTAGAGGGGATACTGGTCGAGAATCGCGCGGTAGCGGTCGATCGCGGCGTTGTATTTCTTGCGCCTCTGGTAGAACCGCCCGACGAGCCGCTCGTGCTCCGCCAGGCGGTCGTGGCACTCGACGATCTTCTTCCGGGCCTGCTCGACGTACGGACTGGTTGGGTACGTCGTCCCGAC
>Ga0209058_1003369_pt1 | contig 12947 bp, 12 predicted proteins | sample GraSoiAngelo_147_FD_185904 | JGI IMG/M metagenome (GOLD analysis project Ga0209058, IMG submission 185904) | Grasslands soil microbial communities from the Angelo Coastal Reserve, California, USA - 14_1009_05_40cm (SPAdes) (version 2) | ecosystem: Environmental > Terrestrial > Soil > Grasslands ... | reverse complement strand
CACCCGCGGGACGCGGAGGCCAAGGTTGAACCAGCGTGAGGCGCCCCGGCCCACCTTGCCGGTCGGTGATCTCCTGTCCGAGGCCCCGGCGGAGCTGACCCTGCGCCTCGTCGCCGGTCTGGGCGGCCTGAAGCGCGACATTGCCTGTTCCGTTCCCGAAAGACCGGGACTGGCGCTCGCCGGTCACGCGGACACCCTCCTGGCCGGGGCCGTGCAGGTCCTGGGGAAGAGCGAGGTCGCCTACCTCGGCCGCATCCCGGAGGAGCAGCGGCGACTCCTGGTGGAGCGCCTCGGCGCGGCGTCGATCCCGTGCCTGCTCCTGACCCATGGCGCGGCCCCCCACCCCGACCTTCTGGATGCTGCCGAGCACCTGGCGATTCCGCTCCTGTCGACACCGCGCACGACCGAAAGGGCCATCGATCTCCTCGGCCGGTACCTGGAGGAGCGTCTCGCTCCCTCCGTGGCGCTGCACGGCACGCTCATCGACATCTACGGTGTCGGCGTGCTCATCCTGGGAGAGAGCGGCGTCGGCAAGAGCGAGTCGGCCCTGGAGCTCATCCTCAGGGGGCACCGCCTGGTCTCCGACGACACGGTGACCATCCGGCGCGTCGGAACACTCCTGAACGGCACCGGCCCCGAGGTCAGTCGATACCACATGGAGCTGCGGGGCCTGGGGATCATCAACATCAAAGATCTGTATGGCGTCGCGGCGGTGCGCGAGCGCAAGGACCTCGACCTCGTGGTGAAGCTCGACCCGTGGCAGGAAGACAAGGTGTACGACCGCCTGGGCCTGGACGAGAAGAAGTATACGATCCTGGGCGTGGAGCTGCCGTTCATCGAGATGCCGGTCGGTCCGGGGCGGAACCTGTCGATCCTTCTGGAGGTGGCGGCGCGCCATCACCTCCTGAAGCGCAAAGGGTACCATGCCGCCAAGGAGCTGGCGGGTCGCATCCAGGACGCGCTGGGAAGGAAGTCGTGACCGCCGGTGATCCGGCGCCGGAGCGTGAGTTCGAGATCGTGGTGATCACGGGGCTCTCCGGTTCCGGGAAGACCCTCACGACCCGCGCCTTCGAGGACATGGGATATTTCTGCGTCGACAACCTCCCCGTCGCGCTGATTCCCGTGTTCGCCGACCTGTGCGCCAGGCGACCGGACCTGAGGCGCGCCGCCCTGGTCGTGGACGTGCGCGAGGGAACGTTCCTCGGAGAGTTCCCGGCGATCTTCGACACCCTGCGCCGGACCCAGGGACACCGCGCCCGCCTGCTGTTCTTCGAGGCCGACGACGAGGCTCTGATCCGCCGCTTCTCCGAAACGCGCCGCCCCCACCCCCTGGCGTCGGGCGGTTCGCTCGAAGAGGGAATCCGGCGCGAGCGCCTGATGCTCGAGCCGTTGCGCGAGCGGGCCGACCTGATCATCGACAGCAGCCGGTTCAACGTGCACGAGCTGCGGCGCTATATCCAGGAGCATTTCGCGCCGCAAACCGGAGGTCAGCCGATCGGAATCTCCGTCGTGTCGTTCGGTTACAAGCATGGCGTGCCGGCGGAATCGGACCTGCTGTTCGACACCCGGTTCCTGCCGAACCCTTTCTTCGTGGATGGCCTTCGCGGCCGCAGCGGGCTCGATCCGGAGGTACGCGACTACCTGGAAGCGATCTCCGAGTACCGTGAGTTTCTCGCGCGCATCGTCGATCTCGTGGCCTTCCTGATTCCGCAGTACATCCGCGAGGGGAAGAGCTACCTGACCGTGGCGGTGGGGTGCACGGGCGGGCGGCACCGCTCGGTGGCGATGGCCGAGGCGGTGAGCCGGGCGCTCTGCGACCGGGGATACGCGGTGAAGGCGTCGCACCGCGATCTGGACAAGGAATAATGATGTCGATCGTGGTCGAGGCCGCGGGCGAGGCGCGCTTCGGCGTGCTCGTGGTCACGCACGGCGGGCTGGCCTTTGAGCTGGTACGGGCGCTGGAGCGCATCGTGGGGAAGGTCGAGGGCCTGAAGGCCCTGACCATCGGCTGGGACGACGAGCTGCCGCAGGCGCGCCGGGCCGTCGAACAGGCGATCGCGGAAGTCGATCCCGGCGGCGGTGTCCTGATCCTGACCGACATGTTCGGTGGCACGGCCACCAACGTGACGCTGGCATTCCTGCGCGAGGGCGTGGAGATCGTGACCGGCGTGAACCTGCCGATGCTGATCAAATACGCCAACATCCGCGACAAATGCTCCCTCAACGAGGCCGCGGCGCGCATCAAGGAGCAGGGACAGCGATCGATCGCCATCGCCACCGAATACCTGGGCCCTTCCGGTCGGGACACGGCGTGATCCGGCAGGAGGTGGTCATCTGCAACGCGCTCGGGCTGCACGCCCGGGCCGCGGCCCGCTTCGTGCAGGTCGCCAGCCGGTTCAAGAGCCGCATCAAGATTTCGCACGGGGGGCGCACGGCGGACGGCAAGTCGATCCTAGGACTCCTGGCGCTGGTGGGTGCTCAGGGCACCTGCCTGACCATCAGCGCCGACGGAACGGACGAACAGCAGGCGCTGCGCTCTCTGGTCGAACTGGTGCAGGCGCGCTTCGGCGAGGAAAGGTGACGATGTCGACGGGCGGGCACGACGACGGAACGACGTTGCGCGGCCTCGGTGTGTCGCCGGGCATCGCCATCGGCCGGGCGCTGGTCCTGGAGGGCCCGAACGTCGCCATCTTCCGCCTCGATCTCTCGTCCGACGAGGCGGAGCGCGAGGTTCTGCGATTCCAGCGGGCGGTGCGGCGTGCCTGGCGGCAGCTCCGCCACCTTCGCGACCGTGTCCGCAGCGAGGCCGGCGAGCCGTTCGCGCGTGTCTTCGAGGCCCAGATCCTGATCCTGAAAGACCGGGCCCTCCTGCAGGAGACCACCGCCCTCATCCGCCGCGAGCGCGTCAACGGCGAGTGGGCCTTCCACACCGTCGTCGGACGCTACACTCAGGTGTTCGCGCAGCTCGGCGACCAGGCCGCTCAGGACCGCGGCACCGACATCGAGGACGTGGCGGCCCGGGTGCAGGCCCTCCTGAGCGGCAGCAAGAAACGGCACGACCTCTCCGAGCTGATGGACGACGTGATCGTCGTCGGTGCGGCGCTGTCGCCCTCGGACGCGGCAGGGTTGAATCGCGAGCACGTCATCGGTCTGGCGATCGACGGCGGTGGTCCGACCTCTCACACGGCGATCATCGCGAGCGCCCTGGGCATCCCGGCCGTGGCCGGACTCCGGGATGCCAGCACCCGGGTGCGGAGCGGCGACCTCCTGATCCTGGACGGAAGCGAGGGGGTGGTCCTGCACAATCCCGGGGAGGAAGAGACGGCGGCGTGGCGCGAGCTCCAGGCGCGGAAGGCGCAGCGCGAGCTCGATCTTATGATCCTGCGCGATCAGCCGGCGACGACGCGCGAGGGTCTGCGCGTGCGTCTGATGGCGAACGTCGAGTTGCCGGAGGAGATGCTGGCGGCGCGCCGGTTCGGCGCGGAGGGAGTCGGGCTGTACCGCTCCGAATTCCTGTACCTGCGCGAGGCGCCCGGGCTGCCGGGGGAGGAGGAGCATTATCGGACCTACCGGGAGCTGGCCGAGAGGGCCCTGCCCGACGAGGTGGTGATTCGCACCCTCGATCTGGGTGGCGAGAAGTACTTCTCGACCATCCTGGAGCACCGCGAGACCAACCCTGTCCTGGGGCTGCGCGGCATCAGACTGTGCCTGAAGCACGAGGATCTGTTCCGCACGCAGCTCCGCGGCGTCTTCCGCGCGGCGGCGCATGGCAAGGTGCGCATGCTCTTCCCTATGGTGACTGGCATCGACGAGCTGCGCCGCGCGCGGGCCATCGTGGAGGATGTGCGCCAGGAGCTTCTTGCGCAGCACATACCGTGCGACCCGGACGTGCCGCTGGGCGTGATGATCGAGGTGCCTGCGGCGGCGCTGATCGCGGACCGCCTGGCGCGCGAGGTCGACTTCTTTTCCATCGGCACCAATGACCTGATCCAGTATGCCCTGGCCATCGATCGAGGCAACGAATCCGTGTCGTACCTGTACCAGCCGCTGCATCCGGCGATCCTGCATCTGGTGCGCCGTGTGGTCGAGGCGGCGGCGCACCGGGGTCTGCGCGTCTCGGTGTGCGGGGAGATGGCGTCGAATCCCGTGACGGCCGTCGTCCTGATCGGGCTCGGGATCACGGAGCTGAGCATGAATCCCGCGGCCATCCCGTCCGTGAAGCAGGTCATCCGGGCGTTGAGCCTCGCCGACGCGCGCGCCCTCGTGGAGGAGGCTCTGAGGCTCGATTCCGCCGAGTCGATCGAGGAGCTGGCGAAGCGCAAGGTGGAGGCTCTCGTCCCCAGGGAGCGCAGCCCGGTGATGGAGGTGAGGCCGTGAGCGTCACGCACGTGCCGAAGCCGTGGGGCGAGGAAATCCTGTTTGCGCGCACGGGGAGGTATGCGGGGAAGATCCTGCGCATCCGGGCGGGTGAGTCCCTGAGTCTCCAATACCACGAGCGCAAGGAGGAGAGCCTCTACCTCTACCAGGGGTCACTCAGGCTCCTGCTTCCCGGCGAGGCCCCGGACCTGCGTGACAGGATCCTCGAACCCGGCGAGGCGGTGCACCTGCCGCCGGGCACGCGTCACCGTATGGAGGCCCTGACCGACTGCGTGGTCTTCGAGGTGAGCACGCCCGAGCTGGAGGACGTGGTGAGGCTCGAGGATCGCTATGGCCGTGCCTGAGAGCATGGAGAGCGGCCCGCGGGCGCAACTTTGAGGGCGTCAGGACTGGGTTTTCGTGGGAGAATCCGGGAGGTGCATTCCCAGGGCGGGGTGACGGGACCCGCCCGCCAGGTCCAGATCATGTCAGACGGCAGCGCACGCAAGACCTTCTACAAGATCGGCGAGGTCTGCCAGATCACCGACACGCAGCCCTACGTGCTGCGCTTCTGGGAATCGGAGTTCCCGCAGCTGGCCCCGAAGAAGAGCCGCACCGGACAGCGAGTTTACCGACAACGAGACGTCGACCTGGTGCTCCAGATCAAGCGTCTCCTCTACCAGGAGGGGTACACGATCGCCGGCGCCCGCAAGAAGCTGGGCATGGGGGAAGGCCAGGGGGCTCTGGACGACCTGTTCGAGCCGGTGGCGGCCGGAGAGCCGGAGCGCCTACCCGACCCGCTGCGTCCGCTCGGCTCGGTGCTGTCCTCGGTGACCGGGCGTCTCGAGGCGATCCTGAAGGTCATGGACGAAACCGACCGGCGCCTCAAGGGCCGGCGATGAGGGCTCCTGCGGGTCCCGTGCTCGCCCTTCTGGCGGCGTGTCTCGCCTACGGGACGACCCCCTCGGCGCCGCAGGTCTTCGATCCGTCCCGCTCCGACCCGCGGGCGATCGCCGTCACCGATCTGGTGATGGCGGCGCTCGGGGGACGCCAGGCCTGGGAGGACACGCGCTTCCTCTATTTCGCCTTCGCCGTGGAGCGCGATGGCAAGCGGATCGCCTATCGCACGCATCTGTGGGACCGCTGGGACGGGCGCCTGCGCTACGAATCGCGGGGCAAGGACGGCACCCCGTTCGTCGTCCTCATCGACGTGAACTCGCGGCTGGGTGACGCTTACGGGCTGCCGAAGGAGACACGTGCCGAGGGCGGCGCCGCCCCGGCGGCGCCCGCGACGCCGCTGAAGATGGATGCGGCGACGGCCAAGCCACTCTTGAACGAGGCGTACGAGGCCTGGATCAACGACACCTACTGGCTCCTGATGCCGTACAAGATGAAGGACCCCGGAGTTCACCTGAAATACGCCGGGGAAGAGACTCGCGATGGCGAGGAGTATGACCTGGTCGAGCTGACCTTCGAAGAGGTGGGGCTGACACCGCGCGATCGCTATTGGGCCCACGTCAACCGGAAGACTCACGTCATGGACCGCTGGTCGTACATTCTCCAGGACGACCCGCCCGGGAGCGAGCCGACGGTCTGGGACTGGAAGGGCTGGACACGCCGCGGACGCATCCTGCTCTGCCCGGAGAAAGTCACCCACCGCAAGGGGGCGACGCTGAAGATCCTCCATCCGATCATGGAGGTCTACGACACCCTGCCCGACGCCTACTTCACCGGCCCCGGACCGCTGCCCGGCGGCATGGGGGAGCGGTCGAGGCCCGCGGGATAGGCTCCCAGCGCCTAGATCACTCCGAGCTTCCTGCCGACGACCTCGAACACGCCGAGCGCCTCCTCGAGGTCCTGGTGCGTGTGGGTGGCCATGACGATGGTGCGCACGCGCGACTTCTCCTCGGCGACCATCGGGAAGAAGATGCCCTGCGCAAACACCCCGCTCTCGAAGAGCTCGTCCGAGAAGCGCGCCGCCTTGGCCCCGGAGCCGATGATGACCGGGGTGATCGGGGTGATCGAGGCGCCGGTGTCGAATCCCAGGCGCTTGAGCCCCTCCTTGAAGGTGCGGGTGTTCTCCCACAACCGGGCCAAAAGCTCCGGCTCCGATTCCATGACCTCGACGGCGGCGATGCAGGCGGCCATTACGGCCGGCGGGTGCGACGAGGAGAACAGGAAGGGTCGCGCCTTGTGGATGTAGAAGTCGATGAGGGGGCGCGGTCCGCAGACGTAGCCGCCCATCACGCCGAAGGCCTTGGACATCGTGCCGATCTGGATGTCCCAGTCGTCCTTCAGGCCGAAGTGATCCACGGTGCCCCGGCCATCCGTGCCCAGGACCCCGGTGGCGTGCGCGTCGTCGACCATCGGGATGGCGTCGAACTCACGGCACAGCGTGCGGATGGTCCTGAGATCCGAGACATCCCCGTCCATCGAGAACACGCCGTCGGCCACGACCAGGATCTTCCCCGTCGTCTTCCGGCGCGCGGTCCTCAGAATCTCCCGCAGGTTTTCGTAGTCGAGGTGGCGGTAAATCGCCCGATCCGCCTTGCACAGCCGACAGCCGTCGATGATGCTGGCGTGGTTCAGCTCGTCCGAGACGATCAGGTCGCCCTCCTGCATGAGAGTCGAGACGACGCCGACGTTGGCGGTGTATCCCGACTGGAAGACCAGGGCCGACTCCGTCGACTTGAACCGCGCCAGGCGCCTTTCGAGTTCCAGATGCAGCGACATCGTGCCGGCGATCGTGCGTACCGCACCCGGCCCTGCGCCGAACTCGTCGATCGCGCGGCGCGCTGCGGCCAGGACCCTGGGATGCGTGGTTAGCCCCAGATAGTTGTTGGACGAGAGCTGAATGATGTCGCGCCCGTCCATGCGCACGCGCGGGCCGGCCGGGCTCTCCAGCACGCGCGGCATCCTGTAGATGCCCCTCGACTTGAGGGAGCCGATCTCCGCGTCGAGGTACGCCTTGAGCCGTGCGTTCATCGTCGACCTCAATCCCGGCTGACGCGCAGAACCACCTTGCCGGTCTCGCGCGCGAGCATTTTCTGGAACGCCTCTTCGAAACGTTCGAACGGCAAGGTGTGGGTGATCACGGCGCGAATCTTGGATCGCACCTCGGGGCGCGACACGAGCTCGCGGGTCCGCTTCCAGGTGTCGTAGAGTTTGCGGCCGATGATGCCTTTGAGCGTCACGCCGCCGAAGATGACATCGTCGGCGTAGCGCTCGAAGGTGACCGCCGACTGCTTCGGGAGTCCGAACAGGATCACCTTGCCGCCGCGGCGCACGGCCCTGAGGGCCGTGTCGATCGCGTCGGGGTGCCCGCTCATCTCGAACACCAGGTCGGGCTCGTACGGTGCCGCCGCATCGCGGATCAAGCCCACGATGCGCTCGCGCTCGAAGGCGCGCGCTCCCGCGTCACCGGGAGGGGCGGATGTCGTGAGCAGGGTGGTGTGCGCTCCCACGCGCGCGGCGAGGTCCAGGCGGAAGGCCGTGGTGTCAATGGCGAGGATGCGTTCCGCCCCGAAGGCTTCCGCCACGATGATCGAAAACAACCCGATCGGGCCGGCCCCGATGATCACGACGCACTGTCCACGGGGGTCGTACTCGGTGGCGGCGTGCACCGCGTTCCCGAACGGCTCCTCGATGCAGGCCACCTCGACGAGCACGACGGAGGGGTCGTTGATCCAGGCGCAGGACGCCGGGATGGCGATGTACTCGGCGAAACCGCCGTCGCGGTGGACGCCGATGATCTTTTCGCGCGTGCAGACGTGGAACTGCCCCCGCCGGCACTGGTAGCACTCGCCGCACACGATGTGCGACTCCGCGGACACGAAGTCGCCGAGCCGGATCGCCTCCGCGCCGCGCTCGCCGACGCCCCGCACCTCGCGGCCCACCTCCACCACTTCGCCGCAGAACTCGTGGCCGATGATCCGGGGCCGGCGCAGCCGGTCGGTGGTGGCGAGGATCATGTCCCGCACCGACCCGTCCCAATTGTAGATGTGGGCATCGGTGCCGCACAGGGACGCGGCCCGCACGCGCACCAGAACCTCGGAGGGGCCGCAGGGCGGCGCCTCGACGTCGGCCCATTCGAGCGCGCCCGGCCGGGGCGCCACCTTGCGAATCGCCTTCATCGAATCCTTGTCGGTCGCGGAGTGGGGGAACCGCGTACCCGAAAGACCCATGGAACGGGTCCGAGGGCGGGATTATATGGGGAGCGCGGCGGCGCGGGCAACCGCAGTCGTCCCGCCGAGGGCGGCCATCGTGCGGTGCTGCACCGGTCCCCGGCGGGATCGCGCGCCGGGCGGCCTCAGAAGCTCCAGGTCAGCTTCAGACGGAAATTCCGGCCGTCCTGCTCGATCGTGTCCTGGATGTGATGCTCCGACCCGGGATCGGCGTACCTGGTGTCGAAGAGATTGTAGACGCTGCCGGACACTTCGAGTCCCTTGGCAAGCTCCCGGCTCAGCAGCGTCAGGTTGGCCACGGCATAGCCCGGCGCGTGATCGCCGGCCAGCGTCAGGCGCCTGCTGGTGTACTGGACCTCGACGCCTGCCGAAAGCCGCTCGCCCCGGATCGGGAGGTCGGCGTTCAGCTTGGCGAGGTGACTCGGTGAATTGGTGAGCGGCTGATCCGTCGCGGCGTCGCGCGCGCCCTGAAGGCTCGAGCTGCAGCGCAGCCTGAAGCCCGATTTGAAGCGCTTCTCGAGCTCGAGCTCGATCCCTTGGGCCCTGACATGGTCGAGGTTCTCGAACAGGCCGGTGGACGTATCGACGCTGACCAGATCTGCGATGCGGTACAGGAAGGCGGATCCCGCGAGACGAAGGTTGCCGTGAGTGTACTGCTCAAGGACGATCTCGTAGGTGGAGATCGCCTCGGGATCCAGGTCGGAATTGGCGTGCGATCCGTAGTGCAGCTCGTAAACGGTCGGGGCGCGGAACGCGCTGCCGTACAGGAGCTTCAGCGTCGTCTGCTCCGCCGGTCGGTAAATGATTGCGGCCCGCGGGTTCGTGTTCCCACCGAATGTCTCATACTGATCGCGGCGAACGCCCAGATTCAAAGTCAGGTTCTTCGCGACGGCGACCTCGTCCTGGACATACAGCCCGCCCTCTTCCGATCGGATCTGGTCATCGAAATCGACCGGACCGGGATCGACGTTTTGCCACCGGAAACGCTGCTTCACGTTGCCGCGGAACTCCAGCCCGGTCGTGAGGGTTTGCTTCTCGCCCGGCTTCAGCGTGAGCTTCGCCTCGGTGCCGTACCAGTCGCCCCATGAGTGCTCGCGGTACAGAAGGATCGTCGGGTAGGGCGAATAGTAGGGATAGTCGCCGCGATAGTAGTAGCGATCGAAATAGGCCCGGGCCAGCAGGCCGGTCTTCGCCGAGAGCGCGCGCTCGTACTTCACGTCGAGGTAGCTGCGCGTGTCGAGGGTTCGCGCGTCCGGGTCGTTGAACGGAGTATCGAAGGCGCCCGTCGGGATGCCCTTCTCCCGGCTGTTGAAGGCGATCTGGACGGTGAGGTTCTTGAAGGAGGCCGTTGAGAAGAACCGATAGGCGCGATCGTCGTCGCTGTTCTCGGAGACGCCGTTGTTGTTCAGCGGGTCATTGTATTCCGGGTAGAACAGTTTCTGCCCGGCGCTGTCATAGGCGGAAGCCGACGCCAGGACGGAGACCCCGCTCGCGAAGGACTTCCCGAAATTCACGCGACCCGCGGGCGTGCCGTAGCTGGCCCCGGTCCCGCTCAGCTGCAGCCGCGGAACATCGCCCTGCTTGAGCGTGATCACGTTGATGACCGCGAAGAAGGCGCTCGTGCCATAGAGCGACGAGCTCGGCCCGCGGATGATCTCGACGCGGTCGATGAGATCCACGTCGATAACCTCCTCCGTCCCGATGTAGGCGCTGCCGTAAAAGTTGTCATTGATCCGGTGACCGTCGACAAGCAAGAGGAAACGGCTGTTGTAATCCGACGGGCGGCTGAAGCCGCGCACCCCGAGGTAGGTGTAATTGCGATCGTAGGTCGTATAGAAACCGTGGACGCCGCGCAGGACATCCGCCAGCGTGCGGTAGCCGTAACGCTTGATGTCGTCCGCCGTGACCACACTGACGAATGAAGGCGCGTCGGTGACCCTCTGTTCGTGTTTCGAGGCGCCGTAAACCAGATCGATGGCCATCAGCTGCTCGATCGGCAGCTGGGTCAGGTCCTCGGGCAGCGACTGCGCCGCCGCGCCTTGAGCCAGGAGACTCCAGGCGAGAAGCGTCACGAGCGGGCGCGACCACGGTCGGGTCCGGCGTTCCTTGCGAACGTGCTTCATGGGAGTCCCCCTTGGATTCGATGCGATGTCCCGCACGGCAGAAAGTCGCTGGAGGTGCTCATCGCGCGTCTTCGGTTCGGGCTTCGTCCCGAACGATGGAGGCGAGCTGCAGGAGCTTCGAGCTGATCCGAAGCCCCGCGCGCCCCGCCGCCTCCGGGTTGATCTCGAAGCCCACTCGATGGTCTCGGATGATGAAGTTGATGATGCCGCCTTGTCGCGCAAATCCCACGTCATCGCCGACGGTGAGGATGGGCGCCCCTCGGAGCGACTTGGGTGGGCCGGTCAGCCGGGACGAGGCGGCCGCGCCCAGATGGAGCATCTGGCAGGAACCCGCCTCGTCCGGGCCAGACAGACGCCGCACCTGGAAGGCCCGCCCATTCACCGTCTTGCCCAGAACGGCCTGCTCCAGGGCCTGCGCGAAGGCCTCCTCGTCGACGACACAGATGACGAACGCCGCGTCCGGATCGCGGAAGACCTCGGGCGGCCAGTCGACAAATTTGGCGAAGTTATAGAGGAAAGCAGCCTTGACCTGGTATTCCAGCGGTGGGGACTCGCCCTGGGCCAAGGCCGCTGTCGACAGGGCCAGGGTCACGAGAATCGCGCTGGCGAGCCGCTGCGATCCGGGACACGACCGGTGGCGCGGACGCGATCGGCCCGGTACTCGTGCGAGCATGGGCGGCTCCCGGACGGCGAGCGGCGTGGAGATCACAGAACTGCATCCACGCGCGATCCGTCTCAAATATAAGGTCGTGAAAGCGCGGTGCAAGGCGGGGCGTCACCGAAGGTACGGGCCGCCGGGCCTCGCTTGACGCGCCCGCGCCGCAGCACCTAGAATGACGACTCTTTCGAGCGTCGTTCCCGGCGACGGGAACGGACGATTCAGCGGGAATCTCGGGGCGTAGCGCAGCCTGGTAGCGCACCTGCTTGGGGTGCAGGTGGTCGCTGGTTCAAATCCAGTCGCCCCGACCAATCCAGGTCAAGCCGCAGGTACCGGGGCGGGGCACGGAGAGCGTGCCCCGCGGTCCGGCGCGCTCCCATGCGGGCAGCCCTCCGGGGGGCGGTCGCCCGGGGAAACGGGTCCCCATGCAGTCCGTCAGCATCCTGATCACCAACGACGACGGGTACGGGGCCGAGGGGCTGAAAGCCCTTGAGGAGAGCCTGGCAGAGATCGGCACGGTCTGGGTGATCGCCCCCGACCGCGAGCAGAGCGGGCAGGGGCACGCCCTCACGCTCAACGACCCGTTGCGCTTCCACAAGCGTGGCCCGCGCCATTTCGTCGTGCAGGGGACGCCGACCGACTGTGTCTACCTCGGGATTCACGCCATCCTGAAGGCCGAGGGGAGGCCGCGGCTGGTGGTGAGCGGGATCAACCGGGGCTACAACCTTGGAGACGATATCACCTACTCCGGTACGGTGTCGGCCGCCTTCGAGGCGACCTTGATGTCGCTTCCGGCCTTCGCCATCTCGCAGGAAATCCGCGCGGACTCTCCCGTCGACTTCGGCGCGGCGGGGCGCTTCGCGCGCGTCCTGGCGCGAGAGATCCTGGAGCGAGGCATGCCGGCGGACACGCTGTTCAACGTCAACGTACCGCGTCGCCCTCCACGTGGCGTGCGCGTCACCCACCAGGGCCGGCGGATCTATCCCGGCGGTGTCATCGAGCGGATCGACCCGAAGGGGCGCACCTACTACTGGATCGGCGCGCAATCGGCCGACTGGGAGGATGACCCGAAGAGCGACTTCGCGGCGCTCGGCGATGGCTTCGTCTCGGTCACCCCGTTGCATCTGGACCTGACCAACTACAAGGTGATGGATCAGCTGCGCCGCTGGAACCTCGAGCTCTAGGAGAGGCGAGCCGCTTGGTCACCGACGTCTTGAAGTGGATGGCCGCGTTCATCACCGCGACCATCAGCAGCCTGGGCTACTTCGGCGTCTTCCTGTTGATGGCGATCGAGAGCGCCGCCATCCCCCTGCCCTCCGAGATCATCATGCCGTTCTCGGGATACCTCGTGTTCCGCCAGGAGTTCACCCTGCACGGCGCGGCCTTCTGGGGCGCCGCCGGCTGCGTCGCCGGCTCGTGGGCGGCCTACGCGGTCGCGGCCCGGGGCGGGCGCCCCCTGGTGGAGCGGTACGGGAGGTACGTGTTCATCTCCCGGCACGACCTCGACCTGGCCGACAGGCTGTTCACGCGCTACGGCAGCCCGATCATCTTCTTCAGTCGTTTGATGCCAGTCGTGCGCACGTTCATTTCCCTCCCCGCCGGGCTGGCGCGTATGCCGCTCATGCG
>Ga0209058_1003366_pt1 | contig 12954 bp, 10 predicted proteins | sample GraSoiAngelo_147_FD_185904 | JGI IMG/M metagenome (GOLD analysis project Ga0209058, IMG submission 185904) | Grasslands soil microbial communities from the Angelo Coastal Reserve, California, USA - 14_1009_05_40cm (SPAdes) (version 2) | ecosystem: Environmental > Terrestrial > Soil > Grasslands ... | reverse complement strand
ACGACTCCAAACCAGGCCCTTGCCATCGGGCGTGAGGCCGACGCCTCCGTCGAACCGATCCGGAATGGTGATCTCGCGTCTTGCCGTACCGTCCGCGCGCAGCGCGACCATCTTCCTTGCGGTGTCGGTCGTCTCCATGAAGTAGATCGACGCGCCGTCGCTGGACCAGACCGGCGCGGACTGGTCCGGACCTTGGTCAGATGATGTGAGCCACCGTATCGCACCGGTGCTCGTCTCCCAAATCGCGAGCCGCGAGCGGCCAGGCGTTGCGACGACGATCGCCGCGGCGCTGCCGTCGCGGCGCAGCGCCCATGCGTCCGGGACGAAGCTCACGAGCGTCGTCGGAGCGCCGACCGCGCCTGATGGCGAGATCGGCAGAGCGACGAGCGTGGTCGCGCCTGAGGCGGCGGTGCCCGCGACGACGAGGGTCGTTCCCGTAGCTCGCCAACCCGCGGCGGCCGAGAAGATCGCTTGGTTCGGATCGGTGATGGGCCTCGGCGTCGCGGCCGGCGATGCAGCGGCGATCGACGGCGTAGTTGTGGGCACCGCCGGGGTCACCGTTGCGGTGGGCGCGGTCGTGACCGAAATCGACGGAGAGGCGGAGGGACTCGTGAAGGGCGCGCTCGCGCTCGCGCATGCGGATAACAGGAACGCGACGATCGCGGCGCGCGCGAGGCCCATGAGGCGAGCGTATCGCGAGCTCCGCGTTTGAGCCGAACTGCTTAGCGCAACTCCTTTGACGGCGCCGGACAAATGCCGCGATACGCGCAATCGTTGAATCCGTCACGATCGCTGTCGGGCGCCGACGGAGCCGCGATCACCGAGAGGTCCGAATCGACCATCAACATGCGCTCTGCGTCGATGAGTCCCGCGGGCTGCCCGTTGACCGTCGCGTTGTCGAAGCGGACCGGCGCGAGATCCGGCATCGGCCCGATCTGCACGCCGCCATCATCGGTGATGACCACCGGTGTCTCGATCACCCATTCGGCGGTGCCGTACGTCGAGGTATAGGGCGCGGTGAGCGAGAACACAGCAGCCGTGCTCAGGTTGCTGATCGTGATCGTCCACAGCTCGGGCACCTGCGCGTCCTCGCTGATGACAACGCGAACGTGATCGCCCGCGCTGACTGCGAGATCGACGCGGATGAGCGGCGCGGGAATGGCCTCCCACCAAGCGTAGTAAGAGGGTGTGCCGTTCGCGTCGACGTCGTGCTCGATCCCCGCCTGGATGAGCGTCGGGTCGAAGAGGGTGCACGCCGCATCGAGGCAGCTGCCTCCGATACCGATCCAGCTCGAGGAATACTCCGCTTCGCCTTTCTTGTGCTGCTTCGCCTTCGGGACGATCCACTCACCCGAGATGGAGTGGAACGTGATGCCCTTCTCGAGCGTGCCCTGCGTGTAGCCCGCCCAGTTGAGTGACTCGTTCGCGCCGACCGCAACGATCGTTCGCGCTGATGACGCACCGGTCGGCGGCGTGACGAGCAGGAGCGCGGCGAGGAGAAATCGCGCGATACGGCGCACGGTGGCGACACGCCGCAGCCGCCGTGCCAACTAAGAATGACAGCGAGCGAGGCGCGGCTTCGCCGCGCTGAGTGAATTCCACGAGCGACATGGAGGCGGCCGCCGCAGGCCGGCCGAAGCGAGCGCGAAAAGCTAGATGAAGAGTGGCGCGAGGACGAGCGTGATCGTCGACAGCAGCTTGATGAGCACGTGCAGGCTCGGACCCGCGGTGTCCTTGAACGGATCGCCGACCGTGTCGCCCACGACCGCCGCGGCATGCGCGGGCGTGCCCTTGCCGATGACCCTGCCCTGATCGTCCTTCAGCGCGCCTGACTCGATGTACTTCTTCGCGTTGTCCCACGCGCCGCCGCCGTTGTTGAGCACGGTCGCGAGGATGACGCCGGCCATCGTGCCGACCATCAGGAGCGCGGCCTCGGCCTCCGCCTTCAACAGCACACCGACGACGACCGGCGCGAGGACGGCGAGGAGACCCGGCGCGATCATGTTGCGCAGCGCCGATGCGGTGGTGATGTCCACGACACGGCCGTAATCGGGCCGCTCGGTGCCGGCCATGATCCCCGGATGCTCGCGGAACTGCGTGCGGACCTCCTCGATGATCGCGCTGCCGGCCTTCCCGACCGCGCGGATCGCGAGCGATGAAAAGAGATACACGAGCATCGCGCCGAGGAAGCCACCGAGGAAGACGTCGACCTTCGCGAGGTCGACGACGTGGAAGTCCGCCGGGGTGATGCCGGCCGCCTTTCGCAGATCAGTGACCTTGTCGAGGTACGCGGAGAACAGGAGGAACGCGGCGAGGGCAGCGGAGCCGACGGCGTATCCCTTCGTGAGCGCCTTCGTCGTGTTGCCGACCGCGTCGAGTCGGTCGGTGCGGCGACGGGTCTCCTCCGACGCGCGGGCCATCGTCGCCACGCCGCCGGCGTTGTCGGTGATCGGACCGAAGGTGTCCTCCGCGAGGATGAACGCCGCGCTCATGAGCATGCCCATCGTCGCGACGGCCGTTCCATAGATACCACCGTGCGGGAGGCCGGTCTGCGCTCCCCACTGGTCGCCGAACCAGTGCGAGAGGAAGAGCGCGATGGCGATGGCGATCGCCGACGAGGCGGTCGTCTCGAAACCGACGGCGACGCCGGAGATGATCGTCGTCGCCGGCCCAGTCTTCGCGGCCTCCGCGATCTCCTTCACCGGGCGCCAGGTCCCCGCCGTGTAGTACTGCGTGATGAACACGAACGCGAGGCTCGTGAGGATCCCCACGACGCCGGCGTAGAAGAACCACATGCCGCCGCCCTTCTCGTTGAGCATCGAGTTCGTCACGAGGAACATCCCCGCGATCGAGAGCGCGACCGTGATGTAATAGCCGATGTTCAGCGTGGTCATCGGGCTCTGGCGCTCGTTGCCGCGCACGAGGAAGATCCCGATGACGCTCGCGATGAGGCCGAAGCCACGGACGACGAGCGGGAAGACGATCCACGCGACGTTCTGCGTCACCGCGTAGATCGCGACGCCGAGGATCATCGCGCCGATGTTCTCCGCGGCCGTCGATTCGAAGAGGTCGGCACCGCGGCCGGCGCAGTCACCGACGTTGTCCCCGACGAGGTCCGCGATGACCGCGGCGTTGCGCGGGTCGTCCTCGGGGATGCCCGCCTCGACCTTACCGACGAGGTCCGCGGCGAGGTCGGCCGCCTTCGTGTAGATGCCGCCGCCGAGCTGCGCGAAGAGGGCGACGAACGAGGCGCCGAAGCCGAAGCCGACGATGGTGAACGGCGCTTGCGCGGGGTTCGCGAAGCCGCCATACGCGATGAAGATGGCGAAGACGCCGATGAGCGAGAGCGCGACGACGAGGATCCCCGACACCGCGCCACCGCGGAGCGAGATGCGCAACGCGTCCGCGATGCTGTGCTGAGCGGCCGCGGCCGTGCGCAGGTTCGACTTCACCGCGACGAACATGCCGACGATGCCCGAGGCCATCGAGCACACCGCGCCGACGAAGAACGCGATCGCGGTGCGGATGGCGAGCTCTTCCTTCGACACTCCCGGAGCGGTCTCGAAGAGGTAGATGACCGCGGCGATGACGACGACGCCACCGAGGGCGAGGAGGAAGATCGTGCGGTACTGGCGACGGATGAACGCGACCGCCGCTTCGTAGATCGCGCCCGCGACCTCCTGCATGGCCTCTGTCCCCGTGTCCGAGCGAAGGACGTCCCATGCGAAGTAGGCAGCGACGGCGACGGCGATGACGCCGGAGATGGGGACCACCCACAACAGAGGCGAGGCGTCCAAGCGAAGGCCCTCCCACGAGCTGAAGAAAGTGATGGACAAGAATCAAGCGCCCGCCCCGACGGAGGGGGCTGCAGCGCTTTGTCGCAGTTTACGGTGAGCGGACGCGCGCGGCAAACCGGGTATCGTTCGAGTGATGCCACCGCAAAAAGCGTCCAAGAGTCAGCCGAAGGCCGACGTGACCGAGAAGGCCAAGAGCAAGGACCGGGACTGGCTCACGACGGGTGAGCTCGCGCAGAAGATCGGGTGGCGCGAGCACGCGCTCCGCGACGCCATGCGCGGCAAGGATCTGCCGGGTGTGCGCCGGACCGCGTTCGGCTACCACATCGAGGGCGACGCCGTCGATCAGATCAAGGCCACGCTGGGAGAGCCGCCCGCCAAACCGAACGCCGCGCGGCGTTAGCTGTGCTTCCGGAGCCTCGCCGGAAGGATCGATAGCTCCTCGCGGTACTTCGCGACCGTCCGCCGCGCAAGCCTGATGCCGCTGTCGTTGCGCAGCTTCTCCACGATCTCCTGATCGGAGTACGGACGCGAGCGATCCTCGTTCTCGATGATCTGCTTGATCACGTCCTTCACCCCGAGCGAGGCGGTGAAGAAGACCGAGAACGGCACGACCTGGCCGCTCGGGATGAGCACGAACTTCCCCGCGGTCGCGCGGCTCACGGTCGACTCATGCATGCCGATGCGCTCACCCACCTCGGCCCGCGTGAGCGGGCGCAGCTGTTGGATGCCCAACGCGAGGAACTCGCGCTGGCATTCGACGATGACCTCGGTGATGCGCGCGATCGTCTGCCGGCGCTGGTTGATGTTGTCGATGAAGAACTTCGCGCGCGTCACGTAATCGCGGATGTGCTGCCGCTCCTGATCTGACATCGGCACCGGCGTCGTCCCCTCGCGCCGCGCCGTCTGCAGCTGGCCGACGAGCTGCCGGTACACGGGGTTCACGCGGAGCGAGAAACGGCGCGATTCGATGACCTCGACCTTGAACTCGTCGGTCTCGTTCTTGATGATGATGACGTCGGGTCTGAGTCCGACCTCGCGACCGCCGATCGATGCGCCGTCGGGTCCCGCGGCGAAGGCGTTCGCGGGATATGGGTTGAGGCTCTCTTTTATGTAATCCCACGCCTCCTGCACTTCCTCGCGGGTGATGCGCAACGCCTGCGCGATGTCGCCGAACTTGTGCTCGCCCAGCGCGCGGAACTGCTCGGCCACGATCTGCTTCGCGTGCACCGGCATCGCCTCGCCGATCTCCTCGAGGTGCTCCATCTGCACGAGGAGACATTCGCGCGTGTCACGCGCGCCGATGCCCCACGGCTCGATCGACATGATCGTGCGATGCACGCGCTCGACGTCCGAGAGCGGCACCTTCATCACGCGAGCGGCGTCCTCGAGCGTCACGCCTTCGAGCCGGCCGTTGTCGTTGATGTTGCCGATCAGGTACTCGGCGGCCGGATGGAGACGCGACGGCAGCATCACGCGGACGTTCCACGACAGGTACTCGGCGAGCGTCTGCTCAGCCTCAGCGCGGACGATCGGATCGAACTCGTCCTCCTCGTCATCACGCTGCAACAGGCTCGTGCCCTCAAGGGGCTCGGTCTCGGGCTCGTCGCCGCGCGGTGGCTTGTTCGCGAGACCGAAGCAGTTGAGGCAGATGCGGCCCTGCAATGGCTCGCCGCAGAGCGGACAGACCTGCGTCTCCTCGAGATCGAGCGCCGGATTGTCCTGGAGCTCCGCGTTGATGACGTCCTGAAGCTCCATCGAGGACAGTTGAAGGATGTAGTTCGCGGCGATCTGTTTCGGCGTGACCTTCAGCTGCTGCTGCGGAAGCAGTTTGAGATCCACTATCGGCTACCTTACCGCAATGGTCGTGCGCGGCGAGGTCGTCCTCGCGATCGTCGCTCTCGCACTTTCGATCATCGCGATCGCATCACTCTTCACCGGTCGTCTTGTGCGATGGCGAACGCGTCTCGGCACGGTGGCGTGCGCACTGGCAGGAATAACACCACTGCTGTCCTTTCCATTCATCGACCAACAACTTATGCAGGGTCGCGCGCTCTGGGAATGGTCTGCCGTTGGCGGACCGACCGTGCAAGCGACCTATCGCTTAGACGGACTTGCGGCGGTCGGATTGGCGATCGGCGCGCTCTACTGCGGTGCGGCGCTGATCGCGACCACGCGCGTCGCATCGCGCTCCTCGGTGCTGCGGCCCGCGCTGCTGCTGAACTCGTTCGTCCTCATGACTGCCGTGGTCACGGACGATCTCGTCGCCGTGACCGCGGTCCTCGGCGCGCTTGCCGCGAACACGATCTTCGTCGCGCTGCTCGTTGCGCCGGCGCCGGCGGTCGCGCGTGTCACCGCTTACCTCGCCGGCGGCGTGCAGGCGTTCATCGTCGCCGCGCTGCTCGTGACGCGGTTCGGCGGCGCGTCATTCCGCTTCGATGCGATCTCCCCCGCATCGATGAGTCCCGGTGTCGTGCTCGCCGCGACCATCGGCGCCGCGCTCTTCGCCGGGCTTTATCCGTTCGTCCCGTGGGGCTATCGCGCCGAGGAGAGCGGCGAGCGCGAGAGCCTGCGCGGACTTCTCACGATGCCCGCCGGCATCGCGGCGACGATCGTTCTCGTGCGCATCGTGGGCGTGACGCGCATCGATCTTGCGCGTCTCGCGCTTCCCGGCGATGTACCGAGCGCGCTCGTGGTCGTCGTGGCCGCGCTCCTCGTGCTGTCGCTCTTCCGGCTGCGGCGCCGTCGGGTCGGCGCGCGACGTCAGACGGCGTTCCTCGTCCTTCTCCTCGGGCTGTTCGTCGGGTACCCGTGGGTCCACTGGAGCCACGTCGTCGTCCTTGCGTGCGTCCTCACCGTCGCGTACGCCGCGGCCGTGTCGCTCGCGCTCCCCGATCAGTGGCCGGTCACGCGGTACGACGTGACCCTCGCCGCGGCGTGGATCGGCATCGCCACAGGGACGCCCGGAGGTCTCGCGGGAGCATTCGCGGTCCTTGTGGGTGGCGCGTTCGCCGCACTCGCTGACGCGTTCTGGATGCCGCCGCACCGCGCATACATCGTCATGCTGGCGAGCACGACGACCATCGTCGCGGGTGCGCTCGGCATCGGTATCGCCGCGCTCGCGGTCCCAGATGCCGCCACGCTCGCCCTCTCCATCGCCGCGGTCGGCGCGGTCATCGCGCTGGAGCTCGCGCACGTCGGTCGGCGCCTGCAGGACGCCGAAGCGCCCACCGAGCTCGAGATCACCGCGACGGTCGTGGCGTTCCTCACCGCCATGCTCGTCGCGATCGCGTTCGCGGTGCCCGCGCTCGACGCGCTCGCCCGCGCCTTCGGTCGTCCGCTACAAGAGGACCTCGCGACCGTCGCGTACGCCGTCGCCGCGCTCGCGATCGTCGCGGCGATCCTCTCGGTCGTCGCCGGTGCGATCCGTCCGCTCCTCCCTGAGCAAATCAACATCTCCGAGCGCATCGCCCGCGTCGTCGAGCTCGCCGATCCTGTCCCACTCGCGCTCGCCGCATTCCGCATCCTCGAGCGATCCGCGACGCTCGTGTCCTCGACGTTCTCCCTGTTCGAGCAGCGCGCCGGTGTCTGGCTCGCCGTCATCCTCATCGCCGGCGTCCTCGTCTGGTCGGTGCGTTAGTGGCGGCCTCACGGAAGTCCGGGAGGCGGCACTAAATGCTCATGCTCGGTCTTGTCGCCGTCGCGACGCTCGCGGCGAACGGCGCGCAGCATCTCCGCTACATGGCGCTGGCGTTCCTCGGCGTCGCGATCGCCGCGCACCTCATGGCGGGACCGGACATCAGCGTGTGGCAGGCCGCGCTCTCGCTCGCCGCGGCCCTCGTCACGACGGCGATCCTGTTCATCGCCGCGCGCGATGGCCGCTTCGGCGAGGACCCCGGTTGGCGGCTGTGGGTGGCGACGATCGTCGCGGCGACGACCACCGCGGCAGCGTTCGCGTTCCTGCGGACGGCCTCGGGTGAAGACGTGCACGTCAGCGTCCTCGGTGCCGATCCGAGCGGTGTCACGCAGCAGGCCGCGGCGTTCTGGCTCCTCTCGTCGGGCGTCGCGATCTTACTCACGGCACGCGGCGCGGTACGCGGATCGCTCGGCGCGCTGCTCATGCTGACTGGTACGCAGCTGCTCGTGCAGCTCGTGCCGGGTCCGCAGTTCGCGCTCGCGCTGATGCTCGCGTGGCTGCAGATCGTCGTCGCGCTCGCCGGCGCGTTCCTCATCGTGAACGAGCGCGCGCTCCGCGAGGCATGACTCTCCCCATCGCGCTGCTGGGCGTCGGCGCAGTGATCGCGTTCGCGATCCGCAAGCGGGTGCAGTACGCCGGTCCCTTCACCGTTGGCTGCCTCCTCGCGGCGATCGTGCTCGTCGTCTCGTTCGACGCCGGGACCACCACCGAGGTCCTCGGGCTGCAGCTGCGACTCTCAGAGCTCGCGCAACTCGGCGCCCTGATGCTGCTCGGCTCGCTCATCTCGCTCGCACTCACCGTGTGGATCGACGAGCCCGCGTACAACTTCTTCCCCACGGCGCTTGGCGCCGGCGCCGCCGTGCTCGCGGTCCTGACGCTCACCGCGCCGATCGCGATCTACGGCGCGCTCATCCTCGCGCTCCTCATCCCGGTGGGGTCATTCACCTTTCAGGTGCATCGCAACCGCAGCTATGAGGCCGCGTTCCGGCACTTCTCATTCGTGCTGCTCGGCGGCTGCCTCGGGCTCTCCGCCCTCGCCCTCTCGGGCAGCCTTCCGCGCGATCAACCCCCCGCGACGTTCGTCCTGCTCGTCGCGATCATCGTCGTGGCGTTCGCGCTCAAGCTCGCGGCGATCCCGTTCCACACGCACGCCGCGCTCCTCGCGATGGAGGTGCCCGCGTCCGCGCTCGCGCTGTACTTCGGCGTCCTCGTGCCGACAACGTTCATCGCCTTTGCCGAGATCCTCACCCTGTCAGGCCTCCTTCCCGCGATCGTGCAGATCTCGAAGGTGCAGGACCTGCTCCTCGCGCTCGGCACTGCCTCCGCGCTGGGTGGCGCGTTCCTCGCCACCGGCTCGACCGAGCTCCGCCGCGTCACCGCGTACTCGGTCATCGCGAATCTCGGCCAGGCGCTCGTGGGGATCGCGACGCTGTCGGGCCCCGGCATCGTCGGCGCGATCGCGATCGTCCTCGTCACGGGTGCCGGCGCGACACAGCAGCTGCTGGCCGCGGGCGCGATCGAGCGGCGCTCAGGAGCGGATCAGCCCAGCGCGACGGTCGCCCCGCTCGCGGCGCTCGCATTCGTGATCGGCGGCTTCGCGATGATCGGCGCGCCGCCGCTCGTCGCGTTCCCGGGACACTTCTTCGTCGAGCTCATCGCGTTCTCGTACTCCGGCGTGCTCGGGGCCGCGCTGGTGTTGTCGACGCTTGGGATCCTCATCGCGCAGCTGCGCGCAGCGATCGCGATCTTCCGCGTCGCCCCCGACCATTGGCGCGTCGAGAGCCGTCCGGTCGCGGGTGTCGTCGGCACGCTGCTGTTCCTCGCGCTCCTCGTCGGCGGCATGCAGCCCGACGGGTTCCTCCGTCCGATCGCCGCATTCGCGGACGAGTTCATCCGCGCGCTGCGGCCGCTGTGACCGTCGACTACGACCGCATCGCCGGCGTCTACGACCGCGACGCCATCCGGCACAAGCAGGTCGACCGCCATCTCGCGGCATTCATCGACGAGCGAGGTCGCGACGATCTGCGCGTGCTCGACGTCGGCTGCGGCACCGGGAATCAGCTCGTCGCGGATATCGAACGCTTCCCGCGGCTCCGCGCGACGGGCGTCGACCGGAGCGCCGGCATGCTGGCCCGCGCGCACGCGAAGTTGGACGCGATCACCTGGGTCGAGGCCGATGCGACGTCGCTTCCGTTCGGCGATGCCGCGTTCGACTACGCGTCGATGCAGTTCGTCATCCATCACCTCGCCGACGGCCGCCGCGCGGTCCGCGAGGTCGGCCGCGTCCTCGACCGAGGTGGACGTTTCGTCATGCAGAGCCTGTCGCCTGCAGACCAACCCGGCTTCCTCACCTACAGCTACTGGCCAGCGGCGCGCGAGCTTGACCTTCGTCGCTTCGCGCCACGCGCTGCGCTCGAATCGTGGTGTCGCGAGGCTGGTTTCACGCGCGTGAAGATATCGATCAGCGTCGAGCATCCGGTCATGTCGCTGGGATCCGCCGTCGCGCTCGCTCACGACCGCTCCGGCTCCCAGCTCGTCCTCATCTCTGATGACGATTACCGCGCTGGGCTCGCGCGTCTCGAGCGCGAGTGGCGCGAACAGGGACCGGACGTGAGCCTCGAGGACGAGATCGCCCTCGTCACGCTCGTCGCCGACGTGTAGTCGGACTCCCAGCCAGCGCGCGCCGTGTTCGCGCGCTCGGCCTCGAGATCGGACCAGTGTCTGATCTGCTTCCACTCGTCCTCGATGTCGGGCCGGCCTTCGTTCGTGCGTTGCATGACGCGCCCGTCCGAAAGCCATTCACGCTCGACGAGGTACATCTGCCCATGACCGATCTTACGCAACTGATGCGCGCGGAATAACGCGCGCGCGATCACGACGGCGCCTTGTCCTCGCTCATCCACTTCTCGATGTCGCGCGTGTAGGCCACGAGGCCGCTGGGGAACCAGAGCTTGATCTCCGACTCCGCCGTCTCCGGCGCGTCGCTCGCGTGCACGAGGTTGCGCAGACCGACAAGCGCGTAATCACCGCGGATCGTCCCCGGCGCGGCCTCGTGCGGCCGTGTCGCGCCGACCATCGCGCGCACGACCGCGATCGCGTTCGGCCCCTCGAGCACGAACGCGATGACCGGCGACGCGCTGATGACCTTCACGAGGTCTTCGTAGAAGAACTTCCCCTTGTGGATCTCGTAGTGCTTCTCGGCCATCGCGCGGTCGACCTTCAACAAACGGAGCGCGACGATGCGCAGCCCGCGCCGCTCGAAGCGCGCGAGGATCTCCCCCGAGATGCCGCGCTGCACCGCATCGGGCTTGAGGATGACGAGCGTGCGCTGCACGTTCGATCCGTCGGTCACGAGGCGATCTCGATGTCCACGACCGCCGCCTCAGGCACGGCGACCTTCGCGATCGCCGCCCGCGGCCCGACGGCCGCGATGTAGGCGCGATCGGGCGTCAGGTACTTGCGCGCGACGCGCTGCACATCCTCGGCGCTGATGCTGTCGATGATGGCGCAGACCTCCTCCACGCTGCGAACGCGATCGAGGAAGAGCTCCTGACCAGCGAGCCAGTTCGAGACGCCGCGCGAATCCTCCATCCGCAGCTCCAGGCGACCCTTGTTGAAGTCGCGCACGCGATCGATCTCGTCGGCGGGCACGATCTCATCTCGCAGCCGCGCGACCTCGGCGAGCGCCGCGTCGATCACCTCGGAGATGCGTTCGGGGGTGACTCCCGCGTAGATGATGTGGTGACCGGCGTCCACGTAGTTCGTGCCGTACGAATGGACGTCGTACGCGAGGGCGCGCTTCTCCCGAAGCTCGAGGAAGAGCCGGCTCGACATCCCCTCACCGAGGATCGCGTTGAACATGTCGAGCGAGTACTTGTCGGGGTGCTCTTGTGGCACGCCGCGCCAGCCGATGCAGACGTGCGCCTGCTCCGTGCGCCGGCCGAGCAGCTTCATGCGGACGCCACCCGCCTCTGGCGCCGGGCTCACCTTCGGTGGCGTCCGCGACTCCGACGAACCGAAGAGCTCGGCGACCGCCTCGAAGACCTCACCCGCGTTCACCTTGCCGGCGACGCCGACGACGATCTTCGAGGGCACGTACCCGGTGCGCATGAACGCGCGGAGCCGGTCGCCGTCGAGCGCGTTCACGACCGGCTCGCGCCCCGCGACCTCCCACCCGAGCGGATGGCGCGGGTAGAGCAGCTCATCGATGAGTGTGTGCACGCGGTCCTGCGGCTGGTCGCGATACATGCGCAGCTCTTCGATGACCACGCGCTTCTCCATCTCGACGTCGCCCGGCCGCAGCATCGGCGCGTGAATGAGATCGGCGACGACGTCGAGCGCGACGCGCCAGTGCCGCGCCGGCACGCGCGACCAGAACACGGTGACCTCTTTGTCCGTGGCCGCGTTCACGACGCCGCCCTTGCTCTCGATCTCCTGGCTGATCTCAGCCGCCGTCGGGCGCTTCGCCGTTCCTTTAAAGACGATGTGCTCGAGGAAATGGCCGGTGCCGGCGTTCCTCCGATCCTCGAGCCGCGATCCCGCACCGACGAAGACCGAGAGCGACGCCGAGCGCGCCTCCGGCATCTCAGAAACGAGCACGCGCACGCCGTTGGGGAGCACGCGCTTCTCGTATTCCATCGTCGGCACGGTAACAGGGGAAGGTGCCCCCGGGCGCGAGATGACGCTCAGCGGCAGAACACCATCGTCATGTACAGCGCGTCGCGGCCTTCGACCGCGCCGATGCCGATGCGCCGGAACGCTGGATCCATGATGTTCGTGCGGTGATTGATCGGGGCCCACGGCTCCGACATGAACTCGACGTGCAGGGCCGCGACGTTGTCGTTCCAGATCTTGCCGGTGTTCTCGCCGTACCAGCCGGTCCCGCACGCGGGGACGTTGCGCGACGCCGCCGTGCCGTCCGGGCCGTCGTGATAGACGTACCCGTACCGCGATTCGGCAGCGCTGTGTGCGCGTGCGGCAGCCGACGCGCGGTCATCGGTCGCGAGCGGGACGAGCCCACCTGCGGCGCGAGACGCGTTGATGAGCTCCAGCATCCGTCGCTCCGCTGACGGATCGGTGACGGCGGACTGCGGCGCGACGACGACGGGTACCGGTCGTCGAGTGGGCGCGGGTGTCGGCGTCGGCGCGATCGCCTCGAGTCGCGACGCAGCATCGCCGGCGCGGACGAGCGGCGCGGACAGCAAGGTGGCGTCGATACCGATCGCGAGGTCGGCGGCGCGCATCCCGTCCTGCGGCTCCCTGCTGAGCCGTCGGGCGACGGGGACTGCGCGCTCGCCGCTCGTCGCGGCACTCGCCGCGACCTTCGCAGGCGGAGCCGGGATCGCCGGTGAGAGCAGCGCGATAAGAAGGAGCGTCGCGACGGACGCCGGAGCGATGCGCGCTCTCACGACTCCGCGACGGCGAACGCGCCGTAAGAGATGACGAAGTCGGCGCCCGCGCGCC
>Ga0209058_1003364_pt1 | contig 12956 bp, 10 predicted proteins | sample GraSoiAngelo_147_FD_185904 | JGI IMG/M metagenome (GOLD analysis project Ga0209058, IMG submission 185904) | Grasslands soil microbial communities from the Angelo Coastal Reserve, California, USA - 14_1009_05_40cm (SPAdes) (version 2) | ecosystem: Environmental > Terrestrial > Soil > Grasslands ... | reverse complement strand
TTCATGCGGCTGCGGTTCAGATTGCACCGACGGTTGCTGCGCCGACAAAGGGGTCAGCACGTAGCCCCGCTTATCAGCATCATTTAGAGCCACAGACTCAGGGGCGGACGGTCAACCCGGCAGCCTCTGCCGCCACACGGAAGCTGCCGAACCTTGTTCTAACCGTCCGCTCGCACGGACTCATCCCAGCCGCCGTCCATGAGTCCTGAGTTGGCACCTGACCATGCTGTTCAATGAAACGGATGACGGCGTCGAGAGCCTCGGCGTTGCGGGCGGCGTCTTCGGTCAGCCACTCGAGGGACGGCCCGCCGAATACGCCGGGTGGGTTCGTATTGTGGGAACTTGGGTCCACCACTGCCGGTGCGAAACCCACGTGCGCCGGCACTCGCGGGTTTGCGATGGTCGAATTTCCCGCTTCCGCCGGCACTCGCGGATATCGCACCCCCGTCGGGTTCGCGTTAGAGAAACTACGGCGTACCATGCCTCGCCGCCCGCCGGTCACGGCCAAGAGCGGCACGTGCTTTGACCGCTAGCCGATTACAACTTCGAGCCCATAGGCCTTACGAACCCAAGCCACGACGTCGGGATAGCCAGTTGATGGGTACTCAGGAAGGCCCTCTCGCTCGACCCGTTCGATCGCCCGACGCATCTGGCTGTGTAGGTCGCTTCGCTGGTCCACGAAGCGTTGGAGGATCTGGTTGGCCTCGCGCGGTCCGGTGAAGCAGAGCGCAAACTCGATCTGATCGCCGATGCTGAAGGCGTTAATCGGCGCCTTGAGAAGTTCGGCGACCGTCCGCTGCGGATCCTCGAAAAGCTTGAAATATCCGAGCACGACAGCTCTGGCGAAGTCTTTAGCGTCCGCGATGGCGGCGGGCCGCGACGTCGGGTCGGCAAGCTGCCACTCGATCATGGCGTGCTCGCGCGTGAGGAGGTGGACCATCCCGCCGGCGACCCAATCATCGGTCCGGAGAGGCTTCGATTGACGGGAACGCCACGTTGCCAACTCGTTGCACCGGACATTGGCGTGCATCCACATGACCACGCTTTGACCGGCGATGTTGTCACCACTGGATTGGAAGGAAACGCGGTGAACAAACGCTCCGACCGTGCGATCAAGCACCTGCTTGCTTTTCAAATAGCGGAATCCCTCAGGGACGAGCGCATGCGCGATCTCTGAACAGGCGGCGACGTACACGTCTCGAGGCTTCTCGGCGGTGGGGTCGGTGCCGGCGAATCGGGTCTTCGCGGCGGCGGCCTTTCGCTCAGCCACCGATCTCACCACGTCTTCGAACGTCCTGAAGACCTCACGGCCCACGGCTGGAAGTGTGTCGCAGCTCGCGTGTTGCCGACGCGGTCAAACCGCGGTAAATCGCCTATCATGGCGCCGTTCGCGGCCGGCCAGAACGGGCGTGGGGGATCGGCATGAAGCGTCGAGTCACTCCGGGATTGGTGGTGGCTCTGGCAGCGCTAGTTGTTGGATTCCTGCCTGCCGCCCAGGCCGCCGCCCCCGGCAAGTTCCATCCCGTCACCATCGGGCGAAGCGGCGCCGTTCTCGTGCGCTCTCTTCCCGAACGCTCGCCGGCAGGGCTCGCCGTCTCGCGCAGGCCCGTGCTTCGGCTTACGGATAAAACCACGCCGGGACCGCCCTCTCAGGTCGCCACAGCGCTGACCACTTCCAGCACCACTACCGGCTCCAGCGAAGAGGTCTTGAGCGCCTTCGCCGGCGCCGGCCTGGACCTTCAGCTCTCGCTAGGCTCCGACCAATTCGTGACGCCGCCTGACCCGCAGATCGCGGCGGGCCCGAACCAGGTCGTCGAGATGGTCAACTCGAGCGGCTCGGTTTGGGACAAGCAGGGCGGCATGCTCAAGCTGTTCGACCTCAACCTTTTTTTCAAGGTCCCGAGCGGATACAGCTTCTCGGACCCGCGTGTGCTCTTCGATCAGGTGAGCCAGCGGTGGTTCGCGTCGGGTGTCGCGTTTATTCCGCCCTCGTACGCCAGCGTAGTGGTGATCGCCGTCTCCGCGAGCACGGACGCGACCGGCACGTGGTTCCAATACGCCGCGGATAACTCTTCGACGCTTACTCACGACCAGCCCAAGATCGGCGTGAGCTCGGACAAGGTGGTTCTGTCGTGGAACGACTTCTACCAGGCCGCCTTTTTCCAAGGCCAGTCGACCTGGGTATTTCAGAAATCACAGATGCTGGCCGGCTCCTCCCCCGTCAACGGCGCGGCGATGGGACCTGATTCGTCCCGGTCGAGCCCCGTGCCGGCCGTTCAGATCACATCCAACTCGGATGAATACGTCGTGTTCAACGGCACCGACTGCGGCACTCTGGGCGGAAACTGCATTGGCGCCATCGGCGTCGTGCGCATCTCGGGCACGCCACTACAGGGCAACGTCTTCTGGAACGAGTCCGATCCAGGCCTGGCCGCTACTTCGGCACCGCCGGCCGCAGATCAGCAGGGCATGCCCGGCTCGATCGCGACCAACGACGATCGGTTCCTGACCGCGGTCTGGGAGAACGGCGTTCTGTGGACAGGCGGCAATGATGCGTGCCTTCCGCCCGCCGACACTTCGGCCCGACCGTGCTCGCGACTGATTCAGGTGATGACTGCAGGGCCCAACGTGACCCAGAACTTCGACATCGCCTCAACCGGCGGGGGGCTCTACTACCCGGCACTGGGCCTCGACGGTGCGGGCGACATGTATGTCGTCTACAACATCTCTTCTTCGACTCAGTACATCGGCGTTCGCATCACTGGCCAGCTCGCCTCTGCCCCCGTGCAGACGGTGGCGCCTGGCCAGACCATCCGCCCCGGCGACGCGACCTACAACATGAACCCGTGTTTCGGCACCAACCAGACGAGCCGCTGGGGCGACTACAGCGGGGCCGCCATCGATCCTCAGAATCCGACTGACGTTTGGGTCGCGGCGGAATTCGCAGCCGCCGGGTCCAGCGCCAACGGCGACACCGGGTGCGACTGGGCGACGTACGCGGCCCGGCTCACCTTCTCGGCTCCGACGGTCAGCGGAATCAGCCCGAGCTTGGGTTCGTCCGGCACTGTGGTGAGCGTCTCCGGCACGGACTTCACGCCCGGGGCCGCGGTGAGCTTCGGCTCAACTCCCGCCACCTCGGTGTCGGTGCTCTCGGCCAACCAGCTCAGTGCCGTCGCGCCGAGCGGCAGCGCGACTGTGGACATCACGGTGACGACAGCCGATGGGACCAGCGCGACCAGCACGGCGGACCAGTTCACATACGGGTCCGCCTGCAATACCTGCGCCACGCTCAGCTCGATCTCGCCGACCTTAGGGCCCGCCGCGGGTGGCACGACGGTGACCTTCTCGGGCAGCGGCTTTGATGTCGCACCTGGCACCACGACCTTCAGCTTCGGCGGCGCGGCCGCAACCGGCGTCAGCTGCACGAGCGGCACAACTTGCACTGGGACGTCGCCCGCCGGCAGTGGCACGGTCACGGTGACGGCGACCGTGGACGGAGTCGCCGCCTCTGGCTCGTCTACGTTCGCCTACCTGATGCCGGCGTCACTGACGTCAATATCGCCTACGTCGGGTCCCGCCGCGGGTGGCACGACGGTCATGTTCACCGGGTCTGGCTTCGACCCTGCCCCGGGCATGACCACCTTCTCTTTCGGCGGCGTGGCCGCGACAGGCGTGTCCTGCGCCTCTTCCAACGCATGCACAGGTAACTCGCCTGCCGGCGTCGGTTTGGTGACGGTCACGGTCAGCGTCGACGGAGCGCAGGCGAGTGGGTCCGCGACCTTCAGCTACATCCCATCACTCAGCTCGATCTCGCCCAGCACCGGCACGGCCGCTGGCGGCACGACAGTGACAATCACCGGCAGGGGTTTCGACACCGCCGTCAACAAGACCGCGTTCTTCTTCGGCGGCACAGCCGCGACCAGTGTCGTCTGCTCGAGCACCACGACCTGCACGGCCGTGACTCCGGCGGGCACCGGAAACGTGTCGGTGGTAGCAATAGTCGACGGGCAGCAGAGCTCGAACAGCCTCAGCTTCCGCTACCGCAAGAAGTAGCAACGCAACCGCCACGATGCGCCGCGGCGCATCTATGCCGGCGGCCGTACTGCTGCCGCCCGAGTCACGTGTAGTACGAGTAGCGATACATCGGTCCGTGCGCCGCGCCGCGCCGTGACAAGGGTCTAGGCGTGTTCGATCAGCGGTTCGAGACCCCGGACTCCATGCGACCAGACACGTCGCGGGCAAAGGCCGAGCCCTGTTTGAGACCGGCCTCGAACACCAAGCTCTGGCGGCCGTCACGTAGGAGTTCGTCAGGCACGTGCATCAGGAACTCCGCCATCGCTGTTCGTCGTCCCGCCGGGCGCCAACGTCACTGATGTTCAGGCAAGTTTGATGTGTGGTCCTCGGACCGTCACCTGGTTCGCGTTACGGAAACTACGGCCCACACTTTCAACGACCAGAACCCCTCTCCCGAAGGACTCGCTCAACAATCTTGGGGAGCGCACGCCACCCGTAGACGTTATGGACTGCCCCTACGTGAAAGTCACGGTAATTCGAATCAAGAGCCGACCTTCCGACCGTTTCGGCTGTATTGCCGATTACTCTCGATCCGACTTCGGTAAACGCCTCGATTCGGGTCAGGCCCTGCTCTAGGACCCGGCGGCCGACGAGATCGGATTGACTCGGAGGCATCGCGTCTCGCCAGTCAACCACCCCCGCCACGAGCGTCTTTAAGGAGCCTGGACCGGATTGCTGGAGCTCCGTTACCTGAAGGCATCCGAACGTGCCGTCAGACAAGGGCACCGTCCAGTAGTCGCCGATCCTGAGGTCGCGTGAAGATCGAGGGCTTAGAGGATACGTCCGCTCCATGTCGCTCACCGTACCCTTGACCGAATGCATCGTCAATCAACGCGCCACGATGGCACGCCTGCCACGTCAAGTAACGGTTTCAACCGCGTTAACTGACGGCGCGGTTGGGCTCAGCCAGCCAGTGAGTTCAGCCTCGGTGAGAGGTCCGCGATCTTGACCCGCTCCTGTTCCGTGGAGTCGCGCTTCCGGATGGTGACCGCCTGGTCGTTCAGGGTGTCGAAGTCGACCGTGATGCAGAACGGAGTGCCGATCTCGTCCTGGCGCCGGTAGCGCCGCCCGATGTTGCCGCCGGTCTGGTCGTACTCGACCCGGAACTGACCTCGTAGGGCTTTGATGACGTCTTTGGCGACCCGGATCAGCTCTTCTTTCTTCGATAGGGGAACCACCGCCACCTGCACCGGCGCCACGCTCGGGTGCAGCCGCAGCAACGTCCGCGGCTCGTTGTTCACCACGTCCTCGTCGTACGCGTCTAGCAGCAGGGTGATGAAGATTCGCTCCACGCTCACCGCCGGCTCGATCACCCACGGCAGGTAGCGCTCGTTCGTCTCCGGGTCCAAGTACGTGAGGTCCTGCTTGGACTTCTCCTGGTGCACCGCCAGGTCGTAGTCCGTCCGGTCGGCGATTCCTTCCAGCTCCCCCCACCCGAATGGGAACTCGTACTCGATGTCCGTCGTCTGCTTCGAGTAGTGCGACAGCGATTCCTTGGGGTGGTCGTAGAAGCGCAACCGGTTCTTGTTCAGGCCCAGCACGTCTGTGTACCAACGCAGGCGCTCGCTGCGCCAGTAGGAAAACCACTCGTCGTCGGCCTGCGGGCGGACGAAGTACTCCATCTCCATCAGCTCGAACTCACGCACGCGGAAGACGAAGTTCCCGGGCGTGATCTCGTTGCGAAACGCCTTGCCTTGCTGCGCGATCCCGAACGGCACCCGCACCCGCGTCGAGTTGATGACGTTCTTGAAGTCGACGAACATCCCCTGCGCCGTCTCCGGCCGCAGGTAGACCTCTGACGCTCGGTCCTCCAGCGGCCCGACGTACGTCTTGAACATCAGGTTGAACATGCGCGCGTCGTCGAGCGCGCCGCCGCACTCGGGGCACTTCTCCCCCATCACGTGGTCGGCGCGCCAGCGCTTCTTGCACTTGCCCAAGCACTGGCGCAGAGGGTCGACGAAGTTGGTCAGGTGGCCTGACGCCTCCCACACCGCGGCGGGCATGATCAGCGTCGACTCCAGGCCGACGACGTCGTCGCGCAGCTCGACCATGTGCCGCCACCACAAATCCCTGATGGCGCGCTTCAGCGCCACGCCGTACGGCCCGAACTCGTAGAAGCCCGAGAGGCCGCCGTATATCTCGGCCGAAGGAAAAATGAAGCCGCGGCGCTTCGTCAGTGCCACAACCTTGTCCATCAGCTCGTTCCGGTCGACAGTCATCGGAGGCAAACCTAGCAGGGGCGCAGAATCGTCGAGTGGGCCAGCGGGACGCCCTGCTCTTCACGATGGACGAGGCCTACACCCGCCTCCGCGATAGGCTCGAGGGCCTGACCGCCAAGGAGTTCTTCTGGCAGCCGGTCAAGGACGCGTGGACGATCTACGAGGATCGCCCCGGCCACTGGACGTACCACTACGAGATCCCCGACCCAGATCCCGCGCCCGTGACGACCATCGCCTGGCAGGTCACGCACCTCGCGACGACGCGGTTCATGTACCACGAGTGGGCGTACGGCGCAGCCAAGCTCACGTTCCCCGAGCTGGTCATTCCGAGCAGCGTTGCGGGTGCGATCGAGTTCCTGCACGCGGGCTATGAGGCGCTGCGGGCTGACCTGAAAACCGAGGAGGACCTCGACCGGCAGCGGAAGACCAATTGGGGCGAGATGTGGCCTGCCTGGCGCATCTTCACCTGCATGACCGACCACGATGCCCTCCATACGGGGATGATCGGCGGCCTCCGCGACCTCTACTACTGGACGCATCAGGGCTGAAGGCCCTTCCGGCTGCGCCCGCGGGCGAACGCCGCGAGTGCGGGCAGCCGCGGGCCTCAGGCGCGCGGGAAGGCCGCGAGTGCCGGCCGTGGCGGCCCTCACCCCGACCCTCTCCCGCTGCGCGGGAGAGGGAGACCGCTCACGCGGGAGGGAGATTTCACGGCCCTGACCCCGACCCTTTCCGTTGCGCGGGAGAGGGAGACCGCTGACGCGGGAGAGCGAGATATCACGGCCCTCACCCCGGCCCTCTCCCGCTGCGCGGGAGAGGGAGACCGCTGACGCGGGAGAGCGAGTTATCACGGCCCTCACCCCGACCCTCTCCCGCTAGCGCGGGAGAGGGAGACCGGTGCGCGGGAGAGGGAGACCGCTGTGCGGGAAGGGGAGACCGCTAAATGCGGGAGAGCGAGTTCAGGAACGCCAGCGATTTCAGCCGGCGGTCCATGTGGTACTCGAGCTGCATCTGCAGCACGGCCTCGATCGAGTTCATCAACGGCGCGTCGAGCTTCAGCCGCCGGTATGTCTCCAGGTCACCCGAGGCCATCAGCCGCAGGACCTTGATCACCGCCAGGGGCACCGGCTCCATCGCCGGCAGGGCGCACACCTCGCACAGGAACCCTCCCGCCTCGGCCGAGAACGGCGCCGGCCGTGCCGCCAGCGGCTTTTCGCACGACGCGCACGACACCAGCTGCGGCGCGTAGCCGAGCAGATCCAGAGCCGTCATCAAGAACCACGCCGACGCCCGGCGCGGGTCCGACTCGCGCGACAGCTCGCCCAGGGCCATCACCGCCAGCTCGTAGACCCCGTCGAGCGGGTGCCGGTCCTCGCACACCCGCTCCGCCAGCTCGGCGATCAGGGCCGCGTGCGCCATTCGCACCACGTCGCCCTCGATCCGGTAGCCCGGGATGCGCGACACCTGCGCGACCACGTCCAGCTCCCCCCGCCCCTTCGCCAGGAGCACGTCGACGTGCCCGAACAGCTCCAGCGACGGACCAAGCTTGGAGGAGGGCTTGCGCACTCCCTTGGCGATCGCGCCCACCTTGCCGTGCGTCTGCGTCAGCAGCGTGAAGATGCGGTCGGCCTCGCCGTAGTCGAGCTTGCGAAGCACGACGGCGCGGTCACGATATGTGGCCAGTTCGCTCCTCCATGGTCTCGTGCGTCGAGCCTTCCAGCGAAGGGTCCGGCCACGAATCTTCGCTTGTGAGGCGCACGGTCTCGATCCGCCGCCCCTTCACCTTCTCCACGATCCACTTCGCGCGCCCGGAGCGAAACGAGTCGCCCTCTTGCGCGATCTTGCCGAGCATCGCATGCACGTAGCCCCCGACCGAGTCGTAGTCGCCGGACTCTTCGAGGCCAAGGCGAAGGCGCTCGTTGAGCTCCTCGAGAGGAAAGCCCGCGTCCACGCGCGCCTCGTGCTCGTTCAGCATGGTCAACAGGTCCTGCTCACCCGTGTCGTACTCGTCGCGGATCTCGCCCACGATCTCCTCGAGCAGATCCTCGAGCGTGACCATGCCGGCGGTGCCGCCGTACTCGTCGACGACGATCATCATGTGCTGCTTCTTCGTTCGCATCTCGTTCAGCAGCTCGTCGACCTTCTTCTGCTCGGGCGTGAACTCGATCGGCCGCAGCACCTTGTCCATGTCGAACTTCTGCGAGCTGGACAGCGTGTAGAAGAGGAGCAGATCTTTGGTGTGGATGAGGCCGATGACGTGGTCGATGTCGATCTCGTAGACAGGCATGCGCGTGTGCCGGTGCTCTTTGAACAGGCGCACGACCTCGCGCAGCCCGGCGTCGTGCGGGACGGCGACGATGTCGGTGCGCGGGATCATGATCTCGCGCACGGTCTTGTCTCCGATCTCGATGATCCCGTGGATCATCTGGTGCTCCTGCTCCTCGATCACGCCCGCCTCCTCGGAGACGTGCAGCGCCGTGATCAGCTCTTCCTCGGTCAGGTACGGGGCGCGCGCGGCGCGGCCGCCGGTGAGAGCCCGGGAGATGATCGTCACCGCCCACAGGATCGGGCTCAGGAACGTCGCCAGGCGGTCCACCGGCACGGCCGCCAGGAGCGCCACCCGCTCGGCGTGCGCCAGGGCAAGCGTCTTGGGCGTGACCTCCGCGAGGATCAGGAGCAAGACCGAGAGCATCACCGAGACGAGGAGCGAGAGCCACAGCCGCAATCCCTCGGGCACGCCCCACTGCGCGAACACGTCCTCGCTCAGGAGCGCCGTCGCCGTCGAGGCCAGGATGAGCGCGAGCGTGTTGGTGAACAGGACCGTGGAGAGGAACCGGTTCGGGTCGGCGCGCAGCCGCTGCAGCGTAGCCGCGGCCCTGCTCCCCTGCTCGGCCAGGTAGCGCACGCGAAGACGCCCGACCGACGTGAGCGCGGTCTCCGTGCCGCTGGCCAGTCCGGCCAGCACGAGGCACGCCGCCAGGAGGAGGACCTCCATCCAGTTCTGCGCGCTCATCGCCGGGGACTACCTAGCGGAAGAGCTCGCTGACACTCCGGTTCTCGTGCACCCGGATGATCGCTTCAGCGAGCAACGGCGCCACCGACAGCACCTTGAGACGCGAGTCCATCTTCTCGGACGGGATGGGCACCGTGTCGGTCACGATCACCTCTTCGACATCGGCTTTGCGCAGCCTGTCCATCGCGTTGCCGCTCAGCACCGGGTGCGTCGCTGCGATGAGAACCCGATTGGCGCCCTGCTGGCGCAGGGCGGTTGCCAGCTGGGAGACCGTGCTGCCCGTGGTGATGATGTCCTCGACCACCACGCAGTCACGGCCCTTGACGTCGCCTGAGATCGCGATCACCTCCACCGACTGCTCGTCGGGCCGGCGCTTGTAGCCGAACGCGATCGGCGCGCCCAGGTCGTTGGCGACGGCCTCGGCCCGGCGTCCTCCCCCGGCGTCGGGGGCGACGATCGTGATCTGCTTCAGGCCCAGCGTCTTCAGGTGCTCGGAGAAGATGCGGTGCGGCGACAGGTGGTCCGTCGGCACGTCGAAGAACCCCTCGATGGCCTCCGCGTGGAGGTCGAACAGCAGCAGCCGGTCGGCGCCGGCAAGGGTGATGAAGTTCGCCATCAGCTTGGCCGAGATGGGCTCGCGCGGCTGCGTCTTGCGCTCCTTGCGCGCGTACCCGAAGTAAGGGATGACCGCGGTCACCCGGCCCGCCGAGGCGCGGCGCAGGGCGTCGAGGATGATGAAGAGCTCCATGTAGTGGTCGTTGACGGGCGGCGAGGTGGGCTGGATCACGAAAACGTCGTGACCGCGCATGGAGTCCTCGATCTTGACGTTGATCTCGCCGTCCGGGAAGCTGCGCAGCCGCGGGTCGGTGAGCTGGACGTCGAGGATCTCGGCGATCTTTCCGGCGAGGTCCATGTTGGCGCTGCCCGAGATGAGCTTGAGCTCGCCCCAGGGCGAGCTCTCGGCGCTCGTGTACTCCACCGCCGTCTGCAGCCTACCTATCAACCGGCTTTCTCCGTACCACCCTAGCGGGAACTCCGACCGCTGTCGCGCCGTCCGGGATGTCCTTGGTCACCACCGAGCCCGCCCCGGTGCGCGATTGCTTGCCCAGTTTGACGGGCGCCACCAGCATCGTGTCCACGCCGACGAAGGAACCGTCGCCGATCTCGGTGCGGTTCTTGTTCACCCCGTCAAAATTGGCCGTAATCGTACCGGCGCCAATGTTGGCATCGGCGCCCAGGTCGGTGTCGCCGAGGTAAGAGACGTGCGGCACGCGGCTGCGCGGTCCGACCTTCGTGCGCACGAGCTCGGCAAAGCTGCCGATGTGCACGTCCTCGGCGACCTCGGTGCCGGGCCGGAGCTTGGCGAACGGGCCGCAGTCGGAGCGGTCGCCGATCCTCGCGTCCTCTATGTATACGTGCGGGCCGATGTGGCACTCGGCGCCGATGTGGGTGTCGCCCTTGAGCACGGTGAACGGCTCGATGACAGTGTCCTGGCCGATGGTCACCGTGGAGTCGATGAACGTCGACTCCGGATCGACGACCGTGACGCCCTCGCGCATGTGCTGCTCGAGCAGGCGGCGGCGCAGCACCTCGGTGGCCTTCGCCAGGTCGACGCGATCGTTGATCCCCATCGCCTCCGCGGCATCGTCGAGCTTGACCACCGACACCGGCCGAAGGTGGCGGAAGATGTCGGTCAGGTAGAACTCGCCGGAGCTGTTGTCGTCGGTGACCTTCTCCAGCTCGTCCGCGAGCCGGCTGCCGTCGAAGCAGTAGAGGCCGACGTTGATCTCGTGCACCTTGGCGCGCTGCTCGGGCGTGGCCTCCTTGCGCTCGACGATCTTCTCCAGGGAGCCGTCCTTGCCGCGGACGATGCGGCCATCGTCGCGCGACGGATCCTCGACGCTGGCGATCGTCGCCGGGGCGTCAGACTCCTGGTGCGCCTGGAGGACCTTGAGCACGCTCGCGGCCGTCAGGACCGGGGAGTCGGCGTTGACGACCAGGACGTCGCGGCCGCGCAGGTTGCCCGCGGGGACCTGGCGCAGGGCGTGGGCAGTGCCTTTCGGGTCGCGCTGGTAAACGACCTCGACACGCCCGTCGAGATGGGCGGCGACGTCGGCGTGGTGGGGGTTGGCGATCACCGTAACGTGCTTCACGCCGGCCTCGTTGACCGCCTCGAGGACCCAGTCGATCATGGGGCGGCCGCAGATGGGATGGAGGACTTTGGGAGTCCGCGACCGCATGCGCGTGCCTAGGCCGGCGGCGAGGATGACGGCGGTCAGGATCTGGCTCAGCTCAGGCCGATTATGCCAGTTAGCCGTTGCGCTTCTGGCCGCTTCCGCGTGCGCCGCCTCGCCTGTCGCGCAGGCGACGCCGCCCGCGAAGGGGGCGGCGAGCGACGCGCGCCTGGCCTCGCCGAGCTCCCCGAGCGCGAAGGGCGGCTCGCCGTCCCCGATTGCGGGAGTTCCGGACCCCAGCGCGCGCTGCTTCTCGTCTCCGGGGGCCGGCCCGTACGTCCTGATCGGCCAGGCGCTCTACAACGTCGCCGACCCGGTGCACCCCCAGCTGATGTGCCTGATCAAGAACACGGTCGCCCACCTCTACACCCAGGACACCTTCGCCTACCTGCGACGCTCGGGCGACGAAGCCACCGAGGTCGTTGTCCGCTCGATGGGGAGCGGCAACGAGAGCGTCGTCGCGGGCTGGACGCTGAAGCTGCTCGAAGGGCCGTTCGGCAAGGTCGGCTCATGGACTCCCGACGGCAACGTGGCGGCCTCCGCGGTCAGCGGGACCGACGCTTCGGGCAACCCCACGATCCAGATCTGGCTGTTCAACGAGTCCCTCCAGCCCAAGAGGCGGATGCTGTACGACTTCCTCCAGCCCCTCACCGACTGCATCTGCCGCTTCGGCCTCGCGCCTCCAACACTGGCTTTCTCGGCGGACGGGCAGTACCTCGCCTCCGCCTGGCCCATCGGCAAGGGCGCGGCGCCGCTGCACATCTATCGGGTCGCGGACGCAAGCCTCACGCGGACGCTGGACATGATCGATGGGCAGGCTTTCTGGTCACCAACCGGACACCGCCTGTACGTCACCACCCGCCGCGACGCACCTCAGTCATGGACGCCCGAGCTCGGGTTTCAATCGCTCGACGGCTCGAACGCGTGGGTCTTCATGCCGGGAATTTCCGCGGACGGCGCCTGGGTCGCCTACACCGCGGGGCTGCCTCCGGACTCACTGAGCCCGCCGAAGCTCCGCGTCTACGTCTACAACCAGGCCGCCGGCAAGACTCGGATGCTCACCGACCAGGCGCGCTCGGAGGTGACGTTCGTCAGGAACGGATGGGTCTGGTATCGAGAAGAAGCCCCTTGCACGAACTGCGCGGGACAAACAGGCCCCACCGACAAGGTCTTCGCGATGGACCTCAGCACAGGAGTCGAAACGCCGATTGTTTTCACGCCCGGCGAGAGTCCTTCGTCATTGAACTCCGGTTGGTCGACGGGGCAGTTCTGGCCGAGCTCGTGAGCGGCCTGGCGTAGCATCACCTTCTTGTGAGCGAGGTCCCGGCCACCAACCTCGAAGGCGCGGTGCCGTCGCACCTTCCGGTCCTGCCGCTGAAGTCGACGGTGGTGTTCCCGCGCATCTTCATCCCGCTCTCG
>Ga0209058_1003351_pt1 | contig 12986 bp, 9 predicted proteins | sample GraSoiAngelo_147_FD_185904 | JGI IMG/M metagenome (GOLD analysis project Ga0209058, IMG submission 185904) | Grasslands soil microbial communities from the Angelo Coastal Reserve, California, USA - 14_1009_05_40cm (SPAdes) (version 2) | ecosystem: Environmental > Terrestrial > Soil > Grasslands ... | reverse complement strand
AGGTTGGTGAGGACACCCATCGCGACGAGATCGGGCTTGAAGGCGACGGCGCGCTCGAGGAGGGCCTCGTGGCGGTTCAACCAGGCGAGGTGCGGCGCCTTCAGGTAGAGGTTGTCGTCGAAACCGGGGTCGAAGATGAGGTCGATGGTGTGACCGTGATGCTTGAGCATCGACATGAGGTAGCCGACGCCCAGGTTCTCGATGCCCCGGTAGTAGAAGAGGACACGCACCAGCGGTAGCTTCCTCCAGCCCGCACCGCGGTGTCAATCCGGTCTCTGCCCTCCAGCGTCGCCCACCGACACCCGCGCGCCCGCTCCTCGGGTCCAGCGCGTCGGCCTACCGGCCCTCCGCTTTCTCCGGGTTCTCCGGCGCCGGCTCGACTCGCACGGTCCGCGCCGCGATGACCAGCTCGGGCCTCTCCCGAGGCGCGACGGTGACGAGGTACTCGCCGGTCGCCGCCGGGACGGGCACCTTCAGGGTGCGCCAGCCTTCTTCCTCGCGGGCGAGCGCGAGCGGCAGCAGGAGCCGCGTCTCGTACTGCGCCGCGGGTGGGCCGCCACGGGAGTTCCATCGCACCACGACCACCGTCGGCTCGATGGGGTCCGGGTGACGATAAGTCGCTTCAGCGTGGTTTCGGAACGGCAGGTCGACGTTCGCCTCGGGCGGCGCGACCCGGAGGGGCTCCACGAGCCCCGCGTCCTGCCCTCGTCCATCGGGAGGCGCGATCGCCTCGAAGCCTGCCACAACGGGCTCGGGGCTCCGCAGGCTGAAGACCGCTTCGGTCTCGGTTGCGCCCACGAGTGCCAGGCGCGCATCTCGCGCCCCCGCTTGCGCGAACCTCTCGAGCGCCGGCAGCAGGCGGGCGGGCTCGTGGGCGTGGATTACGACGGTCCGGAAGCCGAGGGCGTAGAGCGCGTCGGCCGCCGCGGCAGCGGGCAGGCGCGCCGCGAGCGCCTGCACGTCGGGCAGCGTCGACGGCAGGAACGAGTCGGCGCAGGCCGCGACCGGCTGGTGGTGAAACGCCGCGAGCAGCAGGTAATCCGCGGCACCGAGCCCCACGAACGGCAGGTCCAGGACGGGCCCCGGCCCGGCTCGCTTCACCATCTCGACGACCTCGTCGGGCGGGCGGCCCGGCCATGCGCGCAGCGCATTCGCCCTCCCGAAGCTCGCCGTGGCGAGCCTCGGATGCAGCTGCTCGAGGACCGCGGCGAGCAGGACGAGGATCGTGAGCACCCGCCGCCCCAGCGCGCCCCGCCGCTCGATCACGGCGAGGAGTCCATAGCCGGCGAGGACGGCGACGACGAGATGGATGCCGAGGACGACATTGTTGGAGCCCCGAACCCCGATTTCTGGGAGCACCTCCGTCAGAAGGGCGCCGAGTGACGGGATCGGGCCGAGGCCTGGGAGAACGATCGGGTAGACGACGAACCATGCGACCACGAGGCCGCCGGCCGCCATGACAAGCCGGTGATCGCCGTCCCCCGCGCCGCGCACGCCCCGCAGGCGGTCGAGCAGGCCGAGCCCGGCGAGCACGCACGCTACGGTGCCCGGATAGTTCACCCGCCCGTGCCAGAGCTGCCAGGGGCGGAGCGGGGGGCTGAAATGACCGGCGAGGGTCCCCCAGGCTGCGGCGACGCGCAGGTACGGCCCGAACACGGCCGCCGCGACGGCGCCGACGGTCGCAGCGAACACGAGCAGCTGCGGGGCGAGCCGCGGGAGCCGTCTCAAGTGGCGGACGAGGAGGGAGAGGCCGAATGGGACCCCGATCAGCAGGAGGACGAAGTCCTGGTAGACGCTCTCCAGAAGCGAGAGCGCCACGAAGGCGGTGAGCCCAAGCGCATCGAGCCAGCGCCCGCGGACGAACAGCCGCTGCGCGAAGAGCAGGGCAAGCGGGATCCAGTGGTTGCCGTGGACGAACGGATGAGCGGGGTCTCCAATCCGCAGCGGGTGAAAGGCAAACAGGAAGCCGGCGACGAGGGCGGCCTCACCGCTCCCCGTCCACTGCCGGATGAGGGCGTACATGGCGATGGCCGGCAGCCACTGCGTGAACAGCAGCACCACGTTGCAGGTGAGAATCGGCTCACCGGTGAGCCAGTAGGGCACGAGCCCGAGCAGCCCGTCGCCGAGCATGTGCTCGCCGAAGGCCAAGGCGTTCCGGATCGGATGGCACTGTTCGCTGTTGAAGATATGCGTCGGCGAGGCGAGGAGTGCGCGCGCGTTACGGGCGATCGTCCACACGACGAGCCGCTGATCCAGCTGGTAGATGCGGAGGAAGGCGTTGCCCTCGAGGTGGACGGGGTATGACAGGAGGGAGCCGGGCGCCGGTAGGACCACGCGCATTGCCCACAGCGCGAGGGCGAGGTAGAGCGCTCCCGCCGCCATCGCGCTCCCCCGCCCGCTCATCGCGGCCGAACCGGCATCCGCGGTCAGCATCCCAGCCCTCGCGCGGGCCTGTCAACCTTCACGACCACCGGGCCTGGTCTTCCGGCCAGCCGCTGCGTTATGAGCACGGCGCCCGCGATGCCCGAACCATCTCCCGTGCCCACCGCGCTCCACGTGACGGTGGTGGTGCCCGCGCTCGATGCGGCGCGCACGCTCCGCGGCGTGCTGGAAGGGATCCCGCGCTGGGTGCGCACGGTCGTCGTGGTCTCCGACGGCTCGCGCGATGGCTCAGGATGGCACGCCGGAGCGCTGGGCGCTGCGCGCCATCGGAGAGGTCGCGCAGCACAGGGGGCTGGCCGGCCACCAACGGCGGCGCCACGACCCTGCTCGCGCAGGCCGCGCTCGCCGTCCTCGTCGGCGTCGTGTGGTACGTGCGCCTCGCCACCCCGCCCGTGCCGCCGAGTATGCGCACGTTCGACCTGCGAACGTACTTCCTTCCCACCTACGCGGCCTTCTACGGGTGGCTCGCTCGTGGCGTGCTGCTGCTCTGGAACCCCTATCAGCTCTGTGGTCTGCCATGGATCGGCACCCTGGAGGCGGGCTTCTTCTATCCCCCGCACGTCCTCTACCTGGTTCTCCCGCCCCACCTGGCACTCTTCTACGCAAGCCTCTTCCACGTGCTCCTGGCGGCGCTCTCGACGGCGGCGCTCGCTCGGCGGCTCGGTCTCCGCTGGGCCGCCGCGACGGCCGCCGCGCTCGCCTTTGCGCTGCGCGGGCAGTTCGCGAGGTGGCTCGGGTGGCCGTACATGCTCGAGGCCAGCGCGTGGCTCCCGCTCGGCTGCGTCGCAGTGCACGGCCTCGTGCAGGAGGGCGGCCGCCGCTGGGCGGCGCTCCTCGGCGTGACGCTCGGCATGAGCTGGCTCGCCGGCGGCCCGCAGGCGACGACGTTCCTCGTGTACGCCTGGGCGAGCCTGCTCCTCGGCCTGCTCGTCACGACTCCGCCGCGGCGTTGCATCCGCGCTAGCGTCGCCTTCAGCGTCGCGCTCGGTCTTGGCACGCTCGCCGGGATGATCCAGCTGCTTCCCGCGCGCGAGCTCGCGGGCGTCGGCGCGCGCGCCGCCGCCCCGCTCGACACCCGGAGCATGTTTTCCTTCGGCCTCACCGGCGCCAGCGTGTGGACCCTCGCCATGCCCGGCGGGATGGCCGGCTTTACACTGCTCGGCTGGGCGCTGGCGTCGTTCTCGCTCGCCGCGCGGCGTCACCGGCCGGTGGTCGGATGGTGCCTCGTCCTCGGCGGCCTCACGTTGCTGTTCGCAGGCGGGCCGCGGTATCCAACGTTCGCGCTCTACCGCGTGCTGCCGCTCCTCGCGTGGTTTCACGACCCACAGCGCATTCTGCTGCTCTCGGGCTTCGCCTTCGCGCTCCTGGTGGGCATCGGCGCCGACGTGCTGCTCGGCTGGGTCCGGGCGGGCGAGAGCCGCCTGCGGGCGGGACGGGCGCCGGTGCTCTCGCACGCGCTCGGCGCCCTCGTGGTGGCGCTCTCTACGCTCGGGATCGAGCCGTGGCCGGGCCAGCTCCCGTACGGGGCCGAGCAGGCGCGCGAATATCATCGGCAGGACGCCGCATACGCGACGCTCGCGGGACTGCAGGGAGACGCGCGCATCTGGTTCGCCGCCAACTTTGTCGTGCGGGGCTTCCCGCCGCGGCTCGCGACCGTGCACGGCGTGCGCTCCTTCCAGGACGTGGAGCCGCTCTATCTCGCGCGCCAGAGGGACTACCTGACGTTCCTCTTCGGCGGCAGGGGCTCACCGCTGGACTGGATACGCGTCGACACGAAGGAGCTCGTGAGCAGGGCCCGACTGCTCGATCTCGCGAGCGTCCGCTACGTCGTCGTGCCATATGGGGGGCTCGCCGACGCGCTGCAGTCGATCGGCATGCAACCGCGGGCCATCGAGGCGCCCGGCGTGAGGCTCCTCGAGAACCCGCACGCGGTCCCGCGCGCCTACGTCACCTACCGCACGCGGCCGACGCCCGCCCAATCGCCGTTGGTGCTGCCCGAGCTCGTCCGCCCGGACTTCGATCCTCTCGAAGCGAGCTACGTCGAAGGCACCGCGCCGCTGCCCGACGATCCGACGGCGCCGCATGGTCATCCCGTGACCATCGTCATCGACCAGCCGCACGCCGTCGAGATCGAGGCGGATTGCAGCGCGCCCGGGCTCATCGTGCTCACCGACACCTTCGCCCCGGGCTGGGAGGCGACCGTCGACGGATCGCCGGCCCCCGTGCTGGCGACGAATCACCTCTTTCGGGGCGTGCCCGTCTCCGCCGGCCGGCACCGCATTCGCTTCGCATACCGCTCGCGGGCAGTACCAGCCGGGGCAATGCTCAGCCTCGTCGCGTGGTGCCTTCTCGGTGTCCTCGGCCGCGGGAGGTGGTCTCCGGACTGGCGCTTGAGGGAGAGGAAGGGGGCGTAGGTCTCGGTCGTGATCGACCTCTTCACAGCGGCTGCGCGGTGCCGCTACCCGCCTACATGAAGCTCATGCGGCGCGCCGGCGACGTGCTCCATCCGGCGCGGGCGGCGGCGTTCCTGCGCGCCGTCGCGGCCCGCTGGATCATTCTCCACGACGGCCTCGTCCGCCCTGGCGCCGCCCGACCTCAAGCAGCCTCGTCCGCACCTCCGGGGCGTCGCCCGCTTCGGCGAGGACGTCCCTCTTCGAGGTGGCCACCCCGAACCCCTAGTGCCGGCAGCGCCGGGTCCTCGCCCTGGCGACCCCCCTCGGCTATGGTCTCGCCGGTGCCCGAGACCGTCGTCGTCCTCCCCACCTACAACGAACGCGAGAATATCTGGCGGATCGTCCCCCAGGTTCTCCACACGATCGACTACCACGTGGCGGACGACGAGTCGCCGAACGGCCGCGGGGTGGTGGCGCAGATCGCCGCCCGCGACCCGCGCACCAACGTCGTCATGCGCCGCCAGCTGCGCACAGGGGGGACTCTCCGCGCGGTCCGTTCCGAGGACTTCGCGCCGCGCGAGGACGGCCTCGAGTACGCGCTGGACCTCGTCCTCGTCACCAGCGCGCCTCGGGACGCGCCCCGGTGAAGGCGGTCCGCGTCCCCCGCGCGCTCCTGCGCGAGGTCGTGGCTGGGCTGCCAGCGGCCGACCGCGCCGAGACGGCAGTGGCGGCGTACTGCCACCCGAACCCGCTCGTACGCTGGGTCTTCTGGCAGCGCCTGGACACGGCGCTCGCGCTCGCCGCGCTTGCGCCGGGCGAGGCGGTGCTCGACTATGGGATTGGATCGGGCGTACTGCTCGCGTCGCTGCGGCCGCTCTGCAGCGTGCTAGTTGGCACGGACCTCCACCTCGAGCCGGCGCGCGCGATGGCAGCTCGCGTGGGAGGTGACGTCGAGCTCGTGCCGCTCGAGCGCTTCCCAGTCTGGGCCGAGGGCCAGCGGGGCCGCTTCGCGTGCATCTTCGCCCTCGACGTGCTCGAGCACGTCGAGGAGGCGGAGCTCCCCGCGCGCAGCACCGACTTCCAGGCGCTGCTGGCGCCGGGAGGGCGGCTCATCGTCTCCGGCCCGACCGAATCCTTCATGTACCAGCTCGCCCGTCGCGTTGCAGGCTTCCACAACGCCTACCACCACCGCAGCATTTTCGATATCGAGCGCGTGCTCGAGAAGCGATGGCGCGCGGAGCAGCGCGTGCGGGTTCCCGCGCCTCCGCTGCCTCACGCCTTCGACGTGACCCGCTACGTGTCCGCGGGCTGGTAGGGCGCCACGCGGCCGGCTGGCGCACGCCGCAGCCGCGCGAGACGCGGAGGGGTGAGCGGCCGTTGCGGCACGGAGAGCACGTCGTAGATGAGCGCCTGTACGAGGCAGAAGGCACCCGCGGCAGTCGTGAAGGCCGCGAGCATGACCGTGCCAGCCGTCGCCGGGGTCCCGTACAGCACGGAACGCAACCAGCTTCGCGCGCCGAAGCCGATTCCAAAGGCGAGCAGCGGCAGCGAGAGCGCGAGCAGGAGGGATACCGGCGAGAAGTCGAAGAGGAAGTGTCGGTAGAGAACGCGCCGGACGCCATAGCGCACGTGCTTCAGGGCGAAGCTGAACGCGTTGCGCGCGACCGAGAGGTGACTCTCCTCGCTCCCGTAGCGGCTCGGGATCGGGACGTCGACGACGACGGCGCGGAGCATCTGGAGCTCAATCAGCATGCTCGACTCGAAGAAGTAGCGGTCCTCCAGCCGGTCGAGGGCGAGCGATGCCAGCACGTCGCGGCTGATTGCGGTGAAACCGTTGGTCGGGTCGAGCAGGTTCCAGTAGCCGGAGGAGAGCTTGGTGACGAAGGAGAGGATGGCGTTCCCGATCAGCCGCAGGCGGGGCATCTGGTGCAGCGCCTCGGGGCGGAGGAAGCGGTTCCCCTTCGCGTAGTCCGCCTCACCGAGCGCGACGGGCAACACGAGCGCGGGCAGGTACGCGGCGTCCATCTGCCCGTCGCTGTCCATCTTGACGATGATCTCCGCCCCTTCGTCGAGCGCCCGGCGGTAGCCGGTACGCATGGCCGCCCCGATACCACGGTTCAGCTCGTGCATCTGCAGGATCACGCGCGGATCGGCGCGCATGAACTGGCCGACGACGTCCGCCGTGCCGTCGCTTGAGCCGTCGTCGACAACGACCACCACGCGGACCTCGGCCGGCATCGCTTCGAGCACGGCACCGATCGTGCTCGCCGCCTCGTAGGCAGGAATGACAACGGCGATGTGCAGCTCGGCGAGGAGCTCGGCTTGTGTCATGGCACCCGGGCGGCGCGGGCCGCCTCCCCCCGCGCATAGCGCACGTCGCACGTGAAGGCCAGCTCGGTGCGTTGACTGCGGGCGGGAATCGGCATCGCGCTCCGGTGTTCTGGGCAGTGGCGCCAGCGGCCTCGCTTCATGTTGCCCACACTCGCGCACGGAGAGGCGCCGCGCGATCATGCCAACGGTCCGGAGACACGTTTCTCCGGGGGACTCACGAGTGGGATCTACGCGGGTGGTGCCGGATAACGGCCGATGAGGTCTTTATGGTGAACAGCGCGGCCTCACCCTGCCGCGACGGCCGCTCCCGCAGGGCTTCCTCGTCGCGCGCTATGCACCACGCGCCGTCGCGTGACCGCTCTCCACGCGCGATGCACGGGCCGCTAGCTCAGATTCAACCGCTTGCGCAGGACGAGGGCGAGCATCTTGAGCCCGGTCCGCGCGCTCTGCCACCGGCTCGCCGAGTGCTTGGACTCGCCCCCGCGCCGCCGGTAGTAGCTGACCGGCACCTCGATCACGCGGCCCCGGACGCGCAGCATCTCGATCATCATCTCGGGCGAGAAGGCGGCGTCGTCGCGCGTCAGGTACTCCCGGATCTTGAAGTAGGCGTCGCGCCAGATCGCGCGGTAGGTGCACCCGACGTCGGTGAAGCGCGGCTCGAGGCCCCACCAGAGGGCCTCGATCAGCTTGCCGACCACGACGTTCCCCCAGCGCAGGGGCCCGTCCATGTTGGCCCCCTGCTCGATGAGCTGACGCGTGGTGCGGGTGCCGATCACCATGTCGGCGTCCTTGAGGTACTCGAGCAGCTTCCCGAGGTCGCGGGCGCGGAAGGTCCCGTCGGCCTCGACCAGGACGAGGATGTCGCCGCTGGCGGCCTCCATGCCCTGACGGAGCGCGTCGCCGTAGCCCTTGAGCGGGCGCGAGTGGACCACCGCCCCGAGCTCGCGCGCGATCGCCGCTGTACCGTCCGACGAGCAGTTGTCCATGACCACCGTCTCGTGGACGTAGGGGTGAAAGTCGCGAATGACGTGTCCGATCGACGCCGCCTCGTTGTAGGCAGGGATGACGACGCTCACGCGGTTCCGCTCGAAGTGGAGCGCCCGGCAGAGGAAGTTGGCGAGGTTCAGGTCCTCGACGGTGTTCACGTTCACGTACTGGCCCCCGAGCACGTAGGGCAGGACCCGCGCACCCCGGCGGGCGGCGTGATCGATGATGTCGGTGAGCTCGAGCCGTCGCGTGCGCGTGGAAACGGGCGTCTCGCGGGCGTCGCGGAAGATGTCGGGCGTGAAGAGGTAGGTGCCGCAGCCGACATAGGGGGTGGGGGCACTCTCCGGCTTCTCGACGAGCGCGGTGATCCGGCCGTCCCGTAGGGCTACGGCGTAGTTCTTGCGGATCAGGTCGAGGTCGTCGGTGGGATGGAGGGCGCAGACCGCCGTGTAGGGCTGCTCGACGTGGGCCAGGCCGGCGTGGTTCGTCTCGAGGTAGAGCTCGTCGCCCAGCAGCATCGAGAAGGGCTCCTCGATCCGGCCCTCCAGCACGCGCAGCGCGGTGCCGAGGCCGCGGTCGACCTCGGGGTTCTCGACGTACTCGATCGCCACGCCGAGGCGGTGGCCGTCCCCGTACGCCGCGCGGATCTGCTCGCCGAGGTGGCCGACGATGAGGAGGACGCGCCGGATGCCGAGCGCATCGCGCAGCAGCTCGAGGTTCCGCGTGAGCAGCGGCTTGCCCGCCACCTCGAGCAGCACCTTCGGGAGGCGAGCGCTGCGTGGGTGGACACGCTGGCCCTTGCCAGCCGCGGCGATGACACCGACGCGAGGAGGCTCCACCCGAGCCGTGCATAGACACACCTCATCGGGCTTGCAACCGATCCCGAAGTTTGCGCTCCCCCGCGCCTGTGGTAGAGGCGCACACGTGTCGCGCGAGCGCTTCGCGCTTGCCGCCGCGGCGGTGGGAGTTGCGGGCGGCCTCGCGCTCACCTTCCCGCTCCCGCTCCAGCTCGGCCGCGCCGTCCTCGAAGACGGCTCCTACGATGCCTTCCAGTTTCTGTGGAACGTCTGGTGGGTGCGGGAGAGCCTCGTCGCGCTGCGCACGAACCCCTTCTATACCCGCTACCTCTTCTACCCCGAGGGTGTGCCCCTCCTCTTCCACACCTTCTCGTTCGCACTCGGCCTCGCGAGCGTGCCGCTCCAGCTCACCTTCGGCCTGGTCGCCGCGCACAACCTGCTCGTGATCGCAGCGCCGGCGCTGTCGGTCCTGTTCGCGGCACTCCTGGCGCGCGAGGTCGTCGACGACCCGTGGGCTGCCCTCACCGCCGGCCTGGTCGCCGCGGTCAATCCGATCGCGGTGTGGTTCCTACCCGTGCTCTACCTGAACTGCGGCTGGTTGATCGCTGCCGTCCTGTGGGCCTGGTGGCGGATGCAGCGACTCCGGCGCGCCCGCGACGTCGCCGCCGCCCTCGGCCTCCTCGTCGCGCTCGTGTTCGCCTCCCAGGAGTTCGCGATGATCGCGCTCGCGCTGGTCGCGCTCGACGTCGTCCTCCGCCTTGTCGCCCCGCGGCTCTTCGGGCTCGAACGTCCATGGGCGCGGGGCACGCTTGCGTTCTGGGGACTCGCGGGTGGTGGCCTCGGCGCACTCGCCGCGGCCGCGCTCGCCGCGCCTGCCGCGCCGCCGCCGCCGTCGCACGTGATGGTCGCCTCCGGATACGTGAGCGGACTCCTTTCCCCCCCGTGGCTCGCGCCGCCGCCAGCCCGCTTCTGGACGATCCTCTACCTCGGCACGGTGCCGCTGCTCCTCGCGCTCGCTGCCCTCGTGCGACCGCAGCGCCGGCTTGCGGTCTGGCTCCTCTCCTTCCTCCTGCCCACCGCCATGGCGCTCGGACCCTACCTCCACCTCCACAACCCCTTTCCCGACCTCCGGCTACCGCCGGGCGGGCCGAAGGCGGAGGGCGTCCCGGGCCCCTACCTGCTCGTCGCCCGCTGGCTCCCGCTCGTCCGCTTCTTCCGCGCGCCGTACCGATGGATCGTGGGCGCCCAGGTGGCGCTCGCGGTCGTCTCTGCGCTCGGGCTGGCCGGCCTGCGGGCGGCAATCGTGCGGCCAGGTACCCGTGCGGCCGCGACCGCCCTGGCGCTCACGCTCGTGGTCGCCGGCGGCGCCCTCGACACGCGCGGCCTGCGCGCGCCCCTCGCCTCGGCCGCGATCCCGGCCGCCTACGACGGCGTGCGGGCCGACCCCGACCCGGCGGCCATCCTCGAGCTACCATCCGGGCTCGTCGCCGGCACCTTCGCAGCATTCACGAGCCGCTGGATGTATTATCAGACGGCGCACCGGAAGTTCCTCCTCGAGGGCACCGTGTCGCGCCTGCCGCCCGGGCGCCGCCTCGTGATCGGGCTGGAGATCACCGACTTCGCCTCGCTGCCCTGGGTCAAGTACGTGGCGATCCACCGCGACGCCCTGCCCGCCGCGCTCCCAGCGGCTCGCGCGCAGGCGGAGCGGGTCGAGGCGGTGGCGCGCACCCAGGGCGAGCTCGTCGCAGCAGACGGAGAGCTGGCCATCTACCGGCTCCGCACCTTCCGCCGGGAGGCCGTCCTTTAGGACCTGAAGGGCAGCAGCATGCGGAGCAGCATCTCGAGGCCGGCATTGAACGGCAACTCCGGCGGCATGAAGAACGGCACCCAGCACAGGGAGGCGAACAGGAACGTCCCAAAGCGCCGGACAGCGACGGCCCACGGCGTCGTGGCCGGGAGCATCCGCTCGACCGGGCCCACCGCGAGGACCCCGAGCGCATTCAGGGCGCCCCACACGAAGAAGCCGCCCCAGGCGTTGGGCGGAAAGAAGCCGAGGCCGAGGAGCTTCGCCGATCCCCAGACGTGCCAGGCCGCGCTCACCGCAAAGACGACGAACACGTTGAGCGCGCGGTGACGGCGCTTCCCACCCAGCGGGATGTAGACGTAGTCGCGCAGCCAGAGCCCCAGCGAGACGTGCCAGCGCCGCCAGAAGTCGGCGGGATCGACCGCCTGCCAGGGCGCGAAGAAGTTCTCCTGCGCCCGCCGTCCGCATAGACGCGCGAGGCCGACCGCAACGTCCGTCCACGCCGAGAAGCTGAGGTAGAACCAGACGTAGAGAAGGATGCCCCGCGACCAGAGCGCGTAGGCCGGCGCGGCCCGCAGGCCGGCGGCCTCCGACATCCAGCCCGGGCGAAGGGCGACCCCCACGAGCCAGAGCTTCCCCACCCCCACCGCGACTCGCGCGAGGCCAGCGAGCAGGTCGTCCCGGCGCGCCTGCCCGTGCTCACCGCTCCAACCTTCCGCGAACCGGCGCGGCGCCTCGATCGGCCCGTTCACGACGGTCGGGAAGAAGAACATGACGAGCAGGAATCGGCCGAGCGACGGTCGAGCCTGCCGCCCGGCCCGGCGATCGGCGGCATATGCGAGCAGGCGCAGGAAGGCGACGTTGGTGGCGAAGGCGACGAACTCGCGTGCGTGCCGGCCATACTCACCGATGGGGCCGACGGTCAGCACCGGGAGCACGAGGAGGACGGCGAGTAACGCCAGCACGAGCACTGCGACCGCCGCGTACGAGACGGCGAGCTCCACCGCGGCGTAGAAGATGACCACGTAGGCGAGCCAGGCGGCGGCGAGCGGCGTTGACACGAACCAAATGAGCAAGGCGATGCTCGCGAGGGTGAGGACGCCGTCGCGTGCGCGGGCAGTTCCGAGCCGCGCGCGCACCATCCACACGAGCGCGGCGAACCCGAAGCCGATCGCCATCCACTCGGTGAAGACGAGGGCCAAGATGTGGTGGGCGCGGACAGCGAGGGCGCCGTACGGCAGCATCTGGCTGCATTAGCGCCGTCGCGCCGGCCGCACCAGCTCGAGCGCGGCGCGTTGCAAACGCGCCGGGCCTGCGCTAGAGGCTCTGCGCCGGAGGTGGCAGCGACATTCCAGGCGTCGCCGCCGTAATGACGGAGCGAACGGCATCGGCTGGCACGCACCGGTGAACGTCGATCTGCGAGAGGTCCGGCACTTCCCTCCCAGCCCGATCGGGCCGCAGCTCCTCGACGAGGCGGAAACGCTGACCGGCCTGGTCGCCGCGCTGGCCGATCGCTTCCCTGACTGGGAATGCCTCACGATCCTCGACCGTGCTCGGGAGGAGCGCAGCCTGACGCTCGGGGCCCTCTGGGCGCGCGCCCGGGCGGTACAGGCGGCGATCGTGCGGACCGGGCTCGCGCCGGGAGAGATCGCGCTGCTCGTCCTCCCGACGGGGCCCGAGCTCGTCTCCGCCTACTTCGCCGTCATGCTCGCTGGCGGCGTCCCGGGCCTGCTCGCCACGCCGTCCAACCGGGTGGCCGACCGCCGCGTCTACGCGGCGCGAATCGGTGCTCTCCTCGCCAACGCTCGTGCCAGGCTCCTGTACTGCGAGGAAGAGGTCGCAGCCCTCTTCCGCGACGACCCCGCCCTGCTCGCTGGCGCGGCGCTCCTAACCCCCGCCGAGGCAGGCGCGACCGGCGCGCCGCCTCCCGTCGTCGAAGTCGGGTCGGAAGCGATCGCCACTGTCCAGTACTCCTCGGGTTCGACCGGCATCCCGAAGGGTGTGCTGCTCGCCCACCGCGCCCTGCTCAACAACATCCGCGCTGTGCGCGACGGGCTCGCCCTCACGGCAGCGGACGTGAGCGTCAACTGGATCCCTCTGTACCACGATATGGGGCTCATCGATGCTTTCCTGATGCCGCTCGTGATCGGATGCCCGACCGTGTTGATCCCGACCACCGACTTCATGCGCGAGCCCGCGCTCTGGTTGTGGGCGATCACCCGGTACCGGGGC
>Ga0209058_1003348_pt1 | contig 12989 bp, 10 predicted proteins | sample GraSoiAngelo_147_FD_185904 | JGI IMG/M metagenome (GOLD analysis project Ga0209058, IMG submission 185904) | Grasslands soil microbial communities from the Angelo Coastal Reserve, California, USA - 14_1009_05_40cm (SPAdes) (version 2) | ecosystem: Environmental > Terrestrial > Soil > Grasslands ... | reverse complement strand
ACGACACCTTCGGCCCGCGCCCCCTGCAAATGCCCGGGACGCGCACCGTTTCCCGCTGCTCGCAGTGCGGCACTCTGCTTCAGGCAGTCGCCGATCCGGCAGGGAAGTGCCCCAAGTGCGGCTTCGAACTGCATTCCTGCAAGCAATGCACTTATTTTGATCCTTCAAGTCGCTTCGAGTGCAGTCAGCCGATTTCAGAACGCATCCCGCGAAAGGATGCCCGCAACGACTGCACGTTCTACGCAATGCGAGTAATGGTGGAAAAAGAAACTTCCACGCCGGGCGCTAAGGTGCAAGATGCGCGCCAGGCGTTTGACAATCTATTCAAGAAATAAACGCCTCTTGCACAAACCTCATGGCTTCATCGTCGGCCGCAGTAGGATCTCGCTGACAAACGATTGCGGCGCCTGCGTCACCAGCATCGCAACAACGTGAGCCACATCCTCAGGCCGCAGCATCTTCTTCGAGTCCTTGCCCGTGTGCGGGCTCAGCTCAGTATCCACTGATCCAGGACAGACTACTGAAACTCGAATGTTGTGCGTCCGTAGCTCCTCGGCCACCGAATAGCTCAGCCCATTCAAGCCCCACTTGGAAGCCGCATACGCAGCGCCATTCGGCAGCGGGTTCTTTCCTGCAAGTGAAGAGATATTGATAATGTGACCATTTTTCGCGCGGACCATCATGGGCGCGAAACTGCGAATGCAGTAGTAAACCCCGCGCAAGTTAGTGTTTAGTACAGCATCCCATGATTCCGGCGGCATTTCGTGGAGGGGACCTCCAAATCCGCCGATGCCCGCATTGTTCACCAGGATATCGGCGCGCCCATGGGTTTTATCAATCTGTTGAGCGGCAGCCTCGACGGAGCTCAAATCAGTAACGTCGCATGGCAATACTTCTGCCTGGCCGCCATCTCGGCGAATCCCGGCAGCAGTGGATTCCAGCGGATCGCGCTTGCGGCCGCAGAGAATGACCACCGCGCCCAGAGCCGCCAGTTTGCGCGCAATCGCCGCCCCAATGCCGCGGCCCGCGCCCGTAACAACCGCCACCTGCTTATTCAACGGATTAAGGTTCGCTTCACGCATGGACACTCACCTCAACGGTCCTGCCGGTGGTCTAGACCATACGGCAGCCTGGATTTCCGCATCTTACAGAAAGGGTAAGTGCGCATCGAAAAGCAAACTTGCCTTAGGCGGAGCACATCCTTATAATCCGGCACACCGGAAAAACGGTGCGGCTGTCTGGATGCGTTCCTAAGCCGCTAGGTTTCTCCGGTCCTGTCACATGAGCGGAGCTCATGAACCATCCAGGTGAGCGGGCTTGGGTCGCACCTGGGTACGATGTGCGTCGCTGATTTCCCAAAAGTTTCAAGGAGCCATTCGATGAAGACCAGTCTCGTGGCGTTTGTGCTTGCGCTTTCGGCAATTGCAGTCGGTCAAACCACAGCGCCGCAATCACAGGCGCAACCTGCGGGCTCTCAGCCCGCCGCTACACAACAGCCCGGAACCGCACCAGCGACTGGGCAGCCGGGAGCACCAGCCCAGCCGCAGAAAAAAGAGATTAAGGATCCGGCCGAGTACAACGCCTACGTCAGCGCGGTGCAGCAGAAGGATCCCGCCGCCCAGATCAGCGGCTTAGAAGCTTTCCTGACACAGTATCCCAACAGCGTTGTCAAGGAGGACGCGTTGGAGGCGCTGATGGGCGCTTATCAGAAGGCCAATAATGCGGCCAAAATGGCCGATGCCGCCAATCGGCTGCTCGCTGTAAATCCTGATAATGTGCGTGCCCTGGCGCTGCTGGCCCTTACCGAACGCAGTGCGCAGAAGTGGTCAGACGCATATCAGCACGCCAGTCGCGGATTGCAAGCCATACAAAAATGGCAGAAACCGGATGGCGTTTCCGACGCCGACTTTCAAAAGCAAAAGACTCAATTGACCGCAGCGCTGAACAGCATAGCCGGATTTTCGGCTCTGCAGCTCAAGGATTATGCGAACGCTCAAAAGTACCTGCGCGCGTCCGTCGAAGCCAACCCGAATAATCTCGAAGATGTTTATCCTCTGGCCTTGGCTTACCTGTCCGCCAACCCGCCGGACAGCGTCAACGGCATTTTCTTCATAGCCCGCGCTGCGGATTTGGCGCCCGCCGGTCAGGCGCAGACTCAAATCACCAACTACGGCAAGAGTGTATACACGAAATATCACGGCTCTGACCAAGGCTGGAGCGATCTGCTGACGACTGCAAAGACCACACCGCTTCCGCCCGCCGGATTCACCATCTCGCAATACGTCCCACCCACACCCGCAGAACAGGCTGCTGAGCTTGTAAAAACCAAGCAGCCGAAAGAAATGTCGTTTGCGGAGTGGGAACTCGTGCTTTCCGCCGGCAAGCCCGAAGATGCCGAAAAGGTCTGGAACGCGATCAAGGGCGTGCCCCTTCAGATGGAAGGACAAGTAATCAAGGCTTCTGACAAGGAGTTGCAGATCGCCGCCAGTCAGGATGATATCGATCAGAAGCGTGCCGACATCATCCTCAGTATGACTGGAGCCATTCCACCCAGGTTGATGCCCAAAGAAGGCAGCACCTTAGATTTCGAGGGTACGCCGATTTCTTACACTCCTAGCCCGTTTGTGATGACCATGGAAAAAGGTGCGCTGCTGACCAAGGCCGCTCCCAAGAAGTCACCAGCGCATCCGGCCAGGCGTCGCCCTACGAAACCACAGTAAGGAATCGAAGCAGCTTCGAAGGCAGCCCATGAGGCTGCCTTTTTGTTTTATCCCTTGTGAGCTATAAGATCTGGTCGCATGCGTCCGCAGCTGCCAAAGCAATCCCTGGCTGGGATCCGGATTCTGGTCGGCCGCGCACGCCACCAGGCCAGCGCGCTCTCCGCGGACCTGCGCAAGCTGGGCGCCGACGTGATCGAAATTCCTTTCATCGAGATTCACAAGCCACGCTCTTACCAGCCGCTTGACTCCGCATTAAAACGACTGCCCGAATACGACTGGCTCATCCTTACCAGCGTGAACGGGGTCGAGGCCGTTTGGGAGCGCGTGAGAAAGCTTGGCTTGCCTACATCGGATTTGAAGAAACTGAAGATCGCGGCCATCGGGCCGGCGACCAAAAAAGCCATCGAGAACCACGGACTCAAAGTGGATGTGGTACCGCAGGAGTATGTCGCCGAGTCGGTGGTCAGGAGCCTCCGCAATCAGGTGAAAGGGAAACGTATTCTGCTTGCGCGGGCCAAAGTTGCGCGTGACGTCATCCCACGCGAGTTGCGAAAGCTGGGGGCGCGGGTGGATGTAGCGGAGGCTTATGAGACCGTGCTACCAGATTCTTCCCGTAGCCGACTGCATGCCGTGCTGGGGAACCCGAGACATCGCCCCGACGTGGTCATGTTTACCAGTTCTTCGACGGTCACAAACTTTTCTGCACTTCTCGGTGCCAAGGGTCGCGGACGGGCGCACCTGGGCCACATAGCCTTGCTACATGAAATTCGCTTTGCCTCTATTGGCCCGGTCACGTCATCAAGGCTTCGTGAACTGGGCCTTCCTGTCCACATCGAGGCGAAGGAGTACACGATCATCGGGTTGATACAGGGGATCGTCGACCACTTCCAGACCTCACCACAGCAGAGTCAGGTGACGTAGTTCCAAGCCTGGATGAAGAAGGCTTAAACAAACCTGCGTTATGTGATCAAGCAAGGAGCGGAGATCAACAAGAGGAAAAATATCGGAGGTCGAGAATCTCCACCGGGACCCGCCGATACCCCTGTCTACGCTTCAGGCAACACCTCGCGATCTCGCCTGCAAGACTTGAGGCCAGGCGGATTCGCTGTTTTCCTTTCTTGTAGGGTTCCTTCATCCCCCACGACTTGCCTGTTTATCCCGGCGCTCCCAGGTTTGCCCGTCATCCGAAATACCTTGAAGACTGTGATTGAGGGTGAATTTCGCGCGCTCGCGAAATTACTCGATTTGACGGTCCCAACTGATCGCCCAGTGTTTTTTATCCGCTCGTGATTTAACTTGGAAAACCACCCCACCACGCAATGGCGATGGCGTTTGGTTAAGGCAGAGCGCTTGTGCTTTATAATAAAAAGATTCCCCAGCGCCCTTGGACGGCGCCTGATGACCCGGCGACGTGAATAGCGCCCGGTAAGGGTCCAGAAGCGGCATGGGCGGTCCTTCTCTCTGATGTCCACGGAAACCATTATTGTTCGCGGGGCGCGGGTTCATAACCTCAAGAACATTGATTTTGAAATCCCGCACAATTCGCTGACGGTTGTGACCGGCGTGTCTGGGTCGGGCAAGTCTTCGCTTGCGTTCGACACGATTTATGCCGAGGGGCAACGCCGGTATGTGGAATCGCTGTCGGCGTACGCTCGGCAATTTTTGGAGCGAATTGAGAAGCCTGACGCGGACGTGATCGATGGCATCGCTCCCGCGGTGGCGATCCGCCAGAAAAACACTACGCGCAATCCACGATCGACTGTAGCGACGGCCACGGAGATCTACGATTATCTGCGCCTGCTGTTTGCCCGCATCGGGAGAACTTACTGCCTGCAGTGCGGGAACGAAGTTAAGAAAGATACGGTGGATGAAGTCGCCGAGGTGGTGCTCGCGCTGGGCGAAGGGGCACGGTTGAACGTGCTGTTTCCGTTGCGCACGGGCGGGACGCCCGCGCCTACATCGAACAATCTGGCGGCGCACGGGCGGGACGCCCGCGCCTACATCGAAAAACGGGAGGCTAATGCGGCGTCTCGCAGGACGCGGGCGAGACGCCCGCGCGCCAGCCGGCAGGATGCCGGCGCTACGGTCACGGCTGCGGTCGACGACCAAGTCAAGGCACGGCTGTTCGAGCTGCGCAAGCGCGGGTTCAACCGGCTTTATCAGAATGGGCAGATATTCGAGTTCTCGACGCCGGAGTCCCTGCTGGATCTCAACTTCGCGGAACCTGTGTTTCTCCTCGTCGACCGGTTGGCTGTTTCATCTGATTCCCGCGCGCGCATTGTTGACGCGGTGGAGATCAGCTATCGCGAGTCGGGCGAAGTAATCTTCGAAACTGCGCCGCGTGATGGCGAAGCGCCGCAACGGCTGCGCTTCTCGCAGCGGTTCGAGTGCAAGCGCTGCAATATTCGTTACGAAGAGCCGGAGCCGCGCCTATTCTCTTTCAACAACCCATATGGCGCTTGCCCGCGCTGCCAGGGATTCGGCAACACGATTGATTTTGATCTCAATCTGGTGATCCCTGATCCTTCGAAGACGCTGAACGAGGGCGCGATCGAGCCTTGGACCAAGCCGAAATACAAGCCGCTCTTCACCGAGCTGAAGCGTTTCGCGAAACAAAGTGGGTTGCCGCTTGACGTGCCCTGGGCGGAGCTTGATGCCGACCAGCAGCGGCTGGTGATCGAAGGCGAAGGGCGGTTTCCAGGCATTCGCGGATTTTTCAATCACCTCGAACGAAAAAAGTACAAGCTGCACGTGCGCGTATTTCTCAGCCGCTACCGTGGGTATTCCGTCTGCTCAAGCTGCAATGGAGTGAGGCTACGGATGGAAGCGCAGCAGGTCAAGATTAACGGCAAAAACATTTGCCAAATCTGCTGCTTGACCGTGGAGGACGCTGCCAAATTCTTTGATGACCTACAACTGACGGAACAAGAAGCCGGGATTGCGGACAAGCTTCTCCTGGAAATTCGTGAGCGGCTCCGCTTCCTGAACGACGTCGGACTGGAATACCTGACGTTGGACCGTCTTTCTTCGACGCTCTCGGGCGGAGAGGCACAGCGCATTCAGCTCGCGACATCGCTCGGGTCGCGGCTTGTGGGAACGCTTTACGTCCTCGACGAGCCTTCGATTGGGCTGCACAGCCGGGATACTCACCGGCTGATCAACATTCTTCACGATCTCCGCGATCTGGGAAATACGATTCTGGTGGTGGAGCATGATCCCGACGTGATGCGCGCTTCCGACCGCATTCTCGATCTTGGACCGGGCGCCGGAGAAAACGGTGGCAAGGTGATCGCCGTCGGATCATATGATGAGATACGCAGAAATCCGAGTTCGCTCACCGGACGCTATCTGGCTGATGAACTCCGCATCCAGATGCCGAGTGCGCGCCGCACGCCGGGCACGCAGCAGATCAAAATTTACGGTGCTCACGCGCACAACCTAAAGGATGTCGATCTCAGCATTCCCCTGCGAATGATCGTGGCCATCACGGGCGTCTCCGGCTCGGGGAAGTCTACGCTGCTGCACAATGTGCTGTATCAGGCTTTGTCATCGGCGAAGAAGCAAACTACTGGCACGCCATCGGCTCCATGTTGGGAGCGCCTGGAAGGCGCGGAGTTCATCGACGAAGTGATTCTGGTTGACCAATCACCAATTGGGCGCACGCCGCGCTCCAATCCGGTCACATACATAAAGGCATTCGACGGCATTCGCGAGCTGTTTGCTTCGCTTCCTGAAGCGAAGAAGCGAGGCCTGACGGCTGGGCATTTTTCATTCAACGTGCCGGGCGGCCGCTGCGAAGTGTGCCAGGGCGACGGTACGGTCACGGTTGAAATGCAGTTTCTGGCGGACGTGGAACTGATCTGTGAGGAGTGCAAAGGCACCCGCTATAAGCCGCAGGTTCTGGACGTGCGCTATCGCGGGAAAAATATCCATGAAGTTTTGAACTCGACCGTCAAGGAAGCGCTGCAATTTTTTGCCGGCGTGCCCAAGATCGTCGAGAAGCTGCGAGTGCTGGAAGAAGTCGGGCTCGGATATCTGCGCCTGGGTCAGTCGGCCACGACTCTCTCGGGAGGCGAGGCGCAGCGCATGAAGCTGGCGGCGCATCTTCAGCCAGCGGCGCGGAGTTTGGGGAGACCGCCGAGTGATGGTCAGCGCCGCCGCAGTCGCACGCTCTACATTTTTGATGAGCCTACGACAGGCTTGCACTTCGATGATGTCAGTAAACTACTCGCCGCGTTCCGCCGTCTAATTGAGGCAGGGGGCTCGATTCTGGTGATCGAGCATAATCTCGAAGTAATCAAGACGGCAGATTGGGTGATCGATTTAGGTCCGGAAGGCGGGGAGCGAGGCGGTTATGTTATCGGGACCGGTACGCCGGAAGCGATCGCTAAGCTGCCGAATTCGTATACCGGAAAATTTCTGGCGCGCGTGTTGAATGGGAATGGATCGCGTGGCAATGGACGGAAATAGGATTTTGGCAGCCCCCGGACGAGGGCGTCCGGGGCTACGTGGGCTATGCCTGGCCCTGGTCTTTTGCTTGGCAATTGCGCAGGTGATTTCTGCAGCCCAGACCGGCAAAGCTGTACGCCACCACAAAATCGCCGTTGAAGATCCTTCTTCACCTCCAGAACTCACGCAAGCCGAGTCTGCGATTGAGAAAAAAGATTACGCCACGGCGGAACCGTTGTTGAAGAAGGTTGTGGAGCGCGATGGCAACAACTATGCTGCATGGTTTGATCTCGGATTTCTCTACAACGCGCTAGGTCAGAGCGAGGACTCGATCTCCGCCTATCGCAAGTCGGTTGCTGCCAAGCCGGATGTTTTTGAATCCAATCTCAATCTTGGCTTGATGCTCGCGCGTGCCGGCCAGCCTGATGCCGAGCAATTTCTGCGCGCCGCTACGAAGCTGAAGCCAACCGCGCATGAGGCCGAGGGTCGCGCGCGCGCGTGGCTTTCACTTGCGCGTGTGATCGAAGCCAATAAGCCTGACGAAGCAATCGAAGCATACCGCCAAGCCGCCACTCTGGAGCCGAGAGATCCGGAACCACACCTTGCGGCGGGAGCCTTGCTTGAAAAGCAGAATCATTTTGCCGATGCCGAACAGGAATACAAACAGGCGGCCACGATTGATCCATCGTCGGGGGATGCGTTGGCAGCCTTGGCCAACGTCTACATGCGGGGACATCGCTTCACTGATGCTGAAGGCATTCTGCGGAAGCTGGTGGCTTTGCATCCGAATGACGCCAGCGCGCACATGCAGCTTGGCCGGATGCTGGCGGCGGATGGCCAGAACGACGGCGCAATCGTGGAATTGCAAAGCGCGCTGAAGCTCGATCCTAATGACACCGCAGCGCAGCGCGATTTGGCCGACCTTTACGTAAGTGCGAAGAAGTACGATCAAGCGGAAACGCAATATCGCGCGCTCCTCGCGTCACATCCGAATGATGCTGAGCTGCATCAGGGTTTGGGACACGCGTTGCTGGAGCAGCGCAAATTCCCGGAAGCGCAGCAGGAATTAGTTAACGCGATTAATCTCAAGTCGGATTTAGGCTCCGCTTACTGGGATCTGGCGGTGGCCGGGAACGAAACCAAAAATTACCAACTCGCCATCAAGGCGCTGGATGATCGCGCAAAATTCGCGCCGGAGATGCCGCTGAGTTATTTTCTCCGCGCAACAGCGTATGACCACTTGCGCAGCAAGAAGCAGGCAGCGGAGAATTATCATCGTTTTCTGGAGGTCGCCGACGGTAAATTTCCCGATCAGGAATGGCAAGCGCGACATCGCCTGATTGCGATCGAGCCGACAAAATAATTATGCGCAGCTCGATGGTTGTGCTCACTCTTCTTGCCGGGATTTCGGTCGCGACCTACGGCAGCAAGCAACAAACTCTGGAACAACTGATCGCACGCGCACCTTCCGCACGGGCTGAAGACCAGCCGCATCTCTACATTGAAATTGCGCGCAAGGAACTTGAGGCTGCGGAAAAATCTTATAAGACGGGCGAGAACGATGCCGCGCGGAAATCGGTGGACGAGCTCGTGGGCTACTCCGGGAAAGCCAGCGACGCCGCGAGTCAGATTGGCAAGAAACTGAAGGATACCGAGATCGCATTGCGCAAGATGGCGCAGAAGCTACGCGACCTCAAGCGCGGCCTCCCATATGAAGACCAGGGCCCGGTGCAGGCCGCGGCTGACCGTCTGGAGCAGATGCGGACTGAGCTGCTATCCCGTATGTTCGGGAAAAAGGGCAAGCCATGATCCGCACTCGCTGGATCTTTACTTCCCTATTATTACCGGCCTTGATTTCTCCGGCGTGGTCGCAACGTCGCCGCGATCCGTTGACTCGACTTGAAGTTGATCAGTTGCGAGATACCGCATGGGAACCCGAACAGCGTCTCAAACTTTACATAAAATTTGCGCGGGCGCGGCTGGCGGCGGTGGAGCAAGTGCGCTCCGACCCCAAGGTAACGGACCGCGCCCAAGCGACGCATGACAAGCTGCAGGATTTTCTCGATGTGTATGACGAGCTGAATGACAACATTGATACTTATGAAGGACGCAAGTCCGATCTGCGCAAAGCGCTGAAAGCGGTCATCGAGGGCGACGCGGAATTTCAGTCAAAGCTGCGCGCGTTCAAGGATTCAGTTACCGCTGGCAAGGAAGACACAAAGGATTACGAATTTCTTCTCTCGAATGCGGTTGAGACCGTGGACACCGGCGCTCAAGATCATCGCCAACTGCTCGCAGAGCAGGAAGAGGCGTTTAAGCATAAGAGGAAGGAAAAGCCGTAGGCGATGAGTGTGAGTCCTGTGGTCGTTGGGCACATTTTGTCGTACCTCTCCATATATTTTCTCCGCCACGCAGCAATGCTAATGTAACGACAGCGTGAGAGAGCGTCTCCTCCCAATTTTTCAGGAAAGCTATCGCGAACTGCGGCCGCGCGCACCGATTCCGGAACTCGCGGTTGAGTTCTTCGCGTTCGCCAACATCAACAATACAATTCGTCTGCGCGAAGGAAAGTTGTTGGTGCGCCTTTCAGATTTACTGGAAGGATCGTCCGATGCGGTCCTGCGTGCCATTGCACACATACTACTTGCCAAGATGTATCGGAAACCGATTGAGCGCAATCACGCAACGCGCTATCGAAGATATGTTTCGAGCCACCACATCAGCGAGAAAGCACATCTGCTGCGGCAGATGCGCGGGCGCAAGCGCATAGAGACGGCGCAGGGCCGAATCTACAATCTTGAATCTGTTTTTGACGATCTGAACGTACGCTTCTTCCACGGCCTGCTGGCGCGTCCGCAGATGACGTGGAGCCGCGATCATGCGCGCAACAGCCTGGGCCATTACGATCCCGCGCATAACGCGATTGTGGTGAGCCGGGTCTTCGATCATCCGCGGGTGCCGCGGTACGCGGTGGAGTACATCGTCTATCACGAGATGCTGCATTTGAAGCATCCGGTGAAATTGCGGGGAAGCCGGCGGTGTGTGCACTCAGCGGCGTTTCAGGCGGAAGAAAGAATGTTCCCTGACTTGGAGCGCGCCAAACAGTTCTTGCAGCGACTTTAAAATTGTGGAGCGTTACGCCGGGCAAGGGCCCGGCAGATAGTACCGGAGCACAACCGCAAATTAGCGGTAGAGCGTTAGCTGTCTCCAGCACCGGTAGTGTGCAGTTTGCCCCTTGGCCTAAGAACTTGCTTTGCGTCGTTTGCGAATCCTTGGCGTTCTTCGCGGTTAAGGTTCTTCTTTACCGCAAAGCTTCGCAAAGAACAGCGGCCAAGAACGCAAAGCCAAACCACGCACAAAGTGAAACCGAGCCTCTACTCCAGTTCGCAAGTGTTTGACGCGCCGCTCCCAGGCAGATATCCTAAAGAGTAAGCGGCTAGTTGCAACTCAGTTGCAAGTACCTAAAACCAAGGAATTTCAGTGGTACAAGCATTCATCGTAACGTTGCGCGAGGGCGTCGAAGCGGCGCTGATTGTCGGCATCACCCTCGCCTATCTCGCTAAAATTAACCGTCCCGAGCTACGCAAGTCTGTGTATGCCGCTCTGGTTGCCGCTTTTGTTGGCAGCATCGGAATCGCGGTTCTCCTCTCTCGCACGCAGTGGAACCAGGACATTTTCGAAGGCTGGATTATGTTGGCAGCGGCATTCTTCGTCGTAACCATGATCATTTTCATGATGAAGACGGGCCGCCGGCTCAAGGGCCAGATCGAGGGTAAGGTCGGTCTACTTGCGGGCGAGGATGCCTGGTTCGGCTTGTTCCTGTTCGTGTTCCTGATGGTGCTGCGCGAGGGCGTGGAGACGGTTCTGATCCTGGGCGCGGTGACGCTGAATTCCACCGAGCTGCTCAGTTTTCTTGGAACGCTGCTCGGAGTGCTGGTTGCAATTGCGTTCGGCGTGATGTTCGTAAAAGGCAGCGTCAGGATCAATCTGCAAAAATTCTTTCGCATTACCACGGTGATCCTGTTCTTTGTGGCGGCACAGTTGATCATCTCGGGCCTGCATGAGCTATCGGAAAATGAGGTGCTACCTTCCTCTAAGCGGGAGATGGCGATTATTGGGCCAATCGTCCGCAACGATCTGTTCTTTTTTGTGACGATCTTTGCGCTGGCGGCGTTGATGGTGCTGTTCGAAGTGAAGCGCCGCCAACCCGCGACGATTCCTGCGGCAGGCGCGGAGAGGCGCAAAGCGCTTTGGAGCGTGCGGCGCGAGCGATTGTGGATGGCGTCTGTTTACGCAAGCTCGTTTCTGTTCATCGTGCTGGTCACCGCGGAATTTGTGTATGCCAAGAGTATAAGTACGCTTTCCCCGGCCACTCCGGTTACGTTCACGGATGGACAGGCGAGTATTCCGCTGTCGCAGGTTTCTGATAGCGATCTTCATCGCTTCTCCGCCAAGGAAAACGGCGCTGAAGTACGTTTTTGGCTTTATCAAAAGCCCGACGGAAAAATCGCCACCGTATTTGACGCCTGCGAAATTTGTGGCAGCGTGGGATTCTACAAAGGCCCGAACGGCGTAGTCTGCAAGAATTGTGCTGCGCCCATCAACGGCCAATCGGTTGGAACCAAGGGCGGATGCAATCCCATTCCTCTCGCGGCCGATCAAACGGCGACGGCCGTCATTATCAAAGAAGCCGATATTGCTGCCGGCGCGCATTATTTCCAGCAATAGTCCATGTTTGTTCGCCTGGTCTACGAATCATTCCGGCGGCAGAAACGGCGCAAGCTTTTGGCAGGCGTTGCGGTCACCCTTGGTGTGTGCGTTGCGACCGCGATGATCGCGGTGGCCACGGATATTGGCGACAAGATCAATCGCGAACTGCGCGCGATTGGTGCCAACCTGGTCGTCACGCCGCAGGAAGATACTCTGGACGTGGAAATCGGCGGCGTGAATTTGAAGCCACCCAGTGATGGAGCCTATCTCAACGAAGCCCATCTGCCGAAGATCAAAGGTATGTTCTGGCGCAATAACATCGTGGGGTTCGCTCCGATGCTGCCGGTTAGCGTAAACCTTGCTGGCGCGAACACGACCCTGCTCGGAACTTATTTTGCCAAGCATATTCAGTTCGGAAAACAAAACTTCGTGACCGGAGTCCAAACGACGCACCCCTGGTGGAAAGTCCAGGGTGAGTGGCCGGATGACGGTTCGCAAAGCATTCTCCTCGGTGAGCGGCTGGCGGCAAGGATCGCACGCCATCCTGGAGATCAAGTTGAAATCGCCGGTCAGGGCCATGCAATTTCCGGCATTCTTTCGACAGGCGGAGTGGAAGATGACCAGATCGTCGCGCCACTTTCGCTGGCCCAAGACGTCATCGGAAAGCCGGGCGCGGTACGCCGTATTTACGTCAGTGCTCTGACCAAGCCTGAGGATGCCTTCGCCCGCCGCGATCCTGCCAGCTTGCGAGGTCCGGAGTACGATCGCTGGTACTGCTCGCCTTACCCGCAGTCGATTGCATATCAGTTGCAGGAAGCCATTCCGCACTCTCACGCTGAGCAGATTCGGCAAGTAGCACAGAACGAAGGGACGGTTCTCTCGCGCATAAAAGGATTGATGCTACTGATTACGGTTGCCGCTCTGTTGGCTTCGGCATTGGCGGTGTCTGCGGCTATGGCGACGGCGATTTTCGAGCGCAGGAGGGAAATCGGATTGATGAAAGCGCTAGGCGCAGGAGACTTCCCAGTCTCCGCATTATTTTTTGCAGAGGCCACGCTGTTAGCGCTGATCAGCGGCCTAGTCGGATTTCTCGGTGGCGCATTGCTGGCG
>Ga0209058_1003334_pt1 | contig 13027 bp, 13 predicted proteins | sample GraSoiAngelo_147_FD_185904 | JGI IMG/M metagenome (GOLD analysis project Ga0209058, IMG submission 185904) | Grasslands soil microbial communities from the Angelo Coastal Reserve, California, USA - 14_1009_05_40cm (SPAdes) (version 2) | ecosystem: Environmental > Terrestrial > Soil > Grasslands ... | reverse complement strand
CGTGGAATCTACACTCTGAAGGAAATGCACCCGGACACTTTGCGCGTGCTTCGAAACCGCAATGATATTGCCTGCGTTCTGGTTAATCCAATTCAGGCGCTGAATCCGAACGGAATTCCGCCAAGTGATACGGCCCTCGTCGCAAGCGACAGGTCCGCGAGTTTCGATAAGCCGTCCTATACTCGCTGGCTGTGCGATCTGCGCGAGGTGTGTACGGCTCGCTCGATTGCACTCATCTTCGATGAAGTCTTCCTCGGATTTCGTGTTGCGCTGGGAGGAGCGCAAGAGTATTTCGGCGTCAGAGCCGATATGGTGACGTACGGCAAATCTCTGGGCGGGGGATTGCCGGTCGGCGTTGTGTGTGGCAAGTCGACACTGATGCGCCGATACAAAAATCACCGGCCGATGGACATCTGTTTCGCCCGCGGGACATTCAATTCACATCCGTATGTCATGGTCACCATGAACGAATTCCTCCGCTACCTGGACGAGCCGGCAGTTCGTACGGGGTACCAGCAACTCGACACAGTCTGGAACGCCCGCGCATGTGTTCTCAACGAGCGGCTCGGGAGGCTTGGGATTCCAGTTCGCGTTGCGAACCTGGCCTCTGTCTGGACAACCTTGTACACCCAGCCAAGCCGTTACAACTGGATGTTCCAGTATTACCTGCGGGCCGAAGGTCTCAACACAAGCTGGATAGGCACCGGAAGATTCATCTTCAGCCACGACCTTAAAGAGTGTGATTTTCGAGAGATCACCAATCGATTTGTCGCAGCTGCTCAGGCCATGCAGGCCGACGGCTGGTGGTGGAACGACGGGGCTTTGACGAATAAGGCGATCAAGCGCCGCATCATGAAGGAGCTGTTTACTGCCAGTGTCTGGCGTCATCCATCGGATCCAACCACTGGCCCCTCAGCAACCAGATCGGCGCCGTATGATAGATCTTCACGTCATGAAACGGATCCGTTAGGATCTTGGTGAACCACACCAATCCTGTCTGAACGCTGCGGCTGGCGCATAGCCAAAAGGTCCGAAGGAGCAATCCTGCGAGACCCATCACCCACCACAGGATGCCGAGGCGATCAAAAAACGAATAGCCGCCGGACTGTGAAAACAAGCCCCCGAATGACGAGTTGAAGAACAAAACCGCCGGCACCGAAATCCACGCTACAAACAAAATTACTTTACGTTGCAGGTTAAATCCGACCTTCACGTTCTCCTTATGGTCGAACGTTACCTTGTTGATGTGGTCGAAACCCTTAGGTTCAAAAAAGAAATGACCAATTTGCCGAGACCACATTGCTACCGTCCACCCAAGAAGGCTTGCGGCAATTGGATTGAAAAGCACAAGGACGTAGCTGGCCAAAAAACAGAGGGCGCTGAACAGGTGGAGGCTTTGGGTGATGCGGCTCTGATGATAGAAACGGTGGTCGTCCCAGCGCTGTTGCTTAAGCTCTTGCCCAAAAGTCAGGTTGGATCGAGCTTCCGTGGAAGGGGTCATGGTGTTCTCCTATCGATAGTGATATGGACGTAGGGCACGTCAACAACGGATCGCCGACTCGAATGGTCGAGCCCTCAACGACGTTGCTGGAAAATTCAAAGTCGCGCGAAGCGAACATCACAATGGTAGAGCCGGTTTCGAAGTAGCCGAGTTCCTGGCCTTTGACGAATCGCGCGTCGCACTCGATTTCCGTGGCGCCGCGGTAATTGAGACTGAGCGCTGCGGGAATGAAGTGCAGCCGGATGCTCGCCACGAGGATGGCGGCAACGGGAACGAGCGTCAAATACAAGTCGCTGGTTGGAAGTTCAAACGGCAGCACTGCGCGCTCATTCTTGCAGAAGAGGTTCTCGATTCGTTTGAGCGCGATCGGATTGACGTTCCAGGTGTCTCCCGAAGTGTATCTGACCCAGCGGACTCGGCCGTCACAGGGCGCGTGAAACCGGTGATACATGCTTGCCCGGAGCCGAAGGGTCACAAACTTACCGCCCCGATGCCGGTCGACGATCCGTTCATCACCTAACAAATCGCCGACGCTATAGGGAAAACCTTTCGCTTGAATAGCCCGGTCTGCCTGTAAGTCGCCAAATGCTCCGATGACTGCGTCGCATGGGCTGGTAACAACGTGCGGATCCGCATCAACACAGCGCACGCCGGACCGAAGTTCGCGCACAAAGCAATCCCGGAGGCTGACAAAGTCGTGCGTCTTAGCTTCATCGAGCCGCAGGTCGTCAAACAGGTTCCACGCCGCTACGGAAAGGCGCGTCAACCGCCTGCTGCGGATTCGACTGAACCAGCCGATCAGGAGCGTCGCATAGCGCCTCGGAATTCGGTTTGTCAAGGGTCGAAGCCGCCCGCCTGCTTCCAACTTTCGCCACTGAGCCGTTTCTATTATGAATGGTCCGCACTCGATCGCAGCTTACCGACCAGCCTTTACTGTTTTGTTCTATATTCGTGACATTTTGCAAACATCCAAAGGGGGCGTTCGCAGCTGGCATGGCCGGACCGAACTATCATTGAAGAGCGGACCCAGACTTCCAAAAATTATTTTCGCCGCCGTAAAAAAGATGTCTGAGCCGGGGCTGCGCAAACGTCTAGAGAGTAGATATTCTTAAAAAGGAGGAAGCCCGTGAGTGAATGCCGAAGAGGCATCAAAAGTTCGTCGCTATGCATCCTAAATGAAGGAGGGGGCCTTGTAGCGTCAGTGCGCCCTGAAACCTTCAGCAGGTTACATACTTACCCCTTCCATGACGGCAGCGACGTCGCTTTTCCCGTTTAAACCTAACACTCCGCGCTTATTTGACTATCCGCGTGCACGTCGTTTTGCACGCATACACTTGGCGCATGCGAGCCAGCACTTCCACGCAGACGTGCTGGTTTGTCCACCGTTGAGTTGTGTGGGATCTCGATGACAACCAGGGCGTTTTTTTACAAAGATCCCATCTTGTCATCAAGTTTTCTCTCGATACTCACCAAACCGTAACACGTTCGCCGTAGAGTCCGTGCTCTCTGATTTTCTTGACCATTCATGCCGGATTTCCGGCTGAGGAGGACGTGTGTATATACGCGAGAACGATCGGAATTTGGTTAACAGGTTGATATTGATTGCGGTGGTGACTTGCGCGCTGCTGGCTCCAGTGCCTGTCATCGGTCAATCCACGTATGGCGGAATTACCGGGACGGTGACCGATCCGAGTGGTGCTGTTGTCGCCGGGGTCAAGGTCGAAGCGCTGAACCAGGGAACTGGAGAGATCCACGCAGGCACGACGGACGCTGAGGGCAACTACCGCTTTCTGAATCTCGATCCGGGCTCTTACACAATCACCGTGTCGAACGCACCATTCGTCACGCAAAAAAACCAAAACGTAGCCTTGCTGGCGCGGCAAATCGTGCGCTCGGATTTCCGCTTGCAGTTATCGGGCACCGCGACAGAAGTACAAGTGGTCGAGACCCAGGAAGTCGTCGCGGAAGTGCCGGCACAGTCAAATTCTCTTTCCGGTCTTGAAATCAACTCTCTGGCTTTGAATTTCAGGGCAACCAACAATACCAGTCCTCTCTCGGTCGCCGTGCTGTCACCGGGCGTGCAGACCGATCAAGCGGGCAATGTCTCGATTTCAGGCGGCCTGCCAAATTCGACGTCTTTTTCCATCGACGGGGTATCGACGCAATTAGTTCGCTCGGGCGGACCGAATCGGGATTTGTTTCCTTCGGTTGAAAGCATTGCGGAATTTCAGGTGAACACCTCTGGCGGTAGCGCAGAGTTTTCGCAGCCTACAGACCTGACGATTGTGAGCAAGAGCGGCACGAATCAATACCATGGCTCAGGCTTTTGGTTCCTCCAAAGGGACGACTTCAATGCTCGGGATACCTTTGCCACAACCAGGCAGAAGGTCGATGCCAACGCGTTCGGCGCGACACTGGGTGGCCCTTTACGCAAAGATCGCACGTTTTTCTTCTTTACCTACGAAGGGACACGGCGGCCTCAGGATTATCTCGTAAACACCACGACCATACCGGCGCCATGGCGTTCAGGAGATCTGTCGAGCATTCCCGCGCAGATCCTTGATCCATTGACGGGCCAGCCGTATCCGAACAACAAAATTCCGGTGAACTCTGTGTCCACGAAAGTCATGGACGCGCTATTCCCGGCCCCGACTAACCGATCGAATACGTCGATTGCTTCTCCCAACCTCACCACAAACTTTGGCGGCGACTACATTCAAGATGGATACGACGGCAGGCTGGACCACATCTTCAACGATCGGCACAAAGTCTTTTTCAGATACAGCCAGAAGGACATCTCCAATAGCGGCACAGACGGCTCGTCCACCTACAATGTGAATTTAGGCGCGCGGTCGCTTGTAACCGGCGTCGCAAACATCGCCGGCAATCACAATTGGATCGTGCGGCCGAATCTCATCAACGAATTCCGTCTTGGCTATTCGTTCGCCAACTACACGACCGCATATCCGTTCACGGCCGGCTCGAATGATTTCGCAAAGAGTCTCGGGATTACCGGACTGCCCCCATTTCCTGCGCGCGGAGGCGCGCCCGATTTCGAGGTTTCCGGATTTCTCGGAGGAATTCTGAACAGCGTTGGCGCGCCGCGCGACATCGACAATCGCACTGTCGATATCAATGATGCGATCACGTGGATCAAAGGCGCGCACACGATCAAAGGCGGTTTCGAGTTCCGGCGCTACAGTTACCGGGATCAAATCACATTTGGCGGTGGTGAAGAATACGGTACCTATCAATTTACCGGACAGGTATCGGGCGCTGTGAACCCGGCTCTATCGGGAACGGTAAACTCGCTGGTGGATTTCCTCCTGGGGCTTCCGGTCAACGTACAAGTTGCTCAGAATGGCACCGATGGCAAGCCGTTCGGCCACCACTATGGCGGGTACATACAGGACGATTGGAAAGTCACGAGAAATCTCACGTTTAACCTGGGACTGCGCTACGAAGTGAATCCGGCTTTTGATGACGAGACGAACCAGTTGGGTAATTTCGACCGCTTTTATCCGGGCGGTCGAATCGTGGCGCAGGACTTGAGTCTGATCAACCCCCAGTGGAGGATTGCCCTCGGCAGCACGCCATTTGTCAGCCCTTCCGAGGCGGGACTGCCGCACACGCTCCGCAATACGTATTGGGGCAACATTCAACCGCGGGCTGGCTTTGCCTGGAAACCGGTGAACGACCTCAAAACCGTGATCCGCGGCTCGGCGGGCGTGTATTCCGTGCCTGTCCTTGGGTCGGTGCTTTATTCACTGCTGGGTGTGAACACGAGCAATTTCCTGAACTTCGACTATTCACCGTCGAAACCGATTATCCTTCCGAACCTTGCATCAGGTTCGACGTCGGTCGCGCCATATCCCGGCTTCCGGCGAGCCAACCAAACGGATCTCCGCGATCCGCGTGTGGTGCAGTATTCCATTTCGGTTGACCGGAATGTGTGCTGGCAGACGCTGCTGCGTTTCAACTACACCGGATCCTTCTCCGAAAATCTGATCTATAGTCCCGACCTGAATCAGGTGAGACCGAACACGGTCGGCTATGCCGCGCTTGTGGCTACTCCGGAGTTGCGCAGGCAGAACCTGCGCTTTCCGAATTTCCGCGAGGTACTGACGCGCGACAACGGCCCCGTTGCGGACTACAACGCATTCCAGATCGAAGTGACACGCCACTTTGCGAGCGGCTTGACATTCCAGAATTCCTACACGCTGGCTTCGAACAAAACGAATGCGCTCGGCTCGGCTCCAAATTCTTTTGCACCAAATGGAGAGCGGGGATTGGACAGGTCAGGAGACAACGGAGGGAATGTGCTGAACTATTTTGATATCGGATCCGACTACGGCAATGCGGCATTCACCCGCCGTCATCGTTTCGTGAGCACTTTTGTCTATGATCTCCCGTTTGGGCGCAATCGGCATTTTCTCGGGAACATCAGCACCCCGTTAAATCATGTGGTCGGCGGCTGGAAGCTGACCGGTATCACACTCTTGCAAAGCGGCCCATTCCTGACGCCTACCTTCACTGGTACGGATCCCTCAGGAACAGCGCCAAGCAGCCGTAGTGTCAGCAGCTTCATGCGGCCGGATTGCATTGCAGGGGTCAATCCCCTTGCTTCCAATCCTTCGCGCTCTCAATGGCTGAGCCCGGCAGCGTTTGCGGTTCCCGCCAGTAACATTGGAAGATTTGGCAACTGTGGCGTGGGAATCATGGAAGGCCCGGGAACGCAGAATTTCTCGGCATCCATCGGCAAGCGCTTCAGCCTGACCGAAAGAGTCGCCGCATTGTACGAAGCCCAGATCTCGAACGTGTTCAACATCACCAATCTCGGAATTCCGAACACTCAGATCAATAGTGGCAGTTTCGGCCGGATCACCAGCACGCAAGCGGCGGAGCAAGCAGGCGCTCGAACGATACAAATGACGCTCCGCCTGAAATTCTAGGACTCTGAAACCGGCGGTCCGGAATTCGGCAGAGCCGGTCGTGCCGCCCGGGAGTCAGGCTCCGGGCGGTTCTTTAATTTACAACGCCACCGCCAAATCGGGCGTCGCTGATGCTGTCAACTACAAAGCGTTGGGCGAGAAAACCATTGCGCAGATTAGGAAAGCGAACGCACGCACCGGTTAAGGAAATTTTGACCAGTAAAAGTCCGCAAACCTCGGGAAGCTCCGACCGTCATTAGGAAGAAACGAATTGTGGGCTGGCCCCCGGGAATCGTGACCGCTTCATGCAAGCGCAACCCGAATTCGCGCGAGGCCAGAGCCTGACTACGGCCGTTACTGAGCGTGATCTTAGAAAATTTCCGTGGCAGGAAGAAAGTTTGCCCGGCAACTCGTCGCTCTTTCCCATAACCTGTCGTCATTCACTCAAGGCACGCTTAGCTAATCAAAGCTGGCTTCGCTATTTGCGCTCGCTTCGCCGGTCTTCTGGCGTAGCCACGCCGTGGCTGGATTATTGCACCAATCGTTTGTGACCTGCGTCGGCTCTCAAAAGGATAGACGGCTCGGCGCAAAGGGGAGTCTATATGAGCAATGCAAGCTTTTATGATCTAGCGCGAGACCGCTTCCGAAGTGGATTGGCGGAGATCGCTGGGAAATGGGGCTGGTACTTCGCATTGGGCGCTTTCTTAGTTATTCTCGGGGTTATCGCGTCTGGAATGGGGGTCGTGACCACAATGTTTTCCGTCGTAGTGCTGGGCTGGATATTGCTCGGCGCGGGAGCCGGTTTGGTGATCCTCTCATTTCTAACGGGCAGGTGGAGTGGGTTCCTGTTGTCGTTGGCTGCCGGTGTCCTCAGCATTATTGCCGGGATCGAGATGCTAAGCTATCCGGTGTCTGCTGCAGTTGCAATTACGATGATCATTGGCACAATCCTGCTGGTAGCAGGCATCTTTCGATCGGTTGCGTCCCTTGTGATGCGCTTTCCTAATTGGGGTTGGGCCCTTGTAAGTGGAATTGCAGCTTTCGCGTTGGGCGCAATGCTGCTGAAGAACTGGCAAAACACGAGTCTGTGGTTCCTCGGTTTCGCTATTGGAATTGATCTCATCCTCCACGGGATTTCCTGGATGACGTTTTCGGTTGGGGTTCACCGTTTGGCAGAAGAGCTGGGAATTACAGAAGCGGATCGTCGTGCGGCCTGATTGAATCGGAATGTATTTGCGGACGCACCGGATGCTGGGCACGAAACAAACGCAGACGGAGCAATCCCTTGCGCTTTTGTGATTGTCGCTCTAGCGAATTGTGAGTACGGGACAGGCTGCGCGGCTGACCAACTCGTGGGCAGTGTCGGATTTAGGAAGGTGTGCCGCCATAACCGGCGCATTTTTCGGGCCCACGGTTAGAACTGGACAAGGCGCCAATCGGAAAACTTCTTCTGCTATCGAGCCCAATAACAACTTCTTAAGCGCTCTACGGCCATGCGTCCCTAGAACGGCGAGGTCGATATGATTCGTCTAGATAGTTTCGATCAAGACCTCAGAGACCGCACCCTCAGCAACCACGATCTCATAACGGTCAGGCTCTAAGCGCAAGGGGGTCAGCAACTGGGTTATTTTCTGCGCGGCCCCGTCGTGAGCCTGCTTGATCATTGCCTGGGCTGATTCGGGTTCGAATAAGTAGAAGCTCTCAGGATTGATCACATGGGCGACGTACAGCCTGGAGTGGTAACGGCCGGCAATCGCCGCCGCGTACGAAAACGCAGCTCCCGTCGCGGGAGAAAAATCAGTCGCAAAGAGGACTTTATCGATAGAGATTTCCATCAGTGGTCCCAGAAATAGGGTACTACACCGGCGCGGGCTTCAGCGGAGGGGCAAGCAGCAACTCCAATTGGTGGCGGTCCAGAGTTTCCTTTTGAATCAACTCCTGCGCGATCCGTTCGAGGTCGGCTTTCCGGCTTGTCAAAATCGTCCTGGCTCGCTCATAAAGTTCGTCCGCGATCCGTCGAACTTCGCCGTCGATCTCTTCGGATGTTTTCTCGCTATAGTTTCGTTCCTCAGTTGCGAACGGGGAACGTAGAAACTGGTTATTGCGCTGGGTTCCATACGTCGAATGGCCGAGCCGATCACTCTTACCAAACCGCGTCACCATTTGGCGAATGAGTTCCGAGGCACGCTGAAGGTCGTCCGATGCGCCAGTAGAGATAACGCCATGGAAGATTATTTCTTCCGCCGCGCGCCCACCCATCATCACGGTGATCTGGTCTTCAAGGTGCGGCCCCGTCATGAGGTATCGGCCCTTGTGCGGTCAGCGAGAGACGCAACGAATACCACATCAGGGCAAAGAAAAGGGAATAGGCCAAGAGGTACAGCCACTGATACTTCCTACGTTTCGCCATGGGTATTCACCTCCTATTTGGATCGGGCTTCGGCTGCATCAGCGTTGTTCTAATCCCGCTCTGATCTCCTTGTGCTAAATCTTATGGTCTTACTAAGGATACATCCACAAGGTGCTCAGACTCTGCGCAAGAGTTTTTATCCGGATTGACTGAGCGTTGTATGGTCTGCGCTTTCTAATGCCGGAACGAGCTTGTTGGTGCACGAATACACACGCCCTCCTCTTCCAGAAATCGGTGAATAGGTCACTCAACAGATCAAACGAGGCCGCGATGCTACGGCCGGTGTGTTACGTATTCGTGAGTGTTGGGATAAAAACCAGTGACAGCCTGAGGCAAGAATCTCGCCGGAACGCACACTGAGTTCACCAGCCCGCGTGCCGCGGCTTCGGACGATCTGGCGGAGCGAAGCTGACAAAAACGGTGAATGTTTTTATCTCGAGATGGTGCGACTTGTGTTCGTTAGTATCGGAACGAGTGGGAGTTTTTGACCGGTAGCAGGCTCAACTGTAGGCGATGGCCCTGACCGGCGTTGGCTTTGTGCTTCAGTGCGTGTTGTTTCTTTAGATGGCCTTGAATTTCTGATCGGAAAAATGCGTTCCAATATGTCGGATGATTTCGCGATGCTTTTGATCAGGCGTGCCCGCTTTTGCGCGAGCCGGTCCAGTACAGGTACTATGGCGAGCATTTTACCTCTCTTTGCCGCCCACTTCTGAAGGTGCGCTCTGAGGATTTCAATGTCACGAGCATTCCCCATCAACTGCTGGTACGCATGCATTTCGTCCGCGCTTTCTTTTGCCCAGTCGCCAGGAATCGGGTGGCCCCCTTCAACGACATACCGAAGCTTCTTGAGAGCGATACGCATCTGATGCAATGTCTCGTCGTTCCCCGGTTTAAACCGTCGCCTCGCTTTAAAGAATTCGCTGCGGCGGAGCCGCACCACTTGCTCAATCGATCGACGAACGTTATCGTCTTCGAGCGCTTCAACCAGAATCTCGAAGTCCGAGCGTAGGTTCGCAATCGCGTCCTCGAGGCGTCGCCTTTTCCCGGACTTCAAGTCTTTTCGAATATTTTTGATCTTAGCGTTTTCTCGCCGCTTCAAACTTCGCTTGAAATCAGTGATTACGCCGTTTGCGCGAAACCGCGCGAGGCCTTCCAGCTGCACCTGAACATCACGTAGAGGCCGTATTAAACTTCGTGGCCGAAGGGGTAATTTTATGACGACTGCGGCAGTGTCAAGGAAATAGTCTGCCGCGCTTATGCTGGATGATGGTGTTGGTTTCGACTCATGCACGGCCGAAGGAAGACCGACGAGGAATCTGCCGCCGTCTGCGGTGACGGTGTTCTTCCGGCGAGAATGCTTGACTTCGTCCACAAGAATCCGGACTGCATTTCTGCAAACGAGCAGCGCAGAAAGATACACCTGCCGCTCGATTGGCCGAGAACGGAACTATCGGACCAGGATATACGTGAGTCTATCACGCCTCCCGACAGCGTGTGCATGATGCACCAGTGACGCAGTGGTGCCCGTGAATTGTTTGACAGCGGGCGCTGGACAAGCAGAGGGATACTTCCTTGTGAGAGTGCAGCGCGGCCTCCAATTTGCCGTAGGCGATTTCGTATCACAAAGAGGCGTGGTGCCAAACGTGGCGAAACATTCCGTCGAGAATGTTGCAGAACTCGATCAGAACCGGGAACGGCATCGCTTCGTTCCGCTGCTACATTTATTCGACAACGATGCCGGTTGGTGGGATACTGAACGCCTCTTTGGAAGAAGGGAGCCTGGTCGTTCTTACGATTCCTTTCGCTTCTGATCTCCCGAAGATCTCATGCAGACTCAGTCCCTGACCCCCACACGATCCAGACAGGGCGTGAGGTGTATTTTGTCAGTGGGAAGCCATCTTCCTATTGTCGGCGAGGCCAAAAACATTTGCCACGATTCTTATGATGAGGTATCGAATGAATTCCAGAACAACAGACGAAACATCCAAAAAGCAAAACGAAGTGTCTTCAACAAGCGAACAAAAACTGAAGAATGAAAAGAAAACCGTAAGAACACGGGCTATTTTCAAAGAGCCCAAAAAGAATGTCGAACGACAACTATCCGGAGCGCTTGCGCACCTTCGATCCGAAGCGCGTCTAACGACGCGTGCTTATCTGGCCAATCTGGAACGCGACATCGTCAAAGTGACCAATTTCGTTCATGATTCCCAAAACGGTAAGAGCAAGAACGGCGCCGCCAAGCATATTCTTCAGATCCAGGAAGTGCTCGACAACCTCGAAGTAAAACCTAAAAAAGGGCGGCGGAAGGATCTCAAACGCATTGAAAAAACCGTGGCGGCAATGCTTCAGATGACAGATTAGACTGGGCTACTTGCAAGCGTTTACTGAGTAATTGGGATTTGATTCATTTTATCGGTTGTCCATCCTAAGCGTCCAGGGATTGGCGGGATTGGCACCTTCATCATGATCGGGCTGATCCGCTTTTTCGGCGGCGCAGGCTTGGGCGGCCTATGGATCTCTTTTATCGGTTGGTTCCTGCTTGACGCCGCACGCAGCAGTCAGGCACAGATCGGCATGATGGAAATGCTGCGAGGGATTCGCGTTGGGGATGTCATGTCACGCGACAATGTCACGGTCGACGGCTGTTCCAACATTCAGACCTCGAGGATATCGGCCCGGCCGCCCAGTCGGTTTGGGTTATCGATCGGATTCGACTGCGGCCCGCGAATTCGGACGCGGTCGAGACGACTTCTACGGTGCAGCGTTTGTACCCTCGAGCCGCCGGCGGGACCCTACGGAACGGCAATAAACACATCCAGATCGAACGAGCTCAGCGTGTCCTGTGCCGCATAACCGAGATAGTTGAGGCCGAACAGGTCTTCGATCGTCCGTAAGATCGAATAGTGGTTGTAGGGAGTCGTGGTGATCGTCCCCGGGCGCACATACTTCGACAAAACCACAGCCCCTACCAGACCACCTCCCGGTCCCGTGATCCCAGGCAGCGGCGAGTTGGGTCCCGGAAGCTCGTTGCAGCAAGCCGACGCATCAGCATTGGGTCCAGTGAACTCCGCCTCGTCGAACAAAATGAGCAGCAAGCCGTCTCGTTGATAGGCCGGCGAATTCAGGATTTGTGGAACCCACTTTTGCAGGAAGGCATCGATCGACGCGAGTCCGCCGGGTTCGCCGTCCGCGCACGGTGAATCGTGCCCGTCGTGGCAGAGGTTGGGAGTGATGAACACGTAATTCGGCGTCGTGGCATACCGCTGGAGATCACTCGGCAATTGCGTCAAAGGAACGTCGTTCGCGCACGCCGGCGCATCGGTGATCGAATGGAAATAGACAAAAGGATTGTGCCGGGCGGCATACTGATTATCGGGTCGCGCCATTTGAGTTTGATCATGAGTGTTGAGCGCCGGATGCGTGCAGGGCGCCGGCATGTCTTCCATGTATCCGCGCCATGTAAGTTGACGTGCCGTTAGCTGGTCCGCGATCGTCTGCGTTTCCGGCGGGAAGACGCAACCTTGCCCCAGAACCTGGCCATTGAGGTCCACCTGAACCGGGGATCCTGGGATGAAGTCCTGATAAATCTGGCAATCGCCCTGAGTTGCCGCGTTCGGCGCCTGGCCGCTGATCAAAGCGATGTAATTGTCCAGACTGTTGTGTCCGATGGCGTAGTAGTTCGTGAGCAGCGCACCACGCGACGTAAGGTATCTCGACAGATAGGGCGCCGGCGAATTCGGTCCGAAGGTTTCGCTGTAGCTCTTGTTCTCGAGAACAATCGTGAATACGTGCCGGATCGGCGGCTTTTGCACGGCGGCCACAGGAATAAGCAGAAGCAAAATCAGACTCAGAATCGTTCTCATGATGTCCTCCAATTACGGCAATGGAAATCCCAGCTTGTTGGCAACAGATGTCAGAGTCGCCCAGACACTTTCTTCAGTGCTGGGAAGGCTTTGTCCACACACCCCGCCGAACGGTCCCATGGGTACGCTATAGAGCGGCGCAAAAGAATTGGGGTGTTCGAAATCCAGAGCCAGGGCGAGATTATTGGCCGCCGCGTCGCGAACAGTAAGGGGCGCGAGCCGCCAGCGCCACTGGATCAACTTCAGAACGGAGGTGTGGTCGAACTGGATGTTGGACACGTACCCCCTGCGCGACCAGGGAGAGATAATCAGCGCGGGGGTT
>Ga0209058_1003331_pt1 | contig 13032 bp, 12 predicted proteins | sample GraSoiAngelo_147_FD_185904 | JGI IMG/M metagenome (GOLD analysis project Ga0209058, IMG submission 185904) | Grasslands soil microbial communities from the Angelo Coastal Reserve, California, USA - 14_1009_05_40cm (SPAdes) (version 2) | ecosystem: Environmental > Terrestrial > Soil > Grasslands ... | reverse complement strand
TCGCACACGTCCTGGCGATCCTCATCGACCCGTACGCGGGCGTGCGCCTTCTCGATCTCGTCGTCCCGTTCCAAGTCTCGTACGGCGCGTTCGCGGTCGGCCTCGGGACGATCAGCGTGCAGCTGCTTGCGGTCGTGACGATCGCGGCGCTCATGCGGTCGCGGCTGCGACGCGACAGTTGGCTCGCGCTCCACCGGCTCTCGTACGTCGCCTTCGCCGCGGCGTTCCTCCACGGTGTGCTCTCGGGCACCGACCTCGCGTACCCGTGGCTCATGGGCGTCGCGTGGCTGGCGGCCGCAATCCTCGCGATGTTCGGCGCGCGGCGCGCGCTGCACGCCATCCCGGTCCGCGCCTAGGCGGGCACCGCCTCGGCCGAGTAGATCGTCCGCCCGCCGAGCATCGTCCGCTCGACGGTCGTCTCGCGGATCTCCGATGCCGATGCGCGAAGGATGTCGCGCGACAGCACGACCAGATCTGCGAGCTTCCCTTCGCTGATCGTCCCCTTCCGATCCTCCTCGTACGACGCGGCGGCAGGCGTGCTCGTGTACGCCGCGATCGCCTCCTGCACGGTGAGCGCCTCGTCCTTGTGCCACGGGGCGTCGCCGGCTGCCGCGCCGCGCGTCATCGCGAGGGCGATGTTCTCGCGCGGCGCGAGCGGCGTCGCCCGCTGCTCGTTGAACGACCCCGGCCAGTCGGACACGATCGAAACGCGCGCGCCCGCGCGCCCGAGGGAGCGCCACGCGTGCGCGGTCTTCGCGCGCTGCGGGCCGAGTCGGCGCTCTACAGAGCGCAGGTCGTTCACGAGGTGCTGGGGCGTGATGTCGACGAAGAGGCCGAGCTTCCCGATGCGCTCGATCTCGCGCGCGCTCGGATACCACGCGTGGATGACGCGGAAGCGGCGGTCACGGGCAGGGTTCGCGTGGATCGCGGCCTCGTACCAGTCGAGGAGCAACCGGTGCGCGCGATCGCCGACGCAGTGCACGACCGGATCGAAGCCCGCCGCGTCCGCGCCCGCGATATCCGCGGCCATCGTCGCCTCGTCCACGAAGCGGAACGTGAAGTCGCCGCGGTCGCCGGGACGGTCGGCGTAGTCCTCGTCCATGAGAAAGCCGTCGATGAACGCCTTCAGCGCGCCGAACCGGATCCGCCCCTCGTCGGTCCGCGGGCGGATCCCAGCGTCGATGGTCTCGCGCCACAGGGGCAGCGTGAGGAACGCGTAGACGCGAACGCTGAGCACGCCCTCGGCCTGAAGCGCCCGGAAGAGCGCGAGGTCGGTCGCGCTCCTCTCGATGAAGGTGTGGAAGAACGTGCGCTGCGAGACCTCTTCGAGCCGCGCGACGTCGTGGACGGAGGTGATGCCGGCACGCGCGAGATCGGCGAGCGCGACGCTCGCGCCGGCGATCTGCTGCGCGAGGTTCGGCGGCGGCATCGCTTCGGCAAGGCGCTCTCCCGCGCGTCCGTGGAAGATCCCGTTCAGCTCGCCCGACGCATCGCGTTCCTTGCGCCCGCCGCGCACGTCGGGCGTGTCGCGCGGGACGCGCGCGCGCGCGATCGCGAGCGAGTTCGCGACGTAGGCGCCGTCGATGCGGCGCAAGAGCACGGGGTTCTCCGTCGCGACGCTGTCCAGCGCCTTGCGGTCGATCGCCAACGGCGCCGGCCGCGGCCGGCCCGCGGCGTCTGCCTCCCACGCCGCCGCCGCGCCGATGTCGCCGCCGGTGATCCACAGCCCAAGGCCCTCCGGCAAACGGCGCGCCGCGCGCGCCACCGCCTCGAGCACCTCCGCGGGCTCGCCTGCGTCGTAGAGGCCGAGGCGCATCGCCCACGCCGCGGCGTTGCCGAAGTGCGTGTGCGCGTCGATGAAGCCGGGAAGGAGCATGCGATCGCCGAGATCGATCACCTGCGTCGTATCACCGCGCAGGCGCATGACGTCGGCGGCGCGTCCGACGGCGACGATGCGCTCATCGGCGATGCCGACGGCCTCGGCCTCGGGCTGCGACGGATCGCACGTCCAGATGCGGCCGCCGCGGAAGATGACGTCCGCTAACGCGACCGCTGACGTCTCGCGTTGTGTCCGGCGCGATAGAGGTTCGCGATGACGAGCGCGACCACGAGGACGAGGAGCAGCCAGCCGGCATTCTCACGGACCGTCTCGGCGCTCATCTGCGCGACGAGCCAGGTGACCGCGAGCGCGGCGATCGCGCCGATCGCCAGCTGCCCGTCGTCGACGAGCAAGCCGTACGTGTTGTCCCAGATCGCGCGGAGGGCGTTCGACATCAGTCGAGCGACGAGCGGCTTCGCCGCGAGGAGCGAGTCGCTAAGAAGCGGAGCGGGCGGCGAGGCGCAGGCCGCGAAGCGGGCCGAGCCGAGCGCGAAGAATCAGACATTGCGTGCCTCCACGTGTGCGCCCTCGGGGAGGAGGCTGCGCAGGAGCTGCGCCGCCGCCCATGACGCGACGAGGATCGTGCCGAGGATCACGGGGATCGAGGCCGCGTCGCCGGGCCATTCGGCGCCGACGCCTTCTCCGAACCAGAAGATGCCGAACGACGTGAGCATCGCGCCGACGCCGAACTTCATCCAGTTCTCGGGCACCGCCGTCAGGGGATGCCGCAGCGCGGCCGCGACCGCGGTCACGATGACACCCGCCGCGACCGCACCCCAGATCGCGGCGGTCATCGCGGAGACACCCTTCGCGCCGAACGAGATGACGATGAAGGCGACCTCGGTGCCCTCGAGGAGCACCGCTTTGTACGCGACGATCATCCCGATCCAGTCCCACTCGGTCTTCTTCAGACCTTGCGACCGGAGCTCGGCGACCTCGCGCCGGTAGATCTCCTCCTCATCGTGCAGCGCGACGATCCCCGCGAAGCGCAGGACCGCCTTGCGGAGCCAACGCAGTCCGAAGAGGAGGAGCAGCGTCCCGACGATGCCGAGCAGCAGGTGCTCGGGCACGTAGTTCACGAGCGCGACGCCAAGCGTCGCGACGATGATCGCGAGCGTGAGCGCCGCCAGCGCCGTGCCGGCGAGCGGCGCGCGCCAGCCACGGGTCAGGCCTACGGCGAGGACGATGGTCGTCGCCTCGACGAACTCGACCGCGCTCGCGATGAATGACGGCGTCGCGGCGATGACGAGCGTTGTAAGGTCCATCAGCTCTCCACCCAGGTGTCGTTGAGCGGCAGGCCGGTGAGCCCATCGGGTCCGGGTTTGAAGTCGTGGACCTTCGCCGACATCGCCTCGACGCGGATCTGGCTCATGACCCCGACGAACGGAAGGATGTCCATGACCTTCTTCTGCGCGTCGACGTACGTCTGACGCCGCTCCTGCGTACCGAGCTCCTGCGATTGACCCTTGGTGAGCAGCGCGTCGAGGTCCTTGTCGTTCACGTTGCTGAAGTTGCTGCCCGTCGTGCGGTTCGCCGAGTCGTAACAGACACGGAGAATGCCGTCCGGGTCGATCGCGGTCGACGACGTCGCGGCCATGTTGTGCTTGTACGCACGGACGTAGTCGAGGTACGGACCGCGCTCCATGACCTGCACCTTGAGGTCGATGCCGACGTCGCGCAGCTGCGACTGCATCGCCTGCGCGATCTCGGTCCACGGGCTGCGGAACGTCGCGAGCGCGATCTCGAGCTTCTGCCCGCCCTTCTCGCGGATCGGGCCTGACGCAGGCAGCTTCCAGCCGGCGTCCTCCAGGATCTTCTTCGCCTTGGCCGGGTCGAAGCTGAATGCCTTCTCGATGCTCTCGTCGCGCGCCCACACGCCTTCCGAGAGCGGACCGACCGAGACGTGATGCACGCCGAAGAAGACCTTATCGACGATCGACGTGCGGTCGACGGCCCAGTTCACGGCCTCGCGCACGGCGTGGTCGTCGGTGGGTGCCTTCGCGACATTCATCGAGAACCCGAGCGTGTGCGATGCGCGCGGCGAGAGCACGAACGCGTACTTGCTGTTGTTCTTGAGGCGCGCGTAGTCGGCCTCGGGGATCTCGTCGATGAGCAGGTTCTCGCCGCTCTCGAGCGTCGCGATGCGCGTCGAGGGCTCGGTGATCGCGCGGAACTTCAGCGTCTGCAGGTACGGCGCCACGCGGTTCTTGAACGTCTCGCTGCCCCAGTTGTAGTCCGGGAACGCCTTCAGCGTGACGACGCCATCGGGCGAGCGGCTGTCGAACATGAACGGACCCGAGCCGACCGGCGCGACCGCCGGATCCGCCGGCTTGAGCGTCGCCATGTACTTCGGCGACATGATCCCGAAGAAGTAGCGCCAGATCTGGAGCATGAACGCGTAATAGCCCGACTTGAACTGGAACACGACGGTGCTGTCGTTCGGCGTCGTGATCGTGTCGATCGGGCCGATGAGCGACACGACCGCGCCGGCCTTGAGCTCCGGCTTGAGGATGCGCTCGAAGGACTGCTTCACCGCGGCCGACGTGAGCGTCGTGCCGTCGTGGAACTTCACGCCGTCGCGGAGCGTGAAGGTGAACTTCTTGCCGGAGTCTTCGATCGTCCACTTCGTCGCGAGCGCGGGATGCGGCTTCTGCTCCGCATCGAGGGTGATGAGCGTGTCGAGGATGTTCTGCGCGATCTCACCGGCGGCCGCGCCGGTGGTGAGGGCTGGATCGATCGAGTCGATCTTGTCCCACTGGCCCCAGGTGAGGGTTCCACCCTTGACCGGGGTGAGCGACTTCGCGGCGCCGTTCGCCGGCGGCACCGACGTGGCGGAGGTGCAGCTGAGGATCGCCACGCTGGCGGCCGCGAGCGCCGAGCGGCGCAGGAATTCGCGGCGATAGAGCATCATCCGATCAGCCATCGATCGATCCCTCCAAGATGTCCAGCCCTTCCTCGAGCTGCGCGTCGGTGATCGTGAGCGGGACGAGCGTGCGGATGACGTTGCTGTAGAGACCGGCGCGCAGGAGCAAGAGGCCGCGCTCACCGGCGCGACGGATCGCGGCGTCCACGAGCTGCTGCGCGGGCTTCTTCGTCTTCCGATCCTGCACGAGCTCGATGGCCTGCATCGCGCCGATACCGCGCGCCTCGCCGACGACCGGTTTCGTTTCGACGAGCGCGTCGAAGCGGGCCCGGATGCGCGCGCCGATCTCTGCCGCGCGCTCGGGGATGCGGTCGCGCTCCATCACCTCGATCGTCGCGATGGCCGCGGCGCAGGCGATGGGGTGGCCGCCGAAGGTCGACCCGAGCGATCCCGGCGGCATCGCGTCGAACAGCTCGGCGCGGCCGGTGACGGCGCCGATCGGAAAACCGTTGCCAAGCGACTTGGAGGTGACCAGCAGGTCTGGCGTGATGCCGGCGTGCTGTACCGCGAACATGCGGCCGGTGCGGCCCATGCCCGTCTGGATCTCGTCGGCGATGAGGAGGATGTCGTAGCGACGGCAGATCGCCGCGATGCGCCTCAGGAATCGCTGCGGCGGAACGACGAAGCCGCCCTCCCCCTGGATCGGCTCGAGGATCACCGCGGCGACGTGCTCCGGGGCGAGATGCGTGTCGAGCGCCTGCTCGAAGAGCCGCACGTGCAGCTCGGCGAGCTCCTCCTCCCCGACCGGCGCGAGCGGACGGTAGGGATACGGATATGGCAGGTGCGCGACGTTCGGCGAGGTCGTGCGCATGAACGGCATGCGCGAGTTCTTCGTCTTGCCCGTCGCGGTCATCGCCGCGTACGTGCGGCCGTGGAACGAGTTCTGGAAGGCGACGATCCACTCGCGTCCGGTCGCGACGCGCGCGATCTTCATCGCGTTCTCGACCGCCTCGGCGCCGCTGTTGGCGAAGACGCTCTTCGTCGCGACCGACGTGCCCTCCGCGCGTGGGAAGATGCGATCGAGCTCCTGGGCGAGGCGCACGTAGGGCTCGTACGTCACCGTCTGCGCGGAGACGTGGGCGTAGCGGTCGAGCTGCTCGCGCACCGCGGCGATGACATCGGGATGCTGGTGGCCGAGGTTGAGCGCTCCGATCCCCGCGACGAAGTCGAGGTAGCGCTTGCCCTCGGGGTCCCACACCTCCGCGCCCTGCGCGCGGGCGACGACGACCGGCGTGCCGACGTGCAGCCCCTTCGGCACGAACCGTTCGCGCAATGCGCGCGCTTCCTCGCTGGAGATCCCCGTCGTCTTGATCAACGTCGTCATCCCGCTACCCCCATCCGCTCGTTGATGCGAGCGCGAAGTTCTTGCAGCTCCTCCGCGGCGCCGAGCGCGGCCGCGCGATCGCGACCGGCGAGCCCGAAGAGGAGCGCATCGAGGACCACCACCGTGATCGCCGAGAGATGGAACATACCGCCACCGGCGCGGCGCGCGGAGAGCGCGACCGTCACGCGATCGGCGAGCGCGAGGCCGAGCGTATCCGTCACCAGGATCGACGGAAGGCGAAGCTCGCGCGCGCGATCGAGCATCAGCTCGGCCTCCGGATTCGCGCGGTCGTACGCGAGCACGACGAGGACGTCGCCCTTGCGCATGTCCAGCAGCGGGTCGGCAAGGGCCTGACCGCGGTGGCCGACGGCGATGGCGGGTCGGCGGATGCGGCGCAGGCGCGCCGCGAAGTACTCGGCGAGCGGTTCGTTCGGACCGAGCCCTTGCACGACGACGCGCTGAGCCGCGGCGAGAAGGTCGAGCGCGCGAACGAAGTCCTCGTTCCGCAGCGTTTCCCTCGCGTCGTGGAGGAGCTGGATCTCCGTCGCGAGCACGTGCTCGAGCACCGTATGCGGGTCCTCGCCGAGATCCTCGAGGCTGCGGCCGAGACGGAGCGTCGGTGTGGCGCGCGTTCGCAGCGCGTCACGCAACTCGCTCTTGAGCGCCGGCAGGCCGCCGTAGCCGAGCGACTGCGCGGCACGGATGACCGTCGCGTCGCTGGTGTCGAGGCGGCCGGCGATCTCCATGGCGGACAGGAACACGACCTCCTCGCGGTGCAGCGCGAAGAACTCCGCGACACGCTCCTCAGCGGGCGAGAGGGTCGGACGGGCCGCGGCGATGCGCTCCTCGAGAGTCGGCTCGGCCGCTCCACCGCGAGCGGTAGTCTTCACTTCAGCCATGCGCCCGGACTGTAGTGTATGCTGCGCCAGTCGGCAACGCCGAGTCAGCGCGCGGAGGACCAGAAATGGACGCACTTCAGACGATCGCGGTCAGCGGTACCCGACGCGAGATCGGGCGCCAGCACGGTGAGGCGGCGCGGGCCCAGATCCGCGACTCGATCGGGTACTACCGCGAGTCGTTCAAGCGCATCACCGGCCTCGAGTGGTCCGAGATCAAGAAGAACGCACCGCGCTGGGTGCCGCCGGTCGAGTCGTACTTCCGCGGCATCGCCGATGAGATCCGTGGCATCGGTGAGGGCGCCGGCGTCGCCTTCGAGGAGGTGCTGGCGCTCAACGCGCGCGGTGAGCTCTCGACGCACAACCCGTTCGCCGACGAGGCCGAGGAGGGCTGCTCCTCGTACGCCCTCATCCCGCCGGCCGCGGGTGACGGCCATGTGTACTGCGGCCAGAACTGGGACTGGCGCTGCGAGACCGCGGGCACGGTGATCCTCCTGCACATCAGCTCACCGGGGAAGCCGACGATCATCATGCAGACCGAGGCAGGCCAGGTCGGCCGTCACGGCGCGAACTCAGCGGGCATCGCGCTCAACGCGAACGGTCTCGGCACACGCTGGGGCAAGGGCATCGGCGTCCCGCAGCCGATCATCCGTCGCAAGATCCTCGAATCCTCGGACATGCAGACCGCGCTCCGCGCCGTGTTCGACTCGCGCCAGTCGCTCTGCACGAATCTGCTCATCACGCATCGCGACGGCTTCGCGATCGACCTCGAGACCACGCCCGACCGCCACGGCTGGATGTACCCGACCGACGGCCTCCTCGTGCATACGAATCACTTCATCGCGTTCGTACCCGAGCAGGTCGCCGCCACCTATCGCCCGTTCTCCGTGAACTCGCTCTGGCGGCTCCCCCGCCTCACCGCCGGGCTCGCGGCGGCGCGCCGCGCGACCGACTCCGCCGGCGTCCGCGGTGCGATCCAGACCGCGCTACGCGACCACTTCGCTTATCCGAACTCGGTGTGTAAGCACGGAGACGCCAACACGCAGGGCACCGACGTGAACCAGACGATCGCCTCGAGCATGGTCGACCTCACCACGGGCGAGTACTGGCTCGCGGCCGGCAGTCCGTGCGAAGGTGAGTACGAGCGACTGCCGTGGAACCTCTACGCGGAGGTACGCGAGGGCGCAGGCGTACTTGCGTACTGATCCTCTGATGCGCGACGCGACGCTGCGCGTGTACTCCGGGCGCAACCGTCCGGACCTGACGCCGATCTATCGCCTCTTCGAGGGCCTCACCGATGTGAAGGTCGAGGTCGAGATGATCTACCACCTCGACGTCGAGAAGCGGCTGCTCGACGAGCGCGAGGATCCGCGCGCCGATGTGGTCGTCACGAACAGCCAGGTCGCCGTTGAAGCTGTGCGCGGGACGGGCATCTTCGATCCCTACCGCGCCGAGGTCGCCCGCGGTTACGACGAATGGCTGCGTGCTCCGGACTACGCATGGCTGTCATTCACCGCCTGGCCGCGCAGCGCGATGATCAACCGCCGCGTGCTGCCCGACGCGGGTAGGTGGCCGAAGTCGATCGAGGACCTCGCGTCGCCGCGGCTCCGCGGCAAGATCTCGATCGCGACGACGAACGAGGAGACGACGGTGTCGCACTGGAGCGCCATCCGTGCGGCGCGGGGCGACGACTTCGCATGGCGGCTCCTCGAGCGGCTGCGCGCGAACGGCCTGCGCACCTACGAGTCCAACAAGGCCACCCGCGAAGCGCTCATCCGCGACGGCAACGCGGTCGCGGTCGCGAATTCATCGAATGTGCACGTCTTCCTCATGGAGGGCAACCCCGTCGGTGAGGCGTGGCTGGATCAGGAGGAGGGCGGCCTCGGCACGCCGGTGGAATCGCACGTCGTGGCGCTCGTCAAAGGAGCGAAGCATGGCGATGCCGCGCGCGCTTTCGTCGACTTCCTCCTTTCGGCGGACACCCAGACGCTTCTCGCGCGAATGTTCGGCGAGACGCCGGTGAATCCGAACGCGGTGACCGGTACGGTCCGCCCGCTCGCGAAGATCCGACGCACGCCGGCGACCATCGCGCAGATCACCGCGCTGCGTGATAGCACGCGCGCGTACCTATCGCGCAACGGATTCGCGCCACCGGAACGTGATGTGGAGGCGCCGAGTGCTCAGCTGGCTTAGCCCCGACGGTAAGAAGCTCCTCGTCACGCGCATCCTGCGCACCTTCGCGTACGGCTATCTCGCTGTCGTCCTTGGCGTCTACCTCGATCGCCTGGGAATGGATCCAACGCAGATCGGTCTCGTCTTCACCGCGGCGATCGCGGGGTCCGCCATCATGACCGTCTTCTGGTCGCTCATCGCCGACCGCTACGGCCGGCGGCGGACCGTTGCGACGATGGCCGCGCTCATGGCGCTCGGCGGCGTCGTGTTTGCCCTAACGAACTCGTTCTTGCCCCTGCTCATCGGCGCGTTCACCGGCACGATCTCGGCGACCAGCTCCGAGGTCGGCGTCTTCCAGACGGTGGAGCAGGCGATCCTCCCGCAGACCGCGCCGAACGAGCGGCGCACGTGGCTCTTCTCCATCTACAACACCGTCGCGAACTTCGCGGGTGCGCTCGGCTCGCTGTTCGCGGCGACCGTCGGCTTCTACGCGTCGCTCGGCCTCTCCGGCGCCGACGCCTATCGCCCGCTCTTCTGGCTCTACGCCGCGATCGGCGTTCTGAACCTGCTCATCTTCGTGACGCTCTCGGCCAAGGTCGAGCGCGCACAGGTCGAGGGCGAGCGGCGTTTCATCGGCGTCCACAAAAGCGCCGGCACCGTCGCGAAGCTCTCGGCGCTCTTCGGCCTCGACGCGTTCGCGGGCGCGCTCGTGGTCCAGTCGATCGTGTCGTACTGGTTCTTCCTGCGATGGGGCCTGCCCGTCGCGGACCTCGCGGTCATCTTCTTCTGGGTCGGCATCCTCTCGGGCGCGTCGCTGCTCGCGGCGGGCTGGTTCGCGGAGCGCTTCGGTCTGCTGAACACGATGGTGTTCTCGCATCTACCGTCGAATCTGCTGCTGATGCTCGTGCCGCTCGCGCCGACGTCCCTGCTCGCGGTCGCGTTCTTTCTCGCGCGGATGAGCATCTCGCAGATGGACGTGCCGACCCGGCAGTCGTACACGATGGCCGTCGTGGACCCCGACGAGCGCACCGCGACCGCGGGGATCACCAACGTCGCGCGCACGACGACGAGCGCCATCTCGCCGGCGATCGCGGGGGTCGCGTTCAGCGCCGGCGCGCTGTCGGCGCCATTCTTCATCGCCGGCGTGCTGAAGATCCTCTACGACGGACTGATCTACCTGACGTTCCGCAACGTCCATCCACCCGAGGAGCGGGATCGCCTCGAACGCCGACGCGCGGCCAAGCGCGCCGCGTCCTCGCGAGCGGAGTCGCGGACCACGTAAGTGGCACGGTTCGTCGGGCAACGTCTCGTCGAATCCATCCCCGTCCTCCTCCTGTCGTCGCTGCTCGTCTTCGGGATCCTGCACCTTGTCCCGGGCGATCCCGTCGACGCGATGATGGGAGCGGCATCGTTCGGCATCAGCACGCCCGAGTCACAGGCGAAGCTCGTCGCGCAGATCCGCGAGCAGCTCGGTCTGGGCGACCCGCTGCCGATCCAGTACCTGCACTGGCTCGGGAACGCGCTGCGTCTCGACCTCGGCGAGTCGTTCATCCGGCATCAGCCGGTCGCGACGCTCATCGCGCAGCGGCTACCCGCGACGCTCGAGCTCGCAGGTGCTGCGCTCGTGCTGAGCGTCGTCCTGGGGATGTCCATGGGCATCATCGCAGCGCTCAAGCGCCACACGGCGATCGACGCGGCCGTGATGATCGTCTCGCTCGCGGGCGTCTCGATCCCGAGCTTCGCGTTCGCGATGCTCCTCATCCTCGTCTTCTCGGTGTTCCTCGGGATGCTGCCCGCGACTGGATCGGGCAGCTTCGATCGGCTGATCCTGCCGGCAGTCGTGCTCGGCTACGAAGGCACGGCGCTCATCGCGCGGCTCACCCGCGCGTCCCTGTTGGAGGTGCTGGGACGCGAGTACATCACGACCGCCCGCTCGAAGGGGCTGCCGCGTCGGATCGTCGTGCTCCGTCACGCGATGCGCAACGCGCTCATCCCGGTCGTGACCATCGTCGGCCTGCAGGTGGGCCGCCTGCTTGCCGGCAGCATCATCGTCGAGACGGTCTTCGCGCGTCAGGGCGTGGGCCAGCTCGCGATCGACGCGATTCTCCAGAAGGACTACCCGCTCGTCCAGGGGATCATCCTGCTCACCGCGAGCGTATACGTCGTCGCGAATCTGCTCGTCGACATCTCGTATGGCTTCATCAACCCCAGGATCCGGACGGCCTGACATCGCGCGCGCGCCGGTCGTGTCGGCTGTCGTCGCCGATCGACCCAGGTTGCCCGCGCTCCCAAAGCCCGCCGGCCCGTACCGCCGCGCATGGTGGCGCCTGCGGCGCGATCGCGTCGCGATGCTCTCCGCGTCGGTGCTCGTCGTCGTCGCGATCGTCGCCTACCTCGTGCCGATGGTCATCGGCATCGATCCGTACCAGCAGAGCCTGCGCGACTCGCTGCAGCCGCCCGGCACTCCCGGTCATCTCCTGGGCACGGACAACTTCGGACGCGACGTGCTGTTGCGTCTGGTCGACGGTGGGCGCGTGTCGCTCTCGGTCGGGCTGCTCGCGGTCGCGATCTCGACTTCGATCGGCGGGCTCATCGGACTCGTCGCCGGCTACTTCGGCGGATGGACGGACCGGATCCTCATGCGGATCATCGACGTACAGCTCGGCTTCCCCGGCATCCTCCTCGCGCTCGTCATCATCACGATCCTCGGCAGCGGGCTCGAGAAAGTGACGATCGCCGTCGGGATCGGAGGGATCCCGCGCTTCGCCCGCGTGGTGCGCGGCTCGGTGCTCAACACGAAAAAGGACCTGTATGTCGAGGCGGCGCGCAGCGTGGGCGCGAGCGACGCGCGGATCATGTTCACCCATCTCGTGCCGCAGACGCTCGGCGCGGCGATCACGATCGCGACGTTCGGCATCGCGACCGCGATCCTCTCCATCGCCGGCCTCTCGTTCCTCGGGCTCGGCGCGCAGCCGCCGACTGCGGAGTGGGGCCTGATGCTCTCGGAGGCGCGTCGCTACCTGCGGACCGCGTGGTGGCTCGCGGTGTTCCCCGGCGTCGCGATCATGACCGTCGTGCTCTGCGTGAACCTGCTCGGTGACGCGGTGCGCGACGCCCTCGACCCGCGTATCACCAGCACGGCCGATTAGTGCGCGCTAACCTCGCAAGCGCAGCGGAGGATCGTGATGAAGTGGATCACGCGCGAACATCCTCGCGTCGACCGCGTCGCGTGCCCTTGGCTCATCGAGAAGTTCGTCGACAAGACCGCCGAGTTCGTATACGTGCCGACCGACAAGGTCATGTCCGAGGCGCAGCGCACCGGCGCGACACCGTACGACGTGAAGGATGTCGAGCTCGGCCATCACGGGCCGGAGTGCAGCTTCGACGCGTTCGTGCATAAGTACGGACTCGACAAGGATCCGGCCATGGGCTACATGGCCAAGGTCATCCGTGGCGCCGACACGGCCGACAAGACCGTCACGCCCGAGTCGGTCGGACTGGAGGCGCTGCTCGAAGGCGTACGCGCACTGCACTACCCCGACGATCAAAAACAGCGTGAGGCGTCGCGTCCGATCCTCGACGCGCTGTACGCGTACTGCAAAACAAAGGTCACCGCGCCCGCTCGCTGACCGGCGAGGCTACTTGACGACGATCTTGCCGGTCATGCCCTCGTTGATGTGATAGCTGCACACGTACTTGTACTCGCCCGGACTGGTGAACGTGTAGCTGAACGTATCGCCGCCGCGGCCCATCGGACTGTTCGACTGGAAGAACTTATCGACTGACACAACGTCGTGCTGCGCGTCGCCGGACACGATCTCCCACGTCACCGTCGCAC
>Ga0209058_1003329_pt1 | contig 13037 bp, 11 predicted proteins | sample GraSoiAngelo_147_FD_185904 | JGI IMG/M metagenome (GOLD analysis project Ga0209058, IMG submission 185904) | Grasslands soil microbial communities from the Angelo Coastal Reserve, California, USA - 14_1009_05_40cm (SPAdes) (version 2) | ecosystem: Environmental > Terrestrial > Soil > Grasslands ... | reverse complement strand
GAGAGGGTGATCTCGGTGAACGCGATCGCGAGCCGACCCATCAATGCGAGTGGCAGCAGACGCACGAGCGCGACGACGTGACTCACGAGCAAACTCTCCGGCCGTCTAACGTCGCGCGCGTCCGCGCTGTACGGCCGGAACTACTACATCCGCGCTAGCACACGGTTCCGTCGAGCAAGCAGGCGTCCAACCGCGATGCCCAATACGGCGGCAGCCGGGGCGAGCACGGTCTGCGACTGCAGGTACGCGAGCTCCGGAGGGTGCGGAACACCGTGCTCAACGTTGCTCCTGATCATCGTGAGACCGAAGTCGATCCCGTGAAAGACGAGTAGCGCGAACAGCAGGACCGCAGCGGGTGGCGCGCGCCGGAGCAAGGCGCCGGCGACAAGGCCCGCCGCAAGCTCCACGAAGAGGCTCACTGTCGAGATGGACACCTGGTACGACACGGCGACCGGCGGTGGTGGATCGGAGCGAAAGTCGCCGGCGAGACCGCTGAGCACCGTCATCTGGAGAATACCGAACGTCGTGAAACTCGCCGTCAGAGTGAACGCGCCGGCAGCGCGGAGCAGGGTGTTCGTGCCCGCGGTCGGCGGTGGTAGGAGCCGGCGCGAGGCGAGCGCACCGACGGCCAGCCCGAGCCACGTCGGCCATGTCGCGGCGGCGAAGGATACGGGCTCGCATTGGATCCCGAATGACGGATCCGGGTGCGGCCCTACACGCTCACAGATGGCCATTAGGCCGGGCAGTTGCGCGATGATCAGCGCCAGCTCATAGCCAACACAGAGGACGAGGGTCGCGATACCGCCGCCGCGCAGCCCGACCGCGGCCATCGCGACGAGCTCCACAGCGCGCGTGATGACGAATGGGGTGAGCCACTCTGGATGTGGTTGGGTGGACGGAAGAAGCAGCGGCCACAGCACGTCCTGCACGATGTCGGTGATGCCGCTCGCGATGAACCCGGCGCCGACCGCCGAGACGAACGCCCACACGAACTGCTCAGACGAGACGCGCGGCCGCCGGACCTGAAGTCGCGAGATCTCGGGGAACTCGGCTTGGAGATCTTCGATCACCGAGGATGAGGCTAGCGAGGACCTATGGAGTCGCGAGCCAACCTGAGGCAGGCCTCGCAAGCCTGCCCGCCGCGACGAGTGCGTTGATCGAGGGACGCGCGACGGGCCAGGTGAACCAGGTGCGCACCTCGTCCTCGTGCGTGACGACGGCGGCGCGGACGCCGAGCAGGATGAGCTCGTCGAGCGCGACGTCCTCCGTCGCCTTCCACGGCTTGCGCCACACCTGGTCCCAGCGCGAGAGCACGCTCGAGTGGCGATGGCCGCCCTTGCTGTCCTCGACCGCGATCCCGCGCGCGAGGATCGCGCCGGCCTTCTCGAGCCCCTCGCGCACCTTCCGCAGCACCGGGGCGTCGAGGCCGAGCTCGCTCTTCAGATCCTCGACGGTGCTCGGACCGGCCGCCTTCAGATGACGCAGCAGGCGCGCGCGATCGTCATCTGACGACTCGGCCTCGCTCAGCGCGGCGCGGCAGAGCGGATCCGCGGCGCGCGCACCCTCGGGCGAGAGGAACAGCGTCTTGCCGCGGTGCAACTTCGTCTCATAGACGCCCTCGCGCTCCGAGAGCTCGCCACCCCAGGACCACTTCGTCTTTGGCCAGGAGGCGAAGCCGGTCTTCGTCGCGTCGTAGGCCTCCTCGTGCGCGGCACCGAAGAGGCTCGGCAAGCTCGAGTCCTGCGTGAGCGTGAGCATCTGTCGGTCGGCGAGGAACGCGAGGGCATCGTCGAGCGTCCGCAGCTTCCGGTCGGGAGTGAGTCTGCAGTCATGGAGACGCCGGGCTCGCAGCTCGGCTAGTGGGATCGTTTCCTCGCGTAGGCGCGCGTGTCGGCGTTCTCGACGAGCTCGCGTGCGGTGCGCCCGTCCAGCGGATACGAGGCGACGCCCCAGGACAGATCGGGCATCCGGATGCTGCGCGCGTTCGGCAGCTCGACCGTCTTCTCGTCGAGGATCTCCATGAGGCGGGTGACGACCTTCTCGGCCTCGTCGCGCGGCGTGTCGGGCATGACGATCGCGAACTCGTCGCCGCCGTAGCGCGCGGGCACGTCCTCCGTGCGGACGTGGCTCGAGATCGCCTCGCCCAGGACGCGCAGCACTTCGTTCCCCGCGAGGTGGCCGTACGTGTCGTTCACGTTCTTCAGCTTATCGAGGTCGAAGAACGCGACCGCGAGCGGCGCCTGGCGGCGCTCGGCGCGCGCGATCTCCTCCTCGAGGCGGTCGTAGAAGTAGCGGTAGTTGTGCAGGCCCGTGAGCGCGTCCGTGTTCGCCGCGCGCTTGAGACGCTCGTGCAGCTCGGCCACGTCGATCGCCGCCGCGATCTGCGCACCGACGGTCTGCATGAGCGTGAGGTCGCGCTGCGAGAACGCGGCGACGCTGCGGTGGGAGAGGACGAGCACGCCGATCGCGCGTCCAGCGGACACGAGCGGCACGACCATCTCCGAGCGCACGTTCGGATCGCCGACGTAGCGCGGGTCCGCGCGCACGTCCTCGATGTTCTGCGCCTCGCGGTGCTCGAGCGCCCAGCTCGAGATGCCGCGGCCGGCGTGTACGCGCACCGGTGAATCGATCTGCGTCCACGCCCCGGCCGCAGCGCGCACCACGAGGTCGTCGGTCTTCTCCTCGCGCAACAGGATGGTGAACGACGCACCCGGGATGTTGCGCTGGAGGATCTGCAAGATGCGGTCGAGGAGCTGCTGCAGGTCGAGGAGCGTGTGGAACTCGGGCGTGAGCTCGGCGAGGATCGCGAGCTCGCGGCTCGTCGCGCCGACCTCTTCCTCGACGGCCTGGATCGTCCCGCGCGCCTCGATCATCGTCGCGAACTCGTCGACGATCTGCGGGTCGTACCACGTGCCCGAAAGACGCCGCAGCTCACCGAGCGCGGTCTCCGGACGAAGAGCCACGCGATACGGACGGTCGACGAGCATCGCGTGGTAGTCGACGATGACGCGTAGCGCGCGAGCCGCTCGCGGGATCGCGTCACCCGTGGCCTTGTCCGGATAGCCCGTGCCGTCCCAGCGCTCGCGGCTCGCGCGAACGATCGGCACGACGCCGCGCAGGAACCGGATCGCTTCGAGGATGCGCGCGCCGAGGATCGGATGCTCCTCGACGACCGCGCGCTCATCCGGCGTGAGCGGTCCGCGCTTGGCGAGGATCGCGGCGGGGATGGCGATCTTGCCGATGGAGTGGAAGAGCGACGCGTACCGCAAGTCGCGTAGCTCCGCCTCGCCGACGCCGAGCCGCTCGCCGAGCGCGACGGCATCCGCAGCGACGCGGCGCTGGTGGTCCTCGCGGTACTGATCCCGCGCCTCGATCGTCGCGGTGAGTGTGCCGACCGTCGAGAGGTACGCGTCGTCGAGCTCGCGATAAAGCTGCAGGCCTCGGATCTGCGCGGCGCCGATTCCGGCGATGACACCGAGCAGCTCGCGCTCTTCGGTCGTCGTCGTGTGGAACTCCCGCCAGGTCACGAAGATGACGCCAACGAGCCGGTCGGCGACCCGAAGCGGCTGGAAGAACACGCTCTTGTGACCGAAGCGCTGGAGCCCCTTGCGCGTCGTCTCGGGCTCGCCCTCGCGGTCGTGTAATTCGAATGCCTCGCCCGTCGACATGAGCCGCGCGATCGAAGCGCTCGACTTGGGCAGGCTGCGCACGTCGAGCGGCGCGTTGCCGGTCGTCGTCGCGAACTCGAGCGCCTCGCCACCCTCGTCGAGGTAGATGGCGACCGCGCCGGCGCTCACCAGCTGCTGGACATTCGCGGCGAACGCGCGGACGAGTGACGGCAGCTCTTTGTGCGTCGCGAGCTCGATGCCCAAGCGGTACAGCTCGAAGAGCTGCTTGGACAGCGCGGTCGTGCGCTCGTACAGCTCTGCGCGCTCGATCGCGATCGCTGCCTCGTTGCCGATCGCCGAGAGCAGCTCGAGGTCGCCTTGGTCATACGCGTTCGCACGGAGGCTCTGCACGGAGATCGCCCCGATAGCGCGGCCATGGAGGCGGAGCGGCGCGACCATGAGCGAGCGCTCGATGAGCGTTCCCCACGGGCTGCGCGGCGGCAGGTCGAGGCGGACGCGGTCCTTCTCCGCGTCGCGCAGGAGGATCGCCCGATCGGTCTCGACGCAGATGCCCGCGAGCGTGCCCGCCATGGGGCCCTCTTCGGGCTCCATCTCGTGATCGTTCTCGTAGAGGTAGCGGAACGAGAGAAGCCCGCGCTCACGGTCGGCAATGCAGACGTAGAAGGCGTCGACATCGAGCGCGTTGCGCACCTGCGCGAACACCTCGCGGAACACCGTCACTGGGTCCAGCGACATACCGACCGCGTGGCCGACGTCGACGAGTGTCGCGAGCAGCCGCGCGCGCCGTTCCGCGGCGAAGCGCGCGCGGATGTCGAGGTAGCCCATGACAAAGAGCGGGATGCCTGGGATAAGGAACCACGGTTCGATGAGGACGACCTGGACCGTGATGACGGCCGCGAGGCTCCAGAGGAGCTGCGCGCGCATCGTGCGTGCGATCCACTGCCACGCGTTGCGGTCGAACATGATGTTGCGCAGCGCGCGCTGGAGGACCGCGATCTGCGTCAGGTCAAGCGCGACGAGTGCGACGACCGCGATGACGCCCGGGAGGATGGTCGCGGCCGCGGGATCGACGGCGTCCCACATGCCACCGCGGACGATGCGGTAGATGGCGGCGGCGGTGCCGGTCGCGATCGTGACGGCGGCGACGTTGCGCGTGATCTGCACCGGCTTCTTGCGCGTGACGACGTCCGTGAGCAGGCGAGCGCCGGCAGCGACGAGCGCGACCGAACCCGGTGGCAGGAGGACGATCCCGGTGATGACGGCGACATCCGATGGGCTCAGTTCGGTGTTCGTCTGCACGCGGATGGGCCGGAGCGACAGTAGGAATGCGAGCGCGAGCAGCGTGCCGATCATCTCGACGCGCGCGTTGCCGCGCTCGAGGTCGAGCGCGCCCATGACGAGGAACGGCGCCGCCAGGATGACCGAAAGGAGAACGAGCAGCAGTACGGCGCGCGGTAGTGGCTTTATCCCAACGCCCCCTCGGCGGGCGAGGCTAGCACTGGGCCCCTGAGCGGCGGCGTCAGTCGGGCATCAGGTCAGCGCGTGCGCAGCCACCTCTCGGTAACGAGGACGACCGCGAATATCCCCGCGACGATAAGTATTTCCCCCACTCCACCACGGGCAGCGGCCGGCTGGATCACGAAGACGTACAGCAGCAAGACCATGGCGATGCCGATGACGATCTGAAATGCGAGGCGCGGAGTTACGCCGATGGCGGTTCCGGTTCGCCTGCGGCGAGCGTCGCGGGCTTGCCGCGCATTCGGCGCAGCGCCCAACCGACCGGGTCGTACGTGCTCGTCACCACGCGCTCCTTGAGCGGGATGATCGCGTTGTCGGTGATGTGGATGTGCTCCGGGCACACGTCCGTGCAGCACTTGGTGATGTTGCAGTAACCGAGCCCGTATTTCTGACGAATGAGTTCGGTGCGATCGTTCGTGTCGAGCGGATGCATCTCGAGCGCCGCGAGCCTCACGAAGTAGCGCGGGCCCGCGAACCCCGCCTTGTCCTCCTCGTGGTCGCGGATGACGTGACACACGTCCTGGCAGAGGAAGCACTCGATGCACTTATGGAACTCCTGCACGCGCTCGACGTCGTCCTGGTACATGCGGCGCGTGCCGTCGGCTTCCTTCGGCTTCGGCTTGAACGCCGGGATCGTCTTCGCCCACTCGTAGTTGTACGAGACGTCGGTCACGAGATCGCGGATGACCGGGAACGTCTTCACCGGCGTGACGGTGATCTCCTCGCCTTCCTCGAACGTGTCCATGCGCGTCATGCACATCAGCTTCGGCAGGCCGTTGATCTCGGCGCTGCACGAGCCGCACTTTCCCGCCTTGCAGTTCCAGCGCACCGCGAGGTCCGGCTCCTGCGTGGCCTGGATGCGATGGACGACGTCGAGCACGACCATGCCCGGGTCGGTCGGCACGTCGTACCGCTTGAGCTGACCGCCGCTCGCATCGCCACGGAAGACGTTCACCTTCACGTTCGGCATGTCACTCAGCTCCCGCCGGTACGGCGACCTTCGCGCTCGGCTTCTCCTCGCCGAGGAGCGCCCGCAGCTCGCTCGGGGCCTCGGGCAGCGACGCGGTACGCAACTCGACCTGACCGTCGCGCAGCCGCGTGACGACGTTCTTCTTGCCCCAATCCGGGTCCGGCTTCGGGTAGTCGTCGCGCGTATGGCCACCGCGGCTCTCCTCGCGGAGCAGCGCCGACCGCGTCACCGCCTCGGAGCAGAGGAGCATCGTCCGCAGGTCGAGCGCGAGGTGCCACGACGGGTTGTACACGCGTCCGCTCGCGACCGCGCAGCGCGCCGCGCGCGTGCGGAGAGAGTCGATGCGCGTGAGCGCCTGACGCAGCTCGTCGGCGGTGCGGATGATCCCGACGAGGTCCTGCATCGTGTCGGTGAGCTCGGCGTGCAGCGCGTACGGGTTCTCGCCGCCGCGCCGCTCGAGGGGCGCGAGGATCTCCTGCGATCTGCGGCTCACCTGCTGCTCGTCGAGCAGCGGCATGCGCGCGAGGCGCTTCGCGTACTCGGCCGCATAGAGGCCCGCGCGGCGGCCGAACACGAGCAGGTCGGAGAGCGAGTTGCCACCGAGGCGGTTCGCGCCGTGCATCCCGGCGGCGACCTCGCCCGCGGCGAAGAGCCCGGGCACGGTCGACTGCGTCGAGTCGGGGTCGACGCGGACGCCGCCCATGATGTAGTGCAGCGTCGGCCCGATCTCCATCGCCTCCTTGGTGATGTCGACGCCCGCGAGCTGCATGAACTGGTGGTACATCGATGGCAGCCGCCGCTTGATGTATTCGGCGCTCCGGCGCGAGGCAATGTCGAGGAACACGCCGCCGTGCGGACTGCCGCGTCCGGCCTTCACTTCGGCATTGATCGCGCGTGCCACCTCATCGCGCGGCAGTAGGTCGGGGGTGCGGCGGTTCGTCTTGTCCTCGTACCAGCGATCGGCCTCGGCCTCGTTGTCCGCGGTCTCCGCTTTGAAGAACTCGGGGATGTACTTGAACATGAAGCGCTCGCCGTTCGCGTTCTTCAGCGTGCCGCCGTCGCCGCGCACGCCCTCCGTCACGAGCAGGCCGCGCACGCTCGTCGGCCAGACCATGCCCGTGGGGTGGAACTGGGTCATCTCCATGTCGATGAGCTCAGCGCCCGCCTCGAGCGCCATGGCGAAGCCGTCGCCCGTGTACTCCCACGAGTTCGACGTGACCTTCCACGCCTTGCCGACCCCGCCTGTCGCGAGCACGACCGCCTTCGCGTGGAAGAGCGCGAGCTCGCCCTTCTGACGGTCGTAGCCGATCGCTCCTGAGACGCGTCCGTCCTCGGTGAGGAGGCGGAACATCGTCGTCTCCATGAAGACGTCGATGCCGCGATGCACCGCGTGGTCCTGGAGCGTCCGGATCATCTCGAGGCCGGTGCGATCGCCGACGTGCGCGAGCCGCGCGTAGCGATGGCCACCGAAGTCGCGCTGCAGGATGAGGCCGTCCTTCGTGCGGTCGAACAGCGCGCCCCACTCCTCGAGCTCGAGGACGCGGTCGGGTGCTTCCTGCGCGTGGATCTGCGCCATGCGCCAGTGGTTGAGCAGCTTGCCGCCGCGCATCGTGTCGCGGAAGTGGACTTTCCAGTTGTCCTCCTTCCACACGTTGCCCAGCGCCGCCGCGATGCCGCCCTCGGCCATGACGGTATGCGCCTTCCCGAGCAGCGACTTGCAGATGAGCGCGGTGCGCACGCCCATCGCGCTGGCCTCGATCGCCGCGCGCAGCCCCGCGCCCCCCGCGCCGATGACGACGACGTCGTACTCATGTCGCTTCACGGCGTCGTTCATCGCAGCACCCATCGCGGGTCGACGATCACGCCCGCGGCGTTCAGGCGGATGTAGAGGTCTGTGAGCATGACGCTGAAGAGGCTGAACCACGCCCACCGCGAGTGATGCTCATTGAGCTTCGTCGCGAATTCCCACAGCCGGAAGCGCAGCGACTTGCCGTGGAACGAGTCGAGGTAGCCGCCGACGAGGTAGCGCGCCGCGTGGCAGCCGAAGGTGTAGCCGGAAAGCAGGACGACGTTGGCCAGCAGGATGAGCGAGCCCAGCCCGACGCCGAAGTGGCCGTCGAAGTTGAAGGCGAGGATGACATCCCACCACAGCACCGCCAGCACGAGCACCGCGAGGTAGAGCGCGTAGCGGTGGATGTTCTGGAGGATGAAGGGGAAGCGTGTCTCCCCGCTGTACTTCGCGCGCGCGTCGGGGACGCTGCAGGCCGGCGGTGACCAGAAGAACGCGCGGTAATACGAACGGCGGTAGTAGTAGCAGGTCACGCGGAACGCGAGCGGCGATCCGACGATGAGGAACGCGGGCGAGAGGTTGTACCAGCTGCCGATGATCGGGAACGTCGGATGGATGCAGCCGGTCGTGAGGCACGGTGAGTAGAAGGGCGAGAGGTAGGGGTCATAAAAGTAGTTGTTGTTCATGACGGAGACGACGAATGCGTAAATGCCGAACAGGCCGAGGACGGTGACGATGAAGATGGGCTCGATCCACCAGCGGTCGGTGCGCTCGTGGGGGCGCTGACGGACATCCGCGATCGTCGCCATGCCTGACCGACCGTAGTCCGCTGCCTGTCAGAACACAAATCGATTGATGCTCTTGATTCGATAGTCGTAGGCTATGAGCATGCAGATCGGGCAGCTGCGCGCTTTCCTCGCCGTCGCTGAGCAGCGACATTTCACGAGAGCGGCGAAGGAGCTCGGTCTCGCGCAGCCGTCGGTGAGCGCGCACATCCAGCGTCTCGAGTCCGAGCTGGCCACCGAGCTGTTCCATCGCATGAAGGGCAAGGTCACGCTCACGCCCGCGGGTGAGGCGCTGCTCCCTTACGCCCGGCGCATCGTCGCGGACGTCGGCGCGGCGACCGAGGAGCTGCGCGCGGTCGGCAGCCTCGCGCGTGGCCACCTCGCCATCGGCGCGACACCGAGCCTCTCGGCGACCCTCCTGCCGGCGGTGCTCTCGCGATTCCATTCGGCGTATCCCGGTATCGACCTCACCATGCGCGAGGCCGGCTCGGTCGATCTCGTCGCGGCGGTCGAGGAGGGCGCGCTCGATGTCGCGCTCGTCATCCTCCCCGTGCGCCAGGACGTGCTCGAGACGCAGGCGCTCGTCCGCGAAGAGCTCGTGGTCGCCGTCTCACGCGCACATCCGCTCGCGCGGCGTCGGACGGTGTCCGTGACGGAGCTGCGCGACGTTCCGCTGGTGCTGCCGCGCGTTGGCTACGACCTGCGGAGCGCGACCGAGGCGGCGTGCCGTGCCGCGGGCTTCACGCCCACGCTCGCGGTCGAGGGCGGCGAGATGGACGGCGTGCTGCGTCTTGCGGCCGCGGGAATCGGCGCCGCGATCGTGCCGAGCCTGGTCATCGAGCGCAACGGACAGTTGCACGCGATCCGCATCGCGAAGCCATCGCTCACCCGAACCATCGGGCTGGCGCACCGTCGAGACCGCCGCCTATCGCGCGCCGCGCAGGAGCTCATCGAGACCGTTCGCGCGCTCGTGCGCGACCGCTCGTGGCTGAAGACGAGCCCGCCCGGGCTAACGGTGTTGCGCTAGAGCTGGGCGAACAGGTCGACGGCGTTGCCGTCGGGATCGAAGACCGTCGCGTAGCGCTGACCCCAGAACGCATCGAAGGGCTCGGTCTTCCCGCGGAAGCCAGCCTTCGTCACCTTCGCGTACGTCGCGTCGACCTCCTTCGGTGAGTCACACCGGAACGCGAGCCCCATGGGCCGGCCGACCGGCGTCACCCAGTCCATGTCGATCTGCTTGATGAGCTCGAGCTTGTCCAGCATCACGCGCATGCCGTTCTTCGCGGTCGCTTCGATGTGGTCATCACCCGCGTCGGGGAAATCGAGTCCGAGCAGGTTGTAGAACTTCACCGACTTCGCGATGTCCGCGCACACGATGCCGAACGCGTCGAGCGAAGGCATGTCATCTCCCCCAGCTGTTGCGGTCCGCGACGTACTTCTTCAGATCGGTAAGCCCGTAATAGGACGCGAGCCCGACGTAGGTCATGCCGGCCTTCTCCATGATGCGCCATGAGCCGATGTTCTCGGCGAAGCAGATCGCGATGATCTGCTCGAGACCGCACGTCTCGAAGCCGTAGTGCAGGATCGCCTTCGCGGCCTCGGTGCCGTAGCCCTTTCCCCACGCGTGCGGCAGGTAGTGGTATGCGAGCTCGACCTCGGGGCCGGTGCGTTCGATCGGCTGCAGCGCGACGCTGCCGATGAACTCACCTGTCGACCGCAGTGAGACGTGCCAGCCCGCGAATCCACGGTCCCTCTCGATCTGTGTGCGCCGCTCGACAAGCGCGCGTGCGGACTCGAGCGTCGCGGGTGGCCCGGGTGGAAGGAAGCGCCGTACCTCAGGGTCGCTGTAGAGACGCTGGAAGTCCGGCGCGTCGTCCGGCGTGACGGAGCGGATGACGAGCCGTTCGGTCTCGAGCCTCACCGATCGAGCGTGAAGACGCGGAGCGCCTTTGCCTTGCCGCGCACCTGCGCTTCACCGAGCGGGCGAAGCGACGCGGCCGCACCGTCGAGCTGCTCGACCGTGCCCTCGGACACGACCGTCGCGACCTGGAACTCCTTGGTGAGCGACTCCATCCGCGATGCGGTGTTCACGGCATCGCCGATGGCCGTGTAGTCAGAGCGCTCGGGCAGGCCGATCGCGCCGAGGACGACGTCACCGGTATGGATGCCGACGCCGAACCGCACGACCGGCTGGGCGCGCGCGGTGCGATCCACGTTCAGCTGCTCGAGTTTCGCGCGCATGTCCTCGGCGGCCCGCGTCGCCGCGGTCGCGCCGTGGCTCGGGTCGCCCATCGCGCCGAAGATCGCCATGAGCCCGTCGCCGAGGAACTTATCGAGGATGCCGCCCCCGTCGATGACGCAGCGCGCCATGACGCGAAGGTACGTGTTCAGCACTTCGACGACCTGCTCGGGCGCAAGACGCTCGGCGAGAGCGGTCGAGCCGCGCAGGTCGGCGAAGAGGATCGTCACCGTCTGACGCTCGCCGGCAAGGCGCAGCGGATCGCCCTGGATGACGCGCTCGACGACCGTCGGCGGGAGGAAACGCTCGAGGCCGCGACGCCGGTCGAGCTCGATGAACAGCGCACCGATCGCGATGATCGTCGCGATCGCCATGAGGACGTGGTACTCCCACCACGAGGGCGTCCATGTCGGCCCGAGGAACTGCGAGACCTGCGCCTGCGCGAGGAACACGTACGCCGCCGCGAGCGCGCCCTGCATCGGGAGGCGCGTGCGCAGGTAGTCGCGGCCCTGACGGATCGCCGCGAACCCGTAGAGAAGCACGACCGCGGTCGTGAGCACGTACGGCAGCAGGCCCGCTCCGCCGAACACATCGGGTGCGCGGTCGCCACCGTAGCCGTAGCCCGTAGGGTCGTAGTCATACGAGCCGCCGGCGGACACGAGCATCCAGCGCGCGAAGCCGCCCAACGCCGACGGCGAGGCGAGCGCGACGAACGCGTAGCCGCCCATCGCGACAAGGACGCCGGCGATGAGCGCGCGCGGTGGCACATGGCGCTCGAGCCAGGCCGCGGCCGGTGTGTAGCGGACCGCGAAGAAGAGCGCCGACGCCCAGAGCGCGAGCACCGCGGAGATCCCGACGACGAGCGCGGCGCCGGCTTCCTTCGCGTCGCGTTGCAACACGCCCGGCGTCGAGAGGCCATGCACCGCGAAGATCCCGGCCATGGACGCGAAGCCCATCGCGACGAGCAGCGTCGGGTAATGACGGACCTCGAGGGCGGCACGCGCGACGAGAACAGCGACCGCAAGCGCGATGAGCGAGACGTTCGTCGTGATGACGAGGTGCTCGACCGGGACGATCCACGGCGCGTTCGCGGCCGGAGACGCCAGGAGCCACGCGAGGACGGCGAGCGGTGAGAGCGTCGCGGCTAGCAGCGCGAACGGACGCCAGGAGGGCGAGCGCATGGCGAGAAGTTTAGGTGCGCTAGTTCGCCGCACCACCCCCGGTAAGTCGCGCGATGCGAGGCAGCAAGGTCTCGATGTCGAAGGGCTTCGCCACGGCCGCAGCCGCATGGACGCGCGCGGCCTGCTTCTGAATGTCGTTCGCCGCGGACAGGACCACGATCGGGATGTCCCACTTCTCGTGCATGCGGTCCGCGAAGGTCCAGCCGTCCATGACCGGCATCATGAGATCGAGTACGACGACATCCGCGGCGAAGCGTTCGAGCATGGCGAGCGCCTCGCGCCCGTTCGCGGCGGGCAATGCGTCGTAGCCATCGTCCTTGAGGACCGAGACAAGGAGCTCACGAATGTCTGCATCGTCGTCGACGACAAGCACACGGCGATCGCCCACCGATGCCGATGGTGCCACAGCACAGGCTAGTGGCCGACAGAGCGAGCGCTCTTGTCAGAGCGCATTGAGAGCGCGAAGACCCCAGGTATGACGAGCGTCCCGATGGCTAGGACGGCTATCCAGAGCAGGATCGCTTCGATGTGACACGTCCCGACACCACAGCCTTCGAGCGACCGCTCGCGTTCGAGGATAAGTAACGGCAGAGAAGCGGGCGATGCGACGACGGTCGTCGCCGCGAACGTCGTCGCGACGGTGGGGATCGTCCGCGTGAGGACACCGGCGACCCGATCGGGTGCGCGCGCCGCGACACGCGTCCACGCGAGCGTGAACGCGGTGGCGATGAGTGTGATCGCCACCGAGATCGGAAAGCGGTCGCTGAAGGCGCGCGGATACGCGAGCGGTATCGCGGCTTCGATCGCGGTGAGCGCGAACCAGTACGCGAGCTTGATCGTGGTTACGCGGCCGACGAGGAGCGCGAGGGTCTGGAGCCGCGGGCGCGGCGCCTCGGGAATTACCGGTAAGTCGTCCACCACTTCTG
>Ga0209058_1003326_pt1 | contig 13043 bp, 17 predicted proteins | sample GraSoiAngelo_147_FD_185904 | JGI IMG/M metagenome (GOLD analysis project Ga0209058, IMG submission 185904) | Grasslands soil microbial communities from the Angelo Coastal Reserve, California, USA - 14_1009_05_40cm (SPAdes) (version 2) | ecosystem: Environmental > Terrestrial > Soil > Grasslands ... | reverse complement strand
CACCGCGCTCGCCCTGCCGACCGCCGGCAACGCCGGCGCGGCGTGGGCCGCGTACGGCGCGCGCGCCGGGTTGCGGGTCGTCGTCGTCATGCCCGCGACCACGCCCGACGTCATCGTGCGCGAGACCGCGGCGTACGGCGCAGAGGTCTACCTGGTGCCCGGATCGATCGCCGACGCGGGCGCGGTCGTGCGCGCGGCCTGCGCGAAATACGGCTGGTACGACGCATCCACGCTCCGCGAGCCCTACCGCATCGAGGGGAAGAAGACGATGGGCTTCGAGCTCGCCGAGCAGATGGGCTGGCGTCTCCCCGACGTCATCGTCTATCCGACGGGAGGCGGGGTGGGTCTCATCGGCATGTGGAAAGCGTTCGACGAGCTGCGGGCGATCGGCTGGTTGGGCGTGAAGCTTCCCCGTTTCGTCGCGGTCCAGTCCACCGGATGCGCGCCGATCGTGAAGGCCTTCATCGATGGGCGCCCCGAGTCCGAAGCCTGGCCCGACCCGCGCACATTCGCGGCGGGTATCCGCGTCCCGAAGGCGCTCGGCGACTTCATCGTCCTGCGCGCCCTTCGTGAGTCGCAGGGCATCGCGGTCGCGGTGACCGAAGAGGAGATCGCCTGGCGCATGCGGGTTGCAGGCGAGACCGAGGGAATGCTCGTGTGTCCGGAGGGTGCCGCCGGTCTCGCGGGCGCGGCGACCCTTCGCCGCGACGGATGGATCCGAGACGACGACGAGGTCGTCGTCTTCAACACCGGCACCGGTCTGAAGTACGCCGAGTCGCTCCAGGGCGAGCGTCCCCGCACGCTCGGGATCGGGGAGCTCCCGCTCGAGCGAGAGCTCAATAACGAGACTCGCGAGCGGCGCGGCCGCTAACGTCCCGAGAACTAACATCACGGCGTGACGATCGCGCCGGACATCCTCGCGCTCGTCGGGCGAACGCCCCTCGTGCGCCTCGGGCGCATCGGCAAAGGCCTTCGCCCGACCCTGGTCGCGAAGCTCGAACACCTGAACCCGGGTGGCTCGGTCAAGGACCGCATCGGCATGCTGATGATCGAAGACGCCGAGCGCCGGGGCCTCTTGCGTCCGGGCGGCGTCATCGTCGAACCGACGAGCGGCAATACGGGCGTCGGTCTCGCGATGGCCGCGGCGATCAGGGGATACCGGCTCATCTGCACGATGGCCGACAAGCAAAGCCAGGAGAAGCGCGACCTGCTGCGCGCCTACGGCGCGGAGGTCGTGGTGTGCCCCAGCGCGGTGCCGCCCGAGTCGCCGGAGTCCTACTACAAGGTCGCCGATCGGCTCACGCGGGATATCCCCGGCGCATTCCAGCCCAACCAGTACTACAACGCGATGAATCCCGAGGCACATTACCGGACGACCGGACCGGAGATCTGGGAGCAGACCGATGGACGCATCACCCATCTGGTCTCGGGCATCGGGACCGGCGGAACGGTGACCGGTGCGGGGCGGTACCTGAAAGAAAAGAACAAGGCCATCGTGATCGTGGGCGCCGACCCCGCCGGTTCGATCTACACCGGCGAGATCCATCCGTATAAGACCGAGGGCATCGGCGAGGACTTCTATCCAGGCACGTTCGACCCGACGCTGGTCGACCGCTGGGTGCGCGTCGCGGACCGCGACGCGTTCCTCACCGCGCGCCGGCTCACGCGCGAGGAGGGGATCCTCGTCGGCGGGTCGTCGGGTACCGCGATGTTCGCGGCCCTGGAGATCGCGAAAGAGCTCGACAGCCACGCGCTGGTGCTGGTGCTATTCGCCGACTCGGGCCGCAGCTATCTCTCGAAGATCTACAACGACGAGTGGATGCGGCAGAACGGTTTCCTCGGGTTCGTCGTGCCCGCGACGGTGAGCGATGTGATGAAGGAGCGCGCGGGGACGCCGGAGCTCATCTGCGTGTCGAAGAGCGAGAGCGTGCGGCAGGCGATCGACACCATGCAGCGCTACGGAATCTCGCAGATCCCGGTCACGGCCGACGGCGCCGCGGGCACCGTGACCGACATCGTCGGCAGCGTTCAGGAGAAGACGATGCTCGACCGCGTCTTTCGCGAGCCCTCGCTCGTCGATGAGCGCGTCGAGCGCCTCATGGACCCGCCATTCCCCGTGGTGCAGGCCACCGACGACGTCGAGCGCCTGTACCAGGAGCTGTCGAGCGGCGCGCCGGCGCTACTCGCGGCACGCGACGACCGACCGGTGTCGATCATCACCAAAGCGGACCTTCTCGAGTTCGTCGCTCACCAGCGAAGACGTTCGTAAGCGGCTGCGCAGCGAGAACGTGAAGACCGCACCGCACAAGCACGGCTTCGAGACCATCGCGATCCATGCCGGTCAAGATCCCGAAGGGCTGACCGGTGCGGTGGTTGTCCCGATCTTTCAGACCTCGACCTTCGCGCAGGAAGCGGTCGGCAAGAACAAGGGCTACGAATACGCGCGCACCGGGAACCCCACGCGCACGGCGCTCGAGACCTGCCTCGCCGCGCTCGAAGGCGCGCGCTGGGCCCTCGCGTTCGCCTCGGGAATGGCGGCGTCCGACGCGGTGGCGCATCTCCTTTCGAAGGGCGATCACGTGGTCATGGCCGATGACGTCTACGGCGGAACGTACCGCCTCTTCGCGCGAGTGTTCGACCGTGCTGGCATCGACCTGACGGCGGTGGACATGCGCAAGCTGGACGCGGTCCGCCGCGCGGTGCGTGCGCGCACCAAGCTGGTCTGGATCGAGACGCCGTCGAATCCGCTCCTCAAGGTGCTCGATATCGCCGCGCTCGCCGAGATCGCGCACAAAGCGCACGCGCTCGCCGTGGTGGACAACACGTTCGCGAGCCCGTACCTGCAGCAGCCCACCAAGCTCGGCGCCGACCTGGTGCTCCACTCGACGACGAAATATCTGGGCGGGCACTCGGACGTCGTCGGAGGCGCGCTCGCAGGGGAGGACGCCGAGCTCCACGATCGCCTCGCGTTCGTGCAGAACGCGGCCGGTGGCGTCCCGGGTCCGTTCGACGCCTGGCTCGTGCTGCGCGGCGCGAAGACCCTCGGCCTGCGGATGGATCGGCACTCTGCGAACGCGCAGGCCATCGCGGAGTGGCTCGCGGAGCACCCCAAGGTCACGCGGGTGAATTACCCCGGGCTGGCCTCGCATCCGCAGCACGCGCTCGCGCGACGTCAAATGCGCGCGTTCGGCGGGATGCTTTCGTTCGAGCTGCGCGGCGGCGAAGCGTCCGCCAAGCGTGTCGCCGCACGGACCAAGATCTTCGCCCTCGCCGAATCGCTCGGCGGCGTCGAGTCGCTCATCGAGCTCCCGCTGGCAATGACGCACGGATCGGTCCGGGGGACAAAGCTCGCGCCGCCCGCGGGGCTCGTCCGCCTCTCGGTGGGCATCGAGACGATCGACGATCTCATCGCCGACCTCGCTCAAGCGATCGCCTAGGGTGCCTCTTCCCCTCGAGACCGGGCGGCTCGTCATCCGCCAGTACCGCGACGCCGACGCCGTGCCGTTGCATGACGTTTTTGGGTCGGCCGAGGTGATGAAATGGACGCCGAGCCCGCCGTCTAAGGACCTCGCCGAGACGGCGCAGCGGCTCGCACGCACGATGGCGTTCACCGCGCGCCAGCCTCCGGGCCTTGGGCTCTGGGCGCTCGAGCTGCGCGGGACGGGCGAGTTCCTCGGCCAGGTCGGGCTTTTTCCCGTCGAGGGGACTGGCCCGGAGGTCGAGGTCGCCTACGAGCTCGCGCCGCGGGCGTGGGGGAGGGGATACGCGACCGAGGCTGCCCGCGCGCTCGTCGATTACGGGTTCGACGAGATCGGGCTCCCGCGCATCGTCGCGCTCATTGTTCCGGACAACGTCCGCTCACGGCGCGTCGCTCTGAAATGCGCCATGACCCTCGAGGGCCCCGGCCGTTTCTACGGGCTCGATCTGGTCGTCTACGCGACCTCACGCCTACGCTGATCGCCTGAATATCGCGATCGCGTTCGGCGCGGGGATGCTCTCGTTCCTGTCGCCCTGCGTACTGCCGCTCGTGCCGGCCTTCCTGGTGGACATGGCCGGCGAGGCGGCGCTCGCCGGGACGCAGCGCGCGCGCACACTCGCGCACGCCCTGGCGTTCGTTCTCGGCTTTTCGGCGCTGTTCACGACGCTCTGGGTCGCCGTCGCGCTCGTCGGCGCGCTCTCGGGCGAGATGGTCTTCTGGCTTCAGCGCGCGGGCGGGCTGCTGCTCGTCGTCCTCGGGATGCAGATGCTCGGTCTCATCCGCATACCATTCCTCGCCCGCGAGCTCGATCTCCGCCTCGAGGGCGGCACGACCGGTCTCACGCGCAGCTTTCTCATCGGCCTAGCCTTCGGGATCGGCTTTACCCCCTGCGTGGGCCCGTACCTCGGCGCGATCCTCACGCTCCTCCTGAACGAGGATCTGGGGTCGGGAGCGGTCCTGCTCCTCGCGTACGCCCTCGGTCTTGGCGTCCCCTTCCTGCTGCTGGCCGGCGGCATCGGCTGGGCGCGCCAAATCGCGCGCTGGCTGGCGGCGCACATCCGCGTGGTGAATCTGGCGGGCGGTACCCTCGTGATCGCAATGGGTCTGGTCCTCGTGTCGGGTCAGTTCGCGAAGCTGGCGCAATTCTTCAACTTCCTGCCGCTCTTCGGATGAACCAAGAACTCGGAGCCAAGAACTCGGGGGACTCTGTCCCCCCAAGCCCCCTGGCCCCCGCGCTTGCAGATCGCGACACAACGGCGCTTCCGCGGTGGCTCGCTGCGATCCTCATCGGCGTGGTCGCGCTGGCCTCGCTCGTCGCGCTCGTCTGGCCGTCGCTCCCGTTTACAAGACCTCCGGCACCCACGTCGGAGGTCGGAGTCATCCGATCGCAGATCGAGGGCGAAGGTGTCGGCGGCAGGATCTCCGCGAGCGCTCCGAACTTCGAATGGAACGGACCCGGCGGTCAGGTCGTCCGTCTCTCCGACTACCGCGGCAAGACCGTGGTGATCAACTTCTGGGCCACCTGGTGCCAGCCCTGCCGGCAGGAAATGCCGGCTCTCCAGCGCGTCGCCGCGACCGAGCCCGACGTCGTGTTCCTGGAGGTGGATCTGCAGGAGTCGGGGGATAAGGTGACGTCGTTCCTCGAGCAGCTCGGTTTGGACCGGCTTCAGCCGGTGCTCGACACCGCCGGCGAGACGACGCGCCGCTTCGGCGTGCTCAGCCTGCCAAGCACGTTCTTCGTCGACCCCAGGGGCGTGATCCGCCATCTCGAGCTCGGCGGACCTTTGAGCGAGGCCCAGATCAGGACCGGCATCGGCAAAGCGCGCTAGAAACGTCTCGAGCGTCACAGTCGATTCGTTTCACGCGCGGTCGTCGGAGGGGTCTACCGGGCGCATGCTCGCCCATATGAGCTGGGAGGAGGACCCGACCGTGGAGCGACTCCGTGATCTACTCCGTCCGCACGGCTACCCGTACAGCGAGGCTGAGGCGCGGCGCAAGCGCAGTAAGCGGCTCCGGTACTTCCTCACGGTCTTCGGGGCCATGCACTGGGCGGAGCGGGTCGAGCCCAGGCGGCCGATCGCACGCCGCGGCCGCATCGCGCTCTGACGATCGGCGCCTAAACTTCCCTTCGCCAAAACGCAACGGGGAGGGAATCTCATGGCGGTAGAACTCACGATCAAGCTGCCGAACCGCGCCGGCCAGCTGGGAGGCCTCGCAGGTGCTCTCGGCGATGCCGGGATCAGCATGCGGAGCATCGCGGCGACGACCGGTGGCGGATCCGGGACCGTGCACATCGTCGTGGACGACAAGGACGCGGCGAAGGCACGTCGCGCGATCAAGGCGAAGAAGTACCGGATCTCAGGCGACCGGAAGATCGTCGAGGTGCGCCTCGCGAATCGTCCCGGCACGCTCGCGCGCGCCGCGACTCGGTTGGGCAAGGGCAAGGTGAATATCGAGTCCGCGTACATGCTCGGCCAGTCGAAGAAGAGCACGACCCTTGCGCTCGGCGTGAAAGACGCGCGCGCCGCGAAGAAAGCCCTCGGCCGGCGGTGATCTAAAGATCCCGACCGGTACCGCGGTACCGACCGGATTGACCATCGCGCGCCGCTGACCGGGAGGCGAGCCTGCCCGCATCACTTGCGGGAGGGCCTCATGTCGCGGCTGCATCGCTTCGCGACCGAGGGTGGTGGCCTTGCGACGATCGAGTATGTGATCGGCGCGGCAATCGTTCTCGGTACCCTCGCCATCGGCGTGTCGGCCTGGAACAACGGCCTCGTCGCGCGCCTCCAGGCGCTCGTGAGCCAGATGCAGGCGGTGCGATGAAAGCCGTCGGCGAGGAGCGCGGCCTCGCGACCCTCGAGATGACGCTCATGATCGCGATCCTCGTCCCGCTGCTCTTCTCCATCCTCGAGTTCGGCTCGGCTTTAGAGCGCTGGCTCGCGCAGGACGCCGCTACCGTGCAGGCCGCGCGGTACGCCGGCGAGATCGGAGGCGACGGCGCGGAGGTTCGAAGCCTACTCGCCGATCAGCTCCGCGCCTCGGGAATCGATCCTGGCGCCGCCACGATCGAGATCGCGCCGGCACGCGTTGGCTGGCGCGAGCCCGTCCGCGTTTCGGTCAGCACGGAATACCGCGTCGCGATCCCCTTTCTCTTCACGACGACCCTCCCGATCCGTTCGAGCGCCATCTCGCGCGGCGAGGTGAACCGGTGAACGCGCTCCGCGACGACCGCGCAAGCGCGGCGGTCACGACGGTCGTCCTCCTGCCGCTGCTCTTGACCGTCCTCGCCGGTGTGCTACAGCTCGGCGCGCTGCGGGTCGCGGCCGCGCGTGTTCGCGCCGCCGCCGACCTCGCGACGCTCGTCGGGGTGAATGATCAGGACGACGCTGAGCTCTCGCGCACCGGCGTGCTCCGGCTCGCCGGCGACGCCGCGGACGTCGCCCGCGAATACTTCGAACGCGAGCTCGAGCTCTCGGAGACGCTGCTCGCCGCGCCGTCGTCGGAGATCGCGGCCAGGGCGGACATCGTGGCCTATCCATCCGCCCCGTCAGTCGATGCGCGGACCGGCGCCCGTTACGAACGACCCGCCGTACGGCTCGCCGCCGATGTACCGCTGCGCACGCCCGTCTTCGGAGCGCTCGCGTTCCAGCCGGTGACGACCATCGGCGTTCTCGCGGTGAGCTCGCCGCGATGACCCGGCGCGCCGCGGCCCTCGCGCTCGCGCTCCTCGTAATTGGAGCGTCGCCCGCGCTCGCCTGGGATCCATTCGACGACGCGAGTGGATCGCCCGAGCCGCCCGCCTCCGCCCCCCCGGTGGACCCGGCGCCCTTCGTTGCACCGCCGCCCGGCCTCTACTACGTGACCGACACGTACGTCGCCGACGTCGTCACTGAAAGCGGGCCGCTCACGACGTACACGACCACGACCGTCCACGAATCCACCGGCAGCTATGCGCGTGTGCTCGACACGGTTGGGACCGGAACGCTGAGCTCTTTCGACGGCGCCGCGTTCAATGGCCGCGCCACGCTCACCGACGGCCGAGCGGTCGCGGGGACGTACTACGAGAACTACGTGCTCACGGGCGAGGGCTTCGTGCCTGTGAGCGTCGTGTTCTTCCAGGACGACGCGGAGCTGGCCCGGCAGAGGGCGGCGAACATGCCGGCGCCCGGCGCGAGCTCCGCCGGTGCGGCGCCCGGCGCGAGTTCCGCCGGTCCGGCGCCCGCTGCGGCGCCGGCCGCCACGGGTCCGCTGCCGATCGGAGGGTGCTGTGGCGCTGTGGAGCGGGGCGAGATCGCCGAGCGCGAGAGACGCGACATCGAGCCACGGCAGGTCCCGATCCAGCCGGGTGTGTCGCTCGCGCCCGCAAGCGTTCCGTTGACGAGGATCGAGGTCCTGCGCGGACGAGTCGTCTCGATTTGGCTGCACGCCTTTGCGGGCGATCGCGAGATAGCGGTGCGAGCGTGGTCGCTCGCGTCGGGTGACGGGGGCGAACCGGTGACGACGTCCGGTACCGGAGCCACTCCGTTCCGGACGTCATGGACGCGGCTTGCTCCTCCCGGTTCGGCGTACGAGCTCGTCTTTCGGTTGGAGGTCGACACGCGCGAGACCGGTCATCGTTTGGTCGACGCTCGCGTTGCGGTGAGCGTCCGCTCACCGGCGCTGCAGGATTGATCGGACAGCGCGCGCTGATCGGGCTCGCGGTCGCATCCGGCCTGCTCGCCGGTGTGCTCTACTACGCGGGCGCCCAGCGCTCCCCAGTGATCGTCGCAGCACGCGACCTCGACGCGACGCATCCGCTCACCGCCGATGACCTCGCGACCGCATCGCTCCCCCCGGATGCCGTGCCGGCTGGCTCCGTCGCCGATGTCTCTGCCGCCCTCGGCAAGATCCCGCGGGCGCCGCTCTGGCGCGGCCAGGTCGTGCTCGCCGCGGGCCTCACCGAGGACGCCGCCGCGTTCCACACCGGTCTCGCGCTGCCGCGAGGGATGCGCGCTGTGGCCTTGCCGATGGGCGCGGCGCAGGCGGTGGGTGGCGCGCTCGTACCCGGCGCCCGTGTCGATGTCCTCGCCGTCCCCGTGGGTGGTCGCGCGCCTGCGGGGCGCGCGACCGAGCTGCTCGCGCAGGCCGCGATCGTCCTCGACGTTCGCGCGGACACCGGCGCACCGTACGGCGGGTCGATCGCGAAGAGCCCGACCACATACGCGACCGACAGGATCGGCAGCGTCGTGATCGCCATCGACGCGGCGGACGAGATCAAGTTCGCCGACCGAATAGCGACGAGCACGTTCATCCTCACTCTCGTCGGGTCACGCTGATGGCCGTCCTACGCTGTGAGCGCGTCGCCGAAGGCGACGTCGATCGCGCCATCGCGAGCATCGGCACAGCAACCCTCGGGCGGACGCCCGACGGGATGTTCGTCGAAGTCGACGATGCGCAGGCCGCTCGCGCCCAACGCCTCCTGGCATTCGCCGGTGTCCGAGCGACCGCGGCGCTGAGTGCGCTGGCCCCGCGGCCTGGGACCCGTGCGGCGATCGGTCGTGACCTCACGCCGCTCCCGCTGGCGGCGCTCGCGCTTGATCTCGTTCACGTCCGCGCTCTCGCGCTCGGCTCCGAGACAAGGCGCCTGCTCGGCACGCGATGGCGAAGACGACCACGCTCCGTGGAGCGCGCTCTCGTTCGAGGTCTGCTGCGCGGCGATGACGCGGCGCTCGGCTGGAGGCGTCGCGCCTGGAGCACGCGTGAGGTGCTGCGATCGGCGGAAGCGCGGCGGGCTCTGCGCCCGATCGTGTTCGATGTGGGAGCGATCGTCGCGCCGCCAGAACATCGCGCGTTCGCGAAAGACGGAGAGCTCGCGCGCTGGCTTTTCGCTTGAGCCGCCTCCGGTCGATGCTCGACGCCTCGCCGGTCGCGGCGGTCGCGCTCGCCCTGATGCGTGAAGCGACCGGACGGGCAGAGCCGCTCGCACCGCTTGTCCCTGCACGACCGGCGGCGCTCCGCCCTGGAAAGCGCGTCGGCTTCTGGTCGCTCGCGGCCGGCGCGGGCGCCACGACGGTCGCCGCGCTCACCGCCCATCGCTCCGCCGCCGGCGGCGAGCCGCCGCTCCTCGTCGACCTCGACCGCTGGACTCCGGCGCTTGCGCTTCGTGCCGGCTTGACCGCGGCGAGCATCGCCGATGCCCTGCTACAACCCGGGCGCGAGAAGGAGCTCATCTCGCGCTGGTCCGCCGTCCCTTTTCTTCCTGGCGCGCCCTCTCTCCATTCGACCTTCGACGCGGAGCGCGTCAACGAGCTCGTGCGGACCTGCTCGGCGGGACGTGCCGCGGTCCTCGATCTGGGGGCCGGCGCCGACGCCCTCGATCCCGTGATCCTCTCCTCTCTCGATCGGCTATGCCTCGTGACCGGAACGCGCTCCGCTCAGCTGCAGGCGGCGTTCTGCGCGGTGCCACTTCTGCAGCGCGCCCCGTGCGCCGTCGGATTAGTGGTGGTCATGGCCGCCGATGAGGATGCGGCGCGCATCGCCGAACGGATGGGCTTTCCGCTGCTCTCCGCGATCGACTCGCTCCTGCGCGCTCTGGCGTGACCGACCCCGCGCTTGTCGCGCGCGTACGCGCCGAGGTCGCGGTGGGCATTGACCCGTCCGGCTTGCTCGCGCTGTACGCCGATCCGGCGCGGCGGGCGCTCCTGCGCGAGCGCGTCCGCGCCGCTGCCCGAGCGCCGGTCGCCGAGGGCGAGCTCGATGCGATGTGCGCGGAGCTCTTTGGCTTCGGTCCGCTGCAACCGCTCCTCGACGATCCCGAGGTAACCGACGTGCTGGTGAACGGCTCGAACGATGTCTTCGTCGAGCGCGCCGGTCGCCTGATGCGCGCCGACGTCGCGTTCCGCGAATCCGACGATGTCGCCGAGCTGGCGCATCGCATCGCGGCGAGCGTGGGCCGAGAGCTGACCCTCGAGCGACCGTTCGTGGACGCACGGATGCGCGACGGCAGCCGCGCCAACGCGGTGATCGCGCCGATCGGCGGGCCGAGCCTGTCCATCCGGAAGTTCGGCAGCGTGTCGGTGCCGTTGCGTGGCCCGCGCCCGTCCTGGACCGCGGATGGCCTCAATGAGACCGCGGCGGACCTGCTCGATGAGTGCGTGCGCGCGCGGGCAAGCATGCTGGTGAGCGGCGCGACGGGATCGGGAAAGAGCACCTTGCTGCGGTCGCTCGCCGCTGCGATCCCCAGCGAGGAGCGGCTTGTCGTGATCGAGGACACCAACGAGCTGGTTCTGCCGCACCCGCACGTGGTTCACCTCGAGTGCGTGCCGGGTCGGGATGGCGTGGCGATCGGCACCGCGGATCTGGTCGCAAATGCGCTCCGTATGCGGCCCGATCGGATCCTCGTCGGCGAGGTTCGCACGCCACGCGAGGCCTCGGCCCTCCTCGAAGCGCTCAGCACCGGTCACGAGGGCTCGCTCACGACACTTCACGCCGGTTCGGCGGCCGGCGCGCTCGCCCGTCTCGAGCTCCTGCTGGCGCGTGCCGGCGAGCTAGGCGACACGGCGATCGCGCGCCACGTCGCCCAAGCGATCGACATCGTCGTGCATGTGGCGCGCGACCGTTCCGGCGCTCGTTCCATCCGTGAGATCGCAGCGGTCGAGGAGAGCGGCGTCGCGTCGCTTTGGCGCGCCGGCGAGCACGACGTGCGGATGCCGGTGCGCCTGCGAAGCCGCCTCCGATGAGCATCGCCGTCGCCGGAGCGCTCGCCATGGCGCTCGCCGTCACGTGCGCCCTCGTCGGGCCCTACGCGCGCCTGCGCGTACCCGGCTCGCGGCATCCGGACGCGCGCGCCCTCGTGGCTGGGGGCTGGCGGCGTCCGCTGTGGCAGTGGGAGGGAGTCCGTGCGGGGTGCGCGCTCGTCGTGCTGCTGCTCGCGTCGGCGGTCGGCCTGCCCGCGCTCGCCGCGGCGGCCGGGCTCCTCGCGCCCTCCGTCCTGATCCGCCTTCGTGCGGACGCCGCCGCGAGACGGGCACGCATCGCGACCACGCGTCTGCTGCGCGCGGCCGAGGCCGTCCTGCGCTCGGGCGGTGCGCTGCCCGAGGCGCTGCGCCGCGCGCTCGAGGCGAGCGACGATCAGCTCGCGCGCCGGCCGTTCGCGGAAGCGTTGCGCGCGTTCGATCTGGGTGCACCGCTCGACGAAGCGCTGCGTTCCGCGGCAGCGACTACCCGTGATCGCCGAGCGCGGATGGCCCTCGAAACGCTCGCCATCGGGGTCGCGCTGCGACTGCCGGGAGCTCGCGCCGGACTGCTCGTCGCTGCCGTCACGGACCGGCTCGCGTTCGAAGAGCGTCTCGATGAAGAGATTCGCGCGCGAACGAGCGGTTTGCGATCGCAGGTGCTACTGCTCGCCGCGCTCGTCCCGGGGATCGCCGCCTATCTCGCGGTCACCGTGCCCTCACTCGGCGTCACGCTGTCGGCGCCGCTCGGCCGGACTGTCCTCGTGCCCGCCGCGATCGCACTGGAGCTTCTCGGCATCGTCGCAAGCCGTCGCGCGGTGGAAAGCGTGTTGCGGTGATCCTCATCGGCGCTCTCCTCGCGACATGCGCGGGAACGGCTGCGGTCCTCGCCAGCCGACCGCCCTCGATGATCCGACGACGCCTCGCTCAGCTGTCGCCACGGCCGGTCGCCAAGTCGCGGATCCGCTCAGTGCTGATCACGCATGAGCTCTCGCAGAGCGGTCTCGGCTGGAGCGAGATCGACCTGCTTCGGGCGAAGGTCGTCGCGGCGCTGCTTGCGGCCGCGGCCGTCGCGGTCGTCGGCCTGGCGATCCCGATCGGAGCGGCGTTTGCAATCGCCGCTGCGTACGCGGGATTCGTGGTCCCGACGGTCTATGTCGAGCGCGCGGCGTCTCGCTGTCGAGCGGACGCCGAGCGCGCCCTCGTCGCGCTCGTCGAATGGACCGAGGCGCTTGTGGCGAGCGGGCGTCCGGTCGAGACCGCGCTTGTCGCTGTGGCCGAGCATGGCGTCGGCTCGGTCCTGGTCGACGCCGCCCTCGCTGCAGCTTCCCGTTCGTACGCGCTCGGCGCGCCGCTGTTTCGGGCACTCGGCCGCGAAGGGTCGGCGGTCGGGCTCACGACGCTCGCGTGCTTCGCGGTCGAGCTCGAACGGACGCGCGACCTGGGCCGCGGCGCACTTACCGTCCTGCGCGATGAGCGCGAGCGTTTGCGCGCTTCCGAGCGTGCACGGAGCCTCGATGCGGCGGGCCGCGTCGAGGGCCGGCTGATGCTCGTTCTGGTGCTCTGTTACCTCCCGGCGCTGATGCTGCTCGTCGTCATCCCGCTGTTCCTCGGTCTCCTCGACGGGCTCTTCGTTTGAGGATGCGTAACCTCCGCCTTCGGCTCCGGCTTTCTCGAGCAGCCGTGCTGCTCGATCAGTAACCTCTGCCTTCGGCTCCGGCTTTCTCGAGCAGCCGTGCTGCTCGATCAGTAAGCTCCGCCTTCGGCTCCGGCTTTCTCGAGCAGCCGTGCTGCTCGATCAGTAGACTGGAATGGAATCGAGGCGCCTCACAAGGCGCGCGAGAGGGAGTGAA
>Ga0209058_1003325_pt1 | contig 13045 bp, 6 predicted proteins | sample GraSoiAngelo_147_FD_185904 | JGI IMG/M metagenome (GOLD analysis project Ga0209058, IMG submission 185904) | Grasslands soil microbial communities from the Angelo Coastal Reserve, California, USA - 14_1009_05_40cm (SPAdes) (version 2) | ecosystem: Environmental > Terrestrial > Soil > Grasslands ... | reverse complement strand
TACCGGCATCCGGGACCTGGTCCATCCCGCCACGCTCGCCGGCATCATGGCGGGCGCCTCGGTCGTCCTGGTCGAGGCGCACCCGAACCCGCTGATCGCCAAGTCCGACGGCTTCCAAGGCCTCTTCCCGGAGCAGCTCCGCGCGCTCGTGCGCGCCGCGCGCGAGGTCTGGCGCCTCCGGCGCGAGCTCGACCGCAGCTACCTCGCTTCGGCGGCGGTCGAGAAGGGCTACCTGGCGCGCATGGAGGCGGACAAGGCGCGGCTGTTCCGGTCGGGGCACGGGCATAGTCCCCATAAGGGCCCGAGTTGACGGAACGCTGGAACGTGTACTCATCCGACCCTGGCGCCGCCCCGCTGATCTCTCCCGCCCGGTCGTTCAATAGCCCAGATACGGCGCGGATCGTGGGTCTGTGGCGGTCCTATCACTGTGGGCTCGCGCGTGCCTCTCGGGTAGAATCCCGGCACCGTGACGCGAGCGGTGCGGGGGATGGAGGGGCCGCGAACCGGGCCAGGGGTGCGGGGGGCCGAGGGCGCGTGCCATCTCGTGTTTCTTCCCGACCGCGCGGCGCCGCGCTTCTTCGTGTGGGGAGCGGGAGCGGTCGCGTCGCCCCTCTCTGCTGGCGGCACGCCGGAGAAGGCCTGCCTCTTGGATGAGACGCTCGCGCCGCGCGAGCTCGCGGGCGTCGCCGTGCCACTCCTCGACGCGCTGCCCCTCCTCGCGGCCATGACCGCCGCCGAGACGGACCGCGCGCCGGCGTCGGTGGCCGGCTGGAGCCTGGCCGCCAAGCTGGCACTCGACCTGGTGGGCCGTGAGCGCCTGGTCCCGCGCATCGCGGCGGCGAACGGCGGCACCACGGCGGGCTTCGCCGTCTCGCTCGCCCTGCCCGAGGACGCGGAGCGGGTGGTGACGCTGGCGAAGGTGTTCCCCCTGGCCGCCCACGCCGTGCCGGTGAACGGCGCGCGCAAGCGGGGGCGCCCGAAGGCGACGGACAAGGAGATGGAGGTGTGGGCCCCGGAGGCACTGCTCCGGGCCTTCCTCGACGCGACGGCTGACGCGCTCGTCCGCGCCGCTGCGTCTCGCGCGCCGGCCCGGGCGAGCCGACGGAAGGATGCGCCCGTGTCCTGGGAGCGACGCTTCGCCGCCGCGCTCACCGGGCCGGACGCCGCCTTCGCGTCCGATGGCTTTCAGGAGCGGACGCTGCTCGCCGACCTCGACGGCTGGGCCCGCCCGGCGCTCGGCGCCGCGCCGGGTGCGCCGCGTGCCTGCTTCCGGCTGGAGCTGCCCGACGCGGAGGGCGTCCCGCCGCGGCGCGGGCATGCAGCGGACGCCTTCCCGCTCCGCTTCTTCCTCCAGGCCGCCGACGACCCGAGTCTGCTCGTCCCGGCCGGCGAGGTCTTCCGTGGGCGCGGGCAGGCCCTGCGCCGCCTGGGCCGCGCGTTCCACGCGGCCGAGGAGCACCTGCTCCGCGCCCTCGCCGTGGGCGCACGGCTCTTTCCGCCCATCGCGCGCGGCTTGCGCGACGCGCGGCCGGAGGTCGTGCTCCTCGACGCGGGCGAGGCGTGGGCGTTCCTCACCGGCGCCGCCCCCGCGCTCACCGAGGCGGGCATGGGCGTCATCCTGCCCGCAGAGCTGACGCGGTCCGGGCAGCGGCGCCTGCGGCTCCGCATGCGCGTCGGCGCCGGGACGACGGGCGCGGCCGGCACGGTTGCCGGTGCGAGTGGCCTGTCGCTCGACGAGGTGACGTCCTTCCGCTGGGAGGCGGCGCTCGCGGGCGAGACACTCTCTGCGCGCGACCTCCTCGCGCTCGCCGCGCTCAAGGCCCCGCTCGTGCGCTTCCGCGGCCAGTGGGTGGCGATCGATCCCACGGAGCTCGCGGAGGCCCGGCGGCTCCTCGCCGCCGGGGGCGGCACGCTCGCGGCGCACGAGGCGCTGGCCGCGGCCCTCGGCGAGGCGGCGCGGCGGCCGGAGACGCGACTCCCCGTCGAGGTCGTGGCGGAGGGGCAGCTCGCCGGCGTCGTCGCCCGGCTGCGCGGGGGCGGCGGCGCGGGCGGCACCTCGGTGCCGCTGGACTTCCACGGCACGCTTCGCCCTTACCAGGAACGCGGCCTCGGCTGGCTCGTCCAGATGGCCGACCTCGGCCTCGGCGCCTGCCTCGCCGACGACATGGGACTCGGCAAGACCATCCAGCTCCTCGCCTTCCTGCTCCACCGGCGCGCGGCGCGTCCCGAGGACCGGCGCAGCGCGCTCCTCGTGTGCCCGACCTCGGTGGTCGGCAACTGGGAGCGCGAGGTCTCCCGTTTCGCGCCGTCGCTGCCCGTCGTGCGGCACTACGGACCCGACCGCGCCCGCTCGGCGGCGGCGCTCGAGGCGGCGCCACCCTGCGCGATGGTGGTCACCACCTACGGCCTCCTGCGCCGGGACACGGAGATCCTCGGCGCGGTGAACTGGTCGGTCGCCGCGCTCGACGAGGCGCAGAACATCAAGAACGCCACCTCCCACACCGCGCGGGCGGCGCGGGCGCTCGGGGCCGGCTTCCGCGTCGCGCTCACCGGCACGCCCGTCGAGAACCGCCTCGCCGAGCTGTGGTCGATCTCCGAGTACCTGAACCCGCGTCTCCTCGGGCCGCTCGAGACGTTCCGCCGCGAGGTCGCAGTCCCGATCGAGCGCTACGGGCGCGACGACGTCGCGGAGGGCTTCCGGCGCCTCGTCCGGCCCTTCATCCTGCGCCGGCTGAAGAGCGACCCGGCGATCATCCAAGACCTGCCGCGGAAGCTGGAGATGAAGGTCGTGTGCACGCTCACGCGCGAACAGGCCTCGCTCTACCAGGCGGCGGTGAACGAGACGATGCGCAAGATCGAGGCGTCGGACGGCATCCAGCGCCGCGGCCTGGTCCTCGCCCTCATCACGGCGCTCAAGCAGATCTGCAACCACCCCGCGCACTACCTGGGCGAGGCGGGCCCGCTCGCCGGCCGCTCGGGTAAGCTCGCGCGCCTCCACGAGATGCTCGAGGAGGCGGTCGCCGCGGGCGACCGCGCCCTCGTCTTCACGCAGTTCCGCGAGATGGGCGACCGGCTGGTCGCCGAGCTCTCGCGCGCGCTCGGGACCGCGGTGCCGTTCCTCCACGGCGGGGTCGCGCGCGCGGCGCGCGACGCCATGGTGCAACGGTTCCAGGAGGACCCCCGCGGACCGCAGATCTTCGTGCTCTCGGTGAAGGCCGGCGGCACGGGACTCAACCTCACGGCCGCGAGCCACGTCTTCCACTTCGACCGCTGGTGGAACCCGGCGGTCGAGGACCAGGCGACCGACCGTGCCTACCGCATCGGCCAGCGGCGGGCGGTGCAGGTGCACAAGCTGCTCACCGCCGGCACCGTCGAGGAGAAGATCGACCAGATGCTGGAGCGAAAGCGCGACCTCGCCTCGCGCATCGTCGGCCAGGGCGAGCAGTGGATCACCGAGCTCGACGACGCGGCGCTGCGGGACCTCTTCGCGCTCGCGCCCGATGCCGTGGTCGCTGGCGACGAGGAAGGCGCCGCCGAGGCGAGGCCCGTGCCGCGCCGCCGCGGCAGGACGAGCGTGAGCGTGGAAGTACGCGCATGAGCCGGTGGGATGGATGGGGCTGGTACCCGAAGCCGCCACCCAAGCGGCCGCCGCCGGAGCGGGGCATCAAGGTCAAGAAGATCGGCGCCACCTGGTGGGGCCAGCGCTGGATCGAGGCGCTCGAGAAGCTCTCATGGGAGTACTCGAGCCGTCTGGCGCGCGGGCGCACGTACGCCCGCGCCGGGCGCGTTCACGACCTCGAGGTTGGGCCGGGGAAGGTCACCGCGTACGTGACCGGCTCGCGCCCCACGCCCTACAAGGTCACACTGCGCATCGCCGCGCTCGGCGCCGCGGCCTGGGAGAAGGCCGTCGCCGAGATGGCCAAGCAGGCGCTGTTCGCCGCCGAGCTCCTCGCGGGCCAGATGCCGAAGGAGATCGACCAGGCGTTCCGGGCTGCCGGCCGGAGCCTGTTCCCCGCGCAAGCGAAGGACCTCCAGACCGACTGCTCGTGCCCGGACTGGGCCAACCCCTGCAAGCACGTCGCGGCGACGCACTACGTCCTCGGCGAGGCCTTCGACAAGGACCCGTTCCTCCTCTTCGAGCTGCGCGGGCGCGGGAAGGACGCGGTGCTCGGGGCGCTGCGGAGGCTCCGCGCGGGTGCGGACGCCGCGGCGGCTGCGGCGAGCGAGACCGCGCGCACCCGCGAGGCGATCCCGACCGTGTCGCTCGCGGGACAGGCGCCCGAGGACTTCGAGCGGCTCCGCGGGCCGGTCGCGCACCTGCGCTTCCGCATCGAGCCACCCGCGTCGCCCGCGGCGCTTCTCCGCCAGCTCGGCGCGCCGCCGTCGTGGTCGCTCGACGAGACGCCTGCTGAGCTGCTCGGGCCGCTCTACGAGGCAGCGGGCGCCCTCGCGCGGGAGCTGGCGCTGCGGCCCGCTGACGAGGCCGCGGTGCCGCAGCGTCCGACACGAAGCGCGAGAACGACCTGACTGAGCCTGGACGTGGTCCGGCCGCGACAGCCCACATTAGGCAGGCCGGACTCATCCCGCCATCGAGGACGCGCTCGGCGGCGTGAACCGGGTGCTCGAGGACCTGCTCGTCTTCAGCCGTGACCTGCGCCTCAACCTCTACGAGCACCGTCTGCGCGACGTGCTCGCCGAGTGCCTCGAGGAGTGCCGGCCGCAGGCGGCCGCGCGCGGCGTGGCGCTTCGCCTCGAGTGCCCGGCGGACGCGACCGCCCGGCTCGACAAACTCAAGGTGAAGCAGGCGGTGGTGAATGTCCTCCGCAACGCGATCGACGCCTCGCCGCCCAGCGGCGACGTGGTGGTGCGCTGCGGTCTTGCCGACGGCGCGGCGGAGATCGCCGTCACGGACCGCGGCCCCGGCATCCCCGCGGCCGACCGCGCCGCGATCTTCACGCCCTTCTTCACGACCAAGGAGCACGGCTCGGGCCTGGGCCTCGCCATCGCACGCGAGTTCGCCGAGGCGCACGGGGGCGCGATCACGGCCGAGAGCCGCGACGGCGGCGGGGCGACGTTCGTGCTGCGCTTGCCGCGGGAGGGCCGGCTCCCCCGTGAGGTGCGCTTCTCGGACCGGCGGCGCGAAGACTTCGCGCGTCAGCTGGCCGCGAAGCGCGCCGGCGAGAGCGCCCGCGCGTCGAAGCGCTCCGTTTTGCCATCCACGATCAGGTCGGCGGCGATCGGCCCGAGCGCGCCGCTCGTCTCGATGCCGCAGCCGCCCTGGCCCGCGAGCCAGAAGAAGCCACGCACGCGCGGGTCCTCGCCTACGACCGGCACGCGGTCGGGCGCGAAGGTGCGGAGCCCGGACCACTTGCGGCGCAGGGTCTGCGGCACGAGCGACGGGGCGAGCCCGGCGAGCCGCGCGAAGCCGCGCGCGATCACCTCGTCGTCGGGCCGGGCGTCGCACGGCTCCATCGGGTCCTCGTCCATCGGGCTCAGCAGCAGTCCCCCCGACTCGGGCGCGAAGTAGAGGTGGTCGTCGTCGCTGTGCACCATCGGCCAGCCGCGCACGTCGACCGGCGCGGCGAAGGTGACGATGGTGCGCCGGTGGGGCACGAGCGCGATCGGCGCCGCGCCGGCGAGCGCGGCGAGCTTCCCGGCCCAGGCGCCGGCGGCATTCACCACCCAGCGCGCGTGGATCTCGCCCTCCGCCGTCATCACACCGGCGCAGCGTCCCGCCTCGACCCGCACGCCGCGCACCTCGACGCCGAAGCGCTGCTCGGCACCGCGCCGCTTCGCGTGACCCAGGTAGCCCCAGAGGAGCGCGTGCACGTCGATGTGGCCGTCGTCGGGGAGGAGGGCCGCGCCCGCGAAGCGCTCCGCGAGGAGCGCGTGCACGCGCGCGACCGCCTGGGCCGGTGAGAGAAGAGTGAGCCGCGTTCCCGCTTGCTCGATCGCCGGCGCCGCGGCGCGGATCGCGTCCCACATCTCGTTCTTGAAGAGGACCATCACGCCCGAGCGCAGGAGGACCGGGGTCTCCGCGAAGCCGGCGGGCGGCTGGCGAAGGAACTGGCCGCCCAGGACCTTGAGCGCGTGGAGGGTGGTGATCGGATCCAGCTCCGCGAGCGTCGCGGCGCTGCGCCCAGTGGCATGGTAGCCGGGCTGCGCCTCGCGCTCGAGGAGGAGGACATCCGTTACGCCTCGCTCGGTCAGGAAGTACGCGAGCGAGGCGCCGGCGATGCCGCCGCCGACGATCACCACCTCGAACCGGCGCCGCTCCTCCGTCACGTGCGCTCGCTCACCAGTCCTTACCGCAGCCGCATGACGATCAGGGGCGGTCTTGCGCCGAGGCCCTGCTGATCGCCTCCAGTTGGCGGAGCGGACTCGACGCCATCGCCGTCACGATACCAGGGCCGGGGTGAGACATGAAGCGAGTCTCACCCGGGCGTGGCGATCAGGGCCCCCGGGTTCATCATCCCGCTCGGGTCGAGGGCCCGCTTGAGCGCGCGGAGGAGCGGGTAGGCGCTCTTCAACTCCTGCTCCAGCCACGGCGCGCGCAGCCGCCCGATGCCGTGGTGGTGCGAGATCGTGCCGCCCGCGGCGAGCGTGGCGCGGAGCGCGCGCCCCCACGCCTCCAGGTACGCCGCCTCCGCCTCGGAAAACGGCTCGGGCTTCATCACGAAGGTGAAGTAGATGTTCGTCCCCTGCGGATAGCCGTGCGAGCTGTGCCCGCTCGCGACGACGACGCCGGGCGCGCCCGCCAGCGCCGCGACGACCGTCTCGTAGAGGCGATCGATCCGGTCCCACGCGGCCGCCACCTCGATCGTGTCGGCCAGCATCTCGCGGTCGAGGAAGAAGTCCCAGCTCGGCACCTTGTTCCGCGCCTCGAGCCAGTGCGCCACCGGCTCCGTCCCGACGGCCGTGCCGCTGCCCGTCGCGGCCTCGCGCGCGCACGCGGCGCTCTCGGCCTGGACGAGCGCGCCGGGACCCTCGCAGACGACGAGGAGCAGGCACGCGTCGGCCGGCGCCCAGGCCGAGAACTGCCGCGCCGTCTCGACCCGGTCGTAGGCGCGCAGCACGGCCGGCCGCCAGCCGACGCGCAGCACGCGGCGCACGGTGTCGAGCGCCGCCGCCATGCTCGGGAAGGCGAAGCTCGCCAGCGCGCGTTCCTCGGGCAGCGGGTGTACGCGCAGCGTGACCTCGGTGATGACGCCGAACGCCCCCTCGCTGCCGAGGAAGAGCTCGCGCAGGTTCGGGCCGACCGAGGCCCGCGGCACCACGGGCTCGAGACGCACCACCGCGCCGCCCGGCAGCACCGCCTCGAGGCCGAGGCAGAGGTCCTCGATGTTGCCGTAGCGGGTGGAGAACTGCCCCGCGGCCCGCGTCGCCACCCAGCCGCCCAGCGTCGAGCGGTCGATCGACTGCGGGTAGTTGCCCGTGGTGTAGCCGCGCGCCCCGAGCGCCGCCTCGTACGCGCCGCCCAGCATCCCGGCCTCGGCGCGCGCGTAGAGCGCGCGCTCGTTCAGCTCGAGGAGGCGGCTCATGGCGGTCAGGTCGACGACCAGCGAGCCCGCCGGCGGCGTAGCGCCGCCCACCACGCCGGAGCCGGCACCGTAGGGAACGACGCCGGCGCCGTGCCGCTCGGCCAGGCGGACGGCGCTCGCCACCTCGGCCGTCGTCCGCGGCGTCACCACGCACGCCGGCCCGCCGGCCAGGCGGCCCTGGCGCGCGCGCAGGTGCGCCAGGATCCAGTAGTCGGTGCGGTGCGCGGCGAGCGCCGCCGCGTCCTCGGCCACCCGGTCGCGCCCCAGCTCGCGGGCGAGGGCGTCGCCGATCTCGCTCATGCGAACCTCCTGAGGCTTTCCGCCAGCGCGCGGTAGCCCTCGAGCTCGGCCCCGGTGCGCGCCCCATCCCAGCCCAGGCGGGCGGCGGCCATGTCCGCGACCGCAGCGGCGCACGCGAGCCCCTGGCCGGGCTCGAAGAGGAGGAGGCGCGTGCGACGCTCGAGGAGGTCCTCGAGCGTCAGCGCCATCTCTTCGTCCAGGGCGTGGGCGATCTCCGCGCGCAGGATCCCGCCGGGGAGGACCTCGCCGGTCGCCGGGGCGGCCTCGGCGCGGGCGAGGATGCGCTCGGCGCCCGCGCCGTGGAGCGCGACCAGGCGCTCCGCCCCGCCCGCCGCGAGCTGGGGGAGCCGCGCGCGCACGCGCTCGACCAGGCGGGGCAGCTCCTCCGCCGCGAGCCCGCCGTTCGGCAACGGCACGCTCGCGGTGCGGCAGGCGCCGGCCGCCCGCCCGAGGCGCTCGACGACCAGGTCGACGACCCGCTCCGCCATGCGGCGGTGGGTGGTCAGCTTCCCGCCCGCGATCGAGACGAGGCCGGTGTCGCTCACCATGATCTCGTCTTTACGCGAGATCTCCGATGGCCGCTTCCCTTCCTCATGAAGCAGCGGCCTGAGCCCGGCCCACGCCGCCACCACGTCCGCCCGCGCGAGCGGGGGCCCGGCGAAGGTGCGGTTGGCGGCGTCGAGCAGGTAGTCGGCGTCCTCGCCCGGCACCGCGGGGTGATCGGTGGGCGGGCCGTGATCGGTGTCGGTCGTGCCCAGGTAGGTGACCTCGCCGCGCGGCACGGCGAAGGCGGAGCGGCGGTCGCGCGCCTGCATGACGACGATGTGGCGCACGGGGAGCCGCGCGTGCGGCACGACGAGGTGGATGCCCCGGGTGAGATGGAGCCGCACGCCCGCGAGCGTGCCCGCGCGCCGGCGCACCTCATCCACCCACGGGCCGGCGGCGTTCACCACCACGGCGCTGCGCGCGTGGAGCGCGCGGCCGGTGAGCGTGTCGCGCAGCGCCACCTCGCCGCCCGCGATCTCGGTCGCCTCGACGTGGTTCACGCACAGCGCGCCCGCCGCGTGCGCGCCGAGCACGGTCTCGAGCACGAGGCGCGCGTCACAGGTCAGGTACTCGACGAAGGTGGCGGCGCCGTGGAGGCGCGTGCCGTCGAGCGTCGGCTCGCGTTCCAGGGCCTCCTCGCGGCTCCACATCGCGTGCCGCTCTTCGGGCGCGACCGTGGCGATGCGCTCGAAGGTCCAGAGGCCGAGGCCGAGCTTCGCGTGCCCGGCGCGGCCGTAGGTCGGCATCACCAGGCGGACGGGGAGCGCCAGGTGGGGCGCCAGGCGGCGCAGCACGCTCCGCTCCATCGCCGCCTCGCGCACCAGGCCGACGTCGCCCTGCTCGAGGTAGCGCACGCCACCGTGGATCAGCTTCGAGCTGCGGCTCGAGGTGCCCGCGGCCCAGTCGAGCCGCTCGACGAGCGCGACCCGGAGCCCGCGCAGCGCCGCATCGCGCGCCACGCCGGCGCCCGTGATGCCGCCGCCGATTACGAGGACGTCGAGCGCGGCGGCGGGCAGGGCGGCGAGGGTCGCCTCGCGCGTCTCGGGGGAGAACGGCGAGGCCATCGCGGCCGCTGGCTAGCGCGCCGCGCGCAGCTCGGCGAGGGCCGCCTGCGCCTCGGCGACCTTGTCGGCGCGGCCCTGCTCGCGCGCGATCTGGAGGGCGCGCGTCGCGAAGATGAGCGCCTCGTGCCGGTCGCCGCGCGCCTCGCACACGTTGGCGAGCGCCAGGCGCGTGGTGAACGCGTTCGGGTCGCGCGCGAGGACCTCGCGCAGCATCGCCTCGCCCCTCGCGCTGTCCCCGCCGAGCAGGCGCGGGAGACGGACGAGGAGCGTGCCCTTCGCGGCCATCGCATCGACGTGGTTCGGGTTCAGCTCGAGCGTACGGTCGACCTCCGCCATCAGGCGGCGGAGCTGGAAGATCTGGGAGAGATTCTCGCCGTCGAGGCGCATCAGCTCGCCCAGGTTGCAGAAGAGGGCGAAGTGCGCGTCGGCGCTGTTGTCGTCGAGTGCGACGGCGCGCTCGGCGAGCGCCTGGCCGCGGTCGAAGTGCTCCTTGCGTGCCTCCCGATCGGTCGCACGGCGGCCGGCGTCGCACTCGGCGCGCGCGCTGGCGGCGAGGCTCGGGACCGAGTCGTCGGCGGCGCGCACGGCGGTCGCCAGGCTGAGGCAGACGAGTGCCATGAGCACCCGCCATGAGCGGGAAAAGCGCATGGAAGCAGGGACCATGCCTATCGGGCCGCTCGAAGTCAAATCGCGCGCCGCCGCCGGCGCCCCCGTCCGGACACGCCTCGCCGCGCGACACGGCAGTGCCGGCGGGTGTCCGTTTTTGGCCATTCCGGGGCCTTCGGGGCGAAGGGACAACTAGTGTCCCGAACCCGGGACACCAGGGTCCAGGCGGCACAGGCGTTGCAAAGGCGCGCGATGGCGATCTTCCCCCGCAAGCCCCGCCGCCCTCCGGGGCGGCCCGCCACGCCGCAAGGGCCCGCGTCGCCGGTGGCCCGGCCGCCCTCGGTGGGCGAGGTGCTGCGCGAGCAGCTGCGTGAGATCGCCGCCGCGGCCGTCGCACCCGAGGACGCGCTCGAGCCCGCGCTGCGCGCCATCCTCGAGGCGAGCCGCGCGCAGGCCGGCGCGCTCTGCCTCTTCGACCAGCGGCACGGGATCCTCCGTCTGGTCGCGGAGGTCGGCTTTTCCGAGGAGGGCTGCCGCCGGCTGCGCAACGTGCGGCGCACCGACCCGACGGCGTGGGACATGCCGCTCAACGGTCTCATGAACCGTCGCGCTTACCTCATCGAGAGCGCGGCGCGGAACCGCTACGTCCCCCAGCTGGTCGAGAATGCGGCGGCCGTGCGCACCATCACGTGTCTCCCGCTGCACGCCGGGCCGACGCCGGTCGGCAGCCTCGTGCTGGTGGCCCTCGCGCCGCGTTCGTTCACCGAGCGCGACGTGCGCACGCTCGAGCGCCCGCTCGGCGACCTGGCGGTGATGATCGAGGCCGTGCGGCGGCGGGGCGCCCGCGGCGAGCCGGTCGAGGCGCCGAGGGCGCCGGTCGCCGCTCCGCCCCCGCCCCCGCTCCCGCGGCCGGCCGCCGCCGTGACGGAGCTGCAGGCCGAGCGCGAGCAGCTGCGCGGCGAAGTGGCGGCGCGGGCCGCCGAGCGCGCCGTCCTCGCCGCCGAGCTCGCGGCGCGCAGCGGGGAGACCGATCGCCTGCACGCCGCCCTCGAGCTGGCGGCCGCTGACCGGGCGCGGCTGGCCGCCGACTTCGAGCAGGCGAAGCGGGACGCCGAGCGCGCCGAGATGCTCGCCGCCGCCCTGGCGGCCGCCGAGCGGGAGCGGGCGCGGCTGGCCGCGGCGCTCGAGACCGCGGCGGCCGAGCGTGCCGAGTGGGCGCGTGCCGAGGGGGCGCTCGAGGCGGCGCGCGCCGCGGCCGAGCGCGCGACGGCCAGCGCGACCGCGGAGCTCGCGGGGGCGCGCCGGGCGGCCGCAGCGAACGAGGCGACCGCGGCGGCGCGCGCCGCGGAGTGGGCAGCCGAGGTCGAGCGCCTGCGCATTCGCGCCGAGGAGACCGAGCAGGCCGCGACGCGCAGCCGCGCCCAGCTCCACGAGCACGAGCTGGCGGACGCGGAGCTCGCCGGCGAGCTCCGCGCGGCGACGGCACGCGAGCAGCGCCTGCGCGAGGAGCTCGAGTCGGCGAGCGCACGCGAGCGCCTGCACGGCGAGGAGGCCGTGCACGAGGCGCGCGAGCGAGCGCGGGTGGCGGAGGAGGAGGCGGCGGCGGCGACCGCCGAGGTCGAGCGGCTGCGCGAGGCGCACGCCTCGGCGCGGGCGATCACGCTGGCGCTCGAGGACGAGGCCGGGCGCGCGACCGGGGAGATCGAGCGCCTGGTGGCGGCCGGACGGGCGGCGAGCGCCGAGCAGGACCGGCTCGAGATCGCCCTCGGCGAGGGCCGGGCGCGCGAGCTGGCGGCCACCGCGCGCCTGGGCGACCTGACGCGCGAGGTGGAGCGCCTGCGCGAGGAGCTGGGGCGGGCGACCGGAGCGCGCCGCGAGCGCGACGCGGACATGGCCACGCTCGCCGCGCGCCTCGAGTCGCTCGCCGCGGAGCGCGACCACCTGCGCGAGTCGCTGTCGGCGACCGAGGCGGAGCGCGATCGCCTCGCCGCCGGTTCGGCCGCCGGCTTGACCGCCGACGCGCGCCTGCGCGAGGCGCTCGTCCGCGAGCGGGAGGAGCGGGCGCAGCTCACGAGCGCGCTCGGCGCGGCGCGGGCCGCGCTCAGCGAGCTCCAGGCGAGCCTTTCCCGCCGCGACGCAGAGGTGAAGGAGCAGGCCGCCGAGCTCGAGCGGCTGCGCGCGGAGCAGGAGCGGCTCGCTGCCGCGCGGGAGGCGGCGCCGCCTCCACCCCCGCCTCCGGCCCCAGCCCTGCCGCCGCCCGCGCGTGAGCCGGTGCGGGTGGTGACCGTGACGCCGCCGCCCGCGGCGCGCCCGCCCGTGGCGCGCCCGCGCGTGCGGGAGATCGAGACCGGACGGCGGCCGCTGGTCGTGATCGACGTCGAGGACCGCTGGTGCGAGAAGGCCCTCGACGGGCATCACGTGGAGGTGGTGGCGCCGGGGGACGACCTGGCCGAGCAGATCGCCGAGCTCTCGCCAGCGCGCCTCGTGGTCAACCTGCTCGCGCCCGGGGCGCTCGGCGCGCTGGTGGCGGCGCGCGCGGCGGGATGCGGGTCCCGCTTTTGGGGGTGCCTGGCGAACCCCGGCGCCGACCGCGCGCTCATGCTCGGCATGGTCGAGGCGGCGGAGAGCCCGATCGATCCCGACCAGGTGGTGACGACGCTCGAGCGCTACGCCGCGCGCGGCACGCGAGTGGTCACCGTGGGCGCGGACGTAGATGCGCTCATGAGCCTCCGTCAGGCGCTCGCGCGCAAGGGCCTGTCGGTGTCGATGGCCTGGGACGCCAAGCAGGCCGCCGACCTGCTCCAGGTGGTGCGGCCGGAGGTGGTGGTGGTGGACCTCGCGCTGCCCCGCCGCGACGGCTATGGGATCGTGGCGCGGCTCGCCGCGCTCGACCCGCCGCCGAGCGCGATCCTCGTGCCCGGCCCCGACGACGCCGCGGTCGCCTTCGCCGCCGCGCTCGCCGACTCCGCCTCCGCGGGCGGCGCGCTG
>Ga0209058_1003323_pt1 | contig 13051 bp, 10 predicted proteins | sample GraSoiAngelo_147_FD_185904 | JGI IMG/M metagenome (GOLD analysis project Ga0209058, IMG submission 185904) | Grasslands soil microbial communities from the Angelo Coastal Reserve, California, USA - 14_1009_05_40cm (SPAdes) (version 2) | ecosystem: Environmental > Terrestrial > Soil > Grasslands ... | reverse complement strand
TGATGAATCCTTCGGCGTCGCGCTGCCGGTAGACGGTGTCGGCCTCGAAGGTGGCGAAGTCCGTCCGGTAGAGGGATCGCGGCGACCGCCGTCCGGTGACCGCGACGGTGCCCTTGTAGAGCTTGAGTCGCACACTGCCGGTGACGTCGCGCGCGCACTCGTCCACGAGGGACTGCAGCAGCTGGCGCTCGGGTGCGAACCAGAAGCCGTAATAGATCATTTCCGCGTAGCGGAGCACGAGCGAGTCGCGCAGGTGGAGCACTTCGCGGTCGAGCGTGAGCGACTCCAGCGCACGTCGGGCCACGTGCAGGATCGTGCCGCCGGGCGTCTCGTAGACACCCCGCGATTTCATGCCGACGAACCGGTTCTCCACGAGGTCGACACGGCCGATGCCGTGCTCGCCGCCGAGCCGGTTGAGCCGCGTCAACAGGGCCACCCCTCCGAGACGCTCGCCGTCGACGGCCACGGGGTCACCCCGCTCGAACGCGATCTCGAGCGCCAGCGGAACATCCGGAGCCGCTTCCGGATCGTTGGTGAGCTGGAACATCTTGGCGGGAGGCTCCGCCCACGGATCCTCGAGGATGCCCCCTTCGTAGGAGATGTGGAAGAGGTTCCGGTCGGTGCTGTAGGGGCGCTCCACCGTCACGGGCACCGGGATGTCGTGGCGCCTCGCGAACTCGATCAGCGCCGTGCGGGAGGTGAGCTCCCATTCCCGCCACGGGGCGATCACCCGAAGCTGCGGGGCGAGCGCCGCGTACGTCAGCTCGAACCGGACTTGATCGTTCCCCTTTCCGGTGGCACCGTGCGCGACGGCGTCGGCGCCCTCCTTGGCGGCGATCTCGACCTGCGCGCGGGCGATGAGCGGCCGCGCGATCGAGGTCCCGAGCAGGTACGCGCCCTCGTAGACGGCATTGGCCCGGAGCATCGGAAAGATGAAGTCGCGGACGAACTCCTCGCGCAGATCCACGATGTGGACGGCCGCGGCACCCGTGCGCATCGCCTTGTCCCGCACCGGGATCAGCTCTTCCCCTTGCCCCAGGTCCGCGCAGAACGCCACGACCTCGCATCGGTAGCGCTCGATCAGCCACCGGAGGATCACCGAGGTGTCGAGCCCGCCCGAGTAGGCCAGCACGACCCGCTTGGGATCAGAGGTCATCGACCGAGCCTCCCAGGAGACGCAGCATGACGGCTTTCTGCGCGTGGAGCCGGTTCTCGGCCTGCTCCAGCACGATGCTGCGCTTGCCGTCGAGCACCGCGTCCGTGATCTCCTCGCCCCGGTGGGCCGGCAGGCAGTGCATCACGAGCGCCGAGGGCTTGGCGAAGCCGACCAGCGTCTCGTTGACCTGGTAGCGGCTGAAAGCCTCGAGCCGTTGCTCGTGCTCGGCCTCCTGCCCCATGCTCGTCCAGACGTCGGTGTAGAGCACGTCGGCGCCCGTCGCGGCCGCGCGCGCGTCCTCGGTGATCTCGAGCCGTCCGCCGAGGCGGCGCACGCTCGCCTGCACCCCCGCATCGGGCTCGTACCCGGGTGGACAGGCGACGACGATCGAAGCACCCAGCAGCGCGCCAAGGATCATCACCGAGTGACAGACGTTGTTGCCGTCGCCGATCCACGCCAGGCGCATCGTGCCGAAGTCGACGCCGCGCTCCCAAAGCGTGAAGAAGTCGGCCAGCGCCTGGCACGGGTGCTCGAGGTCCGAGAGGCCGTTGATCACGGGGACCGTGGCGTGGCGGGCGAGCGCCGTGATCGTCGCGTGGGAGTAGACCCGCGCCATGATGCCGTCCACCCACAGGGAGAGGTTGCGCGCGACGTCGGGCACGGACTCGCGGGTGCCGAGACCGATGTCGCGGCCGACGAGGTGGACCGCCCGCCCGCCGAGCTGGATGACGCCGACCTCGAAGGTCACGCGGGTCCGGAGCGAGGCCTTCTCGAAGATCAGCGCGAACGTCTTCGCGGCCAGCGGCTCGGAGTGCCGCCCTGCCTTGCGCCGCTGCTTGAGGTCCGCCGCGAGTGCGAAGAGCCCGAGCGCGGTGTCGCGCGTCAGGTCGGCAGCGGACAGAAAATGCCGCATCAGCCGGCGGGTCTGAGCGCGGTCCCGATGATCGCGAGCGCGCGGTCGCAGTCGCGCTCCTCGACGATCAGCGGCGGCGTCAGCCTCAGCACACGCTCGCCGGCCGACAATACGAGGAGCCCGGCCTCCCGGCAGGCGTCGACGACCGGCGCAACGGGCGCCGAGAGCTCGGCGCCGATCAGGAGTCCCTTGCCCCGGACGACGTGGACCGTCGGGTTCGCCGCCTGGATCGCCCGGAGCCCGTCCATCAAATACCGGCCCATGCGCGAGGCCCGCTCCCAGAGCTTCCCGTCCAGGATCGTCGTGAGGGTCGCCAGCGCCACCGAGGTCACGAACGGCGTCCCGCCGAAGGTCGACCCGTGCGTCCCGGCAACGAGGACGCTCGCGATGTCCTCCCGCGTCAGCATGGCGCCGATCGGCACGCCGTTGGCGAGGGCCTTCGCCAGCGTCATGATGTCCGGCTCGATGCCGTAGTGCTCGTAGCACCAGAGCCGTCCGGTTCGCGCCACGCCCGTCTGGATCTCGTCGAGGATGAGGAGCGCGCCGGACTGATCGCAGAGCTTCCGGAGCCCTCGCAGGTAGTCCTCGTCGGCGACGTGCACGCCTCCTTCGCCCTGGATACATTCCACGATGACGGCCGCCGTGCGATTGTCGATCGCGCGCTCCATCGCCCGGAGGTCGTTGTAGGCCACGTGCTTGAATCCGGGCGGGAGCGGCTCGAAGCCGTGGTGGTACTTCTCCTGCCCCGTCGCGGCGACGGTCGCAAAGGTGCGCCCGTGGAACGAATTGCGAGTGGCGATGAACTCGAAGCGGTCGGAGGCGATCCGCTCGCGAGCGTACTTGCGGGCGAGCTTGAGCGCCGCCTCGTTGGCCTCCGCGCCCGAGTTCGAGAAGAACACGCGATCGGCGAAGGAGTGTTCGATGAGGAGCTTCGCCAGGTGGATCTGCGGCGCCGCGTGATAGAGGTTGGAGACGTGCAGGAGGGTCGCGGCCGCCTCCTGGATGGCGCCCGTCACGCGAGGGTGGCAGTGCCCCAGCGAGGTGACGGCGATGCCGGCGCCGAAGTCGAGGTACTCGCGCCCATCGGAGTCCCACACGCGGACGCCGTCGCCCCGCACGAGCACAATGGGGGCCCGGCTGCCGTAGTTCGGCGTGTGGTACTTGGCCGACCATTCGAGGAGCGTCTTGGTGTCCATCGGACTCGACCTCACAGGACGATTTCCGTCCCGATGCCTTCGCGCGTGAACAGCTCGAGCAGGATCGCGTGCGGCCGGCGCCCGTCGATGATGTGCGCCTTGGCGGTCCCTCCCTCGAGCGCCCGGAGCGACGACTCGACCTTGGGAAGCATCCCGCCCTCGATGACGCCCTCGTTGACGAGCCGCTCCGCATCCTTGCGGGTCAGCGTGCTCACGAGCCGGCGGTCGACGTCGAGGATCCCCTGGACGTCGGTGAGGTGAATCAGCTTCTCGGCGCCGAGGGCGGCGGCGATCTCGCCGGCGACGAGATCCGCGTTGATGTTGTAGGTCTCCCCGCCGCTCCCCACCCCGACGGGCGCGATGACCGGAATGAACCCGTCGTCCGTGAGGAGCCGGATGCACTCAGTGTTGACCGCTTCGACCTCGCCGACCAGGCCGATGTCGACTTCGTCGCCGTTCGGGAGCCGATGCGGCCGTCGGCGCGCCCGGAGGAGGCTGGCGTCTTTGCCCGAGAGGCCGATCGCGCGGCCGCCGTGGTGGTTGATGCGGCCGACGATGTCCTTGTTGATTTTGCCGACCAGCACCATCTCGACGATCTCGACCGTTTCCTCGTCGGTCACGCGCATGCCGCCGACGAAGTTGGGTTCCTTGCCGAGGCGCTTCATCAGGGCGCCGATCTGGGGGCCGCCGCCATGGACGATCACGGTGTTGATGCCGACCAGGCGCAGGAGGATCACGTCCAGAGCGAACGGCTCCTTGAGGTCCGCCCGCTCCATCGCGGCGCCGCCGTACTTGATGACGAGGGTCTTGCCGCGGAACTCGCGGATGTACGGCAGCGTCTCCAGCAGGATCTCGGCAACCCGGGAGTCCGTCACAAACTCGCCTCGCCTTGGGCAGCGGCTCGCCCTGCCATCACCGATCCATCACAGGATGTACCGCGACAGATCCTGGTCGCGGGTAATCTCGGTGAGCCGATGGTGGACGTACCCGGCGTCGATGGTCAGCTCCTTGCCCGGCATGGCGGGCGCATTGAACGAGATCTCCTCGAGGAGCTTTTCCATAACCGTGTACAGACGCCGGGCGCCGATGTTCTCGGTACTCGCATTCACGCTCATCGCGATCTCCGCGATCGCCTCCACCGCCTCCGGCACGAACCGGAGGATGACCTGCTCCGTCTTCAGGAGCTCCACGTACTGCGTGATCAGAGCATTCCGCGGTTCGGTAAGAATGCGGACGAAATCGTCGCGCGTCAAGGGGTCGAGCTCGACTCGGATCGGGAAGCGGCCCTGCAGCTCCGGGATCAAGTCCGACGGCTTCGCGACGTGGAAGGCGCCGGCCGCGATGAACAGGATGTGATCGGTGCGCACGACCCCGTACTTGGTCGTGACGGAGGACCCCTCGACGATGGGGAGGAGGTCACGCTGCACGCCTTCGCGGCTGACGTCGGGCCCATGACCTCCTTCCCGGCCCGCGACCTTGTCGAGCTCGTCCAGGAAGACGATGCCCGAGTTCTCGGCCCGGCGGATCGCCTGCGACACCACCTCGTCCATGTCGATGAGCTTCTGCGCTTCTTCCTGGGCCAGGAGCCGCCGCGCCTCGGCCACCCGGACCTTGCGGTGCTTCGTCCGAGTCGGCATGAGGTTCGAGAGCATGTCCTTGAGGTGGATGCCCATCTCTTCCATCCCCTGGCCGGACAGCACCTCGATCATCGGCATCGCCTGGTGCTGCACCTCGAGCTCCACCAGCCGGTCGTCCAGCCGCCCGGCCCTGAGTTGCGCACGGAGCTTGTCCTTGGTCGTCTCCCGCGAAGCGTCCGGGGTGACCTCTTCGAGCGAGCTGCTGGAGAACGGTTCCTGCATGCGGCGCGGCAGCAGGAGGTCGAGCAGCCGCTCCTCGGCGAGCTGCTCGGCCCTTTCCTGGACGCGCGCCGTCATCTCCGCCTTCACCATGTTCACCGACAGCTCGGTCAGGTCTCGAATCATCGACTCGACGTCCCGACCGACGTAGCCCACCTCGGTGTACTTGGAGGCTTCGACTTTCAGGAACGGAGCTTGCGCCAGCTTCGCCAGTCGGCGGGCCACTTCGGTTTTCCCGACGCCGGTGGGGCCGATCATGATGATGTTCTTCGGAGCCACCTCGTCGCGGAGCTCGGCCGGGACGTTCTGCCGCCGCCAGCGGTTGCGGAGCGCGATGGCCACGGCGCGCTTGGCCCTCTCCTGGCCGACGATGTAGAGGTCCAGCTCGGCGACGATCTGCGCCGGCGTGAGGGTCAGTCCGTGGGTCACAGGACTTCCACCGTGATGTGGTCGTTGGTGTAGACGCAGATGGACGCCGCCACCCGCATCGCCTCGGTCGCGATGGCCTTGGCGTCCAGGTCCGAATGCGCGACCAGCGCCCTCGCGGCGGCCAGCGCGTACGAGCCGCCCGAGCCGATGCCGATCAGGCCGTCGTCCGGCTCGATGACGTCGCCCGTCCCGGAGATGATGAACGAGTGCTCCTGATCGGCCACGGCCAGGAGCGCCTCGAGCCGTCGCAGCACGCGGTCGGTGCGCCAGTCCTTGGCGAGCTCGACCGCGGCGCGCGACAGGTTCCCACGGTGCTCCTCCAGCTTCGCCTCGAAGCGGGCGAAGAGGGTGAACGCGTCCGCGGCTGTTCCGGCGAACCCCGCCACCACACGGTCCTGGTAGAGCTTCCGCACCTTCCGGGCGCCGGCCTTGACGATGGTCGGGCCGATGGAGACCTGACCGTCTCCGGCGACTGCCACCTGGCTACGGTGACGGACCGCGACGACGGTCGTCGAGTGAATGGATTGTCGTCGCGGCGGCCGTGGGATCGGCTTCACCCGACGTGGCCTGATGGATAACTGTCGCGGGGTCCGCGAGGCCGCCATCACCGAGGGTGGCCTGACCACAGAGCGGCGTGGCTTCGCACGCCCGTTCCTTCGGTCGCGATCATTTGGCCCGGGCGCGCGGGTGGGCGGAGTCATAGGCGCGCATGAGCTGGTCGGCGCTCACGTGCGTGTAGCGTTGCGTCGTCGACAACCGGCTGTGGCCGAGGAGCTCCTGGATCATCCGGAGATCGGCGCCCGCATCCAGCAGATGGGTCGCGAACGTGTGGCGGAGCGTGTGCGGGCTCACCCGCCGCGTGATCCCGCAAGCCGCTGCGCTCCGCCGCACGATCGAGTGAATCGAGCGGACCGTGAGCCGTCCGCCGCGCCGGTTGGCGAAGAGCGGCCCGCGGATCGCGCCACGGCGCGCCAGGTGGGCGTCGAGCGCGCCCGCCGCACGGCTCCCGTAGGGGACGATCCGTTCCTTGCCCCCCTTGCCGAGAACCCGCACCGTCCGCTCGGAGCCGTCGAGGTCGTTGAGGTCGAGGCCGGCCAGCTCCGAGACGCGGAGGCCGGTAGCGTAAAGGAACTCCAGCACCGCGCTGTCGCGCGCGCGCGAGGGATGACCGGGTGGCGTCGCGTCCATCAGGACCATCGCCTCGTCGATCGGCAGGAAGGAGACGAGCTTCCTCGGCAGTCGCGGGCCCCGAACCTCGCGCGCGACGTTCCGCTCGAGAACGCCACGCCGCACCAGGAACCGGAACCAGCTCCGAAGGGCCGCGAGCTTGCGCGCGATCGTTACCGCGTCGAGCCCCCGGCCGTGCAGGTGCGCGAGGTAGGCGCGCACCGCGCGCGCGTCGACGCCGCGCAGCCACTCCCCGGCATCGCCGCGACCGGCGTGCTGCTCGAACTCGAGGAGATCGCTCCGGTAGCTTCGCAGCGTGTGCGGTGACGCGGCCCGTTCCGAGGAGAGGTGGCGGAGAAACGCGGCCAGCGGATCCTTCATGTCACCGGGAGTTCGACCTCCCGTTCGAAGTCGCACCCGTCGCGAGCGCAGCTGCGGACGACGCGGTTCTTCAAGGCACGCTCGGTGACGAACGGAGTTCCGCACTTCGGACACGGCTCTGGCACGGGTCGCCGCCAGACCACGAACTTGCAGTTCGGATACGCCGAGCAACCGAAAAAGGTGCGCCCGCGGCGCGAGCGACGCTCCACGAGCTGGCCCGCGCAGCCCGGCTCGGGACACGCGATCCCGAGGGTCACCGGCTTTGTCGTCTTGCACTCCGGGTAGCCGGAGCAGGCGATGAACTTGCCAAAGCGTCCGTGCTTGATCACCATGGGCCGGGCGCACGCGGGGCAGTTCTCGTTGGCCGGCTCGTCCTCGGCGCGGCCCGTCCCGTCGAGGTTGCGGGTGTATCGGCAGTCGGGGTACGCGGAACACGCCAGGAATTTCCCGAAGCGGCCACGCTTGTCCAGGAGCTCGCTGCCGCACTCGGGGCACAGCTCGCCGGTGGGCTCGCCCACCTTCTCGCTCCGCATCTCGCGCTTGGCGCGCGCGAGGGCGCGCTTGAAGGGCTCGTAGAACTTCTTCACCGTGTCGACCCACTTGCGCTCGCCCTCCTCGATCTTGTCGAGGTTGTCTTCCATCTGGGCGGTGAACTCGACGTTCATGATGTCCTGGAAGTACGGGATGAGCTTGTCGGTGACCGCCATGCCCAGCTCGGTCGGCGACAGCGTACGCCGCTCGCGATGCACGTAGCCCCGATCGTTGATGATCGTGCCCAGGATCGACGCGTACGTCGATGGTCGGCCGATCCCGAGTTCCTCGAGCGCCTTGATCAGCGAGGCCTCCGTGAAGCGCGGAGGCGGTTGGGTGAAGTGCTGTTTCGGGTCGAGGGCGAGCAGCGTCAGCACTTCGCCTTCCTCCAGCGGGGGCATCGCGCCCTCCGGGTCCGGCTCGAGCTGGACGTCGTCCTCCTCGCGACTTTCCTCGTAGACGGCGGTGAAGCCCTTGAACCTGAGCGTTGCGCCCTGGGCCCGGAAGAGGCACCGGCCGGCCTCGATGTCGGCGCTCACGGTGTCGTAGACCGCCGGCATCATCTGGCTCGCCAGGAACCGTTCCCACACGAGCCGGTAGAGGGCCTGCTGGTCCTTGGTGAGGAAACGCGCCACGCTTCTTGGCTCGTTCCGCAGCTCGGAAGGGCGGATCGCCTCGTGCGCCTCCTGGGCGCTCCCCCGCGAGCGATACGTCGGCGGCGCTTCGGGCACGTACTCCATGCCGATGCGCGCGATGACCCAGCCGCGGGCCGCGGCTTGCGCCTCGCGCGCCACCCGGACCGAGTCGGTCCGCATATAGGTAATGAGGCCCTCCGCGCCTTCCGACCCCAGATCGATCCCCTCGTAGAGCTGCTGCGCGATCGTCATCGTCTTGCGCGCCGTGAAGCCGAGCTTCTTGCCCGCTTCCTGCTGCAGCGTGGACGTGATGAACGGGGGCGCGGGGTTCCGGCGGCGCTCGCCCCGGGTGACGGACTTGACGACGAAGCGCGCGCCGTCGAGCGACGCCGTCAGTGCCCGTGTCGTCTCCTCGTTGGCGAGCGACGCTTTCTCGCCTTCGATCTCCTTCAGCGTCGCCACGAACTCCGGCGGCCGCGCGGCGTTGAGTCGCGCGTGGAGCGACCAGTACTCGACGGGGACGAACGCCTGGATCTCGCGCTCCCGGTCGACGATCAGCCGCACCGCCACCGACTGCACGCGGCCGGCCGAGAGGCCGCGCTGGACCTTCTCCCAGAGCAGGGGCGAGAGGCTGTAGCCGACGAGGCGGTCGAGCACGCGCCGCGCCTGCTGGGCGTCCACCTTCTTCAGGTCGATCTTTCCGGGGTTGTTGAATGCCGCCTTGACGGCGCGCTCGGTGATCTCGTTGAAGGTGATCCGGAACACGTTCTTCTTCGCGACGTCGAGCTCTTCGGCGAGATGCCAGCCGATCGCCTCGCCTTCGCGATCGGGGTCGGTGGCGATGTAGAGGATGTCGGCCTTCTCGGCGGCCTTCTTCAGCTCTTCGAGGACCTTCTTCTTCGTGGGCGACACGACGTACTTCGGCTTGAAGTTCTTCTTCGGGTCGACGCCGAGCTGCGACTTCGGCAGATCGCGCACGTGGCCCATGGAGGCTTTGACGATATACGTCGAGTCCAGATACTTCTGGATCGTCTTCACCTTCGTGGGCGACTCCACGACCACCAGCGCCCGCTTCGCCACCTACGCTCTCCTCGTGCGCGTCCCGGCCGAGACCCATCGCTGTCCCGCAAGCTGCCGGGCCCACCCGCCCAGCTCGAGGGTCACGAGCAACGCCGCGGCCCGCGCGGGATCGAGCCCCGCGCGCGTGATGAGCTGCTCGATGTGCTGCGGCTCGTCTGGAGCCAGCAACCTGAACATTCGGCCCTCGTCACTCCCGTTCTCGAGTTGTCGCGGCTCGCCCGTCGACGCCAACGGCCCGCGCACGGCGCGGCGCCACGGTTCTGGTAATTCTGACACGATGTCCTGCCAGCATGTAACGAGTTTAGCACCGTCCTGGATGAGGCGATGTGCGCCGGCGCTCGTCGGCGACGTGATTCGGCCAGGAACGGCGAAGACTTCGCGGCCGAGATCGCCGGCGAATCCGGCGGTGATCAAGGCTCCGCTCCGGTCGGCGGCCTCGACGACGACGACGCCGAGCGCCAGGCCCGCCAGCGTGCGGTTCCGCGCGGGGAAGTGGCCGGGCAGTGCCGGCATCCCCGGCGCGAACTGCGACACCAGCGCGCCCTGGGCCTCGATCGCGCGCGCGAGCGCCCGGTTCTCCAGTGGATAGACGACGTCGAGACCGCATCCGAGCACCGCCAGCGTGCGCCCGCCCGCGGCCAGCGCGCCGCGGTGCGCCGCGGTATCGATGCCCCGCGCGAGGCCACTCACGATCGTCACACCGCGCACGGCCAGATCGGACGCGAGCCGCTCCGCGACCGCGAGCCCGTAGGGCGTAGGACGGCGCGAGCCCACGATCGCGACCGCGAGCGCGTCGTCGTCGTTGAGCGCTCCGCGCGCGAAGAGCGCCGGCGGCGCGGGAATCGCGCCCAGCAGCACGGGATAGCGAGGGTCTCCAGGCCGAAGCTCAATCATCGGTGTCGCGGTCCGCGGGCTTTCAGTATAGCGGAGGAGCGTGGCCGACCAAAGAGTCCGAACGGATACGGCGCCGGGACGCTACCGGCGAACAGCGGCCTGCGTCTTGAGGAGTGACTGAGCCATCGTCGCCGCCTCGGATCTCGGGTACTCGCGGATGACTCGCTGCCACGCCTGCTGAGCGCGGGTCACGTCGCGCAGGCGCGCGTGACAGAGGCCGATCTTGACGAGCGCATCGGGCGTCTTGCCCGGGCCGTACTCGGACACCCTTTCGAACTCGACGAGCGCCTGGCGGTAGTCACGCTGCGCCCAGTACGCCTCGCCGATCCAGTATTGGGCGTTCCCCGCCAGCGCATGTCTCGGGTTCTTCGCGATGAAGTCGATGAAGTCCAGCACGGCCTGTCCGTGCTCGCGAGACCGGAACGTGGCCAGCGCCGCGGTGTACTCCTGGTCCGGAGTGCCGCTGCGCGGCGTGGGCGGCACGAGCGGGGCTGGCGCGGCGGGGACGCGCGGCCGTTCGACCGGAGCCGCTGGCGGCGGCGGCGGTGACGCCGCCGCCGGTGCGGCGGGACTCGCCGTGAGGGCTTCGACGCGTGCGCGGGTCTCACCCAGCGCCGTGTCGGCCGCGTCGGTGCGTTTCGTGAGCCGCGCGATCTCGTCGGAAAGGCCCTTCATGCTCGACTGAGTCTCGCTCGTGCGCGCGTCGAGCGCTTGGATCTGTGGCGCGACACGGGCCAGATCGCGGGCGGAAACCTCTTGGACGATACGCATCTCGGCCAGCTCCGCGCGAAGCCGGCCGACCTCGGTCTCGAGCTGGGTCACCGCGCGCCGACTTGCGCAACCGCTAGCGAGGATCGCCACCGCCGCGAGCGCGCAGAGGGCACGGCTCATCCGCGTCGCACCGTAGCACGCGGCTGAAAACGGTGTCAACGGTTCAGTGCGATCTCGGCTCGAGCGAACGCAGGACGATGACGTCGACCGCCTGACCACCGGCGATCGTGGTGTCGGGCGCGACGACGGCAAGCCCGTCAGCGAGCACCATCGAGCGGAGGATCGCCGAGCCCTGGTCACCGGTGAGGCGGGCGCCGTAGCCGTTCGCGTCGGGCGTCAGGGTGACCCGCAGATAGCCGCGCCGTGACCCTGGGTTCTCGATCGTCTCGAGCGCACGCACCCGGAGCCGTGGGCGATGGACCGCTTGGGCCCCCGCCATCTTGCGCAGCGCCGGGCGCACGAACAGCTCGAAGGTCACCATCGCCGAAACCGGATTGCCGGGCAGGCCGAACACCGGGCGGCCGGCGCGCGTGCCGAACGTGATGGGCTTGCCAGGGCGCATCGACACCTTCCAGAGGTGGAGCGCGGCCCCGCACCGCTCGAGCGCGTCGCGTACGAGGTCGAGCTCGCCCACCGACACCCCCGCCGACGTCACGAGGACATCGGCCGCCGTCAGGCCCCAGTGGAGCCGCTCCGTGATCGCCTCGAGCTGGTCGGGGACGACGCCTAGATTGACGGGTTCGGCCCCCGCTTCGATCACCTGCGCCATCAGCGAATAGGTGTTCGTATTGGGGATCTGCCCCGGGCCCGGCTCGGTCCCGAGGTCCGCGAGCTCGTTGCCGGTCGAGAGGATCGCGACCCGTGGGCGGCGAAAGACGCGCACCTGCGAGTACCCGAGCGTCGCCAGCAGTCCCACTTCCGCGGCGCCGATACCGCCGCCCGGCTGAACGACGACGTCGCCGGCGCGGACGTCCTCGCCAGCCGGTCGGACGAAGGCGCCGGGCGGTACGCGTCCGGTGATCGTGACCCGCTCGCCGTCGGCGGCGACATCCTCCTGCGGCACCACGGCATCGGCGCCCTCGGGCAGGGGCGCGCCGGTGAATATTCGCATCGCCTCACCCGGGCGTAGCGGGCGGGACGGAAGCGTACCGGCGATGATCTTGCCGACGACGGCGAGCTCGACCGGTACCCGTCCCGTGTCCCCGGCGCGGACGGCATAGCCATCCATCGAAGAATTCGGCCAGGGCGGGATCACGGCTCGCGAGACGATGGGCTCTGCCAGCACGCGGCCGAGCGCGGCCAGCACGTCGACCCGCTCGACGGAGAGCGGCTCGACGCGCAAAAGAATCTGTTCGAGCGCTTCTTCGACGGTCAGCACATCGTTACTCTACTACACGCCGCCGCGGTCGGCAGAGGGCGGGGACGGGTGCGCCCCCCGCGACCACGCTAGCCGATATCGCGCGAGGTTGAGTTGGGTGGTCTCCGGTTCAGGCAACCCTGACTACACGGGTCGCGGGGGGCACACCCGTCCCCGCCCCCTGCCGACCGCGGCGATGGTGCTAACGGGTCCCGGGGAGCACGTCCCGCCGGCGCGCTGTCGTCCAGTGCGTGGGGGGCTAGTGGCCGGTGTGCGGGAGATTCAGGACGGGCTTGAAGCGGCTGAAGAACCAGCGTCGGCTCAACACGAACAGCGCGAGGAACCCGGCGGTGATCGCGAGGTCGCGCAGCCCGAACGGCAGCCGGGCCGTGGCCGAGACCGACGGAAACACGACGAACACCCGCTCGAGGAAGATCGCGACAAGCCCGAAGATCGCGACCACGAAGAGTGGGGCGTGGCGCTGGGGCGGCCGACCGGTGAGCCGTTTGACGAGGTACGCGAACGGGATCAGCCAGCCGACAATCAGCACGACCCAGGCGAGCGTGAGCCATGGCTGGACGAACAACCGCTGGACGAAGAACCGCGTCTCGACCGGTACGTTGCCGTACCAGATCACGAGGTACTGCGAGAAGAAGAAGTACATCCACATGATCGACATGGCGAA
>Ga0209058_1003322_pt1 | contig 13052 bp, 15 predicted proteins | sample GraSoiAngelo_147_FD_185904 | JGI IMG/M metagenome (GOLD analysis project Ga0209058, IMG submission 185904) | Grasslands soil microbial communities from the Angelo Coastal Reserve, California, USA - 14_1009_05_40cm (SPAdes) (version 2) | ecosystem: Environmental > Terrestrial > Soil > Grasslands ... | reverse complement strand
AGGACACCAGCAGTCCCAGGGCCAGCCACACAAGATCCTCAGTCGTCAGGAGTGCGCTGGACTTCAGAAATTTGTACGTAGTCGCCGCTATCATCGTGGGCAAGGCGAGAAGAAACGAATATTCCGTGGCCCTCTCGCGATCCATGCCGGCAAGCAGCCCGCCCACAATCGTTGCCCCCGACCGCGATATTCCTGGAATAAGCGAGACACATTGGGCGAGCCCGACCCAGAGGGCGGTCGTCACGCCGATCTGCTCCAGCTGTGTGATACGAACACGGCTTCGCCTGGCTTCGACTCCCAGAATGATCAGCCCGCCGATGATCAACGAGGCTGCAACGGTGCGGGGATTAAATAGGTGGGTTTCGATCCAGCCGTGTGCAAAATACCCAATGATGCCGGCCGGGACAAACGCGACGCCAAGCCCAACGAGAAACCACAGATTGCGCTGCCTGTCGGCCGAATGTTGGAGGAGCGAGCGCCATCCTTGTCTCCCGCCGCTCATTTTGCGATGTGCCCTGATCAGGGCTCGAAGGGCGGCCTGTTCCTGTGCGGCCTTCATCAGGAAGGAAGCGAGTTTGTCGCGTTCGTACGCAATGACTGCCAGGATAGCACCAAGCTGAATGGAGATCTCGACGGTGCCTGCCACGGCTCCCGTAAAGCCAAGCGCGTGGCCAACCAGAATCAGGTGTCCGGTGGAGGAGACCGGCAGAAATTCGGTCAGCCCCTCTACCACACCAAGCAAGACCGCCAGTTCGCGACCCCATTCCTTCATGGACGTGCTGGCTTCAGAGGAAAACATCCGCTCGATGGCCAGAAAGCAGGCGGGATGATCACAGACTCCGACCGCCGAGTCAAGTGAGGCAGATATTCTGCGCTGATCATCCTGTCGACGGTTTAAAACTGTTGACAAAGCGGGACCAATGGACTAGAGAAGGAAGACGCGTGCCAGCGAGGGCCTTCACGGGCTGGCGCGATTCCTAAGACAACCAATTGTGAGACGAAAGAGATCGAAGAGGGGGAGGCTTGCATGAGGCTGTCTGTCGTTATGGGAGTCGTCCTGGTGGTGGCGATGATGGCTGGCGGATGTGTCAGCACGAGCAAATATACCGAGGCTGTCGCAGAGGCTGAAGCAGCGAAGACCGACCTGGAAACCACGCGGGCGCGCAAGAATGCCTTGGAGCAACAGGTGAAGACCCTGAAGGATTTGAATTTGAAGCTGGCCAGCGAGGCCCAATCGGCCAAGGATGAGTTGCAGCGTATTGAGTACGGCCGTGACAAGGAGCGGGCGAGTATCGAAGGACGGACGAAAGAGCTGGAGCAGAAGATTAAAGACCTGACCGGTCAACACAGGTCTTTGCGGAATGACTATGAGGAGGTCAAACGACACAATGAGACGCTCAAATCTCTGGTCAGTCGGTACCAAAAGGAATTGAAGGACCAGCGCGTGGTGGCGCCGCCCTCGCCGCGCCCGTCTGCCGTCAGCCCGTCGCCCCCCTCTGCTGGAGGGGTTGCGCCGACCAGCGTGCCGGGGGCCCAGGCAAAGCTTCCGTCCGACCGGGACTCTGGCGTGCCGCCGATGCCAGCGCCGCCTCCTCCGAAGTCCAGCCTTGCTCAGCTGAACGTCAATACCGCCTCGGCGAACGATATGGTGCTGTTTCTTGGACTCACGAAAGAGGCAGCGGACCGGGTGGTGGCCAATCGCCCGTACAGAATCAAAGGGGAGTTGGTCGCCAAGAACGCCTTGCCCAAAGAGACCTTCGACCTGATCAAGGACAAGATTACCGTCGCCCCCTAACCGGTTTTGCCGGAGAAGGGAGGGCACGGCTCGACTATAATCAGCTATATGAAAAGGAAAGGCCATTCGCCTGGAACGGCGAATGGCCTTTTGCTTTAGGAGAAACCGAGGTGAATATCCGGCAGGCTCCTGGTAGAATGAACCTGGAAATCCGGGCGGGCTATCCTCTGGCAATCAGGGAGTCGCATGCGTAAGGCAGGCTGGATCGTAAGCGTCTTGGTGGTGGCGCTTGCCATTGCGGGCTATGTGTTTTTCAGTGGCGAACGAAAAGTCCCCATCCGGTATAAGACCGCGCCTGTCGAACGGGGACCGGTGGTCTCGGTGGTCACTGCGACCGGGACGATCAATCCGGTCGTCTTGGTTCAGGTCGGAACTCAGGTGTCAGGGATGATTCAAAGCCTTCACGCCGATTTCAACACGATCGTAAAAGCCGGCGACGTGGTGGCTCGGATCGATCCTGCTCCGTTTCAAGCTCGACGGGATCAAGCAGCGGCCAATCTTCAAATGGCCAAGGCCAACGTCGCAAGAGCCCGCACCGATCTCGCTCAGAGAAAGCGCGAGCTGGACCGTACCCAGTCGCTCATCAAGCAGCAGTTCGTGTCACAGAATGAGCTCGATGTCGCGATCACGGCCCATCAAGGGGCGACGGCACAGCTCGAGTTGGCGGAGTCCCAGGTCAAGCAGGCTGAGGCAACCCTTAACGCGGCTGAATTGGATCTGAAGTACACCGTGATTAGGTCGCCCGTCAACGGGATTGTTATCGCGCGGAACGTGGAGGTCGGCCAGACAGTCGCCTCCAGTTTCGCGACCCCCAACTTGTTTCTCGTTGCGCTCGACCTGACAAAGATGCAGGTGGATACGAATGTCAGCGAGTCCGACATCGGAGGGATCGCGGAGGGCAAGGAGGCCGCCTTTTCCGTTGACGCCTATCCGGGACAACAGTTTCAGGGTCGGATTCGGCAGGTTCGGAATGCCCCCATCAGCGTGCAGAATGTAGTGACCTACAATGTTGTGATCGGCGTTGACAACCGCGATTTGCGGCTCAAGCCGGGGATGACGGCCAATGTGGCGATCATCGTGGCTCGCAAGGACGACGTGCTGAAAGTACCGAACGCGGCGCTCCGATTCACACCGCCGAAATCAGAGTACGCGATCAGTGGAGCGCCAGGAGCGAACGTGGCCCAGAGCGACCCAGGCTCGAAAAGCGCTCGCCCACTCCTCACCGGTGGAAATGAGACTGTGCTGTCGAAGACGGTGTGGAAGGTGGGGCTCTCTGGCGATCCGGAGGCCGTGCCCGTCCAGCCAGGGATCTCGGACGGAAGCGTGACTGAGATCGTGGGTGGCGATCTGAAGGAGGTTGACGCAGTGATCGTCGGGATTGAGTCGTCAAGGGCGGACCGAAACCCTCAAGCATTGCCACCCGGGTTTGGATCGGGGCAGCGGCGCTCACGCGACCGTGGCCTGTGACAAGCAATGGTTGATGGCTAATGGCAGAGGGACCAAATCAGAGCATTGATCATCAGCCATCAGCGGTTCGACAGGCTCACCGCCCCGAGCTGGGTCGAGGGGCCGTCAGCCATCAGCCATTTTCTGACCCGGCCAGAGCCCCGCTGATCGTCTGTAAAGATCTTTCAAAGATTTATCGGCTCGGCGACGTGGAAGTACCGGCGCTCCGAGGCGTCAACCTGGAGATCCAACGTGGCGAGTTCGTCGCAGTCATGGGTCCCTCCGGGTCGGGAAAATCGACGTTGATGAATATTCTGGGCTGTCTGGATACTCCCACGACTGGCAGTTACTGGCTGGATGGGAGGGAGGTGGGGCGAGAGGGGCAGGATGAGTTGGCCGAGATCCGGAACCGACGGATCGGATTTGTATTCCAGAACTTCAACCTAATCCCAAGAACCAGCGCATTGGAAAACGCCCAACTCCCGCTCTTCTACAGGGGGATGCCTCTCCGCAATCAGCGGGCAGGGGCAGCAGCAGCGCTCGCCCGGGTGGGGCTGTCAGGGCGAGAAGATCATTATCCGACCCAGTTGTCTGGAGGTCAACAGCAGCGAGTAGCCATCGCGCGAGCACTGGTGTCTTCCCCGTCGATCCTGCTGGCCGATGAGCCGACCGGGAATCTGGATACAGAATCCAGCCGAGGCATTATGGAGGTGTTGCAGCGCTTGAACCAGGAAGATGGTCTCACCATCATCCTGGTGACTCACGAAACCGACATCGCCGCCTACGCCTCGCGTGAGATCCTGATGACGGATGGGCAGATTGTGCGTGACCGGTGGAGGGTCTCCGCTCATTCCGCCCGAGCCTCGGGGGGGGTGGTGAAACCGTGAACGCGTTCATTCTGATGACGGTCATGACCGCGTTCCGCATCCTTGGTCGTAACCGACTGCGAGCCGGCCTCACGATGCTGGGGATTATCATCGGCGTGGGAGCGGTCATCGCACTGGTCAGTATTGGGCATGGAGCCAGAGCCGCGGTCCGTGCGCAGGTTGCGAGCATGGGCACCAACGTGATCATTGTCCTGCCGGGAGCGACCACGGTTGGAGGCGTGCGGGGCGGGCAGGGTGGGGCGGTGACTCTGACCGTGTCGGATGGGCTTGAGTTAAAAAAGAAGATTCCGTTACTGAGCGAGACCGCCTGGGCGAAGCGGGACGTGATGCAAATCCTCTATGGGAACCGGAATTGGAACGGCCCTGTGAACGGGATCTCGCCTGGCTATTTGACGATCAGGGACTGGTCCTACATGAGCGGCGGGCCGATTACTCAGGCCGATATGGATTCCGCTGCCCGTGTCGCGCTGATTGGACAGACGGTGGTAGAGAACCTGTTTGAGGCCGGAGAGGACCCCGTTGGCGCGACGATCCGACTCAAGAATGTGCCGTTCCGAGTGATCGGAGTCTTGGCACCGAAAGGTCAATCAGCTCAAGGGTCTGACCAGGACGACATCATTTTTATTCCCTTCTCGACCGCAGAGCGGAAAGTACTGGGTACCCTGTTTCTCGGGTCGGTGGGTGCCCTGTTTGCGTCAACCGACCGGCCGGAGGATCTGCCGGAGGCGGTGGAAGCAATCCGTCAGGTATTGCGGGCCCGCCACCGTCTTCAGCCGGAACAAGGGGATGACTTTACCATCCGCACCCAGGTGGATATCGGCAAGGTGCAAGAGGGCACCAGCCAGACCCTTACAATCATGATGTTTGCCGTGGCCTCGATCTCGCTGCTGGTCGGTGGGATCGGGATCATGAACATTCTCCTGGTGTCAGTGACCGAGCGGACTCGTGAGATCGGCGTGCGAATGGCGGTGGGTGCCAAGCGGCGCCATATTCTGATTCAGTTTCTGATCGAAGCGATGACGTTGAGCCTGGTCGGCGGAGTAGTAGGCATCGGGCTGGGCATCCTGGGGGCCCGGGTGACGACGGCTGTCGCCGGCTGGCCGACGATCATCTCGCCTGAATCCATCTTGGCAGCGTTCCTCTTCTCGCTTGCCATCGGGCTATTCTTCGGTCTCTATCCCGCCAACAAGGCGGCGCGCCTGAATCCGATCGAAGCCCTGCGGTACGAGTAAATTTCAAGCGATGTCGTTGTAGCAGCCATGAATGATAATGGTTCTGTCAAGGACGCCTCGTGGTCATGGTCCTACTGGTAGTGGCTCCAAATTGCTAGGGAACACAAGCCTAGCAGGTAAGGCATGTCGGTGAGCTCATACGTGTTTGTAATTGTCCTTGGTGCGTTCCGTATCCTGGCTCGTAATAGTTTACGGGCAGGCCTGACAATGTTGGGGATCGTTGTTGGCGTCGGTTCTGTTATTACTATCGTGAGCATTGCACAGGGGGCGCGCTTTAGCATTCAAGCTCACGTAGCGACTGAGGGACTCAACATCATCTACATCCTTCCAGGTGCTCATACGCTCGGTGGAGTTCGAAGCGGGTTAGGGAGCATGGTTACCTTGACGATGCAGGATGCGCAGGAATTAAAGGCGAATTTGCCACTCCTGCTGGATACGTGCTGGTCGAGGCGCGACCCGACGCAAGTCATATACGGGAACCAGAATTGGCAGACGGGCATCTTCGCAATTTCTCCCAGCTGCCTTGCAATCAAGAACTGGTCTTTCGTCGGCGGTGGCCCAATTACTCAAACCGATATGGATTCAGCGGCCACAGTAGCAGTGCTTGGACAGACCGTAGTGGAAAACCTCTTTCAAGCGGACGAAGAGCCGACTGGATCGACCATTCGTATTAAGAATGTGCCGTTTCGGGTGATCGGAGTTTTGGCTCCCAAAGGCCGTGCTCCTGGAGGATATGACCAGGACGATATTATTTTTATTCCGTTCTCAACAGCTCAGAGAAAGGTACAAGGTGCTCGAGCAGTGGAAACAATTGCCGCATCAACTCACCGACGTGAGGACTTGCCTGAGGCTGCTGAACAAATCCGAGAAGTTTTGCGGACACGTCACCGTCTGCAGCCAGAACAACCAGACGATTTCGTCATTCGAACCCAATTGGAAATCGAAAAGCTCTACGAAGGTGCGAGTAAGACACTCACCCTGTTCTTGCTTGTCGTCGCTTCGATTTCACTGCTCGTCGGTGGAGTTGGCGTCATGAACATTCTGCTGGTGTCGGTGACCGAGCGGACCCGTGAGATCGGCGTGCGAATGGCGGTGGGTGCCAAGCGGCGCCATATTCTGATTCAGTTTCTGATCGAAGCGATGACGTTGAGCCTGGTCGGCGGGGTAGTAGGCATCGGGTTTGGCATCCTGGGAGCCCGGGTGACGACGGTTGTCGCCGGCTGGCCCACGATCATCTCGCCAGAATCCATCCTGGCAGCGTTCCTCTTCTCGCTTGCCATCGGGCTGTTCTTCGGTCTCTATCCTGCCAACAAAGCGGCGCGCCTGAATCCGATCGAGGCCCTGCGGTACGAATAGAAAGAAAACGGCTGGTCTGACGGAGGGCGACCCTGCTCAGGCTCCGCGATAATGCGTTGACCTCTCTCAGCTTCCGGTCTTACTATTGGCCCCTGCGCCTTATCGGACTAGGCGGAACGGCGCAGGGACAGCCTCATTCGTACTCTACCTGTCGTTCCCGCTATCCCGGCGGCCTTCGAGGCTCATCCCTCCCATCCCAGCCTAAGGGAGAGGGGGTGGAGGACCAGCGGGTCTCCGTTGCATCAGCGTGGAGAACTCGCAATGGTGCTCCGCCTCACCAACCTTGTCGGATCGATGGGAGGCATGTTTAGAAGCTAGTGGCGTGATCGGGTTCGGTCCGGTGCAGAGGGTGACTGGAGCGACACTTCGATGCGGGGATGAGCACGGTCCCGGTGCTTGTACAGGTGGATTTCCAGGACCCGATTATCGTTGATGCCGAGTGCCTCGCAGAGAGCATCTTGCGCGATCTTGAGCCCGCCATCCACGTCCCGGCGCAGCGGCGAAGTGAAATAGAAGTGAATGGCGAGTGCGAGAGAGTCCGAACGAAGAGTTCTGAGCAGGTCATTCCGGTGGGCGCAACGTGCAAGGGTCACGAGAACTTGTCGAGCTGCCGACATCTTATACCCTCGACCAGCGGCTGAAAGGACGCGCCGACCGTTCACCGTGGCGTACTGGTGATTGATGCTGGGCGGGACCGGCAAGGTCACGGCCAGCCGGTCAGTTGAAATGGAAGCCTGTGCAAGTGAAGCTGGCGACAGCGCCGGCATGTGGGAGACAGTCGTCAAAACAGGGCGTCGGGGCTGGCGAGGGACAGGCTTGAGGGGTGCTTCTGCAAGGCGACGTTGATGCGGGGCGGCTTGAGCAAGGTGGGCTGTAGTCTGAGGAGAACGGTAGGACGTCAGGCGGACAGGAACCGGTTTGGAACGGGATAGATTTCTGCGAGACGAGTGTGGCACCAACCAGCGACCTCAGGATGCTCAAAAAGGCTATCCAACGCGGCCGCAGGGCAGTCCATCCTCCGGAGTGGGTGGGATGGTCCCTACTGCGGCCGTCCACCGAGCACCTTCTGAGTGTGCGCGGTGCGGGAGCACGGGGAGCATCCCAGCCGCCCCGTCCCCCTTTTTCAGCATCCTGCTAGAGGAGGTTCAAGATCTTGCTGAGATTCTGCTCGTACTTGTCTTCGGTCTTGCTGACGTACCGCCGCCACTCGGCGGGGTTCCAGACTTCCATGCGGTGGTAGAGGCCCACCAGCACGATTTCCTGTTCCTCATCGACCTGAACGACCTTGCGGAGCCGTCCTGGGATCAAAACCCGGCCGGCTTTATCGACATCCGACGTGCCGGCTTCGGACACTACGAAATGCATGAATAGGCGGCTCTGGTCTTCGTCCAGTTTGGCTTTGGTGCGTTCGAGCACTTTCACCCATTCGGTCGAGGAATAGATCCAGAGCGACTGTTCCGGTCCCTTTAGAAAGACGACGCCCGTTCCTTCGGTCTCCAGTTGCTCTCGGATAGGAGGGGGAACAATGAAGCGGCCCTTCTCATCCACTTTGCACAGATACTCACCTGCGAACATGGTGTGCCTCCCTCTTCAGCTTCCTCGACGACGCGCGGTGGGCCGCTGCCGGAGCCACTGTTCCAAATCTGAGCGCACGAATCGCCATTCCTTCCCAAGTTTGAACCCGGGCATTCGACGAGTCTGGATATATCGGTACAGTGTACGAGGGGCGATCTTGAGATACCGACAGGTCTCGGCCACAGTGAGCAATTCGTCCTTGGATTGTTGGGGCATCGCTGATCACGTGGGAAACGAGCAATAGAAATCCTACCGGAATAATGAAAATCACCCTGCCGCCATCCTAGGAAGAGGCCCGAAAAATGTCAAGTGATTTTTGATGACATTGCATGTCAATCTATGTCAGTAGAGTCCATTTCCGTCATGTCGTTCCCGCCTTCTTCGAGGGCTTCGTCGAGGTCATCGCCGAGATCCTCTCCCATTTCGCGCCCCATCTTCTTCATCAAGCGAGCCATGCTCTTCGGATCATTCTCGTCGAGGTCGCCGAACTGGCTCGGGTCGGCGAGAGCCTCGAGGCGGGCTTCTTCCGATTTCGGCGCGGCGAACCTGGACATGATCCGCTCAAGTCGCGCGCTGTGGCAATACTTGCACGCCGGTGGCGTTTGGTTGCTCAGGCTGAGGATGAGCACGCTGTTCCGCTTTCCACAGTCTGTGCAGCGATATTCATAGATCGGCATGGTCTTCCTCGCAAGAAGGGAGCTTATGGCCTATGGCTAATGGCTGATGCACAGATCGAAGAGCGTATGGCTTATAGCCGATGCGCGTCATCGCGTGCGGCGCCTGCCCGCCGCACAGCTTCGGCAGGCGGGTCTTTCGCGACAGACCGGGACCCATTGCATCCTGGAGGGCACCCGTTGCAGTCCCGGAGCAACGGGTCCCCGGTGCCACGCTAGAGACGCACCACCTATCGGCCATTAGCTCTTTCGCTCAGATCGTGCGGGCCAATGTTCCGACATAGACATCGGCGGCGCCCGCTCTGCGAAGCGCTTTGGCGCATTCGTTGACGGTTGTTCCCGTGGTCGCGACATCATCCACGAGCAAGATCCTCTTTCTGGCCACTTCCTCAGGGCGGAGGACCACGAATGCGCGACGGAGGTTCCTCAGACGAGCCCTCCGGCTCAGCGCGGTTTGCGGCTGAGTCTGGCGGACCCGAATCAGGTTGCCATACGAGAGCGGGAGTCGGAGCCGACAGTTGATTCGATCTGCCAGCAAGAGCGACTGGTTGAACTCTCGCTCCTTGAGACGAGAAGGATGTAGTGGAACGGGCATCAACAGATCGACCTCTAGAGGAAGCGGAAGAGCCGCGCTCATCAAGGAGCCCAATGCATCGGCCAGCGCCACTTTCCCGTGATACTTGAACAGACGGATGGCGTCCCGCAACGGCGGCTCGTAGGGGTAGAGCGACCAGGCTTGCGTGTAGGCCGGGCGGCGTATCCGGCAGGCGGCGCACAGGTGATGGGGACTGTACAGCAGCGCGACCGTCGAAGCAAACGGACGACCACATCGAGGGCAGGACGGTCCGTTGAGGGGATGAATGCTCTCCCAGCAGGGCTGGCAGAAGAAGGGGACCGAATCGTCGGCTAGAGCCCTCCCGCAGCTTGCGCACTCAACCGGCAAGACCACGTTCAGCACCCGTCTGATGAGGGCGGCCATGGCTGGCATGGTGATTCGCTTGGCGGAATATATGAGGGCTGACAAGGTCAGAAGTGTACTCCTTGCCGGTGTTTTTAAAGAATTCCCGTTCGCGCTGTCAAGCGTGCACGCCGAGAGGGGGAAAGAGGATGGCCGAACTGCCCTCCCGGGGCGCGCGCACCTCCAGCGTTACTCGCCGTTCGTGAAGCGTCTATCGCGTGCCGCGACTACGCGTGGATAGCGTCTTTCGCGTCTCTCGCGAAGGACCGCGACCGGGGACCCATTGCTCCGAAGAATGCAATGGGTGCCCTGCTGCGCGCCACCAACGCGATGACGCAATAGACGCAAAGGACGCGTGGCGCGAGTGACGAGCGACGCAACCAGTGAGGGAGAGGGTGAGTCACGGTTCTTGTGAGCGGTTGGTAGGTTGTGATATAGGACTTCCCGGCTGTTCTTGGCATCGGCCGTCGGGAATGACGCGCCGGTGACATGACACGCACGATATATGGGCGCGCAAGAGTGTGGTCAAACTCGACCATGTCTGTAAGGAGTATGTGAAGGGGAGCACCGTGGTGGTGGCTCTCCGGGACGTGACCCTTCAAGTACCGAAGGGGCAGTTTGGGGCGTTGATGGGGCCGAGCGGGTGCGGGAAAAGCACCCTACTGAACCTTGTGGCAGGGCTCGATGTTCCCACCTCGGGTGAAATAGTCCTTGCAGGCCGATCCACAATGAACTTCTGCGATGCGGAGTGGACGCGGCTGCGCAGAGATCTCATCGGGATGGTCTTCCAGACCTTTCATCTCATCCCGGGGCTCACCGCCTGGGAAAATGTCGCCCTTCCGCTGTGGCTTAAGGGTGAGACCGGAAAAACGGTTCGGACCCGCGTGGCCGAGAGCCTGGAAACGGTCGGCCTGCAACCGCGGGCGCACCACCGGTCCAGCGAGTTATCGGGAGGCGAACAGCAGCGTGTGGCAATTGCCCGCGCGTTGGTGCACCGGCCAGCACTGATCCTGGCTGACGAACCGACCGGCAATTTGGACTCAAAGAGCGGGGGGGAAGTGATCGGGCTGTTGCGGACCCTGTCACAGGAATTCGGGCAGACCGTCCTGTTGGTTACCCACAGTCAGGAGGCGGCGCGGCAGGCCGATGTTGTGCATCTGATGCGGGACGGTCAAGTGGAAGGTATGAGCTAATGGCGTATAGCATGTGGGTGGTGCGTCTCTTGCGTGGCACCGGGGACCCGTTGCGCCGGGACTGCAACGGGTGCCCTCCAGGATGCAATGGGTCCCGGTCTGTCGCGAAAGACCCGCCTGCCGAAGCCGTGCGGCGGGCAGGCGCGGGACGCGACGACGCGTATCAGCTATAAGCCCTAAGCTCTTCGACCTGTCCATCAGCCATCAGCCATAGGCTCAGGAACGTATGGATCTCTCGACCACCATCGCGGGAGTTCGGTTTCCAAGCTGCTTCATGAACGCCGCGGGAGCCCGTTGCGTGACCGGGGACGAACTGGACGCGCTGGGTCGCTCTCGCTCCGCTGCGATCGTGACCAAGTCGATGACGCTCGCACCTCGCGACGGCAACCCTGAACCCAGATACTATGGCTTTCCGGCTGGTTCCATCAACTCCATGGGGCTGCCCAACCTGGGTTACCTGGCCTACGCTCGTATCATCCCGGAACTCCGGAAATTCGGGAAGCCGATCATTGCCAGTGTGGCCGGCTTCAGCGAAGAGGACTTCGTGATCATCGCCAAGGTCATCAACGAAAGCCGGCCTGATCTGATCGAAGTCAATCTCTCCTGCCCCAATATTCCCGGGGAGCCGCAGATCGGCTATGACCCGGACGTCTCGGCGCGACTGCTGAAACGGGTGCGGAACGTGGTGTCTGTGCCCATGGGCGTGAAGCTGCCTCCCTATTTTGATCCGGCCCATCAAGAACGGATGGCGCAGGTGCTGGAAGGAGTCGGCGTGCAGTTCCTCTCGCTGATCAATTCGGTAGGGAATGGTCTTGTCGTGAATCCGGACGAGGAGCGCGTGGCGATCAAGCCGAAAGGCGGGTTCGGCGGACTGGGAGGCCAGCTGATCAAGCCGGTCGCCCTGGCCAACGTGCGCGCGTTTTGGAAGCTATTCGGCGGCCGGCTTCCGATCATCGGAGTCGGCGGCGTGGTCAACGGGACAGATGCCTTTGAGCATTTCCTGTGCGGGGCCTCGGCGGTGCAGGTCGGGACAGCACTGGTTGAAGAAGGGCTGGGGGTGTTCGAACGGTTGGAGAACGAACTCGCGATGCTGCTGGCCCGGAAAGGGTACGCGTCTCCCTTAGCCTGCCGTGGGAACCTGAAGGAACTCTGAGGCTGCTATCGTGAGGCGAAGCTTTTGGGTAAGAGGCGCAGGAGCAGGGCCTGACGCAGGAGTTGAGCCACGTTTCGCACTTTCAGGCGTCGCATCAAATTGAACCGGTGTACCTCGACGGTCCTGACGCTGATCGCAAGCTGTTGAGCAATTTCGCGATTTGTGAGTCCCTGCGCGACCAGGCGAAGAATCTCTTTCTGACGCGGCGTCAAGCTCCGGCTTGCGTTGCCCTTCACTGCAAGACGTCCTTTCTGTGAACTCCGCATGGTGTTTGATCCGGCCTGTGGTTGGTCTTTTGTGGCGAAGGCCTAGGCCTATGAGAAAACCCGACGACTGCCATACAGTCTAGCAGATACGCTTCCACTCTGTAAACTTATTCCTCTAAGCAGTTTCGTCAGGGGCTGACGGATGCTTGAAGCGCTTCGTATCATCGGCCGATGTCACTTCATGGAGCGGCCCGTCCGCACCACTCTTACTGTTTTGGGGATTGCCCTTGGTGTATCGGTGTCGGTTGCCATTCGGACGGCGAACGTTGATGTACTGAGGTCGTTCGAAGACACCGTCAATATGGTGGCTGGTCGAGCAACCTTGCAAGTGTCCGGTGGGGAGCTCGGATTGGACGAGAACATTATCGCTGTTCTCAGAAGCCACCCCGATGTGGCCTCCGCCAGCCCGATTCTTCATCAGTCGGCCAAGGTGGTTGGTGGACCGAATGACGGTAAATCGCTGATCGTGATGGGACTCGATCTGCTTGAAGCACGCGAGGCCAAGGGACTCAGAGTC